>Ga0310695_10000817_pt1 | contig 76940 bp, 52 predicted proteins | sample RumenRJG_04DNA_FD_203882 | JGI IMG/M metagenome (GOLD analysis project Ga0310695, IMG submission 203882) | Bovine rumen microbial communities from Lethbridge, Alberta, Canada - RJG_04 (v2) (version 2) | ecosystem: Host-associated > Mammals > Digestive system > Stomach > Rumen | place: Canada... | reverse complement strand
AAAATAGCAAGAAATGAAACAAAGTTTAACAATAACAAAAAGTGGTGTAACCACTTGGATTACACCACTTTCTTATGATATTCTTATCGTTGCTTATCTATTCTTACTTCACCTCCTCGAAGTCGGCGTCCTGAATATCGTCGGCTTTATTGCCGCCTGCCTGCTGGCCTCCGGCTTGCTGCTGACCGCCCTGATAGGTGTCACCACCGGGCTGACCTGCGGCACCGCTCTGTTGGTACATCTGGGCTGAGGCCGTCTGCCAAGCCTGGTTGAGGGCTGCGATGGCGCTGTCGATGGCTGCCACGTCGCCAGCCTTGTGGGCATCCTTCAGTTGCTGGAGGGCCTGCTCGATAGCGGGCTTGTGCTGTGCGGGGATCTTGTCACCGAGTTCCTGAAGTTGGTTCTCGGTCTGGAAGATCATCGAGTCAGCCTGGTTCATCTTGTCGACGCGCTCACGCTCACGCTTATCGTTCTCGGCATTCTGCTCAGCCTCGGCCTTCATGCGGTTAATCTCGTCCTGAGAGAGACCAGACGAAGCCTCGATACGGATGGCCTGCTCCTTGCCAGTAGCCTTGTCCTTGGCACTTACCTTCAGGATACCGTTGGCATCGATGTCGAAGGTAACCTCAATCTGAGGAATACCACGACGGGCAGGAGCGATGCCGGTGAGGTTGAACTGTCCGATAGACTTGTTCTGTGCAGCCATAGGACGCTCGCCCTGCAGAACGTGGATGGTCACTTCTGTCTGATTGTCGGCAGCAGTAGAGAATACTTCGCTCTTCTTGCAGGGGATGGTAGAGTTGGCCTCGATCAGTTTCGTCATCACGCCACCCATAGTCTCGATACCCAGTGTCAGCGGAGTCACGTCGAGCAGCACGATGTCGCCTACGCCACCTTCCTTGTTCAGGATAGCACCCTGGATAGCGGCACCAACGGCTACCACCTCGTCGGGGTTCACGCCCTTTGAAGGTTCCTTGCCGAAGTAGTTCTTCACGAGGGTCTGCACAGCGGGGATACGGCTGGAGCCACCTACGAGAATCACCTCATCGATATCGGCAGTCGTCAACTTGGCATCAGCGATAGCCTTCTGGCACGGAGCCAGACAAGCCTGAATCAGGTCGTGAGCCAACTGCTCGAACTTAGCACGGGTGAGGGTCTTCACCAGATGCTTGGGCACGCCGGCTACCGGCATGATATACGGCAGGTTAATCTCTGTCGAAGTAGAAGAAGACAACTCGATCTTGGCCTTCTCGGCTGCCTCCTTCAGGCGCTGCATGGCCATGGGGTCAGCCTTCAGGTCGGCACCCTCGTCGTTCTTGAACTCCTGTACGAGCCAGTCGATGATTGCCTGGTCGAAGTCATCACCACCCAGATGGGTATCACCATTGGTAGAGAGCACCTCGAACACACCACCGCCGAACTCCAGGATGGAGATATCGAATGTACCACCACCAAGGTCGAACACGGCAATCTTCATATCCTTGTTGGCCTTGTCGACACCATATGCCAGAGCAGCGGCTGTTGGCTCGTTAACGATACGCTTCACATTCAGACCTGCAATCTGACCAGCCTCCTTGGTGGCCTGACGCTGAGAGTCGGAGAAGTAAGCAGGTACGGTGATAACGGCATCCGTCACCTCCTGGCCCAGATAGTCCTCGGCGGTCTTCTTCATCTTCTGCAGCACCATAGCCGAAATCTCCTGCGGGGTGTACTTACGGCCATTGATGTCAACACGGGGATAGCCACCCTCATTCACTACTGAATAAGGTACGCGAGAGATTTCCTTCTCGGTCTGCTGCCAGTTCTCACCCATGAAACGCTTGATAGAATACACGGTGTTCTTAGGATTAGTGATGGCCTGACGCTTGGCAGGGTCACCGATCTTACGCTCACCATTGTCCACAAAGCCAACGACAGAAGGTGTTGTACGCTTGCCTTCACTGTTGGCGATCACTACAGGCTCGTTGCCTTCGAATACGGCAACGCAACTGTTCGTAGTTCCTAAGTCAATTCCAATAATTTTTCCCATAATTCTTATTTTTTATTAGTTTATACTCATGATAAAATGGACTAAATCCGCAAATCAAGAAAGCAAACCATGTGCCAAAGTGGCTTTTAATGATAAAAAATGCCTTCTTCACGTCATTTTGGCACAAATAATTTTGTTATATCTTAAAATTATGCTAACTTTGCACACGGAATTCTTTATTTAAACGATCGTAAGTAATGAAAAAGGCTTTATTGACTACTTGTGTGGCATTTCTCTTTCTGACAGCCACTGCTCAGGAGAATTCATACATTGTGAAGACTCGTGGTGCTAAGAAAAAAGCGCAAATGGAGTTAGTTGGCGATTCCATCCTTAACCTAGAGGAAGAGACGGCTCGTGATTTCATCAGTGACAATTTCAGGTTCTACAGTCTCTGTGACTGGGAAGAGGGTATGAAATTCATGGTGATGCCGGAGAAGTATGATCTGGTGGTAAAGACGTTTGCCGATGCTGCCACAGGAAAAGATGTGAGCAGTATGTCGCTGCGTCACAAGATTATGATTTACAAAGGCCATAGCGAGAGTGCTGATGGTCATCACCGTGTGAACTTCTATTGTCCAGACAACGACAAAGACTATTATTACGAGATTCCGAGTGGTTCGTTCGACGACTATTGCTTTAATAAATTAGGTGTGCCTACCTTGGCTTATCTTGGCGATGTGGACATTGCCCGTGAGAAGTTGATGGGCAAGACCATGTATACGAAGACCCAGTACTATCGTGTCGACACCGAGTTTGACGGCGACGGCTATCAGGATGTCACGGTCAAAAAGGATATGGAAGTTAAGGTGACAGCCGTTGGCGTAGGTACCCGCAGTTTCCCTGTCAAGATTATCGTGGAGGATAGAGAAGGTAATGAGTTCTACCAGAATGTGGCTATCTCGAAGACCAATAGCGGTATGCGCGACGATGAGTTCATCATGGACAATGCCAAGTATCTGTTTGGCAACTCGTTTGAACTGGTGGATGACATTATGGCAGTCAATAGTTACAACTATACTGCCTATATTGGCAGAATTATCCACACCAAGTTCCCTACTGTTATGTATAACGAAGCCACGAAGAAGAATCAGAAGATTCCTCGTATGATTGGCTATCAGATAGAGGACATCACTCCCCACAAAGCCGATACGAAGTTCACCGTCAAGTTGAAGAATACCATCCTGGGTATTTATTTCTATAAAGATGTGACGCTGGATCAGAAGAGTATCTCTGGTACCTCGAAGGACTTTGAGAAAGAGCCCGATGACTATTTCTCCTATCTCTTCGCTCCAGGTCCTGGCCGACAGATTGAGACCACAGAGACCAGCCGTGGCATGATTCGTATGGGTCACGTCAGCCCAGGTTTCTCAGAAGGCGAGGTAGAACTGGCTGCAGGTGAGCCCGATGAGATTAAACCAGGCGAGAACGGTAAGTACACCTGGGTTTTCCAGCGCTCTAACAACATGCTGCTGTTCGTAGACTTCAATGGCTCTGGCGTTGTAGAGAAGTATTATACGAAGGCAGGTCCTAAGGCGAAGACTACTGCCAAGCGCCGTGCTACCACCTCGAAGAAGAAGCGTTCGTCTTCTTCCAATTGGAAGAATGGTAAGGGTACTCCCCTCTAAGTTGTACTGACAGACTGTCATAGTCAAGACGATGATAAAAGCCGCTCCTCATCAAGAGGGGCGGCTTTCTTGTCTGCCTGTATGATCTGGCGCTTTACTTGTCTTTCAGCGCCTCCATGATCTTTGCCTCGATCTCATCGCAGAGTTCAGGATTATCCTGCAGCAAGGCCTTTGTGGCATCGCGGCCTTGGCCCAGTTTTGACTCGCCATAGGAGAACCATGAACCGCTCTTCTTGATGATTCCGCACTCCACACCGAGGTCTACGATCTCGCCCACTTTGGATATGCCCTCGCCAAAGGTAATCTCAAACTCAGCCTTGCGGAAGGGAGGTGCCACCTTGTTCTTGACAATCTTCACTTTCACGATATTGCCGATGGGCTGGTCGCCGTCCTTCAGCGTCTCTTTCTTGCGGATGTCAATACGGACGGAAGCGTAGAACTTCAGGGCGTTACCGCCTGTCGTCGTCTCAGGATTGCCGAACATCACGCCGATCTTCTCTCTCAACTGGTTGATGAAGATACAAGTGGTCTTGGTCTTCGAGATGGTGGAGGTGAGTTTGCGCAGGGCCTGGCTCATCAGACGAGCCTGGAGGCCAACGGCCGAGTCGCCCATGTCACCCTCAATCTCCTTCTTCGGAGTCAGAGCGGCCACGGAGTCGATCACGATAATGTCGATGGCGCTGCTTCGTATCAACTGGTCTGCAATCTCCAGGGCCTGCTCTCCGTTGTCAGGCTGCGAGATATAGAGATTGTCGATGTCGACGCCCAGATGCTCTGCATAGAAGCGGTCGAAGGCGTGCTCGGCATCGATGAAGGCGGCGATACCACCTGCCTTCTGGGCCTCTGCGATGGCATGGATGGCCAGGGTGGTCTTACCAGACGACTCCGGACCATAGATCTCGATGATGCGTCCCTTGGGATAGCCTCCCACGCCGAGGGCGGCGTTCAGTCCGATACTGCCTGTGGGGATGACTTCCACATTCTCTATCTTTTCTTCGCCCATTCGCATGATGCTACCCTTGCCGAAGTCCTTCTCTATCTGCGACATGGCAGCCTGCAGCGCCTTCAGTTTCTGTTCTTGCGGGCTTAGTTGCTCCGCTGCTTCTTCTTTCTTTGCCATAGTTCTTTTTTAAATTTAAGTGTTAATAATTATAGTTCGAGGTCGCCGTCGTGCACTTCGTGCCAGGGCAGACCCTGTTTGTTCAGTTGTTCCATGAAAGGATCGGGGTCGAAGTCCTCTACGTTCCATACGCCCGGTTTTTTCCAGATGCCCTTGACGAACATCATCGCGCCGATCATAGCCGGCACGCCAGTGGTGTAGGACACGCCCTGCATGCCAGTCTCCTTGTAAGCCTCCTGGTGCTTGCAGTTGTTGTAGACGTAGTAGGTGTGCTCTTGGCCGTCCTTAATACCGCGGATGCGGCAGCCGATAGAGGTCTCGCCTTCGTAGTTCTCGCCGAGGTCCTGCGGGTTTGGCAGCACGGCCTTCAGGAACTGCAGTGGCACGATCTTTACTCTGGCCGTCTTGCCGCTGCCGTCAGCGAGCGGCGCCTCGTACTCAATCTCGTCAATACGGCTCATGCCGATGTTCTGGATCACGTCGAGGTGTTTCAGATACTGCTCGCCGAAGGTCATCCAAAAGCGGCCCTGCTTGATGGTGGGATAGTTCTTCACCAGCGACTCCAGTTCCTCGTGGTGCAGCAGATACGACTCCCGGGGCCCGATGTTGGGGTAGGTCAGGGGGCGGTGAATCTCCAGCGGCTCCGTCTCGATCCACTGTCCATCCTTGTAGTAGAGGCCTTTCTGCGTGATCTCGCGGATGTTGATCTCCGGGTTGAAGTTGGTGGCGAAGGCGTGGTGATGGTCTCCTGCGTTGCAGTCTACAATGTCGAGATAGTGTATCTCGTCGAAGTAATGCTTGGCGGCATAGGCGGTATAGACGCCGCTGACGCCTGGGTCGAAGCCGCAGCCGAGGATGGCCGTCAGCCCGGCCTGCTCGAAGCGGTCCTTGTAGGCCCACTGCCACGAGTATTCGAAGTGGGCCTCGTCCTTAGGCTCGTAGTTCGCCGTATCCAGATAGTTGCAGCCGCAGGCCAGACAGGCATCCATGATTGTCAGGTCCTGATAGGGTAGGGCGAGGTTGATCACGAGTTCAGGCTGGTAGTCCGAGAAGAGTGCCTTCAACTGCTCCACGTCGTCTGCATCCACCTGTGCGGTCTTGATGTCCATCTTGTAGCCGGCCTTATGGATGTCGGCTACAATCTTGTCGCACTTGGCCTTGCGGCGGCTGGCAATCATAAAGTCTGTAAAGACGTCTGCATTCTGCGCTATCTTGAATGCAGCCACTGTAGCGACGCCTCCGGCGCCAATCATGAGTACTTTTGCCATAGTCGTTAATTTATGTCTTGATTGATTTCTTCAGACCTGATGCCGAGGGCTGCCATGAGCGAGTAACCTAGTATCTCCTGGCGGAAGTTGCCTCCTGGCATGGGTTGCATGGCGAAGACGGTGACGCGCATCTCCTCGTCGTCGACCCGCCGGACTGCCTCGCGTACCTTATTATATATATAGCCGTCCTCGGTGTTGGGTATGACCATCAGGCGCTTCACTTGTTTCTGGGCGGCGATCAGACTGAGGGCGTCGACGAAGAAGTCGCCGTGGCTGGTGATGTCCTCCTCGGTGGTGTAGGCGTCGAGGGCGAACTCACCGAGGTGGTCCTTGAAGGCTTTGCCGCTGAGTTCGACGGCGAAGTCGGAGGGACTGAAGTTGTCCATCTGCTGCTTGGCCCTGGAGTGGATGAGTACCACCTGCGTCTGGTGCTCGCCAGGGCGCAGCCCGCCGTCGAGCGCCACGCAGTCTACCCACTGTGCCATGCTGGCCTTGGGGATTTGGCGGCCTATCATCCGCTCGAAGTTCACGATGAGGTTAAACGCAACCCTGTCGACGTAGTCGGCATCGACCAGTATCACGTTCTCGCTCCAAGTCGTTTCCTGTTGGCTGTTGTTCATATCTGAGGTGCAAATATACAAAGATTTCTCGAAAGCACAAACTTTTTGCTTCGATTTGTTCGGCTTTTAACTTTTCATGGCATTTGTGGGGGTTGAAAGGGGTAGCGGTGGGCTCTCTGTGACTGAGTCCCTAAGGGTGAAAGCAACGGCAAGTCACTTTTTTTCTCCCTATGTCTTTTATATTTCGCGACTTTTTGTTACCTTTGCACGCAGATTACGAACAATTTAATAACTTAGTTTCAAAAAATGTCAACATTAACGATTGCAATCGTCATCGTCTTCTGCATCGGCTACCTCTGCATAGCCCTTGAGAGCCTGACGAAGATTAACAAGGCAGCCATCGCGCTGCTTATGTTTGTGGCCACATGGACGCTCTTCATGATGGCCCCTGAGGCTTACCTACCTGCTGCCATAGGCAGTCTGAAGGCCTCGGTGGTAAGTACGGAGATAGAGCGACACTTAGGCTCTACTGCCACGACGCTCTTCTTCCTGATGGGCGCCATGACCATCGTGGAACTGGTGGACCAGAACGGTGGCTTCAACTTTGTGCGCGACACGCTGAAGACCAAGTCGAAGCGGGCACTGTTGTGGCGCATCGCCTTCATGACCTTCATCCTGTCGGCCATCCTCGACAACCTGACCACCTCGATCGTGATGATCATGATCCTGCGCAAACTGGTCAGCGACCGCAAGGACCGTATCATCTACGCCTCGCTCGTCATCATTGCGGCCAACTCGGGCGGCGCCTTCTCGCCGATCGGCGACGTGACGACCATCATGCTCTGGAACAAGGGCGTGATCACGGCAGCGGGCGTCATCATGGAGATCTTCATCCCCTCGCTCGTGTCGATGGTTATTCCAGCCTATATCCTCTCGCTCTCACTGAAGGGCGAACTGGCAGCGCCGCAGGAGACGGTGGTGCTGGAGGAGTCTGACAGCCTGAGTGAAGGCCAGCGCAAGGCGATCTTCTTCCTCGGCGTGGGCGGCCTGATCTTCGTGCCTATCTTCAAGACGATCACCCATCTGCCACCGTTTGTGGGCATCCTGCTCGTGCTCGGCGTGCTGTGGACGGTGACGGAGATTTTCTATGTCAGCATCCATCAGGAGAGTGAGGACACGGCCGACAACCGCGGCACACAGAAGCGCGTATCGAAGATGCTGTCGCGCATCGACATGGACACGATCCTCTTCTTCCTGGGCATCCTCATGGCTGTGGGCTGTCTGGAGACGATCGGCGTGCTGACGATGCTGGGCGAGAACCTCAATGTGTGGTTCAACGGCAATCACTACCTCATTACAGGCATCATCGGCGTGCTCTCTTCGATTGTCGACAATGTGCCCCTCGTGGCCGGCTGCATGGGAATGTATCCCGTTGAGGCTGCTGGCGATATGGCCGTTGACGGCATCTTCTGGCAGTTGCTGGCCTATTGTGCCGGCGTGGGCGGCTCGATGCTCATCATTGGCTCTGCCGCCGGCGTGGTGGTCATGGGCCTGGAGAAGATCACGTTCGGCTGGTATATGAAGAAGATCACGTGGGTGGCCTTCGCCGGCTACCTCGCTGGTATCGTCTGCTACTGGGCCCTGCGCACGTTCATCTTCGCCTGATGGCAGGCAGGTATATCAAATAAGGAGGCTCGCCGTTCCAACGGCGAGCCTCCTTTTCTGTTTGTATGCCTCTCAAGGGCTTCGTGCTGTTCCTACTTCCTCTCGCATGGAATCCAGAACCAGAAACTGGAGCCGTGGCCCTCGCCTTCGGAGGTGACGCCGATGTGGCCGTTGCAGCGCTCTACGATGTTCTGGCAGATGGAGAGGCCGAGGCCTGTGCCCTGCACGAAGTCGTTGAGTTTGACGAATCGCTCGAAGACGCTGGCCTGCTTCTCCTTGGGGATGCCGGCACCCGTGTCGAGACAGTAGATGGTTAACCCGTCGGCCTCGCCGCTGCCGTCGAACTTCATGCGGCGATCCCAGTGGTAGCCCACCTTGATGTAGCCCTCATGGGTGTACTTCACGGCGTTGGTGACGAAGTTGGTGAGCACCTGTTGCACACGGCCCTTGTCGAGGATGGTACGGCAGGTGGGGTAGGGATTGTCCTTGATGAACTCTACGCCAGGCTCCTGCACTCGCTGGGCGAGCGTCTGGCAGATGTCGTCGAAGAACAGGGAGAAGTCTACCTCCGTGGGTTTGATGGCGAGCGCCTGGCCCATCGACGAGGCTTCGAGGATGTCGTTGATGAGCCGCATGAGCATGTCGCAGTTGTTGCGGATAATGCGGATGAACTCCATGCGCTCCTCATTGGTGTCAATCTCAGGCAGCAGGTCGCTGAAGCCCACGATGGCATTCAGCGGGGTGCGTATCTCGTGGGTCATGTTGGCCAGGAAGGCACTCTTCATGCGGCCAGAGTCTTCTGCGCGACTGGTCTCCTGCTTCAGTCTCTCCTGAGCCTCCATGAGGTTGGTGATGTCACGTCCCACACCGAAGTAGGAGGTGAACCGCCCTTGCTCATCACGCTCAGGCACACCGCTGAGGGCATACCAGCAGGGGGTGGGGGTGGATGGCAGCCTCATGAAGTGGCAGATGGAATTGAAGTCATCGCCTCGACGTATCATGCTTATCAGTTTCTGGTCGGCCTCTTCCCGCTGGTCTTCGAACATGTAGTTCACAAATTCGTCGCGACTCATGGTGAAGCCCTTTGTGCGTTGTGAGCGGGAGAATTCGATCTGGCGCGTATCGAGGTCGAACTTCCAGACATACATGTCTGACTTCTCCAGCAGGTATTGCAGTCGTTTCTCGAACATGTCAATAGCCGTGGCGGTCTTCTCCATCTCCTGATTGTGGCGTATCTGCTCGAGGTAGATGTTGCGCTCTGCGTTCAGGTCACGGGCCGTGGCCACGTAATATAATATATTTTTGTTGTTGCCGAAAATAGGTCTGATGCGTAGTTCGATATACTTGCTGGGCCTGTTAGGGAATTTGGTTAACTGACAGGCATGGAACTCTTCGCGGCTGTTACGCGGATATTCGCCCTTAATGAGAGGGGTTTCGAAGAATGATGTCTTATAGAAAAAGTCCTTATCCTCCTCTGTGTAGTCACATATTTCTTTCATCTTGTCATTGAGGTCGAGGAGGTAGCCATTGCTGTCGTAGAACGACATGGCGATGAAGTTGGTTTCGAAGATCTTCATATATTTAGCGCTCAGTTCATTGTTGACGCGCTCTTCTTCGATCAGTTTAGTGATATCGCGGACGGTATTGACGATGTAGCGAGGTTTGCTGCCTTCGTATTCGAGGCTTGCCAGTCCGCTGAGCCATATCCAGTCTGGGTGTTCTGGAGAGCCAGTATTGAAAGCCTTGGTGTAGCGCGCCTGCTGGAGTTCGCCTGAAATCAGCAGGTCTATTTTCTTTTGGAAGTCTTCCACATCATCTTTGTCAATACGCGGAAGGAATATATCCCTTACCAGTTCGCCGTCAGGCAGTAACTGGCCGTGGATATTATGCACCCGACCTGTCGCAATGTCGATGGTAAACACGTAGTATTTGCCCATGTTCAGCGCCTGCTCCATCATGTTGTTCAGGTCTTCCGTCTTTCTCACAGCCTGCTTTACCCTGGCGCGGACCAGGCGCGCCATCAGCACAACGATGATTACGGCGATGACTGCACCAGCCAGCACGATGAGGGCATAGGGTGACGTGTCGTCATGGATGCGCTCTGGGTGGAACCACTTGTCGCGCAGCACCTCCAGGTCGCCATTTTGTTCCATACGGGCGTATTCGTCGTCGATGGCGTCGATGAGTTCCTTGTCATAGCCCACGACACGGATTTCGCCTTCAGGGATATCGATGGCGTTGACGATGAGTGTGTCTAAGGCCAGTTCTTTCTTCTTCCATTTCAGTGGCCCCTCGCCCCAGATGAAATACTTGTATCTCCCTTCACTGATACCTGCCAAGGCCTCCTTGGGCGAGCGGTAGAGGATGGGGATATCTAGATGGCGCTCGTCGATGATACGGTTGGCAGCATAGTCGTCTTGCTTGAGCACGAGTGTGTCTGTGGGGGAAAAGTGGTCGAGCGCCAGGACTGGGGGGGCATCTTGGGCTGAGACGATCTGTACCTTGTAGTAGTTCAGGATGTTGGTAGAGCGGATGTAGGGCCTTCCATGGAAGCGGTATGTGGGGTCGATGACCAGATCGGCATCACGGCGCTCGAAGGTCTGGGCCGCTTCACTCCACTCGCGGAGGATGATGCGATAGGGAATGTCGAGTTTGCTGAAGATGATCTGCAGCAGGTCGATGTTGTAACCTGCTGGCTCGCCCTCGTCGTTACTGTATTCATAAGGCGGGAAGTCCCAGTCGCTTGCTATGATGACAGGATTGTCTTCAGTGTAACTGAATTCCAGTTGTGCCTGTGCTGGTATGGCGAAAAGGTGGGATAGCGAGAGTGTGAAAAGAATCTGCAGAATCCTTTCCGGCTTTCGTATCATATCGACTATATATCTTATTTCCATAATTATATCACCTTTCTCAATCTCGTTCTATTTCGACCGCCTGACAGGGGATGGTAAACCACACTGTAGTACCCTTGCCCTCATCAGACTTGATGTTGATGGTGCCGTTGAGCCGCAGGATGAGTTCATGGCAGATGGCCAGGCCAAGGCCTGCGCCTTCACTGGCACCAGTGACGAAGCGGTCGAAGATATTGGCCAGTGCAGACTCTGGGATTCCGCATCCGGTGTCTTCGACAGAGACAATGAGGTTGTCACCCAGATAGTCGTAGCGTACGAAGACAGAACCTTTTTCCGTATACATCGCAGCGTTGGTTACAATCTTGTCGATGATGATAGACACATTGGAACTGTCGATCTCAAGCATCAGTTTCTTGAAGGCATTGCTAATGGAATACTCCACGTCGGGCTTCCTCAAATTGGTCCAGACGGACTCGCACTGCTGGCTTATGAGGGCCTGGAAGTCGACGGTGCGCTTGTTGAACTCAATCATGTCGGCATCGAGTCGTGAGATGAACAGGATGTCGTTGATGAGTTTGAGCAGTCTGGAGGAGTTTTCCTTGATCTCATGGATGAACACGATCTCGTCTTCCGGACTGTGTTCCATCTGGAAGAGTTCTGCAAAGCCTACTACCGTATTCAGTGGCGTACGTATCTCGAAACTCATGTTGTGGAGGAAAGCATTCTTGATCACCTCTACCTCCTGGGCACGCAGGGTCTCGGCTGCCAGTTTCTCCTCGATGGTCTTGATCTCGCTGATGTCTCGGCACATGCCGAAATACTCCTTTATTTCATTCTGATGGTCATAGATGGGAATGAAGTGCAGTTGCAGGTGCAGGCGCCCGCCACCGCCTTTCTTCCGCAAGGTGGTCTTTATGTCTGCATGGATGGACTTTGTCGTGAGGCTGTCCATGCTCTTGATGATATTCAGCGCACGGCGTTGAGTGCTGTCGTCCACAAGACTGAGGGCTCGTGTCTGGGTCAGTTTGAACTCTACGTTGTTACTGTCTTTATAGATGGTCAGCGTGTGGGTCTCCGGGTTGTAGCGTGCCATGCGGATGCCTCCTACGTTCATCACATAGTCGATGTTGCGGATGTACTGATTCATCTCGTCGTTGCTTCGCTGCAATTCGTGGGCATTCTCCTTGATCTTCCGGTATGACATGGCCACTTCTGTCACGTTACGCCCTGTGCCAAAGATATTCAGCAGTTTCCCATTACTGTCTCGAACAGGTATTAACTTCAGTTCGTAGAACATCTTTGAACGTTTCAGGTAAGTGGGCAGGGACCGTTGGTCGCCAAGTGGGAATATCTGGGTGATGTGTAAAGGTTCAAACGTGTTGAGGTCGATATCGTCCATACCTAATACACTTCTCAGATGGATGTGCTCCTGAATCAGATCCCCCCTGCTCATGTGTAGACTGTTAAGGGCCTTGTCGTTCATGTCGACGATGTAGCCATCGGCATCGTAGACCACCATGTCGATCATGGCGGAATTGAAGACGGCCTGATAGCGGATCATACTGTCTTGAATGCGCAACTGGCGCATCCGTTCGTTGGTGATATCTACTCTTGTACCGAGGATGTCTGTAGGCTTGCCGTTGCGGTCACGGCGGAGCACACCAATATCAACGCTGTGGTCACGCTCAACGAAGTGATTATTCTTGTGCTCCCTGATTTTCAGTGTGATGTTGGCTGATTCCTTCCGCTGGTAGATGATGTCATCGAGCGTCTCCCGGAGTGTGTCGTAGTCATCCTGGCTGTAGCGGGTCACCAGGTCATGCATGTGGAGATTCTGTGTCGTCTTGCCGAACTCGTCAACCCATTCGATGGTCTGAGGCAGCACATGATAGATCCACATGCCGATCTCGCTGGAACTGAGTACGAGCGACAGACGGTTATTGCTCTGTCGGATCTCATGTGTCATCTGCCGTTCACGGATGCGGTAGAAGGCGTAGTAGACAAGGAATACCAGAGCGAGTGCTGCCAGCACGGCGGCGAGGTTCCATACCCAGGCAGGAATGCCCGAATCGGCATGCTCCGGATAGAACCACTTGTTGCGTATGCCTTCCAACTGGTCGTTCATACGAAGTTCTGTGTAGACGCTGTCAATCTGATTAAGCAGATGGCGGTTCTTCGACATGAACTTATATTCTCCCGCTGGAATGTCGATAGGATTGATGGTCAGATTGTCGGTCTTGTATTTCCGCATGAGCCATTTCAGCGACATGGTGTTCCAGATAATCACGCCTTGTTCGTCGGTACGCAACTTCTGGATGGCTTCCTTCATGTCGTCGTAGGCCTTGATATCTTTCGTCCAACCCTCATCCATGATCATGTGATGGCTGAAACTGCCTTCGTGTACGATGACGTGCTGGCCCTTCAGGTCCTTGCCTGTATGCAGTACTACATGAGACGATATTGGAGATACCACACTATGGGTAAACAACTGGACGATGGTGTTGCTATAAAGCGTGTTGCCTCTAGAGAAAGAGGCATCCATGCGGAGCATGAGGTCTGACTTGCCGCTTCTCAGATCGGCCTGTGCCTCAAGGGTAGGCTTCAACTTGATGATGTATGGGATGTTGAGCCTCTTGAATACCATCCTCAGCAAGTCGATATTGTAACCGTCAGGTTCGCCGTTCTCGTTGAGGAAGACATAAGGCCAGAGATCCCAGGCATCTTCATAGACCAGCGGGTGCTCTTCGGTGAATACCCTGGTCGTGTCTGCCGTCTGAGCCGCAGTGGGAAGGATATAGAGGTGAAAAAGAGAAAGCATGAAAAGAATCATCAGGATCCTTCCCGACTTCCGTACCATTTCTGTTATATGTTTAAGACTAGTCATCATTTCAATTTTCACCTTTCTACCTTTTCTCGCAGGGAATCCTCATCCAGAATGTAGATCCCTTCCCTTCGCCTTCTGATTCAACGCCGATGTCACCATGGCAGGCATCAGCGATGGCCTTACAGATAGAGAGGCCGAGGCCCGTGCCTTGTATGAAGTCGTTCAGTTTGACAAATCGCTCAAAGACCTTTGCCTGATGCTCTTTGGGGATACCTGCACCCGTGTCTTCGCAATATATATACAACTGCCCCTCTTCGTAACGATAGCCGACCTTGATATGTCCCTGATGGGTATACTTGACGGCATTGGTCACAAAGTTTGTGATGACTTGCTGGATGCGTCCTTTGTCGAGAATGGTTAAGAAACTGCTGTAAGGATTGTCCTTGATAAACTCCACAGATGGCTCCTGTACGCGTTCTTTTAAGGACTCGCAGATGTCGTTGAAACTGATAGCGAAGTCGATTTCCTTAGTTTCTATGCTGATACCACTTGTATCGAGCGATGAGATAGCGAGGATATCATTGATCAGCCGCATGAGCATGTCGCAGTTGTTCATGATGACACGGATGATTTCCTGCTTCTCCTCTTGGGTGGACAGCATGGGCAGTACGTCAGAGAAACCAACGATGGAGTTCAGAGGTGTGCGGATCTCATGGGTCATATTGGCCATGAACACCGACTTCAGACGACCGGAGTCGTTGGCCCGCTCCGTCTCCTGTTTCAGCCTCTCTTGCTTGTTGATGAGATCGTTGACATTCCGCACGACACCATAACTGCCCTCCAGACGGCCATTCTCATCGAAGAACGGCGTACTGTCGATGATGTTCCATTGCATGTCTTCGCCTTCGTGGAAGAAAGGATGCATATAGGTGACCGTGGTACGGGGCACGTCGAAATATTTCTCTGGCTCAATCAGTCCCTGACGGAATGGACTGTCAACGAAATGGTCGATGAGTGTATCAAAATCCATCTGACTCTCTGGGGTGCCAAGTGTCTTGAAGAAGTAGCACTGTCGCTTGGTGAACGAGGTGCGGAAGAAGCGCATGTTACAGGTATCCATCAGATATTGGATTTCATTCTCATACTGTTGGATGGCTTCGTTGGCTAAGCGTATGTCAAGACTGTTTTTCTTGTTCTGCAGGTATAGTTCACGCTCTTGGCTCACATCGCGGATGGAGAAGGTGATGCAGTAGAGTTCTCCGTTATCTTTGTAGATGGGGTGTAAGCGCATCTCTGTATAGCAGTTGACACCACGCTCGATGATGATACTCTTCGTACAGAAATAGAGTTCCTCTACGTTGCGATTGTTCAGGATATCGCGGAAGGATGGCATATCGAACAGGGAACTGTCATAGTAGTATGGATCCTTTTCCGACTGGAAATTCAGTATCTCACGCATCTTTTGGTTGGTCGTCAGCAGGTATCCGTCTTTGTCATAGAAGGCCAGACCAATGAGAGACTGTTCGAAGATACGGCGATACTTATCAGCCATTTCCTGTTCTTCCTTTTCAAGCAGGACCTGTTCGGTACAGTCTGTCAGGGTGCAGAAGATGTGTATGGGACGTATGCCGGCATTCGCATATTCGGTGACGCCCCGGTCTTCCATATATCGCCATTGTCCAAGTTTCTTAATGCCGCTGATATCCCATCGGAAGATACACTCGTCTGTCTCCCTGTCCCCGGATGTCAGGCGTTTGATGAACTCTGTGTAGATGGAGCGGTCGTCAGGATGTATCAATTCAAGACTGTCTTGATACCCCATACCTTTATCGGGTAGCAGATGGCCGTGGATGTTGATGGCGTGTTGCTGCCGGATGTCAAGCATCAGCACATAGTTCTTGCCCATGTCGAGGGTGTGCTGCATGATGGTAGAGGTTTCTTTGATCTTGCCGACGCTCTGTCGTATGCGCAGCAGACTGATGCGATTGACAGCCCAGGCTATCACAAAGGCGATGCACACGACAAATACCATCAGTATTGATGGTAGGTCGGGCGCGATGGCTGCCAGTGTCCGGATATGTGATAGTAATAGGATCATGTCTGTACGGCTCTAAGTTATTGTGAAATCTGTGGCTTTCTTCTCCATGGCTGTCATCTCGCAGGGGATGATGATGTAAATGGAACTACCCTTGCCTTCCTCTGACTGGATCTCTATTGTTCCTCCCATCTGCTCTACCAGTTCTTTGATGATGGCCATGTCAAGACCTGTGCCCTCACGCTGGTTGTTCTCATCTCTGGCGAAACGGTCAAATATATGCTTCAGGTCTTTCTCGCTGAAGCCTCTGCCTGTGTCCTCGATGGTGATGTTCAACTCCCCGTGGCGGTAGTCATACTTAGTACGGATGTATCCTGTCGTTGTTGTCCGTGCTGCATTGATACACAGTTTTTCGATGACCTCCCCAAGGTGATCCTCGGCAATCCTGACCACCAGATGATTGTATGGATTCTCTATTTGAATCTTCACATCAGGCTTGAGTGCACTCAGACCCATATAGCAGAAGCCATCGAAAAGGGTGGCGAAGTCTGTATCTTTATAATTGAATTCCACCATCCTTGCATCAAGACGGGAAATGTAGAGGATATCATTGACAAGACTGAGCAGTTCGTTGGTGTTGCGTTTGATCTCCTCGGAGAATACGGGTTCGTCTTCAGCCTCATGTGGACTGTTGAAAAGTTCTGCAAAACCGATGACTGCATTAAGAGGCGTACGGATCTCGTAACTCATGTTCAGCAAGAAGGTACCCTTCAGTTCCTCTGTCTCCTGAGCCTTCTTTGTCTCCTTCATCAGTTGCCGCTCAGTGTAGACCATCTCCGTATCGTTGCGAAGCATGCCGAAGTAGTGGCTGATGCGGCCATCCTTTCCTTTGACGGGAACCATGCTGAAGGTGAGGAACAAGTCACGTCCCTGCTTGTCGTGGAAACGGGTTTGGACGGTCGTCGTGAAGTCTCCTGGGATGCGGTGATCCATGCGGAGTAGTAGTCCGCGTGCCTTCCGTTGGTCTGTTGTTGCCAGCAGTGAGGCACATCGGATCTGGGAGAGACAGTATTGTACCTGATTCAAATCACTGAATATCTTCAGTTCGTGGTTGTCCGGATGGTAGTTGACGAGTTTCACGCCACTCACCTTCAGCGAGTAGTTGATGTTGTTGATATAGTCTTGTATATCCTTGGTACGTTTCTCGAGCAATATGGCATCCTGTTGTTGGCGATGATGGGAATCTACCATGTCGGTGATGTCACGACCTGCGGTGATGATTCCACGCAGTTGTTGGTTCTTGTCACGGACGGCAGCTACGATGCATTCGTAATAGAACTTACCCTTAACAGTCAACTCAGGAATCCTCTCATCTTCACGTTTCGTGCGGTCAATATCTGTGATTGACGAGAACTGGAGGTTTTCAAGATGGTTGAAGTCTAAATTTCTGTATGAAGGAATGTCTGTAATCTTCACTTTCCGTTTCATCAAGGCTTCCCGATCATTGATTCCAAAGGTCTCGCAGGCCTTGTCGTTGATGTCTGTCAACTGTCCGTTGGCATCGTAGTAGATCATATCGACGAGTGCCGAGTTGAAAATAGTGTGATAGCGTAGGGACAGATTGCGGGCCTTCTCTTTCCGTTGCCTGTTCTCCGTGATGTCGCGCTGGATGCCCAGCAAGAGTTTGGCTTTGCCGTTCTTGTCGTGTTGCAGTATGGACAGGTGGATCTTGTAGATGGGCGGATTGGAACCGTCTGCAGGGGCGCAGCCTTTGATGACGATGGGCTTGGGTTCATCAGGGCTGTCGGTCATGGAGGTGATAGTTTTGTGTAGTTGGGTGAACTCGTTCTTGTCGAAAAACTGTGAGAAGTCAATGGGAGTGTAGGATTGCTCCTTTTCTCCATTACGGGATAATAAGGTGTAGAGGTGTTTGCTGAAGTCGTAGGTCCAGATATGTGTTTTGTTGGAAGTCAGTACGAGTCCTAACTGCTTGTTCAGTTGTTGTGCCTGTGTGCTGACTTGGCCCTGGCGGAAATAGAAGAGGCGGTTGGAGAAGACCATGACAAATATGCTGATCATCAGTGCAGCCACGAGGTAGGCCGAGAGATGGTACGCATCGGCAATTGTCTCCATATTCCCTTTTTGGGCCAGTGCCGTGAGGCTGATGGCGAGGAGCACCGCGACGGTCAGAAGTCTTTGTCTATTACTGTTGCTCATTCAGTTTCAGGCAGTTGTTCTCGGCAAAGGTAGACAATTCTGATTAAATAACAAAATAAAAGCACAAAAAAAACACAAATCATCCTGATTTAGGGATGATTTGCGCTTCCTAGAAGAAAGATTTGGGCTTTAGAGCGGGTATTCTTCAAAGGCGTAGAGCACTGTCGAGAGGTAACGCTCGCCTGTGTCTGGCAATAGGGCAACAATCTTCTTGCCTTTGTTTTCAGGACGCTTGGCAATCACGGTGGCACCAAAGGCGGCTGCTCCTGATGAGATACCCACCAACAGACCTTCCACCTGAGCCAGTTCGCGGCCTGTGCGGATGGCATCGTCGTTCTCTACGTCAAGCACTTCGTCGATGAGATTGCCGTCGTAGGTCTTGGGGATGAAGCCGGCGCCGATGCCTTGAATCTTGTGGGGACCGCTTGGACCGCCGTTGAGGACGGGCGACGACTTGGGCTCCACGGCGATGATCTTCACCTCGGGATTCTTCTCCTTGAGGTACTTTGCCACTCCAGAGACAGTACCACCTGTACCCACACCGGCTACAAAGATGTCAATCTCGCCGTCAGTCTGGTCCCAAATCTCTGGACCTGTCGTTGCATAATGCTTGGCGGGGTTGGCTGCATTCTCGAACTGTTGCAGGATGATGCTGCCAGGGATGCTGTCGCGCAGTTGCTCTGCTGCCTTGATGGCTCCGGGCATACCGTCTTTTCCACTTGTCAGCCTGACCTCGGCACCGTAGGCCTTCACGAGGTTGCGACGTTCGACACTCATCGTCTCAGGCATCGTCAGAATCAGTTTGTAGCCCTTGACGGCACTGACGAGTGCCAACCCTACGCCAGTGTTGCCGCTGGTAGGCTCGATGATGGTGGCACCGGGTTTGAGCAGGCCCTTCTTCTCGGCGTCTTCTATCATCGCTAAGGCGATTCGGTCTTTCACACTGCCGCCAGGATTGAAGAATTCTACCTTGGCGATAATTGGTGTCTCAATACCCTTGGCATTAGAGAACTTAGAGAGTTCCAGCAGCGGGGTGTTGCCGATCAGTTCGGTCAGTTGTTTTGCAATCTTTGTCATAATCTTGTTCTTTTAAAATGTTTGTAATGTTACTCTTTCTTTTCTTGAGTGCAAAGGTACGGCGATTTCTGCGGTTACGAAATCCCACACGTGGGCTATTCCGCATACCACAATCGTGGTATTCTGCCCCTTTTGAGCCTTACACCTTATTTATATATAATATGTAAAATAGAAAAAAAGAACAAAAAGTTTGGCGGTTTCAAGGAAAATACGTACTTTTGTCAACAGAAAACTAAAACCGAAAGATTATGATTGACGTTAAAGAAACATTGCAGAAAAGTGAGGAGCGCATGGAGATGGCAGCCATGTTCCTCGAAGACGAGTTGAATCGTATCCGTGCAGGACGTGCTAATGTGGCCATCCTCGATGGCGTGCGAGTGGATTCCTATGGATCTAAAGTTCCTCTGAACCAAGTGGCTAATGTGAGTGTGCCCGATCCCCGTACCATTGCTATCAAACCTTGGGACCGTAAGGAAATCCGCAACATCGAGAAGGCCATCATGGACTCTGATGTGGGCATCACCCCAGAGAACAATGGTGAGGTGATACGACTGAACATCCCTATTCCCACCGAGGAGCGTCGCCGTGAATTGGCAAAGCAGTGTGCCAAGATTGCAGAGAAGGCTAAGGTGGAGGTGCGCAACGTGAGGGCTGACATCAAGGATAAACTGAAGAAAGCGATTAAGGACGGACTCTCAGAGGATAACGAGAAGGATGCCGAGTTGGAACTCCAGAAGATTCATGACAAGTTCATCAAGAAGATTGATGATCTCCTCGCTGCCAAGAATAAGGAGATTATGACTGTTTAGTTTATTATAGTTGAAGGGACTGGTCATTAAGAATACAGGCAGTTGGTACACCGTCCAGACGGACGATGGCCAACTGCTTGATTGTAAAGTCAAAGGTAATTTCCGCCTTAAGGGTATCCGTAGCACTAACCCTGTTGCCGTCGGCGATAGGGTTATTCTTAGTGCCCCTCAGAGTAATCTCTCACCTCTCACCTCTGACCCCTCACCTCTCTATATCTCCGAGATAGAGGATCGTCGCAACTACATCATCCGCAAAAGCATCAACCTCTCGAAGCAGAGTCATATCATTGCGGCCAATGTAGACCAGGCGATGCTCATTGTCACCGTGAACCGCCCGCAGACCAGTACGACCTTTATCGATCGCTTCCTTGCATCGGCCGAGGCTTACAGGGTGCCTGTCGTGCTGATATTCAACAAGACGGATCTGCTTGATGCCGATGAGTTGCATTATCAGCAGATGCTGATTCATCTCTATGAGACTCTGGGCTATGAATGCCGGGCCATTTCAGCGGAGACGTGCGAGGGCGTTGATGCACTATTACCAATGCTACAGGGAAAGATAACGTTGCTAAGTGGCAATAGCGGGGTAGGGAAATCGACTCTCATCAACCGCCTGGTTCCAGGAGCGAACCTGCGTACGGCAGAGATTTCTGATGCCCATCAGACAGGTCAGCACACGACAACCTTTTCAGAGATGATTCCCCTGGGAGATGGTTGGTTGATAGATACTCCTGGCATCAAGGGGTTTGGTACTTTCGACATGGAGCCAGAGGAACTAACCAGTTACTTCCGTGAGATTTTTCACTTCTCCAAAGACTGTCGTTTCTCCAATTGTACCCATACCCACGAGCCTGGTTGTGCTGTGCGCCAGGCTCTTGAGGATCATTACATTGCCCAAAGCCGTTATCAAAGTTATCTTTCGATGCTCAACGATAAGGACGAGAGCAAATATCGCGAGGCCTATTGAATTTTTTTATTTACGGTTTACAGGTGATTACATCAGCGGCAGAACTGCCTATAGTCATATCATCTGTAAACCGTAAACTGTAAACCGTAAACTTATCTTAGCACTTTCTTTCCTCCAACGATGTAGATGCCTCGTGGCAGGCCGTCAAGCGACATGCTGCCTGAACGAACCTTGCGGCCGTTGAGGTCGTAGACATCCTGAGACTTCGTATCGCTTGTCGGGATGATACTGATGCCAGTAGTATCGAAAAGAGCCTTGATGGCGAGTTTATTGCATTGAGGCATTTCAAACTCAAGTCTGGCCCCCTGGTAATTATTCGAAGTGCCATCTGCTGTGACTTCCCAACCTGTTACATTGAGGGTAGATGCTTCGCCTGGCTCAAGGGTGATCTTGCGCCCGACAATGAATTTGCCATCAAAGGTTCCATTGGATAGTTCAACGCCATTGAAGAGAATGTGACCTTCGGCTGCGTCCTCCATGTCCTTGTTGACTGTCATAGACGCCAGGGTGCCCACCTTATAGTAGTCGCAGAGGCATTTGCGGTAATAGTCTGTGCGCTTGCTCAGCCAGTTACGGACATTATTAACCTCGTTTTCGATGTTCTTTTCATTGTTGCCGCCTCCCCACCATGACCATGGATTGGGTGGGTTTAGTTCGTCTCTATGTATGAGCAGTTCGTCTTTGACAAGTTCGTACATAGGATCCCATATGGCCCGAACTCCCTTTTCGTTGAGGAAATCACCCATATAGACGAGGCTTCGGTCGATAAACTCACGATTGAAATCAGGATCCTCCATCAGGTTACGGAAAAGCATGGTGGCCTCTTTAGTGTTGGCCCATTTCCTATCCCTGTCGTAAGTGTGGTTGAAATCATAGAGCCACTTGATGGTATTGAACTCCACTTCTTTTCCATAGAGCCCTAGTCCGAAATCGGTATCCTTGGAGATCCAGCGCCACTTGCCGTCCTCAGTCCTTGGACGCCACATGACGATGTTGTTGCCAGGAAAGTCCTGATTGTTGAAATAGAGGTTCATAGCCATCAGATTGATATACTCCTTCCAGTCTATCCATTCAGCATATTCAGCCAGTGTATGGCCTCTCTCTGAGTAGAATTTCACGAACTTGTCGTAGTTTTCAGAGGTGCCAGCCTTTACCTCACCCACCATCTTGTTGTTCTCTTGGGCAATCTCTATCATGTCGATGTCCTCAAGTTCGTTGTAGTTGGTGAAGATGTTGTCGTCGTTACTCCGCTCGCGGATATTGAGCATGCAGTGGTATTCACCGTTGATATAAACGACGGCTGGGCGCCAGGCCTGCCAGTCAAGGTCGGCGTGCTCGGCCATAGAGCGCTGCATGATGGCGTCGCGCATATATAAACCGTCAATGTCATTACCAGCATTGCGCAGCATGATGCTTTTGAAATTGGTCACGCCAGGTCGCTGGTCGGGGAAGAACTCATATTCGAGTCGCTTGGCTCCAAAACGCTTATTGGAATAGATAGCCATCGACTTGCGGGCCCAGTCTCTCGACTGTCCACCCATAATGCGGGTTTCACAGATCTGGTTGAGCACACTTGCCTTATCGGGTTCGTCGAACAGTTCGAAATTGATGGGACGCCGCCAGTTCACCTGGTTAGCCTTACTGTTGACTCGGAAGATACCTTCTTTACCATTCAGATAATCGTCGTTGGTGGTGATGGATATCACCGGAATGGTCATGTCGCGATCCAGGAAAATGTATGACTGGACGGTTGAGCGTGGTGAGAGCCAACCGTCGCAGAAGAGTTTGGCACGAATGGAATAACTGTCGTTAATTGATATCGCCTCCGTGTAGAGTTTACTGGCCTTGGTGGGCTCCCTGCCATCCGTGGTGTAGTATATCTGCGTACCCTCTGGCGCATCCTTTGGCAGCAAGAGGGTGAGTGAGAAATCCTTGGAAGTTGTCATCACTCGGCCATACTCACTGAAGATGGGCTCGCCGAGGATATGTTTTTCGTCGCAGATCTCTCCGCAGTTAGCGGCTCCTGGCGTAGGAGTTAACTGATAGCCCCATTCGCTGCTGCCGTCTGTCTTGCGACCATAGGCAATGTTGGGAGCGGGCATCTTCTTCAGTGCCTCGGGGAGGCTGTCTACGGCCTCATTACCTTTGAACAGGTAGACCACACAGCCTTTGCCTGACTCCAGACGGAAGTCTGTGTGGAGTTTATTCTCTTCCTTGTCGCAGTACACTGTTATGAAGCCTTTCGCTTCAATGGTCTGGCTGGGCAATGGCCATGCGCTGTCTTTCTGGGTGCCAATCTGATAGTCTTTCAGGTCGATGGCTTCATCACTGTTGTTGTACAGTTCTACCCATGAATCGGGGAACTCATGCAGGTCATCCATAATACAGTCGATGTTTGATTGCATCAGTTCATTGATGACCAGTTTTCCTGTGGTCTGATCGTCAGCAGTTGCTGTTAGAAGGTTGGTCGTCAGCAAGACGAGGATACCAATAACACTCTTTTTGGGTTGTCTCATTTTGGTGGTTTACTTAAAAATCGGATGCAAAATTATAAAATAATTTGCGATTATCTGTGTAATCTGTGGCTTATTTTGATCCTAAGCAGCCTAAATGTAACAAATGATAAAGTATATGAAACATCTGCTAACAATATCTTCTATCCGAAAAAGAATCTTTAGGATTGTCTGTATAGAGTGACGGTGCCCCCATCACTCTTTGCATATTTGCGTAGAAGGTCCTGAATGAAACGAGCATTGGCGGCGACGCGTTCCTCGTTGCCATCGTAACCGTTGATGAGAACTACGAGGTGAGTGGTCTCGAGTGTCATCTTCGTACGCTCGTGGTCGCTGGTCGGGGTGCCTACACCACCTTCGGCATCACGATAGACAGGCAGTCCGGCGATGTTGAGCATGCCGCGGCCGATACCCTCATAAGGCTCTCCCTCACGCCCCACCCCTAAGGTGAGCGTGTCACCCACGAACTTGTCGGCATCGAAGCCGCCGATGCTGTAGCCAAAGGCGATGGAGGCGAGGTTGACAAGGTCTACGAGGGTGTCGATCTGATACAGTTCCTTGCCTTGCAGCATCCGTCGGATGAGCTGTTCGCTGGCAGGACGATAGCGTGAAGGGTCTTTGCCGCAGGCTTTATATACCCGGCGCGTGGCAGCTATGCCAGGTAAGTCCTTCAGACTCTCGGTGGTCAGTTCCTGCCGGAACCGTTCCTCAAGCATGTGAATCTCTTCCCAGAGTGCCTCCGAGTATGGGGTGTTGACCACTTGTGCCTCTACGGCTGCGCCTACGAAAGTGGGGCATACGCTTGCTATTTCCTGTGAGACGATGATGTTCATATATCAATAACCTTTATTCTGTATCAAGTAGTTGTTTAGTGCCAGGACGTCGGCAGGTATGGGGAAGACGGTGGTATGGCCGTCGCTCTCGTCAACCTTGTCGTCGAACATGTCGCCCTCGAAGAGACTCTCGTAGCGTCCGAAGCGAATCATATCCTGTCGGCGCCAGCCTTCCCAGCAGAGTTCGAGCAAGCGTTCGTCGTAGATGTTATCCAGCGTTAGCGGGCGTGCTTCCATAAAAGACCTCTTGCGGACGACGTTGAAGTCGGCTTGGCCCTTTTCCGGCTCTCCGTTGCGCAGATAGGCCTCGGCACGCATCAGGAGCACGTCGGCATAGCGGAAGAGTACGATGTCGTTGTCCATCAACTTGCCGTCCTTTGTCGCATTCTTGTCTATTTCGTATTTCTTCATGCGTGCTCCCGCTGTCTCTATGTATGGACTATACCCCAGGTCTAACTTCACCTCCCAGGGGTAGTAGACCAGAGGATTGCCATTACGGTCGGGTATACTATGATTGTCGAAGTCCACGACGTCATCTGACCAGTAGTTCATGAAGAAACGTCCGTCCATGTCTTCAGTATCGTAGCCAAAGACCTTGAGCGTGTTGATGGTGGCGCAGGAACCGTTCTCGCCCGTAAAGCCGTAAGCGGCAGCATGACGGTAGTGATAGGACCGGAAGAGATTCTGCTGCTGGGTCTTATAGAGATCCTTGTCCATGGGGATCACCCAGATGTTCTCCGTGGAACTCTCGTTGAAGACACTGAAGTTGTCGGCATAGTCTGTCATGAGTTGGTAACCTTCATCTTGGATCTCGGTACAGAAATGGGCGGCCGCCTCCCAAGCATTGTATTTGTCTTCGCCTATCTGGAAGATGATTTCAGAACCGTCGGGGCGAACGCCGTCTGTCCAGTCATCGTCGGCATAGACTTCTGCATTGAGTGTCAGTTTGGCCAATACGAAATTGGCCACCGCTATGGTAACGCGTCCGTAGTTGTCGCCGCGGTTGGCACTGCTGCCGAAAGGCAGGTCGTTGCGTACGGTCATCAGTTCGTTGTAGATGTAAGTGAACAGCTCACTACGTTGTGACTGCTGTACCTGACTGATAATGATGTCGGAAGAATGGATGATGGGCACGCGTCCGAAGAGGTCCATCAGGTACCAGTAGTAGATGGCCCGGAGGGCTCTGACCTCTGCCTTGTATTCTGTTAGCTGGACGTCTGTCAGCAAGTCCTTATGGGCGTCTAACTGCTCAATGGAATGATTACAGAGGGCGATGACCTTGTAAAGGTAGTCCCAAGCATTCTTTGACAGCTCGAGTCCGGCATCCCAGGAGTGGCGGTACATGTTCTGCCAGAGTTCTCCGTCGTACCAGTCGCTGCCACGGGTAGGCAGCATCGCCTCGTCGGAGCCGAAGGTCTGCAGGTCGTACACACCGCGGCAGGTACCTTGCAGCCCCTGTCCGTCTTCCGACCCTCCTATATAGTTGTATAAGGTGGCGACCGTGTTCATGTAGAGGTCTTTTGCAGAGGTGTAGATTTCATCCTCGGCAATCTGGTCTCGCGGATCTTCGTCGAGGGAGCAGGAGGACAGCAGTGGGGGGATGATCAGGAATGGTAAGAAATAAGTAAAGATCTTGTTAGTCATGACTCTTGTCTTTTGATTCTTAATCAGAACTTGATGCTCAGGGCGAATGTATATGACCGATAGACGGGCAGCGTATTCTTGTCGTCGATGCCAAGCGTGCCGTTGATGATGGTAGAGTTGATCATCGGCGTCAGTCCGCTATAGCCTGTGATGGTTGCGAGGTTGTTGACGGAGGCCGATACACGCAGGCTTCGTATGTATTTTGAACGGACGGGCACGTTCCAGCCGAGGGTGAGATAGTCGATGTTCACGTAGTCGCCATTCTCCAGCCAGTAGTCACTGATGGTCTGGTCCATAATCTCCTTCTCTGGTGCGCCCTGTAGCATATTGTAGTTGGGGAGCGACAGCAGGTTGGAGTAGGTGAGTGCCGTACCGTTATAGATCTTATGGCCGAAAGCGCCATTCATTTGCATCGTCACGTCCCATTGCCTGAAACGGAAGACGATGTTGGATCCCATGGTAGCCTTGGGCGTGGCCTGTCCGCAGACATAACTCTCTTCTGTCACGTCGTAATAATAGCCGCCTGTAGGGTCTTGAACCAAGCCCTTGCAGTGAGGCAGGTGGAACACGCCTAACTGCTCGCCCACGATCTGCTTCACCACATCGCTGCCGCCATGGAATCCGGCTCCCCAGAGTGCGGAGATGCCTCTCTGTTGCGGGGCTGTCAGATGCTGGCCGTTGTAGTCGCCATCCAGCGAGAGCAGTTTGTTACGCTCAAATGACCAGTTCATGTTGATGGCCAACTCCATGTCCTTGGTGCGTAGTGGGGTGATGCCGAATCCTATCTCCAGGCCACTGTTCTTCATCGATCCGAGGTTTGCCAGCAGCTTGGCATAGGTGAAAGGAGGCACGGGCACGTCGTAGACGTAGAGCATGTCGGTGGTCTTGGATTGGTAATAGTCCACAGACAGTGCGATGCGACTGTTCCAGAACGTGGCATCCACACCGATGTTGAACGTGTGCTTGACCTCCCACTTCAGGTCCGGGTTGGCGTTGCGGACGGCACCGAGTGTAGTGGCCATGCCGCCATCTATCGGCACCACGCCGTTAGGCTGGATCAGTTCCATCGAGTTGTAGGAGCCAATGCCGCCCAGACTGCCTGAGCGTCCGAAGCCGACGCGCAACTTGGCATTGTTGATGAACTTCAGGGGCTTCATCCATTTCTCCTTGCTGATCACCCAGGCGCCGCTGACAGAGGGGAAGAAGCCCCAGCGGTGGTTCTTGCCCACCTTCGATGAGGCGTCGGCACGGGCATTGGCGGTAAGGGTGTACCTGTCGAGCAGGGTGTATTGCAGGCGGAGCAGGAACGACTCCATGTGTGAGTCGGAGTATTCGGAGTCTGTACCGTCCCAGGGACGTGAGGCGCCTGCCGTCAGCTCGTCATAGCCGAAGGCATCGGTACTGAAGTTCGTGACGGTGGTGAAGAAGCCCGTCTCCGTCTTGTGCTCGGCCTCTGCCAGTGCCATGACATTCAGCGATGAGTTGCGGGTGTTCAGGGTATAGTCGACAGAGATATTGCCCAGTATCTCTACGTTCTTGTTGTTACCGCGGTAAGCCTCGCCATGGCTCCATACGATGGTGGGGTAATAGTGGGCGTTGTCCACCGAGTTGTAGGAATAGGAGCCGAAGCCTCGCAGTTTCAGGTTGGGGGCCAGCGTGAGGGTGGCATTCAGGTGGACGTTGAAGTGGGCGTTGTCTTCGTCCTGCTTCATGCTCAGCAGGGCGTTGGGGTTGGTGATCCAAAGGGCCTCGGGAACCTGGTCATAGCTGCCGTCGGCATTGGCCCCGTCAGGGAAGGTGGGGTTGAAGGTGGCTGCCGAATAGAGCAGTTTCTGCATAAAGGGCAGGTAGTTGTTCTTCTGCAGCGAGCCGAACATGCCAAGGTCGACAGTCAGCATGTTGTCGAAGGCCTTCTGGGAGATATCCAACTTGGCGATGTAGTTGCGGTAGTTGTTGGTGCGGATGATGGTGCGGTGCTCCATCACTCCCACTGAGGCACGATAGTTGGCCGTCTCCGAACCGCCTCCGAAGGCGATGTGCTGGTTGTAGACGAAGCCTGTGCGCTCTATGCTTTTGTTGAAGTCGGTGTCGGCACCCTTGTCGATGTAGGGCAGACCTAAGGCTGTGTTTGCCTGCCGGAACTGACTGGCATTGAGCATGTGCAGCCGCTTGTAGACCGACTCCACGCTGATGGAGCCGTCGTAGGAGATGTGGAACGGCTGGCTGCGGCCTTTCTTCGTGGCCACCTCGATGACGCCGGAGGCACCGCGGCTGCCGTACTGGGCCGTCTCGGAGGCATCTTTCAGAATGGTGAAGCTCTCGATCTCCGCAGGGTAGACCGTGGAGAGGACAGCCAGGTCGGCGGCTACGCCGTCGATGATCACCAGGGGGTCGTTGCCGCCCGTCAGTGAGGTGGTGCCTCGGACGCGGACTGCCGACACCATCGCCTCCTGATTGCCGCCGGTCGTCACCTGGACACCGGCCGCCTGACCACTCAGCGCATCGAGCGACGAAATGACCATACCCTTGTTCATGCGGTCCTGAGTCACCTTGTCTACGGCTCCTGACAGCATGTCTATGTTCGTGGCCGAGTAACCGACCTTAAGAGAAGTCATGGTCGAATCCAGACGGACTGTCTGGGCCGCTGTGGCTAAGGGCACCATTGCCAGCAGGACTAAAGCACTCCTATTCTTCAATGGCATGTCCTATCGTGATATTGTACTTCGACATGAACGAGGCGCCGGGCTGCAGGTGGTTCATCAGCGGCTTGTCCTTGAACTCGCCCTTGAAGCCGCGAGGGTCGCCGATGCCGTACCAGGGCTCGATGCAGACGAAGGGCGCCTGCTTGCCGAAGGGACTCCAGAAGGCGATGACGGGGGTGCGGAACTCGACCGTCACCTCGGGCTCGCCATTGGACCCCAATAGTTCGGCACGGTGCAACTGGCACTTGTGAACCTTGATGGAGTCGTTGCGCCACGTGTTGTCAGAGAACTCCATCAGTCCGTTCTCGGCCTCGACGAAGGGCACCTCGTCCATCTCGTGCGAGCCGTCGCCGTAGCTGTGCAGGGCGTCCATCGGCTCCTGGTTGTCCAGGCGGATGCGGCCATACTGGCTTTCCCCTGCCTTCATGCCAGGGATGTTGAAGGCCGGATGACCGCCTATCTGGAAGTGGATCTCACGGGTGTCGGTATTGTGGACGTGCCAGATGACGCCGATCTTGTTCCCGTCGAGCACGTAACTGACGCTGAGAGTGAAGTCATAGGGATACACCTTCTTCGTCTCCTCAGACGATTCGAGGGCGAAGGTCACCTTCCTCTCGCTCTGGGCAATGAGCGTGAACGCGGCATCACGGGCGAAGCCATGACGGGGCAGGTGATACTCCTGGCCGTCCACACGATAGGTCTCGTCGTTCACGGAACACACGATGGGGAAGAGGATGGGCGAGCGACGGCCCCAGTACTTGGGATCGGCCTGCCACAGATATTCCTTACCATTGGCATCCTTGATGCTCTGGAGTTCGGCTCCTTTCTCCGAAATGACGACGGAGAGTTGTTCGTTCTTTAGTTCTACCATAGTTGTTATTTTGCTTTATAGATGATGATTGAGAACAAGACAGTTTCCACGAGGATGAGGCCGACGGTTGCCAAGATGGGAATGGCAGACGGTGAACTCATGCCTAGCATGGTATAGGCCAAAGCCAGAGGTATCAACAGGAATGTGATGCCTGTCACCCTAAGTAGCCGGATGGCAAGTTCCACCTGACGGATGTTCCTGATTTCAAAGGGCATATTGATGTGTCGTGGGAAATAGGCGCATACCATACAGACGACGGCTCCTATTGTCAGGAGTACACAGGGAATGGTGACTCCCGCAGGCGACCCGTAGGCATTCGGCTTGCCAGAGGCATCGAAATGGGTGGGTACGATGTCTGGTGCCTGATGGATCATCCAGATGATGATGCCCCAGACGATGATGGCCACGACAGCAAAAGCAATCTCGAAGGCCGTTGCCTCCGTGGTGCGATGCACCTTGACCGTCTTCAGATCAAAACTATTCTTCTGTTCCATTGTCTTCTTTGTTTTGCGATTGGTTTTTCTTTTTAGGCAGACGCTTGGCCTTGCGCAGGGCTTCGGTGATGATCCATTGCAACTGGCCGTTGGTGCTGCGGAACTCGTCCGCAGCCCAGGCCTCAATGGCGTTCATCGTCTCAGCGTCGACGCGGAGGATGAAACTCTTGTTCTTCTTCTCTGGCGCAGCCATTATGTTCTTCTGTTCTTATGTCTGAAAACCTGTTCTTCTGTCTAATGGTTCAGCGTGCCTGTGTTCACGACAGGCTGGGCGCTCTCGTCGCCGCAGAGCACCACGAGCAGATTGCTGACCATCGCCGCCTTCTTGTCGTCGTCGAGTTCCACGATCTGCTCGTTCGAGAGTTTGTCGAGCGCCATCTTCACCATCGACACGGCGCCCTCCACGATCTTCTCGCGGGCCGTGATGATGGCCGAGGCCTGCTGGCGGCGCAGCATCACGGCAGCGATCTCCGGGGCATAGGCCAGGTAGTTGATGCGCGCCTCTACCACCTCGATGCCTGCCAGCGTCAGGCGCTCGTCGAGTTTCTGCTCCAGTTGCTCGTTGATCTCGTCGGCACTCGAGCGCAGCGTGGGCTCACCAGGCTTCGTGTCCTCGTCGTCATAGGCATACTGGCCGGCCACCTGACGGAGGGCGGCGTCGCTCTGCACACGGACGAAGTTCTCCAGTGCGTTCATCAGCCCCTTCGTGTCTGAGCCGATCGCGTTCGGGTTGGCGGCCATCGTCTGGGAGTCTATCTCGAAGAGGGCCTTGTAGGTGTCCTTCAGTTTCCACACGAGTACCAGGCCGATCATCACGGGGTTGCCCGTCTTGTCGTTCACCTTGATGGGCTCAGCGTCGAGGTTGCGGGCACGGAGCGACACCTTTTTCGTGCTGTAGAAGGGGCAGATCCAGTAGAAGCCCGTCTGCGAGAATGTGCCGCTGTACTTGCCGAACCAAGTGGTCACCTTGGCCTCGTTGGGCTCGAGCATCATCAGTCCGCACCACATTATTATATTTATAATGAGCAACAGGATGCTTCCTCCCAGCATCCAGCCACCCACGTGGCCGTCGCTCGCGTCGAGTTGTATGATGCTGTTGATGATTCCCGCGACGGCGAGTATTAAGACTACTGCGTTGACGAACAGCATCAGAAAGCCGTTCACCACGATTCCTTTGAATGTATACTCCTTATTCTCCATAATGATTAAGTTTTAAAATGATATCAATTTGATATTGCAAAGATATGAAAAGTTTTTGAACCGACAATGGAATTGCTCTAACTTTTAACATAGTTTAATGGTGTGCGCTCGTCGGGGACGGCCCGTCCCCGCCACTTTACTGTGTTGGTAATGCCTGTTTACTCCGTTACTGATGCCTCCTAACCTTATAAAGGATAGGACTTTATACATATAACTCCCTATTCCTTACTCCCTTATCAGGCATCCTTTATCCCCTTAACTGCCGTCCCTTACTTCGAGGAGTGAGGAGGATGGAGCGTGGAGGGGAAGAAGTTGCTTTAAGTGCAGGCCATATCGCCTCCAGCCGCGAGGCAAACCACAGTAAAATCTTACAATCTTACAATCTTACATTCTTACAAAGTATGTGTTTTTCTGAATTCTAAAGATTAATAATAATATATATTATTATTAAATTTCATTTCCCACATTTTTCCTATAAAATGTAAGATTGTAAGATTGTAAGATTTTGCTGTCTTTTTCGGACTCATGATGACACGGGGGGTCTGGAGGGATTCTTTTTCATTAAAAAGTTTGGTATTATCAGAAAAAATACATAACTTTGCATCCAAATAGTTGTAGATGGTATGCGGAAAGGATGTATGCTCGTGGCGCTGGCCTTGATGCCCCTCATGGCGCTGGCTGAAGGGGGCGAGGCGAAGAAGGACCAGAACTTTGTGGTGAAGGGTCTGATGTGGGTGAAGACCCTCATCGACTCGATGGCCGTGGCCAACGTTGACCGCAGTTACATCGAACAGCCCAAGAAGCCATGGGCTGTCGAGGTGCGTACAAGCGCAGGCCAGTCGTCGCTCTCGATGACGGCAGATTGGTCGGTGGAGGGCGTGATGGACGGTGACGTTACGGCCAAGACGGATAACGGCTTCTCTACGTCGCTCGGAGCATGGATCGGCTACAGGGGCTACGGCTTCGGCCTGTCGAAGGAGTTGACGGGCGGCGATGGCTCCACGCTGTCGTTCGGTGCGATGGGGGGCAGTTTCGGCATCAACCTCCGCATCGGCTCCTATCACAGCCAGATGCCTGACGTGACCTCTTACTTCTCTGATAACGAGGGCGTCACAAGGAATGTGACGCGCATGGAACTCGACGATCCCATCCGCGTGCGCTCCCTTTTCCTCGACGGCTATTACCTGTTCAACGGCAAGCATTTCTCCTATGCGGCTGCCTACGACCAGTCGCTGATCCAGCGCCGTTCGGCTGGATCCTTTATCGCAGGACTGATGTATTACCATACGAGTGTGGCCTACGACGGCGACCAGAACTGGCCGCTGTTGCTGCTGATGAACAATGTGGGCAAGATCAAGTTCACCCAGGCCAGTGCGGGGGCGGGCTATGCCTACAACTGGGTGCCTGCCAGAGGACTGCTCGTCAGTGCGCAGGTCATGCCGATGCTGACGTTCTACAACAGGATGTACACCTATTTCTATGAGACGGTTAATCAGAAGGGACAGACCGTCTACGAGTGGTTCTATGATGATGCCGAAGATGATGACGAGCCGCTTGTCTGGCATGCGAATGAGGTGGAGGAGCGTAAGACCTCGAATCGCGTGAACTGGAACTTTGATGCCCGTCTGTCTGTGAGTTACAACTGGCGCAGCAGTTATCTGCGACTGTATGGTCACTATAATCGCTTTAACTACAAGAACGACGAGGGTGACGGCCGACTCTCTGACTGGACCGTCTACGCCTCGTACGGACTGAGGTTCTAGCAGGTGTCGAAGATGGGGAATCGTGAAAATGGAAAGGATCGCAGAATGACTATCGGCGAACAGAGTCTGGGTGACAAGCGGATTGCCGTGCTGCTTTCGGGCGGCGTCGACAGTAGTGTCGTGGTGTACGAACTGGTGCGCCTCGGCCTGCATCCAGACTGTTTCTATATTAAGATAGGTCCAGAGGAGCAGGAGGAATGGGACTGCTCGTCGGAGGAGGACCTGGAGATGGCGACGGCTGTGGCGCATAAGTACGGTTGCCGGCTGGAGGTAATCGACTGTCATCAGGAGTATTGGGATAAGGTGACGAAGTATACGATGGATAAGGTCCGTGCAGGCCTGACGCCTAATCCTGACGTGATGTGCAACCGTCTCATCAAGTTCGGTGCCTTCGACGAGAAGCGCGGTAGGGACTATGACCTCATAGCCACGGGCCATTACGCCCAGACGGAGGTGGACGGAGAGGGGCTGAAGTGGCTCTGTACCAGTCCGGACCCCGTGAAAGACCAGACTGACTTCCTGGCCCAGATCTATGACTGGCAGTTGAAGAAGGCGCTCTTCCCCATTGGTCACTATATGAAGGATGAGGTGCGGGTGATTGCCGAGCGGGAGCACTTGGTGAATGCGAAGCGCAAGGACTCGCAGGGCATCTGTTTCTTAGGCAAGGTGAATTATAATGACTATGTCAGACGCTACCTGGGTGAGCAGCCTGGCGACGTGATCGAACTGGAGACGGGCCGTCGGATCGGCGAACATAAGGGCCTTTGGTTCCATACAATCGGTCAGCGTAAAGGCATGGGATTTGGGGGTGGTCCCTGGTTCGTGGTGAAGAAGGATGTGGGCATGAATATTCTTTACGTTTCGCATGGTTACGATCCGGAGACGGCCTATAAGCAGGATTTCCCTGTGCGTGACTTCCATTTCCTCACAAAACGATGGACGCTTTCTGATGTGACCTTTAAGATCCGCCATACGCCAGAGTATCATCCAGCCACTTTGGAATGGACTGGAGATGACGAATTTGTCGTACATTCGAAAGACAGGATACATGGCGTCGCCCCAGGACAGTTCTGTGTCGTCTACGACGAGCATCACCACCGCTGCCTGGGATCGGGTGAGATTACCATATAAAATCATCCTGCCAAGTAATCTTGGCAGGACGACGGATTGCTAATCGAAATGATTTGTTATTTGCAGACAAAACTTCCGAAGTAGTCGAGGCACGTCTTCTTCCACTCTCGGGCGTTCTCTAACTGATGCAGCATACGCTCATCGACCTCCTTCCAGCGCTGTTCGTCGACGAAGGGCTTGGCCTCCTGCCAGGTCTGATAGAAGTCTTCCACTTCTTTTACACCTCGGGCATAGCGCACTTGTAGTTCTTCCCACAAGGTGTTGCCGCTCTTGAGACGATAGGTCCAGGGCACATGATGGAACCAGAGCAGGTAGCGCTCAGGGCAGGTGTTGATGTCGTCGTACAGCGAGCAGTAGGGCTCGCGGTACTGTGAAGTGGCGTCGGTACCAGCGTGAGTGCGGTCGAAGCCGATGCCGATGGAGTCGGCCTTGTGATAATAGACAGGGCACCACTCGATGGGATAGGTGGGTATGAATCCGTCGGGCTCAGGGCCGTAGTGGTGGTCGAAGGCGAAGATATGGTGCAGGCCTAAGGGCATCATATAGTCAACGCAGGCCTCCCGACTGCGGAGCATCATGCTGAGCAGTTGGTTGCCGACCTTTGTCTCAGGTGATGAGGCTCCTTCGGACGGAGTTGGCAACAGGCTGTCGAATGTCTGCTTCAGCCATTCCTGGGCAATGGCCTCTGAGGAAAGGAAGGGATTCCAGGCAAGACGGCCAAAGGCGTACCAGTTGGCTTGTGAGAAATGATGTCCGCACCAGTTCTTGTCGAGACCGATGTTTGAGACGCCAGCGATACCCACCAGACGGTCAGGAGCCACGAATCCGAAGAATTCGCGCCACATCGGAGCCAGGTAGACGAGGTGACGAGACTGTCCGAGGTACTCTTGCGTAATCTGCAACTCGGCCATTTGGGAGGTCTGGCGCATGTTGTCGAAGATGGGCGCATAGGGTTCACGGGGTTGGAAGTCCAGTGGGCCGTTCTTGGACTGCAGGATGACATTGTCGCGGAACTTGCCGTCAAGGTCCTTGAACTCCGATACGGCCTGTTTGACGCGATCCTCTCCTTTGTGAGCAGCGCCGTAGACAAAACTGCGCCACATGACGATGCCGCCATAGGGCTTCACGGCATCGGCGAGTGTATTGGCGCCATCGGCATGGGTACGCTTGTAGTCGAAGGGACCAGGCTGGCCTTCGCTATTGGCCTTGACCAGGAAACCGCCGAAATCAGGAATCAGGGCATAGATCTCTTTCGCCTTGGCTCTCCACCAGGCCTGTACCTTGGTGTTCAGAGGATCAGCGGTTTTCAAAGGCTTGCCGCCATTGAATCCCTTGGCAGGAATCGTCATCGGCGAGGCGAAGTTCACGGACAAGTAGACCTTGATGCCGTAAGGGTGCAGGATGTCGGCTATCTCTTTCACCTTGTTGATATAAGGAGCCGACAGCATCTTCGGCGAGGCGTTGACGTTGTTCAGCACCGTCCCGTTGATGCCGATGCTGGCGTTGGCACGGGCATATTCCTTGATGAGACGGGCGTCGATGGCCTTTGGCTGGGTGCCTTCGAGATCCCAGAAGACACTGCGTCCGGCATAGCCGCGCTCTATGCTGCCGTCGAGGTTGTCCCAGTGGTTCAGGATCCTGTATCTGAAGAAGGGCTTTTCAACGATGTTCTGACGGATGGCAGAAGGGTCGCTCTGGCTTCTCAGAAGGGCGTAGGAACCATAGAGCAACCCGATCTCGCTCTTGGCGCAGATGCTGATCTTGTTACCGTTGCCGCTGATCTGATAGGCCTCGTCAGGCAGGGTGGCATCGAGTTTCAGAGTGACATCTGGGCCGTTGTAATAATTCTTCAACTCGTCTGCAGCCAGACATTCAGCACCTGTCACGTTGACTTTGTTTACGGGTTCGTAGCGCAGCCAAAGCCTGCTACCATCCTCTGCCCTTGCCGAATGCATCAGCGTCAGGGTCAGTAATAGAGTAATCGTTCTTTTTATCATTGTTGTAAAGAATTTATTCATTGACGATGCAAAGATATGATATTTTTTCCAAAGCACCAAAGATATTGCGGCTTAATTTTCCTTCTTGATGTCTTTACGACTCTTATCGGGTGGCAAAATCAACAATAGCAGATTGACGAAATTCATGTTTTTCTCATATAATATGTATTTTAGTCCCTTTTAATTTGGTCAATTCGAGAAAAAATAGTAATTTTGCGCCCGTTATAGAAAGTCGATTCCTATATAATCTGCGAGCCTTCAGCTCTCCGGCGGAGGGGGTAAGACTGCCTATATCCTTGATGGTCAGAATGTTAAATTGCTTCTGGTGGGGCATTCGCCCTGTCGGAGGAAGGAAAGAAAATGCAACAAACAGAACAGATTTGGATGGTGGTTCGCACCTTCAACAGGCATGAGATGATTGTGAGTGACTTCCTGAAGCAGGAAGGACTGACGTGCTTTATTCCTATGCGATATGCGGAAAGACAGGCCGGTGACGAGTCCAAACCCCGCAGGATCTTGGTACCCGTCATCCATAATTACGTGTTTGTGGGGTTGGAGATGCCTATGAAACAGTTTTGTTCTCTGTTGGCAAAGTGTGCTACTCCCCTTTACATTCTGAAGCACAGGGATACTGATAGTCCGGTGGAAATATCCAATCGTGAAATGATGGAGTTTCGTATGCTGTGCGACCCAGCCTTTGAGCAACGGGTCAATATCATCCAGCAGGGTGAAGAGCCGGAAGTGGGAAAGGAAGTCGAGATTATCCATGGCCCTTTTGCAGGTGTCCATGGCAGGTTATACAGGAAACAGAAGAAGTATTGGTTTGTTAAGACTATTGCTGGCGTTAGTGTTGAGTTGCGTATCACACGTTGGTATTGTAGGCCGGTATGAGGAGCCTGGCGCCAGTTCGAAGAATGATAATTATTTAAATCGATTATGAATAAGTTTGTTTTAACAATGTTGTTCATACTGAGTGCGGTGCTGTCACATGGACAAGGTATGAGTGACGCTCAAGTGATGAGGTACATCCAGAGGGAGGTCAAAGCCGGAACCTCTCAGTCGCAGATTGCTGTGAAACTGATGCAACGCGGAGTGGATATGAAGCAGTTGCAGCGCGTGCGTCAGCAGGTGACGGCATCACAAGGAACCTCAGCATCTAAGACCGCAACGGCAAGTGGTGGTTCTGTTGACGGAAGCAGTCGGCTGCGTAGGAGTAATGGTTCGGTTATGGTTGATGCTCAGGGTAATCCGCTTTACTCGCAGACCAACGGTTTCGCAATGGGTGCTGCGGGCGAAATAGAGGATATTGCGAGCCGTCCTAATGTGTATCTTCCCGATAGCATGAGTACCATGGTGAACGGTAAGCACGTTTTTGGTCGTGATATTTTTAATAGGCGCATGTTGACTTTCGAACCTAACATGAATATTGCAACTCCTGCCAATTATGTAGTTGGTGCCGGTGATCGGGTTATCATTGATGTCTATGGCGCCTCTCAAAAGTCTGAGCAGTTGGAGGTGTCTCCTGATGGAACTATCACGGTGGAAGGATTCGGACCTATCCATCTTGCTGGCCTGACTGTTTCGGCTGCTAATGAAAAGATCAAACAGGAATTGGGACAGCGCTACAAGAGTTCGAACATCAGGATGACAGTTGGACAGACGCGTACCATCTCTGTTAATGTGATGGGTGAGGTAACCGCCCCTGGCACTTATACGTTATCGGCTTTTGCAACGGTGTTTCATGCTATCTATATGGCGGGCGGTGTCACAGGTGTTGGTACGCTTCGTAGTATCAAAGTCTACAGAGGCGGTCGTCAGTTGACGGTGGTTGACGTGTACGACTATATTCTGAATGGCAAACTGGCAGGGAATGTCCGTTTGGCAGATAATGATGTAATCGTAGTTGGGCCTTATGACTGTCTGGTTGATATTTCTGGTCAGGTGAAACGTCCAATGGCTTATGAGATGCGCAAAGGAGAGAGCCTGGCAACGCTGCTCAAGTATGCCGGTGGCTTCACTTTCAAAGCATATAAGAAAGGCATACAGGTTAATCGTGTCTCAGGAGAGCAGTATTCGGCCTATAATGTTCAAGAGTTCGATGTAAGCAGTTTTAAACTGATGGACGGTGACTCTGTGACTGTTGATTCCATTTTGGAGCGTTATGCTAACACCGTACAGATTAAAGGTGCAGTTTTCCATCCCGGAATGTTTGACTTGGGAGGCACAAACAATACGGTCCGTTCTCTGATTGAGAGTGCTGGTGGATTGACAGAGGATGCTTTTACTGCTCATGCCGTACTTCATCGTATGAAGCCAGACCGTGTGCGCAAAGTACTTTCTGTTGATATTGAGGGTATCATGGCTGGTACCATTGCCGATATGCCATTGGAAAATGAGGATATCCTCTTTATCCCCTTCCGTAGCGAGACTCTGAACGAGCGTACACTGACGATACATGGAGAGGTTCAGATGCCAGGCATCTATGAATATGCAGAAGACGAGACGGTTGAAGACTTTATTTTGCAGGCAGGCGGCTTGACAGATGCTGCCTCTACGGCTCGTGTTGATGTCTCAAGACGCATTTCTGACCCAGGGGCAACACAGGCTTCCGACGAGATTGCCAATATGTATTCGTTTGTGGTGAAAAACGGAATGGTAGTTGATGGTGACCGTAGTTTTACATTGGAACCATATGACGAAGTCTATGTACGTCGCAGCCCAGCCTATCAGCCCCAGCGGAATGTGTTGATTGAAGGTGAAGTTCTTTTCCCTGGAAACTATGCTTTGACGACCAAGAACCAGCGCATCTCTGAACTTGTGAAAGCTGCAGGAGGCGTGACGGATCAGGCTTATGTCAGAGGCGCTCGCATTGAACGTGTTATGACCGAAGATGAAAAGTTCCGTAACCGTCAGGTGCTGGATCTTGTAAGGCAGAAAGGACAGAATGCCGGACTCGATATGGTCATGCAGGATGAAGAGGCTGCTGATTATGATATCAATCAGGCACGTGACAGCGTGGAGAATGATACCGTACGATACTCTGTTGGTATCGAACTGGATAAAGCGTTGGCTAATCCAGGTTCAGATTACGATGTTACTTTGAAGGAGGGCGACCGTTTGATTGTTCCTGAATATAACGGAACTGTGAAGATCAACGGTAATGTGATGTACCCGAACACGGTGGCATATAGCGATGGTAAGAAATACAAGTGGTATGTGAATCAGGCTGGTGGTTTCGGAAGCCGTGCCAAGAAATCGCGTACTTTTGTAGTTTATCAGAATGGTACGGTTTCAAAGGCAAAGAAAGCCAGGATAGAGCCAGGGTGCGAAATTATCGTTCCGTCGAAGACAACGACTCCTACAGAGGTTATCGGACAAATAGGAGCAGTCGGCACCTCTATGGCTACGCTTTTGACCTTGTTGATTTCTGTAGTCAATTTAGTGAAGTAAAAGTATAGTGTCAAATATGGAAACAGTGCAACCTAAGAAAAAAAGTGACCCGATTATAAATTTCCCACGTCTATGGGCTGCCTTAGTACGGCGGAAAACGACATATTTCAAGGTGATTCCTACCGTTGTCTTGGTGGTGTGGATTATCTCCCTCGGACTGCCAGATTACTATAAGTGCAAGATTCAATTGGCTCCAGAGGATAATTCTGGCCAGTCGGTGAGTTCTTTGGCTATGTTGGCTAGTACTTTTGGCGTGAATCTCGGTAGTAACTCAGGTGGTGATGCTATTAAACCGATGTTCTTTCCTGACTTGATGAACAGTGTTGAATTTAATACCAGTTTGTTCAACATTATGGTCAAGCGCCCCACTGATAAAGCCCCTATGACCTATTATGATTATTTGAAGAATGAGCAGCAGGATCCTTGGTGGATCACATTCAAAAATGCTTTATTTTCTGATAAGGAAGAAAAGAAAACTGGTTTAGTAGAAGTGAATCCCTTCGAATTAACGGCTGAGCAAACGGCCATTGCAGGCATGATCAAGTCGAAGATTATCTGTGATATATCAAATAGTCTGAAGACACAGGAAGTGCTTGTCTCCATTGAGGTGACTGACCAAGACCCTCATGTGGCAGCCATAATGGTTGATTCTGTGAAAGAGCATTTTCAGGCGTTCGTGACAGATTACAAGACCAAAAAGGCAAGACATGACCTCGAATTTACAGAGAAACTATATAAGGATGCTAAAAGAGACTATGAGCGTGCAAGACGATTGTATGCAGAGTTCTTGGATGGCAACCATGACTTGTTGTTAGAGAGTGTCCGTCAGAAACAGACAGACTTGGAAAATGAGATGCAATTGCTTTATAATAATTATAATGCCATCAGTACCCAGTTGCTAGCAGCGAAGGTTCGTGTGCAAGAGGTGACTCCTGCCTTCACCACTTTAGAGCCTGCTACAGTTCCACTGTGGCCATCTGGCCCGAACAGGAGTCGGTTGGTGGTTTTGTTCACCATTGTTGCATTGTTTTTTACAACCATCTGGGTGCTGTATGATGAAAACGAAATCAGGCCTTTGTTAGGCTTAACAGATAAGAAAGACGAATAAGATGTTAAATGGTAAGACTGTTTTAATTACTGGCGGAACAGGTTCCTTTGGTAATAAGTTTGTGGAGACGATTCTTCGCGACTATCCTGACGTGAAGAAAATTGTGATATACTCTCGTGGTGAGTTGAAGCAATATAATATGAAGCAGAAGTACCCTCATGAATTTGTCGTTAAATAGGCCGGGCAGGACAACATCCGAATGAAGAAACTATTTTATTGTGTCAGTTCATTGCATAGTCCCCACGCAGGGGTTATGTTGAACAAGATGCTGTCTGACCGGAAGAAGGGTGTTGAGGTGGTGATGGCTTATTGTAACCGGGCCTTGCCTTCATGCTTTACCAATATCCATGGAAATACGGGCATCTGCAAAGTCTGTAGACATATGCACCGGCAGATCATTCATAACTATCTGCCGGATATTCAGGTGATACCCATTTCTGCCAAGCAGTTCTCCCCAAGCAAGACGGATTTCTCCTATGATGACATCTTTGATCTGAAGAAAATTACTTATAGAAATGTCAACATAGGCTTGTCGCTCCATTCCTATTACGTGACCATTACGAGGAAACCTTCTGGTAAAGTCACACCAAGTCAACGTGCTTATTTTGACCAGATATTGTCGGCTCTTTGCTCTTTTGTCGACTATGCTTATCAGTTGGTAGAGGAGATCCGTCCGGATGTTATCTCTATTTATAATGGCAGGTTGTTCGAGAATCGCCTTTTTTATGAGATTGCTGTTGCAAAGGGCATTCATTTCGAGTCTTTGGAAGTCTGTTGGAGAATCAACGAACCTGCTTATCGTATAGAATTTGAAGGCGATTTGCCACTCGATATCCATCAGTTGACGCGTATGTGTCATGATATATGGAATAACTCCAAACGCTCTGAGGACGAAAAGATAAAGATCGGATCATCATTCTTTATCAACCGAAGAACAGGAAAACCTACAAATGATTTTATCTATACAGGTTTGCAAGTTAAGGATAAACTACCAGAGAAATTCGATGAGAATAAGCGTAACATTGTTATCTTTAATTCTTCTGAAGATGAGATCGTTTCACTTGGTGGAGATTGGGATGAGGGAAATTTGTTCGAGACTCAAATGGAGGCTATTCGCTTCGTTGTAGATCATCTGCCGGAAAATTCTCACGTTTATCTTCGGATTCATCCGAATCTGAAGGGTTTGCAGGCATCTTATCATACTGATTTATACAAATTGCAGAGTAGCCATCTGACAGTCATCCCGCCAGAAAGCACTATCAGTTCATATGCATTGATGGACATTGCGGATAAAGTACTCGTAATGGGTTCTACGATGGGTGCAGAGAGTTGTTTCTGGGGAAAACCCGTTATTAATCTGCACAAATCAGAATATTTTTATCTAAATGTCGGATATAACCCACAGACGAAAGAGGAACTTGTACAGTTGTTGGGTGAAAAACTGCCCCCGAAGCCAAAAGATGGGGCCTTGAAATACGGCTATTATTATATGGCCACCGATGAACGGATACAAACAGACGACGCCGTTCCGTTTAACTGGTTTACCGTGTCTTTCCTAGGCAAGAAGATTCCCGGTTGCATTGAGTATCTGAAACTTTTCGGGTCCAGCGCTTTGTTCAAGGCTGTCTATCCCAGATTTGAACAGTATTGCACTAAGTTCTTTAAAAACACGGTTTCTTTCCCGGAATAAGAGATGAGTACCATCAACAAGATTGCAGACGGTGTTATCTGGACTATCGCCAGTAAGTTCCTGAGCGCAGCCTATGCTTTTGTGGCTGTGCCCATTTTGATCGGGCTCTACGGTAAGGCGGACTATGGACTGATAGGTTTGGCTTTGTCTATTAATATTTATATGACATTGCTGGACCTTGGGTTCTCCAATACCAACCTCAGGTATTTCTCCAATTATCTGGCCAAGAACGATATAGAGAATGTCAGGAGACTGTTTGGGACCAGTATTACCTTTTATGGATCAATCGGCATTATCAATGCGCTGATCATCTTTGGCATCTCTTTCTTCGTCGGTGATATCTTCCAGGTGACTCCCGAACAGGTGGTGATCCTGCGAAGCCTCTTGTATATCATTGCCCTGAATTCGATATTCAATTGGTATACCAGTTGTTTTGGACAGCTCATCCAGGGAGCGGAATACGTAGACTTCTTCAGCAAGATCAGTTTCATTGGCAATCTGCTGAATGTCGTGGTGCTGGCGCTGACGTTGATCTTCAAGTTCTCCATCGTGGAGTACTATGCGGGTTTGGTCTTCCTCGGGCTGATTTACAGGACAATACTTTCAATCCGGAAGATCAAGGCCATCATCCCCGACATCTCCTTCCGGCCTCATTTTGACAAGAATCTGTTTAAGGAGACCCTGCCTTACAGCATGAACATCTTCTCTGTCTCACTGCTGACCTGGGGCGCCTTGCAGTTGCAGCCGATCCTATTGGGAATACGGTGTAACTCCAGTGAGGTGACAGACTATAACATCATCTTCTCCATTTATTCCTTCCTGGGCTTTGTCGGCGGCTCTTTCAATTCGGCCATATTCCCTTCGGTGACAAAGGCCGTCGCCTTGCATAACAGAGAAGTGATTGAGCGTGTCGCCTATCAGGGAACGAAGTATCTGGTCATTGTGATCAGTTTCGTGGCTTTTGGATACATCAGCGTGTCTCCGGATGTGATGCACATGTATCTGGGTGATTCCTTTATGTATCTCGTACCGTGGATGGACTTCTATTTCATCAATCTTCTGGGAAGTCATAATGCCGGCATGTCTGCCATCATCTATGCAGGAACGGATATACGTCTTATTACCCGCTATTCTGCTTTCTCATACATCACGATGGTCATCGTATTCTGGTTCCTGATACCTTACTATGGTGCCAGGAGCATCGCCATTTCTGGAACACTCTGCAACCTCATGCAGATGTCATTCTATTATTTCTATTATTGGCCGAAGAAGTTGCAGATCAATTCACGATATATCTTCTTCCATGACTTGCTGCCCTTTATGTTGATGGGCATCATGGTGACGTGCGTTCTCAGGATGTTTACGGTAAGCGACTCTCACCTCATTCAGTTCTTGGTGAAAGGTACAATGTTTGTGTTGGTCTTCTCGTCGATAGTTTATATGATGATCGGGCGGAAGGACAGGGAGTTCTTTGGCTGGTTTGTCAAGGTGAAGTTACTGAGGAGACCAGAAGCATGAAGAATCCGATTGTCTTGGTCCTCATGTCCACTTACAATGGGGAGCGGTTCTTAAAGGAGCAGATTGACAGCATCCTTGCTCAGGATGGCGTGGATGTCCGTCTGCTAGTACGTGATGATGGTTCTAAGGACAATACATGTACCATCCTTTCAGGCTATGCTTCCGCGCATCAGAACATCGAATGGAAAACTTGTGAGAATGTTGGCTTTGTCAAAAGTTTCTCTGCGCTGGTCAGGATGGCTATGGCGTCAGAGATTCCTGCTGATTTCTATGCATTTGCGGATCAGGATGATATTTGGATGCCGAAGAAGCTCATAACGGCTTGTTCTGTCTTGTCATCCAAAGACCCGTCCAAGCCCAACCTCTTTACCTCTAATTCCATGCAGGTGGATGCAGAGGGAAAGGAACTGGAGTTGTTCCACAAAGGACCGGAACCGAAATTCAGGAAAGGCAATGTACTTGTCTTCGGCACAGAGCAAGGTTGTAGTATGGTTTTCAACAGACGGGCGATAGAACTTTACTCGGAATGTGAGCCGCAGTTGACTTGGCATGACCGTTGGTTGTATCACATTTGTTATTTCCTGGGGAGTGTGACCTATGATCATCAGCCTTTGTTCTATTACCGCCGGCATGAGAACAATGCCCTGGCAAACCACCATGCCGGTAGTCTGGAAGGAGAACCGAGCAAGATCGTCAGAGTTTACCGGATTCTGTTTGTGGAGCCACCAGTGACGAATCATGTAGAAATGGCCAGGGAGTTTTATGACCACTTCGCTCCAAGGCTCAATAGGGCAGACCGTCAGTTGTTCAGGCGCTTTATTGCTTGTAGGAAGAGTATAGTGTCAAAGATATATATGCTGTTCTCCCGTCATTTTATCTACCCCTATTATGATGTGAATGAAGGTCGGCTGTTGAAATGGCTCATCATGGCGGGCCGGCTTTAAAGAGGAAAAAGAAACGTGGAAAGAGAAAAGAGGATACTTGCAATCGTTGTTACGTACTATCCAGAGAAGGATCTGCTCGTCCGGAATGTCCAGGCATTCATCGGATATGTGGACAAGGTCCTAATTTGGGAAAATACACCTTCCCCGGACAAATTGCAGTACAGATACATCACACATGAGAAGGTTGAGTACTATGGTGATGGTATCAACAGTATATCAAGGGCATTGAACTTTGCATGGGAATATGCCAATGAGAACGGATTTGACTATATGCTGACGATGGATCAGGATTCATATTTCGAGAATTTTGATTTCTATGTTGGCAAGACCGTCCTGTGCAAAGATGCGCCTGATGGCATTTGGACACCGCAGATGAACAGGGAGACCGTCTCTGCCGAATATGAGGAGATAGACATCCCTATTACCTCAGGTATGCTTGCCTCTGTCAAGATCGTCAATGCCATTGGCGGTTGGAATGAGTCATATACGATTGCTTCCGTCGACGATGAGTTTTTCTTACAAGCCCACCAGTGTAAGATTAAGAAGTATAAAGTCAAAGATGCTTCATTGTTACAACGCTTCGGCATCACTCAGGTGGTGACGGTATTCGGTCATAAGCTTGAACTCAGAAACTATGGACCGCAGAGACTCTATGATATTTACAGGAACAATATTATTCTAATTCGTAAATATCCGAAAATTGACTATCTCAGAAAGAACTTCTTCCATTACTGGCTGAAAGCCATCGTCTTGGTGTTCTTGTTTGAGAAGCAGCGCTTTAAAAAGACGGCATCAATCTTTAAGGGTATTATTTCCGGACTCAGGTATAAGAACGAAGAACTAAGGAATCTAGGAATCGCCAGCCTGAAGAAGGATACGACTGTTTTGGTTCTGATGTCAACTTATAATGGTGAGGCTTATCTGAGAAAACAGTTGGATAGTATTCTCCATCAGGATAATTTGAAGGTTCATCTGATGGTGAGGGATGATGGCTCTACCGACCATACCTGTGACATACTGGCTGAATATGGCGAGAAGTATCCCAATATGGAATGGCAGACTTCTGAGAATGTGGGTTTCGTAAGGAGTTTCTCGATTCTCGCCGAGAAGGCTTTGTCATTTCCTGAGCCTGTCAATTATTATGCGTTCTCCGATCAGGATGATATCTGGATGCCTAACAAACTGAAGACGGCTTGTCGCTATTTGGAAGATTTCGATCAGAATACACCGTTGCTGTTCTCCTCTAATTCTTTGTTCGTAGATGATAATATGAGAGTCTTGGGCACTTTCCACCGGGAGACACCTCACTATACGAAGCAGAATGTGATGATCTATCCGACAGAGCAAGGATGTAGTATGGTGTTTAATAGAAGTGCATTGGAACTCTACGACGCTAATCCCCCCAAGAATGCCTGGCATGACAGATGGATGTGCCTGATTTGTAATTTCCTTGGCAAGTCTGTCTATTGTCAGAGTCCGTTGTTCTACTATCGCATCCATGGCGGAAACATGATTGGAAAGAAACAGAATTTCTGGGCCAGGATTATGGACGATATCAAATTCTTCTTCACCTCTGATGCCAAGAACTCTCAGATGGTTGAAGAGTTCTATCAGTCCTATCAGTCCCAACTGAGTGATGAAGACCGGGATATCTTGAATGTCTTCCTGCATTATAAAGACTCCTTTAAGAATAAGTGGAAGATAGTCATGTCATCGGAATACCAACGTGCTTCGAACTGGCAGGAGAGAATGAGAAAGGCTGTTTTGCTGTTGTTTAATAAGATATAGAATGAAACTCAGTATCATTATTCCTGTTTGTAACGTAGAAAAATACATCGGGCCTTGCCTGGAAAGTATCTATCGCCAGGGACTGTCCGATGGGGACTTTGAGGTCATTGTCGTGAACGATGGTTCTACGGACAATAGCATGAAAGTCGTTGAGGACATTCGGCTTCATCACCATAACATCCAGATTATCCATCAAGATCATGCCGGCCCTTCCGTATGCCGGAATGAGGGCATGGAGATGGCCAAGGGTGAATATGTGTTGTTCGTGGATTCCGATGACCTGCTGATGGATAACGGTCTCACAGTCTTGCTGAAGAAGGCGCTGGACACTTCTGCAGATATGGTGGTTGCTGATTTCATGCGGTTGAACGATGATGAGATAACCTCTGTTTATGATTCCCAGGTGACAGATTCCCAGGTCGTTGATAAGACTGGACTTGATTATTATGTGGAGGATTATGATCCCGAGGTGGGGAGTTTCATCTGGCGGATCCTTTATAAGAGGACGTTCCTGAATGAAAACCATATCAGACTTGAACCTGGCGTGTATTATGAAGATATCCCATTCTTACAGGAATGTTATCTGAAAGCGCAGCGTGTCATAGGTGTACACTTATTATATTATATATATAGGATCAGGCAGCGTTCATGTACCTATTCCTTTACCATGAAAAATGCAATGGATTATAATACGGCCATTGCAAACTCATGGCGACTGACGGAGATGGGTAACCTGCCGGAGCGGGTAGTTACCCGGCAGAAAAAAAACATCTATCTGTTCTTTAACTATGCCGTGGATTGTATCATCGGTGTCTTTGGAGATCCGTCAGAAAGAAAAAAGATTGTCGATGATATGATCAGAAAAGTACCCGACTTACGTTTTACGGGCGGCGTGGAGCCTGAGGTCGTCTCGGCTCTGTTCAGGACGATGCCCCATACATACATCCGGTGGCGATTGTTCAGCACTAAGGTGAGGAATTGGTGTCACGCACGGTTAAGATTATAATGGTATTGTTATGAAGGTTCTTTGGTTTTCGGTGACACCGCTCTCTCTGAAAGCAGAAGAGAATACTGGTATTGAAGGCAAGGGGTGGATCTCGTCATTGTTGCAGATCGCACTTGGCATTGAGGACCTGGAATTGGTGGTCGTATACGGGAATCAGTCACCTTTTAAGAAAGAAGTGGAGGAAACAGAACGGCTCAAGATTATTCCTCTCAATATCTGCCGTTATGGAAAGAGGCAGATCATTAAGGATATGATGACGTCTCGGGAGGTGGATGATTTCGTCATCTCTGAGTCGTTGAAGATTGTTCAAGAGAACAGGCCTGATTTGATTCATGTATTCGGAGCAGAGTGGTGCTATGGCATGTTGGCCAGTTATGTGACGATCCCGGTGGTCATTCATATCCAAGGATTGTGGTCGCAGATTAGAAACAGTTTATTGCTCCCGGGACAGAGTTCCCTCTTCGACAGGTTCAAGCCTGAATTATGGAATCATCCTTTAGGCTTCTTCGCCAGATATCAGTATTACAACCTGTCGATGGAACGCCATCGGCGCGAGGAAGAGATCTTGAGACGCAATACGAATTTCATGTGTCGGACGAGATGGGACCAGTCTGTTGTGAGGTTTTATAATAAGAACGCCCGGATATTCCATGTTGACGAGGCTTTGCGCCTGGAGTTCATCAAGTGTAAAGATAGGTGGCAGCCCCATGCTGAGGATAAGAAGATCGTATTGGTGACAACGGGTGCATGCTATTCCGTCAAGGGGCCTGATGTGGTCTTGAAGACAGCCAGGCTCATCCGTGAGAATACCGACTGTCAGGTGGAATGGAAATGGATTGGCGGCACGGACGAGGACATCCGGGAGTTCGAGAAACTGACGAAGGTGAAGGCTCAGGAGGTCGGGCTCAGAATGATGGGAACCCTGAGTGCCGCAGAGATGATTAGGGAACTGTTGTCTTCAGACATGTATGTCCACGCGTCTTATTCTGACAATAGCCCCAACGCCGTCTGTGAGGCCCAGTATCTGGGCATGCCTGTCATCGCGACAGATACGGGCGGAGTCATATCGTTGTTCAGTGAGCAATACGACAGGAACATGATCGTTCCTATGAATGATCCTTTCTATCTGGCATCGAAGATCATGGAACTTCGTGAAGATGAGGCCAAGGCCAAGTGCCTCGCAGAAGATAATTGGACCGTCGCTCACCGGAGGCATGATGCAGAGAGGATTTCAAAACAGTTAAAAGGCACTTATCGCCAGTTATGCGAATTGTAGACTATATGTATTTCCTATTTCTGGTGACATTGTCACTTGACCCGACGGGCTTCCACTCCCGACTGAAGGATTTGTTGTTCGTCGTGCTGGTGATTTATGGCGTGATCTACTGTCTGAAACGCCGGCAGTATCTGGCTCCGGTCAATAGGATGACGGTGTCGGCAATTCTTTTAATACCGTTATGGGGGATGTTTATCGCCTATATTACGGGAGAACTGAAGGATTCTGCCTATGCGATGGGCCAGGTGAGGTCTATGTTGTATATATGTATCTTCTTCTTTATAGTAACCATGAAACTGAATGTCCTGTTGAAGGCCGTATGGATCAATGGCATCATCATGGCTACAGTTACCTTGATACTCTTTTTCTTGTCACAACTCGGAGGTATATTCCTGGTAGCCATCTATGATTACTGCAATGTTTCGGACAACTTCACGATGGCCTATAACCGTAATTTCTTAGGTTTCTCAGTCAACGGCCTCTATTTCAAGGCTGGGTCACTCATCATCTTCTCATTTATCTATAATCTGTATCAGTACAAGGGAAAGTTCAAAATGTTTTTCTCTGTCATCCTGTTCCTCTCACTGATGGTTGCCGGTTCTAGAACCCCCATGCTGGTGCAGCTTATGATTCTTTTGATTTATCTGTATGACAAGAACATTATAGGTAAGTTCCTGACACGTCTTTCTGCCTTGGCTTTCCTGGTGATGCTGGTGATGCTGACCTATATGCTGGCTACCCAGAAGAATGAGAAGTCGAACGAAGTGAAATATGAAAACTTTGAATCCTATGTAGAGGATATCGGTGACAAAGGCCACCCCATCTGGGGAGCAGGATTGGGCAGTCAGTTTTTTGCCAAAGGCCGTAATATGATGCAGACTTATACAGAACTCTCCTATATGGATATCTTACGCATGTACGGTCTGCCAGTGGGATTATGTTTTATCTTCCTGTTCTTTGCCCCTTTCTTCTGGTTGTGGAGGTACTATCCCCGCTCACAGTTCTTAAAACGGTATAGTCAGGGGTATGTGCTTTTCCTCATACTCTCAGGGACGAATCCCCTCTTGTTGGGATCGATAGGTCTTACAGCACTTTCTATGTTTATGGCGATTGTGAACAAGGTGAAGGAAGAGGAATACGGAATGTGGACTGAGGAGAGGGAGGAACCCCTGGTGGTTGACAATTGTGTGTTGAGATGAAAAAAGTGACTATATTATTGTCTTCTTACAATGGGGAGACATATCTGGAGGAGCAACTTGAATCCATCGTGGCTCAGAAAGATGTATCGACGAGTATTCTTGTACGTGATGACGGTTCTTCCGATCGTACTTGTGACATATTGGAGCAATGGCAGCAAAAGGCAAATCTCAGATGGTATCGTGGTGAGAATATAGGCCCGGCTCGTAGTTTTATGGAACTTCTCCATCATGCAGAAGATTCATGTTATTATGCATTTTCAGATCAGGATGACTATTGGCTGTCTGATAAGTTGAAAGTGGCTGTTGATAAATTGGAATCTTATGAGACACGTCCGGCTCTTTATTTCTGTCAGACAGAGTTGGTGGATAAGAATCTGAACCGTGTAGGCAGCGTGATCATTCATCCGCGGCTCACTTTTGGCGAGTCTTTGGTCTATCAGTTCATTGGAGGCTGTACGATGGTGATGAATCGGGCGCTGCGTGACATGGTCCTGAAATACGAACCGCAGTATCTCAGCATGCATGATGTATGGATTTACGATGTGGCTCAGGCCATCGGTGCCCATGTTGTGTTCGACCATATTCCACATATCCTCTATCGTCAGCATGGGGGGAATGTGACAGGGCAGTCTACGTCAGCCATGACGGAATGGAAACATCGCACAGGACGTTTGGTGAAGCGTGATTTGCATTCACGTTCAAAGTTGGCACAGGAGATTTATACGGGCTACTTTGACATGATGCCAGAGGAGAATCAGTGTATATTGTCTGATTTCATTGCTGGTAAGGATCATCTCAGGCAGCGTCTGAGTCTGCTTCGTGATCGTCGCTTTCGCTGTAGTGACAGAGAGACGTACCACAATTTCCAACTGGCCGTGTTGATGAACATCTATTAGAGGTAAGAAGTGAGAGAAATATTCCCACGGATAACGATTATTACGATAACATTTAATAGTGCTGCTACGATTGAGGATACCATCCGCAGTGTGACGATGCAGGACTATCAGAATCTGGAGTATGTGATTATCGACGGGGGCTCTACAGACGGTACACTCGATATAATCGATCAGTACAATGACAGTATACAGGTTGTAATTTCAGAGCCGGACAAAGGTATTAGCGATGCTTTTAATAAAGGCATTACTCATGCCTCAGGTGAAATCATTGGCATCATCAATTCTGACGACATATTACTCCCAGGGGCATTGCAGGAAATTGCTGTCCACTATAATCCCGAAGTGGATGTATATAGTGGCCTTATTCTGTTCTGGGATGAGAATACTGGTGAGACGTTCCCCAGTTATCCTGATGTGGCATTTGATAAACTGAAACTTCAATATAATGTGGCTCATCCAGCCCGCTTCGTGAGGAAAGATGCCTATCAGCGTTATGGCTTGTATCGGTTAGACCTTCGTTACATGATGGATATCGAACTCTTGTGTCGGTTCTATAAACAAGGCGCTAGGTTCCTACTCGTTGATCGGCCATTAGCGAAGTTCCGTCTTGGCGGGACAACCAATGATCCGATCTATAAGAAGAAGGAAGACTATCGTGCTTTTGTCCGAAGTTTCGGTGGCTCGACATTGGATTTCCGAAGGATTTGGTTACAGGCTGTGGTTAAGTACAATCTTATTCAGTTGGGATATCGGCTCTTTGGAGACAATCTGAAATTCAAGATACAACATAACGTGATTTTAAAGCGTATCATACCATTATGAAGATTATCCGTGCGACAACAGTTCCACAGTCTCTCGACACGTTCTGCCGTGGCTTGTTGAAGATACTGAATGAGAAGTATGAGGTGGTGGCACTTTCCTCTCCGGGCAAGGAGATGAAGGCCATTGCCGAACGTGAAGGGGTACGGACGATAGTAGTACCGATGGAGCGACATATCTCGCCATGGAAAGATCTCGTTGCTTTATATAGGATGATAAAGGTGTTCAGGCAGGAACGGCCCATGATGGTTCACTCCATGACACCGAAGGCTGGTCTGCTTTGCATGATAGCAGCATGGTGGACTCATGTGCCTGTACGGGTACATACTTTTACAGGGCTGGTATTCCCTACGTCAAAGGGCCTGCAGCGTAAATTGCTGATGCTGACGGATTCAATCACATGCCGTTGTGCTACGCATGTCATACCTGAGGGAGAAGGCGTGAAGCGGGATCTGCTCGACTATGGTATTACTAAAAAGCCCTTGCGGGTGCTTGGATTCGGTAATGTGATGGGTGTCGATATGAATTATTTTAGCCGCAGACCAGAGGTAATGGAAAGGGCTCGACAACTGCGAGATGATAGTTGCTTCACATTCCTCTTCGTTGGTCGTATCGTCAGAGCTAAGGGCATCAATGAACTATGTAAGGCCTTCAATCAATTGTCCCGTGAAAACAAGTCTGTGCGTCTGTTGCTCGTAGGCCCCCGGGAAGATAAACTGGACCCTGTGTCTGAGGATTCTCTGAGAATGATCGAATCAAATCCTGCTATCACTTATGTCGGTGAGGTGTTAGGAGAGGATTTACTGTCCTACTATGCAGCCGCCGATTGCTTTGTATTCCCGAGTTACCGTGAAGGATTTCCGAACACCGTCTTGGAGGCTGGCGCCATGGGATTGCCGAGTATCGTGACGGATATCAATGGCTCCCGTGAGATTATTGTGGAGAATGAGAATGGATACATTATTCCCCCGCAAGACAGTGATGCACTTCTTGCAGCCATGTGCCGTATGATGAGCGACAGCCGACGGTGTACCTATATGGCATCGCATGCCAGGAATATGATCGGTTGCCGATTTGAACAAGGATTCGTGCGGCAGTGCCTGTTCGACTTCTATGATGTTATTATGCCGGAGGCGTCTTAATATAGAATATGTATAAGCATTTCCTGAAAAGATTCCTCGACTTTTGGATCGCCCTTATTGCTTTAGCCTGTATCTCGCCCTTGTTGATTGTCGTCACCCTATGGCTGCATGTGGCGAATAAAGGGGCGGGAGCATTCTTCCTACAAGAGCGGCCTGGCAAGGATGGCAGGATCTTCAAGATTATTAAGTATAAGACCATGACAGACGAGCGTGATGCCGATGGACGACTGCTCCCTGATGAGATTCGGCTGACGCGGGTAGGACGCTTCGTCCGATCCACCTCTATCGATGAGTTACCCCAGTTGTTGAACGTACTGAAGGGTGATATGGCCTTGATTGGTCCCCGGCCTTTGCTGGTGCAGTATCTCCCGCTCTATTCCAAGGAGCAGGCCCGCCGTCATGAGGTGCGTCCGGGCATTAGCGGCTGGGCACAGTGTCATGGGCGTAATGCCATCTCATGGTCAGAGAAGTTCAAACTGGATGTCTGGTATGTGGACCACGTATCGCTGAAGACAGATCTTCAGGTGGTTTGGCTGACAATTCAGAAGGTATTGAAGCGCGCAGACATCTCAGAACAAGGTCATGCCACAATGGAGTTCTTTAATGGACATAATTGAGAGAGGAAAGAGGAAGGTGGTAAGAGAAATGAATAATATACTGATCACTTCGGCGGGCAAGCGGGTTGTGTTGGTGCAGATTTTCCAGCGCACCTTGCAGGAGATGGGACTCGGTACGAAAGTCTACACGACAGACATGCGTCCAGGGATGGCTCCAGCCGGTATCATTTCCGATGGATGCATACCTGTCCCTCGCTGTACGGCCGACAACTATATCGACAGCCTTCTTGACATCTGCAAGGAGAAACAGATAGGTGTCGTCATACCGACGATTGATACAGAATTGCTAGTGCTGGCAGATAACCATCAACGGTTCATGGATCAAGGTGTTCGCTTGGCAGTTCCAGACAAGGAGTTCATCAGAATTTGTCGTGACAAGCGCCTGACGAAGGATTTCTTCTCACAGGTGGGTATCGCTGTTCCCAAACCTGTTGATAAGTATCACCCCGTATTCCCTATGTTTGCCAAACCCTACGACGGTTCTCTGAGTACCAACATCCACGTCATCCGGCGGGAGGAGGATTTGTCGCAGGAAATCCTGAATGATCCGAAGTTGATCTTTATGGAATACATCGATCCGAAGGAGTATCGGGAGTTTACGGTCGACATGTATTTTGGCCTTGACGGCTGTGTGAAAGGTATCGTACCTCGTGAGCGGATCGAGGTCCGTGCAGGGGAGATCAACAAAGGAATCACGCGCAAGAACGGCATCGTCAGTCTGCTGCGTCAGAAGATGGGCGCCCTTCCTGGTGTCCGGGGCTGTATCTGCCTCCAGTTGTTCTATCGTGAGAGCGATGGCGACGTGAAGGGTATAGAGATCAACCCGCGTTTTGGCGGAGGATTTCCGCTCTCCTATTATGCCAAGGCAAACTATGCGGGATATCTGATACGTGAGTATCTGCTGGGTGAGGCAGTAGACTACTCTGAGGCATGGCTCGACCGCACGCTGATGCTGCGCTATGATAATGACATCATCGTCTATGATGCAGAAGAATAGGGTGGTGGTCTTCGACCTCGACGACACTCTCTATAAAGAACAGGACTATCTGTTGTCTGCTTATCGTGAGATAGCCACCTCCTTGGAGTCAGACTATGCACAGGAAGGCGTCTTTGATCGTATGTGCCAATGGTGGCTGGAGGGTGAGAATGTCTTTGACCGGCTGATCCGAACATACCAGTTGCATCTCACCATCGATGACCTTCTGGCAGTTTACCGCTCTCATGTGCCTGCCATCTGTCTTGACAGAAAGACCAACCTCCTCTTAGACCGTCTGCATCAGCAAGCAGTCTTAGGCCTTGTGACAGACGGTCGTAGCATCACACAGCGGCATAAGATCGATGCATTAGGACTGTCGGCTTACATGGATGCTGATGATATCCTGATATCCGAGGAGACGGGTTTTCAGAAACCCTCAAACGAGCCCTTCCTGCATTTCATGGAGTGCTATCCCTCGTCTGCCTATTATTATGTAGGCGATAATCCTGCCAAGGATTTCCAGGCACCCAATCATTTTGGGTGGACGACCATCTGCCTGCTCGACGATGGCCGGAATATCCATCCGCAAGACTTTTCCCTATCGCCGCAGATGCTGCCACAGCACAGCGTGCCGCAACTAACAGAAATTGAAAATATCATTATATAATGGCAAATAGAATCTATTTGTGCCTGGCCCATATGAGTGAGGCAGGCTGGGAACAGAAGTATATTCAAGAGGCGTTCGACACCAATTGGGTCGTTCCCCTCGGACCAAATGTCAATGGCTTCGAGGAAGATCTGAAACAGTATGTCGGCCGACTTGCTGATGGCACATCCGTGGTCTCTAAGGAGATGGTTGCCCTCTCTTCAGGTACGGCAGCCGTCCATCTTGGACTGTTGGCTTGTGGCGTGGGGCCTGGTGACGAGGTCTTGGTGCAGACCTTTACCTTCTGCGCCTCTACCCATCCAATCAAGTATTTGGGTGCTACGCCTGTTATGATCGACTCCGAGCGAGAGACTTGGAACATGGATCCTGACTTGCTCGAGCAGGCTATCAGGGACCGTATCGCCGTCACGGGCCGTAAGCCGAAGGCCATCGTGCCCGTCTATCTCTATGGTATGCCTGCCAAGATCGATGAGATTATGGCTGTGGCCGAACGTTATGACATCCCTGTCGTGGAAGATGCGGCAGAGGGCTTCGGTTCCAGATACAAGGGACGTGTCGTCGGTACCTTCGGACGCTATGGCATCTTGTCGTTCAATGGCAATAAGATCATCACAACCTCTGGTGGCGGCGCCCTTATCTGCCCCGACCCAGAGGCTCGTGACCGTATCATGTGGTATGCCACCCAGGCCCGTGAGGCTTATCCTTATTACCATCATGAGGCTGTGGGATACAACTATCGTCTGAGTAATATCTGTGCGGGCATCGGTCGTGGACAGATGCGTGTGCTCGACGAACATATAGCCCATCATCGCAGGATTGCCGCCAAGTATCGTGATGCCTTTGCCGAGGTGGAGGGTATCTCTTTCCACGATGAGCCGCAGAATATGGAGTCTAACTTCTGGCTGAGCACCATCCTGCTCGATGAGAATCTGCATGTAGAGGGTGAAGAGCATGCTTACGAACATCCTGTCAAGGGTGCTGTCGGTGGTGCTGCGGGCCAGGTTCATGCCGGTGGCCCTATTCATACGGACTGTGAGCCTAACCGCAATGTCGAGGCTATGCGCGTCGCTCTAGATAAGGCTGGCATCGAGTCACGACCACTATGGAAGCCCATGCACCGCCAACCTGTCTATCATGATGCACCGGCATATATCAACGGTGTCAGTGAGGACCTCTTCCACCGGGGACTCTGCCTGCCCTCTGGCCCGATGGTCTCTGATGCCGACGTGGATCATATCATCTCAACCATCCTCACCGCTATCAAACCGTAAACAGTGAACAACAAATCTTCAATATATGAATTTCTTTCGTAAACTCGCGAACTGGTATTTCCGCCGAAACTCTCTGCCTTATTGGAGCATCTTCGTGCTCGACATGATCACCTTGCTGTTTTCTGGTGTTATCAGTTACTGGATCTTCAGCGACTGGACGGATCTGACTACGCGTATGCCGTCTTTGTTGGCATCGCTGCTTGTCTATGTGGCCTTGAGTATCATTGGCATCCGTTATTTTCATACGTATGCCGGCATCGTACGTTACTCGTCGTTTGTCGACTTGATGCGTGTGGCTTATGCCAACATCGTGTCGCTAGCGCTTGCTTTGGGTATCCACTATTTCATGTTCTCTGCCCCTAGCCAGTACTTCGAACCATTGTCTGGACGACAGATCGTCTTGATGTATGTGATTGCCACTATGGCCATGTGGGCCATGCGTGTGCTAGTGAAGACAGTCTACGATGTGTCTACGGCCGATAATAATGCCCTGCGTGTATTGATCTACGGAGCACAGAGTGGTGGCGTCGGACTGGCAGAGAGCATTCGTACTCAGCGGCGTTTCATACTGAAGGGCTTCATCTCCCATAACCGTCGCTTGCGCCATAATGAACTTGTCGGCGAGAAGGTGTTTACGATGGAGGACGACTTGCGGAAGGTGGTTGAAGATTATCATATCGGTGCCGTGCTCGTGTCTCCTTATCGTACGAACGACTTCCGTAAGAACCAGGAGTTGCAGGACCTGCTGATTGGCTTGGGCGTGAAGATATTCATGGCTCAGAACGCTGTTGAGGTTGAGAAACTTGGCGAAGAAGATGAGAAGTCGGAAATAGGAGAGATACAACTGAAGGAGGTGTCGGTTGAAGACCTTCTGCCGCGTGCCGAAATCAAGGTCGATATGAAGTCTGTGGGCGAGTTGCTCAGTGGTCGTCGCATCCTCATCACTGGCTCTGCGGGCTCGATTGGTTCTGAGATGGTCCGACAGATAGCCACCTGTAAGCCTGCCACTATGATGTTGATCGACCAGGCGGAAACACCCCAGCACGACCTGCGGCTGATGATGGCCAAGGAGTTCCCTAATATCGATGTGCATGTGGTGGTCACCACCGTCTGCAGCCAGTCGCGAATGGAAGCTATCTTCAACCAGTTCCGTCCAGAGTATGTGTTTCATGCTGCTGCCTATAAGCATGTGCCTATGATGGAGGATAATCCCTCTGAGGCTATTATGAATAATGTTTACGGAACGAAGGTTATGGCCGACCTCTCCGTGAAGTATGGTGTCCGCAAGTTCGTGATGGTATCCACCGACAAGGCTGTCAACCCGACCAACGTCATGGGTTGCTCGAAACGCATCTGCGAGATCTATGTGCAGACACTCGACCGCGCCATCAAGACCACCCAGTATGGCGGTCCCGGCCTTCACATCGCCAGCGACTTCAAACCCATCACTCAGTTCGTTACCACCCGCTTCGGTAATGTGCTGGGCTCCAATGGCTCCGTCATTCCCCTCTTCCGCGAGCAGATCCGCAACGGCGGCCCCGTCACTGTCACCCATCCCGACATCATCCGCTACTTCATGCTCATCCCTGAGGCCTGTAAACTGGTGCTCGAGGCAGGCACGAAAGGCAATGGTGGCGAGATATTCGTCTTCGATATGGGTCGTCCCGTGAAGATTGCCGACCTGGCCAAGCGCATGATCAGCCTCTCGGGCGCTAAGAATGTGAAAATAGAGTACACGGGCTTGAGAGAAGGTGAGAAACTGTTTGAGGAAGTTCTGAACGACAAGGAGACCACCAAGCCCACCTTTCACAAGAAGATCCGTATCGCTGAGGTACGGCCCTACGACTACCGTCAGGTCTGCCAGGATATCGACGAACTGATAGCCATCTCCAAGAACTACAATGATATGGAGACCGTTCGCAAGATGAAGCAGATCGTGCCGGAATATAAGTCGAACAACTCTGTCTATGAGGAACTCGACCTGCCGCAGAAGGCGGCAACGACGAAGAATGTTGCAGAAATGTCGTGAGATATTTATATAGGAATCGTTTTTTAGTGATCCCCCGTCAGTCTTTTCTGGCGGGGGATTCTTTGTCTCAAGACCTTGTTGTGGCATGGCTGCCGATAATAATAAAGAAGGTGAAATACTTGCAAATAACACAATTATTTTGTAATTTTGCAGTCGATATTGAATAACTGACATTATTAATTGTAATAAACCAAAAACCATGGAGTTATGAAGAAAAATATGAGAATCTTGGTCGTTTCGGCAGTGATGATGCTGGGAACGACGACTGTGCAAGCACAGTTTGGTAATCTCGTTGGCAATCTGAAGAAGGTCAAGGAGACGGTGGAGGACGTGAACAAGAAGCGCAACGGCGACATCGAGTTTACGCGTGGCGGTACAGTTCAAGGCTTCTTCCGCACGAGGACGGGGGAGTTCATCCTCGACAAGACACATCCCGACGGTGAGCGCAAGGGCAAGAAGGTAATCTTCAAGGTGGAGAAGAACGGCGACGTGATGTACGACGACGGCAGAAAGGTCGGCGAGGTGCTAAAGGACGGTACTGTGAACTTCCACGGCGAACAGGGTTATCTGAAAGTGCAGGGCGACGGCTCGGTGATGATGGACGGCGAGAAGGTGGCTATGATCAACGACAATGGTCAGGTGTTTATCTACGATGTGCTCATCGGCACTGCCAAGGGTCTCGACAAGAAGTATGCGGCATTGCTTTATTTGGGCATCTATCACAACAAGGAGTCGCTGGCCAAGTCGAAGGCAGAATTGGCCGAGGTGAAGCGCAAGCAGGAGGCAGAGGTCAAACGTCAGCAGGAACTTGCCGCACAGCGTAGGGCACAGGCTGCCAAGAACCCCACGAGGACTTCCGACAGTTCGAACGGCAGCACACAGCAGAAGGTGCGTGAATACTCGATTGAGAAGGGCAGCGCTCGTGGGTATGTCGACGAGAACGGGGTGGTCTATAACTGGTCTCATACGAAAGTGGGACAGTTGCCCAAGGGCAATGGCGACATCACCGACGGCACGGGGCACAGGATTGGCAGCGTATGGTCTGGCGACATTAAGGATTCGTCGGGCAACCTGCTCTGCTGCGTCACCTCCGGCGGTTCCATCTCCGTGAAGGGCTCTAACGCGACGGTGGCCGAAGTGAAGGCTAACGGGCGTATCGATATGTCGAAAGACTCCAAGACCTTAGGCTACTGTAATTGCAATAACCACGTGTGGACGGCCGCAATCATCTTCTGCAACCTTTTCAAATTCTAATGCGCTAGATGATTGTTAGGTGATTACTCTTACTGCCGGTCAGAAGGTGTCCACAATCCAGTCTGTTGTGCAAATGCCTTGTATGGGTTAAAGGAATGCCTTGTACGAGTCGTGGAAGGCATCTCCATATAGGTATGCAAGGCGTCTGAACAACCTGTACAAGGCATCTGAACGAGTGATGCAAGGCATCAGAACGGCAAATTAATAAGAGGCTGTGCTATTTCGGCACAGCCTCTGTTGTTAATAGTCAGGAAGAGGCTACTGTATGATGATGCCTCCGTTAGGCTGGATGGTGACCTTGGCGCGACCCTTCTTGTCAATCTTGAGGGGAATGACCGTGGGCTCGCCGGAAGGCTTGTCGACGTAGTAGCGGAGGGTCTTGCCTGGGGCAAACATCGGCAGGTCGAGGGTGAGCGTCAGAGGCTCTTTGAGGGCGTTGAGGCCGGCAATGTACCATTGGCCGTCAGTGGCCTTACGGGCGAGAACAACGTAACGGCCGGGATAGCCGTCGATGAAGCGTGTTTCCTCCCAGGTGGTGGGAAGGCTGCGAAGGAAGTCGAGTTCGAATTCAGGCAGTTCGCCGAGGTTGTTCGGCTGCATGGCGACACATTGCACGGAGGTCTGCATGATGAGGCCTGAGGCAAGTTCGAAGATGTCGGTCGTTTTGCGGGTGTGCCGGCTTTTGTTGTCTGGCGCGAGGTATTTGTTCATGATGATGCCTCCCCAGTCCATCGAGGCAGTGGCATTGCGGCAGAAGGGATGGAGGGTGAGGTCGAAAGGCTGCTTGATGGCGGCTCCCTCGTTGAAGAACACGTTCTCAGAGGCCAGCACAGCCTCTGAGGCTACGAAGTTGGGATACATCCGTTCCCAGCCGCGAGGTACTGTGCAGCCGTGGAATACGACCTGCAGTCCGTAGCGGTTGGCGTCGCTGAGGATGTCCTCATAAAGCCGCATCGTCTCTTGCTTGTCGCCTCCGAAGAAGTCCACCTTGATGCCCTTGATGCCGATGGACTGCATCCACTTCATCTCCCTTTCGCGGGCGATGGCCGTCGACATGCAGTCACGCGGTCCTTGCGGGGCATCGTTCCAGAAACCGTTGCTGTTATACCATAATAGGAGGTGCACGCCCTTCGACTGGGCATACTTCGAAAGTTCCTCGATGCGGTCGCGGCCAATCTGTGTGTCCCACCAGTTATCCACGAGGCAGTATTCAAAACCCATAGCCGAGGCGAGGTCGATGAACTTCACCTGGTCGTCGTAGTTGATGCTCTTGTCCTGCCGGATGAGCCAGCTCCAGGTGTAACGGCCTGGTTTGTAGTCTGTTGAAGGCTCGTAGAGAGGCTCAACGAGGTCGTAACTGATGGTGGTCTCGGCGATGGGCTTGAGTGTATGGCCGAGGGTGATGGTGCGCCAGGGGGTCTCTCCGGGCAGGGGGATGGCGGCGAAGTCTGTGCCGTAGCCGTTGTTCTCGCCAGCATCAGGATAGGCAACGGTGTAGCCTGTGCCAGCCTGGTAGTCGGAGAGATGAGAACCGCAGTAGTTGCTTCCAACGCCGGTTTCGCTTAGGAGAATCCAATAGTCAGAGGAAGATTTTTTTTCTAAGGAATTTTGGAATCTAGGATTGTTCTTACCAGTGCCTTGCACTGGATTTTCTTGATTCCAAGATTCCTTAGAATAATGGAAGAGGGCAGGGAAGATGTAGCCGTGACCGTACTGCGAGGGAGCGTCCATCGGAGCATCGGCAGAGTAGCCTTCCTCGTAACTGGGCTTGGTCTGTTCCCAGCCGGTCTCAGGACCGATCTGTGGAGAGATGAAGGTGGTGGTGCCGTCAGGGAAGTTGAAACTGCTCAGTTCACTTTTGATTCTCACGCGCTTCATCTCCTTGCGCCCTATGTTCTGGCGGGGAATGGAGTAGCGGAAGGCAATGTCGTTGTTGCTCACTTGGAAGATGATGCTGAAGCGCTGATGATCCTTGTTCTCAATGTCGATGACGGCCTTCGTGGCCTTGTAATCATGAGAAGAGGCCTTGGTGCCGCGCATGGAATAGGAGGAGTTTACAGTTGACAGTTGACAGTTTACGGTGGAGAGGTCGCGGGTGAAGTCACCGATGCTGGTCTTCAGGCCGAGGGCTGACTTCTCCATCATTTGCTGTCCGTCGAGGGTGGCATCGTAGTACAGCCTCCCTCCCTCGCAACTGACGTTTACTACCAACTGCCCGTCGGGCGATGACACCTTTACGTCCTCCGCCTGACAAATACATGCAGTGGCAAGACAGATCAAAAAAGAAACTATTCTATTCATAGATTTGAGTGTTATGTTTGTATTGTCACACAAATATTACAGATCTCACAGAGATTTAAGCACTTGGAAGGACACTTGCGTCCTTATTTATGTGAAATCAAATAAGACCGCATTATCTGTCCAAGGAAAAAACTGTGAGATCTGTGAAATCTGTGTAAAAAAACTTACAGCAGGTTGTCCTGCTCAATGTCCTTGAAGTACTTATAGGTGCTGACTTTCAGTTCGTCGGCAGCCTCCTCGTCGCAGACGATGATGCCGTGCTCGTGCATCTGTAAGGCAGAGATGGTCCACATGTGGTTGACACTCCCCTCGATGGCAGCCTGCAGGGCGCGGGCCTTCAAGTGACCGTTGGCCAGAATCATCACCTCGCGAGCGGCCATCACGGTGCCGACGCCAACCGTCAGGGCGTGGGCAGGCACATTTTCAGGACGGCCGCCAAAGAACCGGCTGTTGGCAATACGGGTGTCGGTGGTGAGGGTCTTCATGCGGGTACGGCTGGAGAGTGAACTGCCCGGCTCGTTGAAGGCTATATGACCGTCGGGGCCTATGCCACCTATGAACAGGTCGACACCACCAGCCTCCTCAATCATGGCCTCGTACCTGGCGCACTCCTCGTTGAGGTCGGGAGCATTGCCATTGAGAATGTGGATGTTCTCCTTCGGACAGTCAATGTGGTCGAAGAGGTTACGGGCCATGAAGGCATGGTAACTCTCGGGGTGTGTCTCGGGCAGACCGACATACTCGTCCATGTTGAAAGTGATGACATTCTTGAATGACACCCTGCCGGCACGGTTGGCTTCGACGAGGGCATTGTACATGCCAACGGGCGAAGAACCTGTGGGGAGGCCCAGAACGAACTTGTGGTCGGGAGTGGGGTTGAACTTGTTGATTCGCTCAATGACATGGTTGGCTGCCCATTGGGACAGTTTCTGATAGTCAGACTGGATAATTACTCTCATAATGTTATTGTTTTGTTTGGTTCGTAATTCTGCTGCAAAAGTACAAAATAAATTAGGAGTTCATGGAGTTAAAGGAGTTAAAAGGAGTTAAAGGACATTACTTTTTTCCAATTTACCTTTTTACCTTTCTACCTTTTTACTTTTATTTTGTATCTTTGTGCGCAAAAAATAGCAAGGATTGAAAGAATTTGTCATATCGCAGGCCAAGGCCGAGACTGCTGTGCTGGTAGGACTTGTCACCAAGGAGCAGGATGAGGCTAAGACCAAAGAATATCTCGACGAGTTGGAGTTCCTGGCCGATACGGCTGGGGCTGTCACAGTGAAGCGGTTTACGCAGAAGGTGGGTGGCCCGAACCAGACCACGTATGTGGGCTCAGGTAAACTGCAGGAGATCAAGCAATACATCAAGAAATGTCAGGATGCGTATGATGACTGGTTAGACGCTCAGGATGCCTCACTTTTTGCCGAGGGCCTGCTCGACGAGAAGAATGCCCCACAGCCTGTGGGAATGGTGATCTTCGACGATGAACTGAGTGCAAAGCAGATCAGGAATATCGAGCAAGAACTGCAGGTGAAAATCCTCGACCGTACATCTCTTATTTTAGATATTTTCGCCATGAGGGCCCAGACGGCAGAGGCCAAGGCCCAGGTGGAACTGGCGCAGCACCGTTATATGTTGCCTCGCCTTCAGCGGCTCTGGACTCACCTTGAGCGCCAGGGTGGTGGTTCCGGCTCCGGCGGCGGCAAAGGGTCGGTGGGCTTGCGCGGCCCAGGTGAGACGCAGTTGGAGATGGACCGTCGTATCATTCTTCAGCGTATCACCCTGTTGAAGCAGCGTCTGGCAGAGATAGACAAACAGAAGACCACCCAGAGAAAGAACCGTGGCCGTCTGATCCGTGTGGCTCTCGTGGGATATACTAATGTGGGCAAGTCGACGATGATGAACCTGTTGGCCAAGAGTGAGGTGTTTGCCGAGAACAAACTCTTTGCCACCCTCGACACCACCGTCCGTAAGATGACTATCGACAACCTGCCTTTCCTCCTGGCTGATACCGTAGGATTTATCCGTAAGTTGCCCTCAGACCTCGTGGAGTCGTTTAAGAGCACCCTCGACGAGGTGCGAGAGGCTGATCTGCTGGTACATGTGGTGGATATCTCCCATCCTGACTTTGAGGAACAAATCCGGGTGGTGGAGGAGACGCTGATGGAACTGGGCTGTGCTGAGAAACCTCAGATGCTGGTTTTTAATAAGATAGATGCATATACGTGGGTAGAGAAGGAGGATGATGATTTGACGCCTGCGACGAAGGAGAATATTTCCCTCGAAGACCTTAAGAAGACTTGGATGGGGAAAAACATAGGAGGGGATGGAAGATACCTGGAGTGTATCTTTATTTCCGCGAAAAAGAAAGAGAATATCGACGAGTTGCGCGAGGTGCTCTATAAACGAGTCCGCGAACTGCACGTTCAGAAATATCCCTATAACGATTTTTTATATCAAGACTATGAGTGAGTACAGACAACTAACACAGACTGAAATTGAAGTATTAGAGAACAATGTGTGCTGGGCAGAGGACTGGCAGCGTGTGATGGTGGCCGACGGGTTTAAACCCTATAATTTCCACCGAGTGATATTCTATGGAGATATCCGTTTGGGAGAGTTTAATAAACAAGTGGAAGTGTCAAAAGGCTTTTTTAAGCATTCAGGCATTAATGATGCATCTCTGCGCAATGTGACTGTCGGCAATGACTGTTTGATAGAGAAGGTGGGCAACTACATCAACAACTATACTATCGGCAACGACTGTTATATCTCGAATATCTGTACGTTGGAAACCACCGATGACGCTACCTTTGGTGAAGGATCTGTCATCAGTGTGCTCAACGAGATGGGTGACGGCAATGTGACCATCTTCCGCGAACTGAACTCTCAACTGGCCTCCTTTATGGTGAAGCATTACAACGACAAGGGCTTGCGCCAGACACTCCAGCAGATGATCGAGGATGAACTGCGCGTGTCCCGTCCTGATCGTGGCTACATCGGCAACAACGTGAAGATCATTAATGCCAAGGATATTACGAATACGATCATCAAGGGCGACTGTGAGATCAGTGGTGCCGCCCGCCTGTCGGAGTGTACGGTGATGTCGTCGATGGATGCTCCTGTATTTATAGGTACAGGCGTTATCTGTGAGAATTCTATCATCTGTGACGGTTGCTCGATCAATAACTCGGTGAAGATGCAGGACTGCTTCGTGGGTGAGGCTTGTCAGATTACCAATGGCTTTACGGCTGAGGCTAGCCTTTTCTTTGCCAACTCCTTTATGGCTAATGGTGAGGCTTGTGCCGCCTTCTGCGGTCCCTTCTGTGCCTCGCATCATAAGAGTTCGCTGCTCATAGGTGGCGAGTTCTCGTTCTATAATGCAGGTTCGAACACGAACTTCTCAAACCATGCCTATAAGATGGGTCCCCTGCATTGGGGAACGCTGGAGCGCGGTACGAAGACAGCCTCTGGTGCCTATATCCTGATGCCAGCCACTATCGGTGCCTTTAGTGTCTGCTTTGGTAAACTGATGCACCATCCTGACACCCGCAATCTGCCCTTCTCCTATCTGGTGGCATATGGCGATGACTGTTATCTGGTGCCAGGCCGGAATATCACCACCGTGGGACTCTATCGTGATATCAAGAAATGGCCGAAACGTGACAAACGTTCCAAACAGTCAAGGAAGAGTATCATCAACTTTGACTGGCTCTCGCCCTTTACCGTCGGTGAGATCATGGAGGGTATTAAGATTCTGAAGGCTCTTCGGGAAGCTTCCGGCGACAACGTGTCGACTTACAACTTCCACGAATATGTGATCAACGCTTCGTCATTACGCAAAGGATTGAAGTATTATGATATTGCCCTGCGTATATATATGGGCGCTGTACTGAAACGTGCCCAGAAAGAGGGTTATATCGGCCAACCAGTGAACGCTTCGGGTAAAGGCCGGTGGACAGACCTTAGCGGATTGTTGCTGCCAGAGAGTGAGGAAAAACGGCTGATTGCAGACATCAAGTCTGGAGCCCTCGACAATATCCAGCAGGTACTCGATCGCTTTACAGATATCAACAACCACTATCGTGACTACCGTTGGGCATGGAGTTATCAGATGATTCTTGACTATTATCACCTGGATACCCTCGATGCTCAGGCTTGTGAGCACATCCGTCAGGATTATGTGAAGGCACGTCGAGCGTGGATTGCAGAGATCCGCAAGGATGCCGAGAAGGAGTATGCCATGGGCGATGTGGAGAAGGAGGTCTTCGACGAGTTCCTTGAGAAACTCGACCATGAGATTGATTATGAGAATTGAGGGAGTTTATAGTTTAAAGTATATCAGTTTATTGTTTATAGATGATATGATAAGGCATTTGTTTGTGGTTGCGGCTTGTGTGATGCTTGGAATGAGTGCGCAGGCCAAGGATTACAAGTATGAGACTGTAGAGGGTGACATGATGCAGACCCGCATTTATACCCTGGATAATGGTTTGAAGGTATTCCTATCTGTCAATCAGGAGAAACCGCGTATCCAGACTTATATCGCCGTGAGGACCGGTTCAAAGAACGATCCGGCAGAGACTACAGGCTTGGCACACTATCTGGAGCATCTGATGTTTAAGGGTACGAAACAGTTCGGTACGAGCAATCCTGAGGCAGAGGCACCTTTGCTGAGGGAGATCGAGCAGCGCTATGAAGCCTATCGCAGACTTACAGACCTTGAAGCACGTAAGAAGGCCTATCATGAAATCGATAGTGTGTCGCAGGTGGCTGCACAGTACTTTATTCCCAACGAGTACGACAAACTGATGTCTGCTATCGGCGCTCAGGGAACGAATGCCTATACGTCGAACGATGTGACTTGTTATACGGAGAATATTCCCTCTAATGAAATAGAGAACTGGGCGAAGATACAGAGCGATCGTTTCCAGAATATGGTGATACGTGGCTTCCATACCGAGTTGGAGGCTGTGTATGAGGAGTATAATATCGGTCTGAGTTCTGATAGGCGCAAACTCTTTGCCACTTGTAGTAAGATGCTGTGGCCGACTCACCCTTATGGCCTGCAGACCACCATTGGCACACAGGAGCATCTGAAGAATCCCTCAATCGTAAACATCAAGAACTACTTTAATAAGTGGTACGTGCCCAACAATGTCGCCATCTGCATGGCTGGCGATTTGGATCCGGACAAGACCATCGCTATCATCGACAAGTATTTTTCTTCGTGGAAGCCTGGCCAGGATGTGGCCCAGCCCACTTTTGCCCCACTGCCTCCGCTGACAACTCCGAAGGACACCACCGTCATCGGACAGGAGGCAGAGCAGATATGGGTGGCCTGGCGCGCCAAGCAGGCTAATGCTATGCAGGCTGATACCTTAGAGTTGATGGAGGATGTACTGAGCAACGGACGGGCTGGACTCTTCGACCTTGACCTGAACCAGACAATGAAAGTGCAGCGTGCTGTTGGTGGTTGTGAGTTACTGCACGATCATGGTGGCTTCTTGCTAATGGGAACCCCGAAGCAGGGACAGAGCCTTGATGAGGTGAGGGACCTTATGCTCGCAGAGATCAACAAACTGAAGAAAGGCGACTTCCCAGATAATCTGCTGCCGAGTATCATCAACAATAAGAAACGTAGTCATTATCAGTTGTTAGAGAGTAATGAGGGACGGGTAGATATGTTTGTCGAGGCCTTTATCAACGAGGTGGACTGGAAACAAGAAGTGGGTCGCATCGACCGTATTTCGAAGATTACTAAGGACCAGTTGGTGGCCTTTGCCAATCGCTTCTTTACCGACGGCTATGAGACGGTGTATAAGAAACAGGGTATCGACTCTACACAGAAGAAGATCGATAAGCCTGCCATCACTCCGATTCCCACGAACCGCGACCAGATGAGCCAGTTCGTAAAGGATATCCAGAACTCGCAAGTGGAGCCCATACAGCCCAAGTTCGTGGATTTCCAGAAGGATATGACTATCGCACAGACGAAGAAGAACCTGCCGCTTTACTATGTCAAGAACAATACCAACGGCCTGTTCAACCTCGTATTCTATTACGACTTTGGACGGAGTGCCGACCGCCGCTACGATATGGCTGGCGATTATATAAGTTATATTGGTACGGACAAACTTTCGGCTGCCGAGTTGAAGCAGAAGTTCTATGAACTGGCTTGCGACTGGAATGTGAACGTAGGGGCCGAGAATATGTCCGTCAGTCTGTCGGGACTGAGCGAGAACATGCCTGCGGCCCTGGCCTTGCTCGAGGATCTGCTTCAGAATGCCAAGGCAGACGAAAATGCCTATAATGAGATGGTTGGCCTGACACTGAAGCGTCGTGAGGATGCCAAGAAGAGCCAGGGCACCTATTTCGGCTACCTGTTTAACTATGGTGTGTCAGGTCCACGCAATTCCTATACCGACGTGATGAGCGAGCAGCAGTTAAAGGATACTCATCCACAGGTATTCGTGGATCTCCTGAAAGGACTCTCTGGCTATCAGCACAAGGTGGTCTACTATGGTCCGATGACGGAGACGGAGATTACCTCCATCATCGAGAAAACGCACCAGACACCAGGTCAGTTGGCTGCTATACCACTGAACAAGCCCTATCTGGAACAGCCTGCCACCGAGAACGAGGTGCTGATAGCCCCTTATGACGCTAAGAACATTTATATGCGTATGTACCACAACGAGGGGCGCAGTTGGAATCCTGAGGAGGCTGCTGTGCAGGAGGTCTTCAACGAATACTTCGGTGGTGGCATGAACGGCATTGTGTTCCAGGAGATGCGTGAGGCCAGAGGATTGGCCTATAACGCCTTTGCCGAGTATGTCAGTCCTTCTTGGAAGGATCGTAAGGAATATGTCGTGACTCATATCATCACCCAGAATGACAAGATGGCAGACTGCATCACCCACTTCAAGGAGATTCTCGACGAGATGCCAGCCAGTGAGACGGCCTTCCAGATAGCCAAGGATGCTGTCACCAAGCGCCTGGCCAGTGCCCGTACCACGAAACAGAGCATATTCTATTCCTATAATACTGCTCAGCATCTGGGACTCGACATCAGCTACAATGAGTTGATTTACAAGAACCTGGCAAAGGTGGAACTCAAGGATATCGTCGACTTCGAGAAGCAGATGATGGCCAATAAGGCTTACCGCTATATCATCCTCGGCGATGAGAAAGCCCTGGATATGCAGATGCTTGAGAAGATAGGTCCCGTGAAGCGCCTTACTGCAGAAGAGGTGTTTGGATATTAAAACTGATTACACAGATTTCACTAATTAAACAAATACAATTATGGCTAAAAACGTTGAATTCAAGTATGCCCCGATGTTTCAGGTGGGCGAAGACAAGACGGAGTATCGTCTGTTGAGTAAAGACGGCGTAAGCACCGCCGAGTTTGAAGGAAAGACCATTGTGAAGGTCTCCAAGGAGGCCCTGACGCTATTGGCCCAGCAGGCCTTCCACGATGTGGAGTTCATGCTGCGCCGCGAGCATAACGAACAGGTGGCCAAGATCCTCACCGATCCCGAGGCATCGGAGAACGACAAGTATGTGGCCCTCCAGTTCCTGCGCAATGCTGAGGTGGCTTGCAAGGGTATCCTTCCGTTCTGTCAGGATACGGGTACCGCTATCATCCACGGTGAGAAAGGCCAGCAGGTGTGGACAGGCTTCGAGGACGAAGAGGCCCTGAGTCTGGGTGTGTTCAATACCTTCACGCAGGACAACCTGCGCTACTCTCAGAATGCTCCGCTGAACATGTACGACGAGGTGAACACCCGCTGCAACCTGCCTGCCCAGATTGATATCGAGGCCACCGAGGGTGCTGAGTATAAGTTTGTGATGGTGGCCAAGGGTGGCGGTTCAGCCAACAAGACCTACTTCTACCCGATGACGAAGGCTACCATCCAGAACGAGGGTACGCTGATTCCGTTCCTCGTGGAGAAGATGAAAAGTCTGGGCACGGCTGCTTGTCCTCCCTATCACATCGCTTTCGTGATTGGCGGTACTTCAGCAGAGAAGAACCTGCTCACCGTGAAGCTCGCCTCTATCAAGTATTACGATGGCCTGCCTACAACAGGCGACGAGACTGGTCGTGCCTTCCGTGACATCGACCTTGAGCAGAAACTGTTGGAAGAGGCCCACAAGATCGGCCTCGGTGCTCAGTTCGGTGGCAAGTATCTGGCCCACGACATCCGTGTGATTCGTCTGCCTCGTCACGGTGCAAGTTGTCCTATCGGTATGGGTGTCTCTTGCTCTGCTGACCGTAACATCAAGGCCAAGATCAATGCCGATGGTATCTGGCTGGAGAAGATGGATGCCAATCCCACAGAACTGATTCCTGAGGAACTGCGCAACCCGGGTGAGGGTGGCAAGGGTATCGAGATCGACCTCAACGAAGGTATCGATGCTGTGCGCAAGGAACTCTCTAAGTATCCTGTCTCTACCCGTGTGAACTTGAAGGGTACCATCATCGTGGCCCGTGACATTGCTCATGCTAAGCTGAAGGCCCGTCTGGATGCCGGTGAGGGTATGCCCGACTACTTCAAGAAGTACCCCGTGCTCTATGCCGGACCAGCCAAGACCCCAGAGGGCTATCCCTGTGGTTCGATGGGACCGACTACTGCCAACCGTATGGATCCCTACGTGGATGAGTTCCAGGCAAACGGTGCTTCACTCGTGATGATTGCCAAGGGCAACCGTTCTGACGTGGTCACCGAGGCTTGTAAGAAGCATGGTGGTTTCTATCTCGGCACCATCGGTGGCGTGGCTGCCGTACTCTCTCAGAGTTCCATCAAGAGCATCGAATGTGTGGAGTATCCAGAACTCGGCATGGAGGCTGTGTGGAAGATTGAGGTGGAGGACTTTCCTGCCTTCATCCTCGTGGACGACAAGGGTAATGACTTCTTCAAGACCTTGAAGCCCTGGTGTCCTGCTGCTAAATGATCAGGCAACTTATGATATGCGCTTTTGTGTTGCTGGCAGCGGTCACTGCCGGCGCACAGAGGCGCATGCCTTGTATCCGTCATGATGAGGGTGGCGCCCGGCGCAACACTCGTACTGTCCTGCCTGATCTAACCAGAGTGTGGGATGCCGGCAGGATCTATCGGGTGCCCGTCGTGCTGATTACCTTTAAGGATCGCGACTTCAGTATGGATGTCCCTGCGGCCTACTATCAGCGGCTCTTCAACGAGCCAGGCTATAACGAAGGGGTCGGGAAGGGCTGCGTGGCCGATTATTTTAGGGACCAGTCTGGCGGACTCTGCAACCTCCAGTTTGATATCTACGGTCCTGTGCAGGTGGACACGCTCATGCAGCTCAATACCGACAAGAACTATGGCAACTATGCCATGCGCAAGGCCATGGAACGCCTGCGTGAGACGGAGCAGACAGACTTCTCCATCTACGACTGGGACGGCAATGGCGAGGTGGACCAGGTGCTCTTCATCGCTGCAGGCTATTGCGGCAACTCGACGATGGGATGTATCTGGCCGAGCACTTCTTTTTCCTATTATAAGACACCTGGCGGAAAAAATCTCACGATGGTCTCCATCAGTTGTGAACAGTGGAACGATGAGCATCGCTGTGGCATCGGCACCATCATCCATGAGTTTTCACACTGTCTGGGTCTGCCCGATCTTTATCCTACCAGCAGCGACGGGGGATACTCCGTGGTCGACGACTGGGATCTGATGGATGGCGGCAACTATATCAACTGGGGCTGGTGCCCGCCCAACTACTCCGCCTTGGAGAAGATGCAGGTGGGGTGGGGCAGTCCTGTGGAGCTGATAGAGCAGACCTCCATCTCAGGCATGAAGCCCGTCAGCGAGAGCGGAACAGCCTATCTGATCAGGAACTCCGGCGTGGCCGACGAATACTATCTGCTGGAAAACCGCCGGCAGACGGGTTGGGACTACGGCATACCAGGCAACGGCCTGCTGATAGCCCATGTAGACTACGACCCCTATGCCTGGAGCGACAACAGTGTGAACATCAGCAAGGGGCACCGCAGGTACGACCTCTTCCACCCCGACGGCAAGACGTATGCCGACTGGGATCCCGCCCAGAATGGTCGTGACATGGGCAAATATACGATGGACAACCGTCTGCGCAGCCGTTATCTGAGTACGACAGTCTATCCTTATACCGATATTGAGACAGGTGTTGTGATCCATAGTCTCACTGACGATTCAGACCCTGCGGCCACACTCTTCAACAAGAATGCCGCCATGACATTCCGGATGTCGAAACCTGTCACGAATATCCGGATGGCCGACGACGGCACCATCTCCTTTGACTTTATGCAGACCACGGGAATCAAAGCCTCTGTTGTCGACACAACTGACGATGACGGCTGGTACGACCTGCAAGGCCGTCGCCTGAAAGTTCGGCCTGTGCGAAAAGGTCTCTATATCCATCATGGAAAAAAAGAAAGCATTCGCTGATGAGCGAATGCTTTCTTTTTACCTTTTCTTAGTTCCTAAACACCAGTCCCTCACCGAACTCATCGATGATGATCGGCTTTGCGCGATCCACCTCGTCGGCCAGGATCTTCTTCGATAAGTCGTTGAGCACGAACTGCTGGATGGCACGCTTCACAGGACGGGCACCAAACTCCGGGTCGTAACCCTCTTCGGCCAGATAGGCGATGGCCTGAGGTGTACACTCCAGACGGATGCCCTGCGGCTCCAACATATCCGTCACCTTCTTCATCTGCAGACGAACCACGTCGGCAATCTGTTCCTTCGTCAACGGGGTGAAGGTGATGATCTCATCGATACGGTTCAGGAACTCCGGACGCATGGTGGCACGAAGCTGTTCACGCGTGGCGTTCGAGGTCATGATGATGATGGTATTCTTGAAGTTGGCTGTGCGCCCCTTGTTGTCCGTCAGTCGTCCATCGTCGAGCACCTGCAGCAGGATGTTGAACACATCGGGATGCGCCTTCTCGATCTCATCGAAGAGCACCACGCTGTAAGGCTTGCGCCTGACAGCCTCCGTCAGCTGTCCGCCCTCATCGTAGCCCACATAGCCCGGAGGTGCACCGATGAGCCTCGACACGCTGTACTTCTCCTGATACTCCGACATGTCGATACGCGTCATCATCGTCTCGTCGTTGAAGAGGTAGTCGGCAAGCGTCTTGGCAAGCTCCGTCTTACCTACACCAGTCGTTCCGAGGAAGATGAAAGAGGCGATAGGCCGCTTCGGGTCTTGCAGACCTGCACGTGAACGACGTACAGCATCAGAGACGGCGGTGATGGCCTCGTCCTGTCCGATGACGCGCTTGTGCAGTTCCTCCTCCAGATGGAGCAGTTTCTCACGCTCGCTCTGCAGCATCTTCGTTACGGGGATGCCCGTCCAGCGACTCACCACCTCGGCGATATCGTCAGCCGTCACCTCCTCGCGCACCAGAGAGTTGCCGCCCTGGGCACTGGCAAGCTGTGACTGGATGGCCTTGATGTCATCCTCGAGTGCCTTCAGCTTCGAGTAGCGTATCTCTGCCACCTTACCATAGTCACCCTCGCGCTCTGCACGTTCGGCCTCGTATTTCAGGTTTTCCATCTCCTGCTTGTCCTGCTGGATCTTGTTCACCAGCTGGCGCTCACCCTCCCACTTGGCACGGAACTGCGTCTCCTGTTCGCGGAGTTCGGCAATCTCCTTGTCGAGCTGTTGGATCTTTGGCTCGTCGCCCTCCCGTTTGATGGCCTCCCGCTCAATCTCGAGCTGGGCCAGTCGGCGGGTGATCTCATCGAGTTCCTCAGGCACTGAATCACGTTCCATCCTCAGTTTGGCGGCAGCCTCGTCCATCAAGTCGATGGCTTTATCAGGCAGGAACCGTTCTGAGATGTAACGCTCAGAGAGTTGTACAGCGGCGATACAGGCATCATCCTGGATACGCACCTTGTGGTGGTTCTCGTAGCGCTCCTTCAGACCACGCAGGATAGAGATGGCCGAGAGTTCATCAGGCTCATCCACCATCACCGTCTGGAAACGTCGCTCCAGAGCCTTGTCCTTCTCGAAGTACTTCTGGTATTCGTTCAGCGTGGTGGCACCGATGGCACGCAGTTCTCCACGGGCGAGGGCCGGTTTCAGGATGTTCGCGGCATCCATGGCTCCCTCACTGCCTCCGGCACCCACGAGGGTGTGGATCTCGTCGATGAAGAGGATGATGCGCCCCTCCGACTTCGTTACCTCGTTGATGACGCTTTTCAGTCGTTCCTCGAACTCACCCTTGTACTTCGCACCGGCCACGAGCGCACCCATGTCGAGCGAGTAGAGCTGCTTGTCCTTCAGGTTCTCGGGCACGTCGCCACGGACGATACGACCAGCGAGACCTTCCACGATGGCGGTCTTACCCGTACCAGGCTCACCGATCAGGATGGGGTTGTTCTTCGTACGGCGAGAGAGGATCTGCAACAGACGGCGGATCTCGTCGTCACGACCAATCACGGGGTCGAGTTTACCCTTGCGGGCGAGGTCGACGAGGTTCTTGGCGTATTTCTCCAACGACTGGTAGTTGTCGTCGGCACTCTGCGACTGCACCTTCTGTCCCTGGCGCAGTTCCTGGATGGCCTTCTGCATGTCCTTCTCCGTGCAGCCGGCATCCTTCATGATGCGCGAGGCCGTGGAGTTCACACTCAGCAGAGCCAGCAGGACGGGTTCCACGCTGACGAACTCGTCGCCCTGCTTTTGGGCTATCTCTTGTGCGCGCACGAGTACATTATTACTATCATTAGAGAGATACGGTTGTCCGCCCTGTACTCGCGGCAGGTGCTTGATCTCCTGTTCCGTGAGCATCTCGATCTGCTGGGCGTTGACACCGAGTTTCTGGAAGATGAAGGTCACAACGTCCTTCGCCTTCTCCATCATTCCTTTAAGGATATGTACAGGTTCGATGACCTGCTGGCCGTTCATCTGGGCGGTGTTCACTGCCTGTTGAATGGCTTCCTGTGCTTTGATTGTAAATTTGTCTAATGTCATATATTTGTCCTCCTATGTTTTTACATCATCTGAGGTTCAAAAGCCGTGCCGCAGGCCGTAGACCGACAAATTGTCTGACGTCTCTGCCTTTTCGTCAGTATCTCCGTTGGATTCTTCCTGCGGTTCTGTTTCGTGATTGTTGATATGCTTTCACAAAAAAATCTCAAAATATGTCAACGGATGGTTGCATTATCAAAATATGTTGTATCTTTGCAGCCGTATCACAAATAAAAATGACGACAATTATGAAAAAGAATGTGATTTTGATGGCACTGGCCGTGGGTCTGATAATGACCAGTTGCGCCAGTAAGAAAGACCTGGCTAACTGCCAGTCGGAGAACAAGTCGCTCACTGAGAGCCTTCAGGCCGCCAAGGAAGACCTGGCTGCGAAGAACGCTCGCATCAGTGCCCTGGAGGAGCAGCAGCGCGGCATGCAGCAACTGCTCAAGAACGCTGAGGACAAGTATGCCAGACTGCAGGAGTCGCTCGACAAGAGTCTGACAAATGCTTCTCAGAACAATGTCTCGATTGAGAAACTGGTAGACCAGATCAACGAGTCGAACCAGTACATCCGTCACCTGGTGGAAGTGAAGTCGAAGAGCGACTCGCTGAACATGGTGCTGACGAACAACCTCACCCGTTCGCTCTCGAAGGAGGAACTCAAAGAGGTCGACGTGCAGGTGCTCAAGGGCGTGGTCTACATCTCGCTGGCCGACAACATGCTCTACAAGAGCGGCTCTTACGAGATCAACAGCCGTGCAGCCCAGACCCTGTCGAAGATTGCCAAGATCATCAAGGATTACAAGGACTACGACGTGCTCATCGAGGGTAACACTGACAATGTGCCCATCACGAAGACGAACATCCGCAACAACTGGGATCTCTCAGCCCTCCGTGCCTCGAGTGTGGTACAGGCCCTGCAGAACGACTATGGTGTGGATCCGAAGCGTCTGACGGCTGGTGGCCGCGGTGAGTACAATCCCATCGCCTCTAACGACACCGAGGTCGGCAAACAGCGCAACCGCCGTACCCAGATCATCATTACTCCGAAACTCGACGAGTTCATGGATCTGATTGGTCAGGCTCCTGAGGAGAAGTAAACGAAGTGAAATACTTAGGATAAACATAATGAAGGCTCGCAATTTTGCGAGCCTTCATTGTATTTCCCCTCCTAAGTTCTTGGCAGAGCCAAGCGGCAAAGCCGAGCGAGGAGGGGTTAGGGGTGGTCTGAACAACGGCTTTTGTCAATCCTCTTATCTGGTCTGAACGCGCGCTCTCTCAATCCCCCTGGTCTGAAAAACGGCTTAATGATGGCGCCTTTTCATTTTGCCTCTTTCATTCCTCTCCCTCGGCTTCTGTCCCTTTCCGCCTACAAAATTACTACATTTCTACAACTCACTTCATCCCAACTCATCTTATCTCATCCCAATTCATCCATTTTAATCCTAATTAATCTTTACTCCCCACCCCCTGCCACTTTACTCCGTAAACCCTGCCTGTTTACTCCGTTATCGATGCCTCCTAACCTTATAAAGGATAGGACTTTATCTATGTAACTCCCTATCCTTTACACCCATTCCAGGCATCCCTTACGCCCTTAACTGCCGTCCTTTACACCTCGTACTCCCCTGGCGCGCCGAACTTCTCCACCATCGCCCTCACCTGTTCCGGGCTATAGTCCTTGTCGTGTGAGGAGAGTCCCATCCCCACGAGACTCTGGTGAAACTGCTTGTCCTTCTTGATCCAGCGCAGCAGTTTGGCCTGCGCCACCTTCGGATCGTCGATGTGAGGAAACAGCAT
>Ga0310695_10000816_pt1 | contig 76982 bp, 62 predicted proteins | sample RumenRJG_04DNA_FD_203882 | JGI IMG/M metagenome (GOLD analysis project Ga0310695, IMG submission 203882) | Bovine rumen microbial communities from Lethbridge, Alberta, Canada - RJG_04 (v2) (version 2) | ecosystem: Host-associated > Mammals > Digestive system > Stomach > Rumen | place: Canada... | reverse complement strand
AGCTTGCACATGGGTTGCCCCCTACGTTCCGGGCTACGCCCTCCACTTCGGGGGCAACCCATGTGCAAAAGTACTACATCCCTCTCACTTTTCCCCTATCTCGTGTCCACTTTTTCGAGAGCAACATTTTGACGAAAAAGTGGATTCCATACACTTTTATCAAGATAAAAATGATTTTTCTTTCCTGCCGGATAGCAAGCCGCCGATATCCTCCTCTACACATAGCGCGACAAAAGATGTAAATAAAAAAAACGATTATTCCGAAAAGTGTTGTATCTTTGTGTCCGAGAACCACATTTCGCACAAGCGGGCTCTCACTGAACCCGAGAGGCGGAAGAAGCTGTAGAGGATGAAACAGGAAATCGACCCCCAAGAGACCACCCGGGCGCAAGCCTTCGCGATGTGGATGAAGTCGCCCGTGCCCATGGTGTCGCTCTTCAAGACCTTCGACGTGACGCAGCTCCGAAAGATAAGCCGGCGGAAGGGCATGAAATTCAACATGCTCCTGTGCTGGTGCATCGGCCGGGCCGCAAGCGGCATCGAAGAGTGCTATCTGCTGCCGGAAAAGGGGAAGCTCTACCGGTTCGACCGCCTGGCCATCAATGTGATTGTTGACACCGCACAGGGCGGCATCACCAACTGCGACGTGCCCTACAGCCCCGACCTGGAGCAGTTCAGCCGCGACTACGACCGGATAACGCAGGAGGTGGCCGCCACCGGCAAGCCCATCAACGACGAGGGCGCCGCGCTCATCGGTACATCAGCGGTGGTAGGCACCGAACTCGACGGCATCGTCAACCAATACAGCGGCATCTACAACAATCCCTTCCTCGCCTGGAGCCGATACCGGCACCGCTGGTTCAAGACCACGCTCACCATCTCGCTCCAGTTCCATCATGCGCAGATGGACGGTCGCCAGGCCGCCAGATTCCTGGAAGACCTGCAAACCGAAATCCATCACCTATAATCATTCCCACTATCCAAGATTATTAAAAACACCCATACACATGAAACACAGCAATCTTACCATGACCCTTGCCGCCTGCTGCGCGGCGCTGGCCCTGTCGTGCTCCCCGCAGGCGGAGAGCGGAAAAACGGCCACTCTCCAAACCGTGGGCAACCCCTACCTGCCCCTCTGGGAACACATTCCCGACGGCGAGCCCTATGTGTTCGACGACCCCGACAACCCGGGCAAGAAGCGCGTCTACATCTACGGCTCGCACGACAACCTGAAAGACGCCTACTGCGGACGCGACCAGGTGGTGTGGTCGGCCGCCACCGACGACCTGACCCACTGGCGCTACGACGGCGTGATACTGGTGGTGGACAAGAACGCCAAGGGTGAGCCGTTCGACTCGGCCGGCACCGCCGATGTGCTCTACGCACCCGATGTGGCCCTCGTGACGGCCGCCGACGGCACCAAGACCTACTACCTCTACCCCAACGACCAGACGGGAGGGCGCAACAGTCTGATAGCCAAGAGCTCACGGCCCAACGGACCCTTCGAGGTGTGCAACTGGAGCAAGGACGACCCCAACAAGGTGGACGGCGTGCTGCAGTTCGACCCCGCCGTGTTTGTCGACGACGACGGACGGGTGTATGGCTACTGGGGCTTTGAGCGGTCGTACGCCGCCGAACTCGACCCCGCCACGATGGCTACGGTGAAACCCGGCACCCAGGTGGTGGAGGACATGGTGTCGGGACGCAACCAGGAGGGCGACTTCCGCTTCTTCGAGGCCTCTTCCATCCGCAAGATACAGGGCAAGTATGTGTTCATCTACAGCCGGTGGACCAAACCCGGCGAGTTCGGACTGCCCGACACCAACTACACCCTGGCCTATGCCTACAGCGACCATCCCCTGGGACCCTGGACCTACGGCGGCACCATCATCGACGGACGCGGACGCGAGACCAACGAGCAGGGCGAGGTAATCGCCTCGGGCAACGTGAGCGGCAACACCCACGGCAGCATCTGCGAGATTGACGGGCAGTGGTATGTGTTCTACCACCGGCAGTCGGGCCTTAACGAGTATGCCCGCCAGGCCATGGTGGCGCCCATCACCGTGAAGGTGGACCCGGCACCCGGCGGCAAGGTGGAAATCAGCGAGGGCGAGTACAACTCGGAGGGCTTCTCGCTCGACGGACTCAACCCGCTGGAGCGCCACTCGGCCGGCATCGCCTGCTGGCACACGGGACCGAAGGTGGCCGAGCACAAATGGCCGGACAACATCTTCTACGGCTCCTACATCGAAGCCTCCTACGGCACGGAGACCAATTTCGACGCGCCCTACGACCCTGTGAACAACAGCAACCTCGTGGTGAACAACACCGACGGCAGCATCGTGGGCTACAAATACTTCAACTTCAAGCACACCACGGACAAGAAAGACGTGAAACTGCTCCTGCAGCTCATACCCGAGGGCGTGAACGGCACCATCGACATCATGATAGACCGGCCGTGGACCTCGAAGGGCGGCAAGGTGCTGGGCACCATAGAACTGAAGGCCGACATGCCGCAGAAGGCCCGCGAGATGAGCGTGGCGCTGCCCGGTCTGGCCCAGGTGAGCGGCAAGCACGCCCTCTTCTTCACCTTCCACTCCGATACCAAGGAGAAATCACTCTGCAAACTGATTGACTTCGTGTTCGAATAGGCCATGACGCAGACCTCCTCCCGCCGTGTGGCGAGCATCGACGCCATCCGCGCCCTCACCATGATGCTGATGCTCTTTGTCAACGACATCCCGGGGCTTAAGGGCGTGCCCCACTGGCTCTTCCATGCCGCCGCCGATGAGGACATGCTGGGATTCAGCGACACCATCTTCCCGGCCTTCCTCTTCTGCGTGGGCATGTCGGTGCCTTTCGCCATCGACAACCGCCTCAGGCGCGGCGCCTCGCAGTGGAGTGTGCTCAGCCATATCCTATGGCGCAGCTTCGCCCTGGTGGTGATGGGACTCTTCACGCTCAACTGCGAGGAGGGGGCCGGCCATATTCCCTACCTCACCTACTCGCTGCTCATGATAGCGGGCTTCTTCCTCATCTGGACCCGTTACGAGGACACTCCCCTCGCCCACCGCACGGCTGTCGTGACAGCGCTCAAGGCGGCGGGGGCGCTCCTCCTGCTAGGCATGGTGGTGTGGTGCGATGTGCAGGGCAAGCCGTTCGTCACCGCCTGGTGGGGCATTCTGGGCCTCATAGGATGGAGCTACCTGGTCACCGCCCTCGCCTACCTCCTCTGCCGCCGCACCATGAAGTGGGTGCTGGTGGCGGCGGTGCTGGGCATCGTGCTCTGTGTGCTCAACAGCAGCAGCCTGGTGCCGCAGTCGTGGTTCTCGCGCTGTCTGCTGCTGCCCTTCGTGCCGGGCGGATGGAGCGGCCACGCCTTCTGCCTCTCCGGCCTGGCCGCCTCGATGCTGATGCGCCACTACAAGGCCCGTGGACAGCACAGCCGCCTCATCCTCCTCTTCCTCGGCATCGGCGCGGTGATGCTGGCGGCCGGATGGGCCGCCCACCACTGGTGGATTGTCTCCAAGATACAAGGCACCCCCACCTGGCTCTTCTTCTGCCTGGCCCTCTTCTTCCCCCTCACGGCCGCCGCCTACTGGCTCACCGACATCAAGGACCACACGGCTTGGACGGCTCCCATCGCCCCGGCCGGCACCGCCACCCTCACCTGCTACCTGCTGCCGTATGTGTGGTATCCCGTCTGCGGCGTCCTGGGCCTGCATCTGCCGCAGGGGGTCTATTATGGGGTGACCGGCATCCTCCTCTCGCTGGCCTTCTCGCTCATCGTGATACAGGTGGCCAGGGGCATGAAGCGCATCGGACTCGTAGTACGGTTGTAAGAAAAGTCAGAAAAATTCGCATAATCTTGTCAGATTATCAGAAAAATTGTTATTTTTGCACCGATTTTATAGTTTTCAATAGGAAATCGTTCTACTTTCGAAAGTAGGAAGAACAAGACAGAGGGATTCCTGAAGGAGACATATGTCCCTTTAACTTCCTTTTAACTTCCGATTGTTGAGCGAATGCGAAATTGGATAAATTTCTAACAAATAGGTGAAAAGATAATGATTTGGAACAAGAACAAGGAGTGCATGAGCCGCGACGAGATGCACCATCTGCAAGGCAAGCGGTTGGAGAAACTGGTGGCCTTGGTGTACCGCAATGTGCCCTTCTACCGTGAGAAGATGCAGGCCATGGACCTCACCCCGGCCGACATCCATTCTATCGACGACATAACAAAACTGCCCTTCACCACCAAGCAAGACCTGCGCGACAACTATCCCTACGGCCTGCAGGCCGCTGCGCCGTCGGAGATAGTGCGCGTGCATGCCTCGTCGGGCACCACGGGCAATCCCACCATCGTGGGCTACACCCGCCGCGACCTCGAGGTATGGTCGGAGGGCATGGCGCGCGCCCTCACCGCCTTTGGCGTGCGGCGCGGCGACACCTTCTCCGTGTCTTATGGCTACGGTCTCTTCACCGGCGGCCTCGGGGCCCACTACGGGGTGGAGAAACTGGGCGCCGCCGTGGTGCCGGCCTCTACGGGCAACACCGAGAAGCACCTCAAACTGATACAGGACCTCGGGGTGAGCGGCATCGCCTGCACCCCGTCGTACGCCCTCTACCTGGCCGAGACGATGGAGCGGCTGGGCATGAAGAAGGAGAACCTGAAGCTGCGCATCGGTGCTTTCGGCGCCGAGCCATGGACGGAGAGCATGCGCCAGGAGATACAGGAGCGGCTGGGACTGAAAGGCTACAACCTCTACGGACTGAGCGAGGTGTGCGGACCGGGCGTATCCTACGAGTGCGAAGCGCAGAACGGCTCGCACATCTGCGAAGACCACTTCTACCCCGAAATCATCAACCCCGAGACACTCGAGCCGCTCCCCCTGGGGCAGACCGGCGAACTGGTGTTCACCACGCTCACCAAGGAGGGAATGCCGCTGCTGCGCTACCGCACACGCGACCTGTGCACACTGATGGGCGGCACCTGCTCCTGCGGACGCACCGCCGTGCGCATGGGACCGGTGATGGGACGCTCCGACGACATGCTCATCATCCGAGGCATCAACGTGTTCCCGTCGCAGGTGGAGAGCGTCATCCTCTCCATGCCGCAGTTCGAACCCCGCTACATGCTCGTGGTGGACCGCAAGAACAACCTCGACACCATGCAGGTGCAGGTGGAGGTGCGCAAAGACTATTTCAACGACGAGATAGGACAGATGATGGCCATACGCAAGGCGCTGGCCGACAAACTGAAGAGCGTCATCTCCATCAAGGCCGATGTGAAACTGATGGAGCCGGGCAGCATAGAGCGCAGCCAGGGCAAGTCGAAGCGGGTCATCGACCTGCGCAAACTGAAATAGGCCGCCAACGAAAAACCGACAATAAAGAATAGCGTTATGATAAAACAGATATCTTTGTTTCTTGAGAACAAGACGGGCCGCATCAGCGAGGTGGCCCGACTCCTGGGGGCCCACGGCATCAACATGAAGGCCTTCTCCATGACCGAGGCGCCCGACTTCGGCATCATGCACATCGTGGTGGCCGACACCGAACGCGCCGTACAGGTGCTGAGCGAAGCCAACTTCGCCGTGTCGCTGGTCGACGTGGTGTGTATAGAGTGTGCCGACCGCCCGGGGTCCATGGGAGAGGTTCTCAGCCACCTGGCCGCCGCGGGCATCGGCATCAAGTACATGTACGCTTTCTCCGAGGGTGAGAAGGCCAGATTTGTGCTGAAACCCGACGACATAGCCCGCTGCGAGGAGGTGCTGCGCCAGGCCGGCTGCCTGTAAAACGGCTCCTCAGCCCGCAAAATACAGTAGGGTTGGCGTGATTATCTGAAAAAAATCGCTATCTTTGCTATCCGATAGATAACCTTAAACGATAGAAAAGACTGTAGCGTATGAAGATAGTGATGGCGCTGGACTCATTCAAAGGCTGTATGAGTTCGCGCGAGGCCAATGAGGCCGCAGCAGAAGGGGCGAGGGCCGTATGCCCGGACGCGGAAATTGTTCAGGTGCCCGTCAGCGACGGCGGCGAGGGGTTTACCGAGGCCTTCCATGCCGCTGTGGGCGGCCGGCTGATAGAGATGGCCGTGAAAGACCCCATGATGCGCACCGTGAGGGGATGCTACCTGCTCCACGGCGACATGGCGGTGATAGAGGTAGCACAGGCCTGCGGACTCTCGCTGCTGACGGCCGAGGAGCGCAACCCCTTGGTGGCCACCAGTTACGGAGTGGGCCAGATGGTGGCCGACGCCGTGCGCAGGGGTGCCCGCCACATCATCGTAGGACTCGGCGGCAGCGCCACCAGCGACTCGGGCACGGGTATGCTCAGAGCGCTCATCGATGCCTTTGCACCGCACGGTCAGTGGGACGACATCGTCGAACTGAAACCGGTGAGGTTCACCCTGGCCTCGGATGTGAAGAACCCGCTCTGCGGTGAGAACGGCGCCGCCCACGTCTTCGCGCCCCAGAAGGGTGCCACCCCCGAGATGGTGGTCCAGCTCGACGAGAGGGCCAGGCGCTTCGCCGAGGTGTCGGCCCGGCATTTCGGCTTCGACCGTTCAGCCGAGGTGGGTGCCGGCGCGGCAGGCGGACTGGGCTACGCCTTCCTGCAGTACATGAACGCCGCATGCCGTTCGGGCATCTCACTCCTGCTCGACACCATCCACTTCGAGGAGACGGTGCGCGACGCGCGCCTCATCGTCACCGGCGAAGGCTCTGCCGACCGCCAAACGCTGATGGGCAAACTGCCCATGGGCATTCTTCAGAAGGCGGGCGGTGTGCCCACCTGTCTCATCGCAGGCAAAATCAGTGACCGCGAGGTGCTGCTCCAGGCGGGATTCGCCTACGCAGATTGCATCAATCCTCCTGGTCTGCCGCTCGAAGAGGCCCTGCGCACAGAGGTGGCCCGAGGAAATATCAGCCAGACGATAGCCCGGATTTTGCGGCAGTTCAAAGAAAATAATTAGACTTTTTTGTCCGGTTGTAAAAAAAAGTCCTACCTTTGCACCCTGTTAAAGATGCAAAACTGACCTTTTTACTAACCTTCACTGTATGTACTACTGCAAACCAAAAGGAAGCAGCATGCTGCCGACAGCATGCCGGCTCACCAAAAACCGACTGTGGTTATTCCTGCTCTGCCTCACCGCAGCGCTATCGCTGCCCGACAAGGCCCTGGCCGCCCAAAACATCAACATCGACGCCACCAACTGGTGGAGTTACTCGGGCAGCCTCACCACTGGCTCCACCTACAATATCACCCTCAGCAACCGCACCTTCATTTCCGGTGTGTGGGAGCCGATTTGCCTGCCTTTCAACACTACGAAAGACGTGCTCGACCAGACTTTCGGCACCGACAACTACTACCTGGAGGCTTTCGACCGCTTCGAGGGGCAGACATTCTTCTTCAAACAGATGCAGCAGCCCGCCACTACGGCCGGTGCCTGCTATTTCATCCGTACCAAGTCGACCGTCAGCAATCCCGTGTTCAGCAATGTGACCGTGGCGATGGACAATTATGACAATGTGGCTGCACTGGGCAACGGCACCCTCCAGCTGAAAGGCAACTACTACAGCATGGGCGTGCCCAACGACGGGAAGACGTATTATAAATATGTGGAGGGCAAGCGAATCAAATTCCAGTGGGACGGCGGAGCCGGAAACCTTACCCTGCCCGCCTGGAGCATCGTGCTGAGTTCATCGGCCAGCGGCACCACTCCCCTAGTATCGTTGGAGGCCACCCCCAACGACGGTACTCCCGACGGCTCGCTCATATCGAAGATGGCCTACCGGGTGCAGCTCACCGATGCCCCCACCCTCTATATCGACATACCCGACGTGGGCGACCTGGACACCGACCTTACCAAAAACAGGACTACCGGCGAGGCGCTCTACCACAACGCCACCATCACCGTAAGGGCCACCAGCGACCCCTCGAGCCCCCACTACTGCGAGTCGTTTGAGGAGACCGACCTGCGCGACCTGGAAATCAAAGTGCGCGGCAACTCCACCGCCGACCCCTCCAAACGTCCGTACCGTCTGAAATTCGCCAAGAAGAAAGGCTCGTCCGACGGGCTGGCCCACAAACACGACCTTCTGGGACGCGGCTACCAGAAACGCAACTGGGTGCTGCTGGCCAACGCCTTCGACAACTCACTCATACGCAACGCGCTGACAGCCGAACTCTCCGAGATGGTGGGCATGCCGTTCACACCGGGCTATAAATTCGTCGACCTGGTCATCAACGGCGACTACCGTGGCACCTATCAGGTGACCGACCATCCCGAGGCCGACCCCGACCGCATACCGGTTGACGAGGACACGGGCTGGTATGTGGAGTTCCAAGGCAGGGGCGACATGCTCGACAAACCCATGTGCTTCTCGCAGGACAACCTGCAGGTGAACATCAAGAACCCGGAACCGGCCGACGAGACCGACGCCGCCTCGTGCAACGCCGTCATCGACCCTATTAAGGACTGGCTCGTCAACACCTGGAAACCGGCCTTCGACCGCGGCACCGACCCGCACGGATGGCGCGCCTACAACGATGAGGACAGTTGGATGAAATTCCTCCTCATCACCGAAATCACCGCCGACTGGGACGGCATCATGTCGGTCAAGGCGTACCGCGACACCGACACCAAACTCAGCCTCGGCCCGGTGTGGGACAAAGACCTGGCCTACGGCAACATCACCTGCGCCAACGACAACGACCTGACGGTGGACTTCGAGAACTCGTCGTCTATCAAGACCTTCGTCGACCAGCTCTACAGCGACCCGCTCTTCATCAGTGCCATGAAGCACAAGCTCGACAGTCTGATAGATGCCGGCATGAAGAAGCAGCTGAACGAGAAGATAGACCGCCTGGCAGAGACCGTGGCCCAGACCTGGGCCATGAACTACAGCCGATGGGGCGTGACTCCTCCCGACGGCAGCATGGAGAAATTCTATTCCTGGCAAGACCAGGTCTCCTATGTGAAACAGCTGAAGGAGTGGCTCTCCACACGCATCGACCGCGTGCAAACACTGGTCAACGCCCGCTATGCCGCCGTGTCCACTCCCACCGCCTTCACCTACGACGTGACCACCAGCAGCAGCACCGCTCTGGCCAATGCCGCCGACCACCTCGTGAACGCCACCATGAAGGGCCGAACCTTTGTGAAGGACCAGTGGCAGGCACTCACTTTGCCGTTTGCCGCCTCAGAGGCCCAGCTCTCCGCAGTCTTCGGCATCGGCTACGGTCTGAAGCAGTTTACCGCTGTCTCTGCCGACGGCCGTGAGATGCTCTTCACCACCCCCGCCACACGCGGCGTGGTGGCAGGCGAGCCCTATCTCATCAAACCCACCACCGACGTGGTATCCACACCGCACTTCGACGGGGTAGTGCCCATCAAGCCCACCTACAACTGGAAAGCCATGAACGGCTATGCCGCCACCTACGGCGACTACACTTTCACGGGCGCCATGCTACGCATCGACTATCCCGCCACCGACGGCAGCGTGCTCCTCCTGGGCGACAATGCCGCCTCGGTGACCCGACCCGCCAACGGCATCAACGGCTCGCTGGCCTATATCACCAAGGCCAACGGAGCATCGGACCCCGTAATCACGATTGTGGAAGAATCGGAAACACCGAAAAACTACTGGATGACCTACTGCTCCGCCAGCGACCTCGATTTCACCCTCGACGGCAACACTTCGCTGGTGGCCTATATCGCCACGGGATTCAACACGGCCAAGCGCTCCGTCATCCTCACCCGCATCGACCAGGTGCCGGCCTATACCGGCATCGTCATCAGGTCGACCAACGACAAGGTGTCGCTGCCCGCAGGCTTTGACCCCACACGCTTCGCCACCCAAGGCAGCAGCACCGAACTGCAGAACCTGCTGGTGGGTGTGGCCGGAACCATACAGCTCGACCCCACCGAGGGCGACTATGCCAACCTGATACTGGCCAAGGGCGAGAGCGGCATCGGTTTCTTCAAGTTGAGCAAGACGGGCAGCTTCGGCCCGAACAAAGCCTACCTGCAGTTGCCCGCCGACGCGCTGCCCCAGGCTGCCGACGGTCTGAACCTGACCTTCGACGACGAAACCACCGGCATCAAGGACAGTACGTCCGATGCCGGCGGCCATGAAGATTGGTATACGTTGCAGGGCGTCCGCGTGGCGAAGCCCACACAAAGCGGTATCTACTTGCACCGCGGTGTCAAGGTGGTGGTAAGGTAAGCCCTACTGCGCCTTGACCCAGTTGCGGTAGGGATTGGCATACATAGTGAGCATCCGCTCACGCAAATAGGCAGGATCTTTCCCCTCAAGGTGGATCTTGCCTATTTGCTGTTCTATATAGGCCAGGAAGCGCTGCTCGTCGGCATCGGTATAGTGGGCCTTGAGCGCCTCGTCGCCGTCGAGCAGGCGGGCGGCGATGTAGTTGCAGGGATAGAGGCGGTAGAGGCGGTGAATCTCGCGGTCCAGATGGGCGGCGATGAGGTCGAACAGTTTGTTGCGCGGCATGGCCGTGTCTATCTCCGCCAGCCAGGCGTCCAGGCAGGGGGCGCAGTGGTAGTGGATGCGGCCCTTATAGCCCATGATGCCGGTGCGCATGCTCTCTATGTCGTCCTGCGCGCTCTTCTTCCACTCGGGATTGTCGCGCTTGAGCTGAAACTCGCGCGCCTTGAGGTAGTCGCAGGGGTCATACTCATAGCTGATGCAGAGCGGCACGATGTGCAACTGGCTCAGCCGCTCCACCACGGTGCCCTCGCCGCCCATGGCCATCATCTTCAGGATGGCGGGCTGGGTGCGGTCGTCGCTGTCCTTGGCGCGGCCCTCGCGCTGCGCTATCCAGATGTTTTCCTGTTTCTCACGGATGGCAAAGTGCATGTAGTCGGCCATGCGCTTGCTGGCCCGGAGCATCTCGCCGGCGTGCAGCGAGCGCTCCACGATAAACGATTTGTTCACCCTCACCAGGTCTTTCACCCACGGCAGCGAGAGCAGGTTGTCGCCGATGGCTATCTCGCAGGTGGTGGTGAAACCGCAGTCGATGAGCAGGCGGTCGAGCAGGGCCGAGTCGAGCACAATGTCGCGGTGATTGCTCACAAAGGTGTAGCGGCCGTTCACATCGACGGCGCTCACGTCCATGTCGCACCCCGTACTGGCTTGCTCCAGCAGGCGGCCCAGGAAGTGGTAGGGAAAGGCTTTCTGAAACTCGAGATTGGTTTTGCAGGCCCGCATCTTCTGCGCCAGCGCCTCAAAGGGCACGTCGGGATAGAGATAGGCCACTACCTGGCGGAACTGTGCGTCGGAAAGGAGGCGGTCGTAGACTTCGGGCAGCTCTTCGGGCTCGAAGGGGCGTATGCGGTCAAATTCGGAGGGTATATTCATAATCACGTTTTTTATAGCTTTGGCGGCTAATGCCATGGGCAAAGATAGCAATATTCGGGCAGAAAAGCAATCGGAAGGCCATTTTTTTTGAACATAGGAGAGCAAGGCGTCGCTTTCGGCCTTTTTTCAGAAAAAAACGGATTGTTTTTTTTGCTGCAATGGCAAACAAAGTATACTTTTGCATGTTTATTTGAAAAACATACACCAAACCTAATTACAAAAACCAACATCACACAAAAACAGCAATGAAAAAACAAGCTTTATGCATCCGCTGCCTGTTGGCGCTGACACTGGCTCTCTGTAGCCTCACCGCCGTCGCCCAGCAGACAGGGAAGGCTCATGAGCAGCCGCAGAAAGTGAGCGGCCCCGTGGAGAACCTGCTCCACCAGGCCCGTGTGCAACGCCTGGCCCACAAGGCCGGCATGCTCCGCCCCGTACAACACTACACACCGGGCATGGCTGCACAGAACGGACAGTTCGGCCTGTTGCGGAATCCCTTCGCCCGCCCGGTGAACCGCAGCCGGCACATCCAGCTCGAGGGGGGCAAGCAACTCTGGGGTGTGCTCATCAACCGCGCCTCATGGGAGGGACTCGAAGACTGGGACCGCGCCTACGGCGCCTACTCGTTCACCACGGCTTCCAACAGCCTCAACGAGCTCTACACCGACTACTACTACATGAACATCAACGGCGGCGGAACGTTCTACAACGGCGCCTTCCACGGGGTGAACTACTATGAGTGGGACGGTGTGATCTATAACCTGAGCTACTTCGAATTCGACACAGAGACCTGGGAGCAGACCGAAGCCTCCGGACAGTATGCCTACGACGACTTCACCGCCATCGCCTACGCCTCGGCCTACGACCCCACCACCGGCCAGGTGTATGCCTTCAACCGCGACGCCAGCGGCACGGCCGTGAATTTCTCCACCATCGACTACAGCGTGCCCACCGCCCAGAAAATCGGCGACACCGAGCGCACCTATGTGGCACTGGCCGTGAACGCACAGGGCGAGGCCTTCGCCATCGGTCTCGACGGTGTGCTCTACAGCATCGACAAGACCTCCGGTGCCGCCACTGAGATAGGCGCCACCGGCGTGCATCCCGCCGAGGTGCTGCAGAGCGCCGTGTTCGACATGAAGGACGGCACCCTCTATTGGGCCGCCGTCAATGCCGACAAGACATCTGCCCTCTACAGTGTAGACACCGCCACGGGTGCCGCCGCCAAGGAACTCGACTTCGCCGACGGTGAGGAGTTCGTGGCCATCTACGTGCCCGTGAGCGCCGACCCTGGGGCACCCGCAGCTCCTGAAGACATCACCGTCTCCTTCGCCGAGGGCGCCTTCACCGGCACCGTGGCCTTCACCATCCCCGCCGTGAATGCGGGCGGCGAGCCCATGACGGGTGATGTGGACTATGCCGTGATAGCCGACGACACCGACACCCTGGTCACCGGCACGGCAGCAGCCGGCAGCCGCGTGGAGGAAACGGTGACGCTGACCGGCGGCAAGCACAAGCTGACCATCGTGCTGAGCAATGAGCACGGCAACGGGAAGAGTGTGAACGTGCAAACCGAATGGGTGGGACTCGACGTGCCCTACAGCCCCGACAATGTGGAGCTGGCCATCGACGACGCCACCGGCAAGGCCGTCCTGACCTGGGACGCCCCCACCGAGGGATGGAACGGCGGCTACATAGACCCTGAGCAGCTGAGCTACCGCGTGAGCGACTTCTATACCGACGAGGTGCTAGCCGAGGGACTCAAGGACACCCGCTTCGAGATGAACCTGGAAAAAGGACCGTACCGCCCGTACCGCTACACAGTGACCGCCTTCAACGGCGAGGTGGAGGCCGAGTGGGGCAACGCGGGCGATGCCGTGCGCTGGGGATACCCGCTCGAGGCTCCGTATGCCAACGATGTCAACACCTACGAACTGTATGACGTGCTCGACATCATCGACGCCAACAACGACCGCGCTTACTTCAAAATGTCAGGACAGGGTGCCCACAACCAGCCCAACTGGCGCGGCGACACGCCCAGTGACGACTGGCTCGTGCTGCCGCCGATGCAGCTGAAGGGCAACCATACCTACAACCTCTCCTTCGATGTGTCGACCAGCGGCGACGGCGTGGGAACCGTGGAGGCAGGCTTCGGCACCGACCTGGAAGTGGCCGGCTACACCATGACCATGCAGCCCAGAAACATTGACGGCCGGCAGACTGTGGAGTGCCTCATCCAAATCAGCAACGACGGTGTCTACCGCCTCGGCATCCATGACATCAGTGCCGCCTCGGAAGACTTCTACGGCATCACCGTGTCGGGCATCAAGGTGACCGAGGGCCCGGCCATTGACGCACCCGCCGCTGTGGACGATATCGTGCTCACAGCCGACGCGATGGGCGGCATGGAGGTGACAGGCACCTTTATGACTCCCACCACCAATGTGGGCGGACAGCCGCTCGCATCGCTCACCAAAGTGGAAGTATACCGCGACGGCTCGCTCCTGGTGGCTACCCTCGACCAGGAGGTACAGCCTGGACAGCAGCTTTCCTTCACCGACCAGGGCATGGAGCCCGGCAACGTGAGCTACACCATCGTGGCCTACAACGAGTGGGGCAAGGGCCTGGAGAACAGCGCCTCTGTCATGGTGGGCGTCGACGTGCCGGCAGCACCCCGCAACATTGCCATCACCGACTACCTGGGCGGCAACGCCCTCATGACGTGGGACGCTCCCGCCACCGGACGCAACGGCCGCTACATAGACCCCGCCGAACTGACCTACAATATCTACAGCGTACAGAACGACCTGCTCGAGGAGGGACTCACCGAGCGCCAGTTTGGCTTCACGGGCCTGCCCACCGACGGACAGCAGTATGCCACCGGTCTGTATGTGACCGCACAGAACAGTGTGGGCGAGAGCGACAAGGGCTTGGGCATCGTGCTGGTGGGCGCTCCTTATGAGCTGCCCTTCCACGAGAGCTTCGCCGAGGGCATGCCCGCCTATGAGGTGTGGACCGCCACAACGCCCAACTCCTTCCAGGTGTTCCAGTCGATGTCGCAAGATGAAGACATGGGCTGCATCGCCTTCATTCCCAGCTATCCCGGCGAGGTGGGCACCATCTCCTCGGGCAAGATTTCGCTGGTGAACAGCGAGCGTCCCAAACTGACGTTCTACTACTGGGCCGTGCCGCGCACCGATGCCGAAATCAAAGTGCTCGTGGGCCAGAACTCCATCGCCCAGCCCGACACCGTTCAGACCTTCAGTCTGATGAGCGGCGACCAGGGATGGCAGAAGGCCACCGTAGACCTGACGCCTTACCGCACCGACGACGGCTACATCACCGTGCAGTTCTGCGGTATGTCGAACAATCCGTCGGTGCCGCCCATCATCGACAACATCTACATCGGCGATGTGGCCGACAACGACCTGGCCATACGCCTCAACGCCCCCTCGCGCGTGAACGTGGGCGCCAAGGCCTCCTTCCAGGTCAAACTGTCGAACGAGGGCAACAACGATGCCCATGAGGCACTGGTCAGGCTGGCCGTGAACGACAGCGTGGTGACCACCGCCACCCTCGACGTGCCCGCCGCCACCCTGCTCTACCCCAACCTCGAATACACCATCCCGGCCAATCTTGACGGTGAGATAGCCGTGACCGCCTCGGTGGAATGGAGCGACGACGAGAACGCCGACAACAACACCTCGGAAACGGCCATGGTGAAGGTGATACGGCAGGACATCCCCGTGGTGACCGACCTGGCCGCCAGCATGGTGGAGGGAAGCGGTGAGGTGGAACTGACCTGGACGGCACCCGCCGACGAGTTCTACACCTATACCGAGGGCTTTGAAAACTACGACCCGTTCAGCATAGCCAATGCGGGCCTGTGGCAACTGGTGGACCGCGACGGACAGGACACCTACGGCATAGGCGGCACTTACTACGACAACATCTACCAGCCGTGCGCCTTCATGGTGTTCAACCCCGTGCTGGCAGGACTCGACCTGGAACAGGTGCCGCAGTTCGGCGCCCACAGCGGCGACCAGTACATGACCACCTTCAGAAGTCATGAGGGAGCCAACAACGACTGGCTCATCTCGCCAGAGCTCTCCGGACGCGCACAGACCATCTCCTTCTACTGTCAGTCGGTGAGCGCCGACGACGGACTGGAGGAGTATGAGGTGCTCTACTCGCTGGAAGGCACCGACCCCGACCAGTTCCAGGTGATAGGCGGCACCCGCGAGGCGCTGGCCCAGGAATGGGAGCAAATCAGTGTCGACCTGCCCGAGGGAACCCGCTATTTCGCCATCCGCTGCAAGTCGGAAGGCCAGTTCATGTTCATGGTCGACGATGTGACCTACGAGGGTCGCTCGCCGCAGGTGAAAGGCTTCATGGTGTACCGCGACAACAGCCCCATCGGCCGCACCGAGGGCATGCAAGGCAGCGAGCGCTTCACCAGCGCCACGGCCGGCCTCTCGCCCGAGAGCCATGTCTACAACGTGACCGTGCTCACCGAGCAGGGTGAGAGCGACTTCTCCAACGATGCCACCGTCGACTTGGCGGGCATCAGCGAGATTTCCGCCGACGAAAACAAGGGCGAAAGCTACAACATCATAGGACAGCGCACCAGCAAGCGGCAGAAGGGTATCATCCTGACCCGCAAGGCCGACGGCAGTGTGAGAAAGGCTGTGGTGAGATAATAACAACGAACTACCTTTTTTACGGGCATCGGATGCGACACATTTCGCACCCGATGCCCTTTTTTGTCGCCTTCCGCATCTGGATGTCGCAGCAAAAAAAGCATTTTTTGCGCTTTCTCTTTTCATAAATCATGAATAATTATTTATGCATGATTTTCTTTTCCTCATTTCCTCAAATTCTCAATTTCCCCAATTTCTCATTTCCTCATTTCCCCATCTTAATTTTTAATTTTTAATCTTTAATCTTTAATTTTCAATATATACTAAGTCCATGCTCGCGGCAGTAGTCGATGGCGGGCTGATAGCCTTGCGCCGTGGCCTTGTGAATCCACCGCAGGCCAAGGGCCTTGTTCTGCGTCACACCGGTGCCCGTGAGGAGGAACCAGCCCGTGGCAAACTGTGCCTGGGGGTCACCGCCCTGGGCGGCCAGCTCATACCAGAAAGCGGCCTCGGCCTCGTCTTTCTCAGCACCGTCGCCATTCCAGTGGGCGGCGCCCATATTCTTCTGCGACTGTATGTGGCCCTGAAAGGCCGCCTCACGATACCACAGATAGGCCTTGTGGTGGTCGGCCTCCACCCCCTGCCCCAGGTAGTAGGCATTGGCCACGTTCACCTGCGCCTGCTTGTCGCCCAGGTCGGCGGCTTTGAGGTACCACTCGAAGGCTTTGGTCAGGTCTTTCTCCACGCCCTCGCCCTTGAAATAGCACTCCGCCACATTGAAGATGCCGTAGACATCGCCCAGCAGGGCGGCTTTCATATACCACTGGAAAGCCAGCTCCAGGCTCTGCACCACCCCGGTGCCCCGCCTGTAGCACACCCCAAGGTTGTTCATGGCTTTGGGGTCGCCCTCATAGGCGGCCTTACGGTATTCATCGGCACGGTTTCGTTCTTTCTGCATGGGGTATATATACAATAAGGTATAGTCTGGCACAAAAATAATGTTTTTTGAAGAAAAAGCCATTGCCGAAGACCTGTTGTTTGCTCATTTTTATGTATTTTTGGACACCAAACCTAATTTCTATGGAAAACATGAAAGACATAGCCATCTACACCCTCACCTCCGAACTGCACGATGCGGCGGCCATCGCCGAGGCCACACAGCAGTTCTTGGACAGTCTGCACATGCCCTATGTGCTACGCGGCACCGACTACAGCGACTACGGACAGTATGCGCTCAACCTGCTCTATGTGCGCACGGGCGGCACAGAGGGTATCTTCAAGCGGTTGCTGCCCCGACTCGTGGCACAGGCGGCCGACAAATCGTTCTACCTGCTCACCTCGGGCAAGAGCAACTCGCTGGCGGCTTCGATGGAGATACTGTCGTATCTGCGGCAACAGGGGCTGAAAGGAGAAATCATACACGGCAGCAGCGAGGCGGTGAGCACCCGGCTGCAACTGCTCGCACGGGTGGGCGAGGCCCGGAAACGGCTGCGCGGCATGCGTCTGGGCATCGTGGGAGAACCCTCCGACTGGCTCATCTCGAGCCATGCCGATGCCTACGCCGTGTACCAGCGGTGGGGCATCACCCTGGTGGAGATACCGATGAAAGAACTGCTGCAGCGCTATGAGGACCTGCCGGCCCCCACACCCTCGGCCTGCGACACCTGGCTCACGGGAGCCGGTGTGCCGCCGATGACACAACCCGCGGCACCCGCCGTTGAGGCGGCGCTGCCCGGTGCCATGCGCATCTACCGGGCCCTGCGCCAACTGGTGGCCGACTACCATCTGGACGGTTTCACGCTGCGCTGCTTCGACCTGCTCGATGCCGTGCACAACACAGGGTGCATGGCGCTGGCACGGCTCAACGCTGAAGGCATCGTGGCCGGCTGCGAGGGCGATGTGCCCGCCCTGCTGTCGATGGCAATCACCAAAGCACTGCTGGGAGTGTCCGGTTTCCAGGCCAACCCGGCCCGCATAGACACCGCCACAGGCGAGATGTGGTTTGCCCACTGCACCATACCGCTGAACATGATACAGACAATGAGGCTCGACACCCATTTCGAGTCGGGCATCGGCGTGGGCATCAGCGGTGTGGCGGAGAAAGGTGCGGTGACCATCTTCAAGGCATCGGCCACCGACAGCCGGTACTTTGTAGCGGAAGGCATGCTCACGGCCAGTCCGTCGCAGCCCGACCTGTGCCGCACGCAGCAGGTCATCATGCTGGCCGACAAAGAGCGCGCCCGCTACTTCCTGACCGAGCCCATCGGAAACCACCACATTATCGTGGCGGGCCATCACCGGGAGCTGTACGAGGAGATGATGCGGGCGTGAGAAGGTTCGGGCGCCGGCTCAGTCCACACCATGGAGTGTGGCGTCGACGTAGGAAAAGAGGGCATTGTTTCCCACGATGCTGAGCTGTGTGCCGGCAATGGCGTTCATCTTGAAATAGTCGGAGTAGACCTCTGCGAAATTCTCGCTCACCTTGTCGGCAATGCCGAACAGGGTGGCGTAGACGAGGTATTCCCTCCACAGCGGCATCTCCTTGATACCGCGTTCGGCAATCAGGGAGAAGTCGAGCAGGAATTTGCGCAGACCGAGCAGCTGGACGGCGGTGTCGGTGTCCTTGGCCATCTGCTGCTCCTGCTCGGTGAAAGAGGTCAGACCGGCGAAGAACTGGTCGTCTTTGTTGTTGCGCACATACTGCTGCAGCTCGCGGGGCTGCAACACGCCGTCGGCACCGGCGGCTTTCTTCAGCAACTCGAAGAAAGCCCGTTCGGTGGCGCCCAAATGCTTTTCCTGGGCATCCTTGCCGTCGGGCAGGGTGCCGATGACCAACTGCGGATGGTCTTCCACGCCATAAACCCTCGGGGTGGTGACGATGCGGAACGCCCCACTGTCTACAAGCCGCAGTATCATGGCACCGAAAAGGCCGCCGTAGTCGGCCATCCAGGCCGAGGAGAGGGAGTTCATCACGGCGTTAGCCACATGCAGGTTGCCCTCTGCGGGCAGGTCGCGGTAGTACTCCAACTGTGCCGAGAGGCGCTCGCGCAACCTGCGGCGGCGCAGCGGCTGGAGCGAGATGACATACCAGATGGTGCGGAACACTTTCTTGCCCATGCCCACAAACAGGATGATGACGACCGCCGGCACCACGATGATGGTGACGAACGAGAGCAGGTTGTCGAGCCAGGAGGGCAGGAAGGGATAGAAGAAGGCGTCTTCGTCCTGGGCGAGGACCGGGAGGACCGTCAGGAGGGCGGCAAGAAGGAGGGTATATTTTCTTAGGTATCTCATGGTGTCTCTTTTTAGGGTTGGGTTCCTGACTAAATATCGTAAATCTCGTCTACATGCCAGGCAAAGGAGAAGCGTCCCATATAACCGGCGGCGGCATCCTCGGCCATCGGGGTGGCGGTGGTGGCGGCGGCCATCATGCGCTTTAAGGCACGGCGGTGGGGCTTGCTGGTGGTGAGCAGGCGCAGCAGACGATCCTGGGCGGAGCCGTCGTCGGCAGGCAGCATCGAGGCGATGCGCTTGATGACGCGCTGCTCGATACCGAAGAGGTAGGCATAGGCCATGTAATCGGGCCACACACGACGCAGTTCGAGTTCGGCGCCCTTGCCCGTGAGCTGCTCGCGGGTGGCGGGCAGTCCCTTCAGGAAGCGCTTCATGCCCCAGATGTTGCGGATGTCGGTCTTGGTGTAGGCCCGCAGGTGGAGGCCGGTGTTGAGGAGGTCGGCGAAGCGGAACTGGTTGTCAATATCATACTGCTTGGTCTTCTTTCTCTTTTGGGAATAATAGGAAATGACACGGGCCAACTGCTTGGGAGTGACCGTCTGGCCGGGCTGGGCCGCCTGACAGAGAAATTTATAGAGGGTGCGCTCAAAAGCCTGGTCGATACCGTCGCTGGGGGCATCGGACCAAGGGCCGACCTGCAGTTCGGGGCCCTTGTCGCCATCAGCGAAACGGAGGCTGCCACGGACCAGCAACTGCCACAGGGCAGCGCGGGTGAGGGGTGTCTTGTCATAAAAGGGTGCCAGCGAGAACTTGTGGAGCATGGCCTGGGTGTCGGCCAGGCTGCCGTAGAGGGCCAGATAGGGGTATGGCTCCGGCGAGAGCCCGATATAGCGCAGGCGGCGCACCAGGCGGCGGAGCGGCTTGAGCGACACCACATACCACAGGATGACGAGCAGGTTGACGAGTCCGGTGGCCAGACTGACCAGTTTCTTTCCGTTGCCCCGAGTGCCGTGCACGATGAGGACTGTCATCCAGGCCAAAGACCCCATGCACACCATGAAGGACATGGCGTCGTCGAAGTTGTAGTACGTGTAATAGCCCATCAGGTAAAAGGCGACAGCCAGCAGGGTTCCTTTCCAGTATTTGCGGACAAGGTAGTAGAACATAAGCGAAAGGATTGATGGTTTCAGCAAAGATATGAGTACAGACTGTCAGCGGCGGGCGCTGAGGCGCACAAGCGTGGAGCCGGCCACGGAGGACTCGGGGGAGTCGACCTGCAGGGCATAGACACCGGCTGCCAGGCGGGGCATGGGCAGGAGGAAGGTGTCGGTGCCGTGAGGCAGGGAGCACTGATGGAGCAACTGCCCCGTGACGGAATAGAGGCGAAGCCGGGCAGTGCGTGCGAGCGGACGGTCAAAACGGAGCTCCAGCCGCCCATCGCTGCTGAAAGCGGCGCGGAGGGTGGCCGACGGTGTAGGCGAGAGGGCCTCGATGCGGTCCAGTCCGAGCACGTCGAACAGACCGCGGTAGGCGTCAATCTCTCCATATCCGTAGGAATTGTTGGGATAGGTGAGCGAGGGGTCGTAGTGGCGGCAGGTACGGCTCAGCACACCGAGCACATCCTGTGTGGTGAGGGTGGGCTTGGCCTGCAGCCACAGGGCGATGACACCGGCCACCACGGGGGTGGACATGGAGGTGCCGCTGTTGGCGTTCCAGGCGTAGGTGCGGCCGTTGAAGGTGAAATGGGCCACGTCCGACTTGATATCGTTGGCCTCGGGATTGTTCTCGAGGTAGTAGCTGCTGTAGGAGGAGATGACATTGGTGCCGGGGGCCACCACATCGGGCTTGACACGGCCGTCGAAGGTGGGACCTACCGAAGAATAGGGACTCACCCTGCCGTCGTTGCCCTGGTCGTAGGTCACATAGTCGCCCAGGTAGTTGCGGAAACCGGTGCGGTAGCCGGTGGCGCCCACACAGATTACGGAGGGGGCGCTACCGGGCGAGTGGACCGAATGGCTGTTGTCGGCGATGCCGCTGGTGAGGGGAGATATATAGCCTGCGCAGCGGTGGCAGTGGACTTCGGCATCCAGCCCTTCCACCTGTGCCACCACCCACTGCTTGATGCCCAGCTGTCCCTCGGTCTGGACATACACCTCGAGCACAGTCTCCGCGCTGTCGTAGCAGGAGGGATAGGCCTGTGCGGTGATGTAGTAGGGTATGCTGTCCACGAGGAGGGTGTCGGTGAGGAGGGAGTCGGCACAGGCATAGACGGTCTGGGCCGAGAGGGGATAGCCGGTATAGGTGTTGTCGGCATGGTAGAGCTGCAGCGTCAGCGTGAAGGGGTCGCGGCTCCGGGTGGTGAGGCCGCCCGTACGGCCGCTGGCGAGGAGACGGATGCGGGCTGACTCCATGCCGGCGGGCTTGCACGCATAGTTGTTCTGCTGCCCTTCATTGCCGGCAGAGGCCACAAGGATGCGGCCCGGCCCCATCAGACTGTCGATGGCGGCGTAGAAGAGCACGTCGTCGCCCCGGAAGTCCTGGTAGGACCCCTCGCTGAACGACACCACACAGGGCAGGCCGCGCCGGGCGGCATAGTCGAAGATGTACTTGAAGCCGAGCACGTCGGTGGCATAGGTGTATTTGTAGACATCGGCGCTGTCGACGAGGACGAGGTCGCTCGACACGGCATTGCTCACCAGACAGATATCGCTCTCATAGGCGATGCCGCGGTAGGGGGTGTCGTAGCCGGTGCCGGCAGCCGACCCCAGGGTATGGGTGCCATGGGTCTGGATGAGTCCGTCGCGTGAGTGGGCATAGGCCTGTATGGCGGCTTCGGTGCGGTAGTCGGCGCCCACAAAGAGGTCACTGCCTAAGGTATCGGCGGAGAGCTGGTCCCAGAAGCAGCGGATGCGCGAGCCGGTGAGCGCGGTGTCGTAGAAATTGGGATGGGTGAGGTCGAAGCCGATGTCCTGCACCCCCACGACGACACCCTGGCCGGTGAAGGCCTGGGGCAACTTCACGCCGGCATGGGCTTCTGTGGCCCGCACCACACTGACGGTGGTGTCCATGGCGATGCTGTGGGGAGCGCCGGCCTCGATACGCTCCACAGCATGGTGGACCGAGAGGGCGGGAAGGGCGCGCAGGGGAATGGAGACCACATGGAGGCGTCCGAACGAGGCCAGCACCCGGCACCCGTTATCGGTGAGGGGGGCGGTGTCGGCATCCCGCATGCTCACCAGGGCGCACAGTTGCCGCCGGTCGTCGCCGGGGGCTCTCCGTAGGGAGGCACGGTGGTCGGTGAGGGCCATGCGTACATAGCGCGAGAGTTTGCTGTAGTCGGCCGTTTGTGCCATGGCCTGCACGGCGCCAATGAGCAGAAGGGCAAGGATGACGGTTCGGGTCTTCATGGGCAAGAGGTATTATGCTGCGAAGATAGCGTTTTTTATCGGTTTTTCCAAATTTAGTGCTCATAAAGGCAGGTCCTGCTCATTCAGACTTATTGACAGGGCCACACAAAAAAGAGGTGCTCCTTCCCACACGGGGGGAGAAGCACCTCTCATTAATCTGGCTTTGTATAAGATATTCTTGTGCCGGCTGGTCTTATTTCAGTCCACGGTTGTGGAAAGTCACGTTGAGCAGCTGCAGGTACTTCTGATACTGCGAGTGGGTGAGAATGACGCGCATGTTGGCCAGGTCTTTGCGAACGGCCTTGTCGACCATGTTCTGACGCTCCGACTCGGCGGCCATGGCGGCGTTCTTCATGTCGGCGCAGAAAGCGGTGTGCACATCGGAGACAAACTCGAGCTGATCCCAGCTCAGACCCAGGGTCTGACCCAGTTTGTTCATGTTCACCGTCATGTCATAGGCCTGCACATTGTTCACTGCATTGGTGTTCTCGTTCTCAGCAAAGGCGAATGTCATGCTCAGCATGACCATAACACTTAAAACAATTCTTTTCATCTTTTTACCTTTCTTTTGTTGTTAACCTTTTTGGACTCTTCGTGGAGCCCGTTATCCTAAAAACTTGATGCTTGTTTAGCATTTGCGATTGCAAAGGTAGGGCGAAAACGGCAAACAAAAAAGGTTTTTGAGCCGCTGTGTGCGCAAACAGCCCCTTTTCTTGACCTCCGTCAAAAGATGACGGGGTATTTGAAAAAAATAACTTCCACCATGCAATCTATCCGATTCTTTGTTGTAAAATGCCGCAAAAACACCGACAAAGATGCCTGTTTGTCATTATTACAGCCGTAACAGTTGCAGTTTGTTATTACTATTTATGTACGCGCGTATAGGCTGACGACCCATTATACCTCTTGAAACTGCCTTATTGGGACACAAAACGCTGCCTGAAGAAAAAAAACGCCCAAATGCAAGGCTTGTTTCTTCTTTCTGCGATGAAAATGAGGGAAGATACCTTATCTTTGCACCGGTTTCACACCCTGAAACCCGGTTTTTCGCCTAACTGAGCGATGCCGGGTTTGCGGTGCAGTGCCTCGACAACAAAAGAAAGAAAGCAACTCAAGATATGTATAACCCCTTAAAAAATGAAGATATGGAAAAAGAGAAAGAAAACAACGGGCAGGACAGCAACAACCAGAAACTGAATATCGCCATGGGAAAAGCCTCGCTGCTGGCAAGAATCATCCAGAAGATAGAAGAGGAAGAGGCAGCCTCAAAAGGCGAATAGGCCCAACGCCCACACGGCCATAACCTACTAAATCCTATCATATCCCTCGACGGAAAAAGAGGGCTGAAAGCAGCAAATGGATGAAATTTGCTGCTTTCTTCATGCCCTTTTTCAAAGAAGGTCCGTATATTTGCAGACAGAAGAAAGTTTCCCCATGAGGGGGATACCGAAAATTAACTCATGACCTATGATAAAAACTGCAAAAAACTTACTGAGTCTGAAAGCGGAGGAAGCACTCGACTTCTTCATGAAATCGGAACAGTTTCATGGTTTCGAACTGCCTGAATACTTCAACTTTGATACCGTTCTGGCCTATGTGAAAGACCAAATCGGCAACAAGAAGATGGAGGACTGCCTGAACGGCAGACGGCCCGACGATCTGCCCAACGTGAACCTCGACATCCTGCTCAACAAAGACGGACGCTATGCCGTGAGGCCGCTCATGCTCGCCAATCCTTACCTCTACTACTTCCTGGCCAGAGAGGTGTGCTGCCCGAAAGGATGGGAGGCGGTGCAGAAATGCTTCAAGGCCTACCACGTGCCCCACATCACCTCGTGCGCACTGCCGGTGCTGCCTCAGCAGGTAGAGAAATTCCACAAGTCGGAAACCATACTGAACTGGTGGCACTCCATAGAACAGCGGTCGCTGGAACTGTCGCTCGTATACCGCTACATGTTTGTCAGCGACATCACCAACTGCTACGGCAGCATCAATCCACAGTCGATAGAATGGGCACTGGCATGCAAAGGCACCCAACATGAGAACAGCGACCACCAGCAGATGGCCGAAAATATACAGACGTGTCTCCGTGCACTGCAGCACGGCCACAACATCGGCATTCCGCAGGGAAGCGTGCTGTTCGACTTCGTGGCCGAAATCATCCTCGGCTATTCCGACCTGCTCCTGCACGAGGCGCTGGAAAAAGAGGGCATCGGGGGCTATGAGATACTGCGCTACCGCGACGACTACCGGGTGTTCTGCAACGAAAAGGACACGCTGGAGCGCATATCCTACCTCCTGCAGGCGGTGCTGGAAGGCCTGAACTTCCGCATGAACTCGCAGAAGACGAAGATAAGCGACACCATCGTGACCGACTCCATCAAACCCGACAAACTGTTCTATATTTTCAACACACCGATATTCAACAAGAAGGGGTGCGACTTCGACGGCATTCAGAAACACCTGCTCTACATTCTGATGTTCGCCCGAAAGTATCCCAACAGCGGACAAATCAGAGTGATGCTCTCCGACCTGGACAAACGCATCATCGAGAAACTGAAGCCGAAGGTCCATAAAGGACTACCCGTGAATTGGGACGATGTAGACATTATCTTCGACGGCGAGATGCCCACGCTGGTGAAAGACAAAACGCCTGCTCCTGAAAAAGACGAGACGCCCGCTCCAGAGAAAAAGGTGAAAGGGAAGATTGTAGAGAATGTGAGAGCCCTCACGGCAGTAGCCACACAGATAGCACTGGAGAACGTCACCCTGTGCCACTACGCCCTGCGCGTGATAAGCCGCATGGTCGACTCGCTGGACGACATGGAGGAGAAACGCGACATTATAGACAAGGTGTACCACAGACTGTGCGGACTGCCCAACTCCGACTACAACCAACTGTGGCTGCAGAACATCACCTACACGCAGGACAAGAAATGCGGTGAGTCGCCCTACACCATGCGACTGTGCCGACTGGTAATGGGCGACCGCAAAGAACCGCTGTGGAACAACTCGTGGCTGAAACCGGCACTCTGCGACGCTCTGCCCTACGACTCCATCGTAAACGCCGAGGCTCTGGAGAAGGTGACGCCCGTCATCATGTTCAGAGAGACAAGAGCTTACTTCGATATGCTCGCCAGCCTGGACGACTGAACACAGTGCATCCGTCAAGGAAACGGTTTCTTGAAAAGAGCTTGCCTTTTTTGGTAAGCTCGCTTTTTTTATGTACATTTGCAAACTTAAACCCTAATCAATCATTAGGATTGACAAATCACAGAAACACGATAACAACAATGGAAGAAAAAGACAACAAGTATGTGGCCGTAGCCTACAAGCTCTACACCATCACTGAGGGAAAGGAAGAACTGCTGGAGGAGACCTCCGAGGGACAGCCCTTCCTCTTTATCAGCAACATGGGAGTGAACCTGCCCGCCTTCGAGGACAAACTCACGGCACTGAACGCCGGCGAGAACTTCAACTTCGTGATACCGCAGACGGAAGCCTTCGGCGAGTATCATGAGGAGGCCGTGCAGGAACTCGACAAAAAGGTGTTCTACGTAGACGGACAGTTCGACTACAAGCATATACGCGAAGACGCCGTGGTGCCCCTGATGAACGAGGCCGGCGAGCGCTTCATGGCACATGTGCTGGAAGTGAGAGACAACACCGTGGTGATAGACCTGAACCACCCGCTGGCCGGCTCCGACCTGCACTTCGTGGGACAGGTGCTCGAGTCGCGACCCGCCACCGTAGAGGAAGTGGCACAGATGGCACGCATCCTGAGCGGCGAAGGCGGATGCGGCGGATGCGGCGGCAAAGAAGGCGGCTGCGGAGGATGCGACAGCCAGGGCGGCGGATGCTGCGGCGGTTGCTGACAACACCTACAAGACAATGAGAAACCAATTCGGACACCTGTTCACACTCACCACCTTCGGTGAGAGCCACGGCCCCGCAGTGGGGGGCGTGGTCGACGGCATGCCCGCCGGCATAGAGATAGACACCGATTTCATACAGCAGGAACTCAACCGGCGGCGCCCGGGACAAAGCGACCTTACCACCAGCCGGCAGGAGGGCGACAAGGTGGAACTGCTGAGCGGCATCTTCGAAGGAGTGAGCACCGGCACACCCATCGGGTTCATCGTGCGCAACACCAACCAGCACTCGCACGACTACGACGAACTGCGGAGCTTGTACCGGCCCTCACACGCCGACTTCACCTACCAGCAGAAGTATGGCGTGCGCGACCACCGCGGAGGCGGACGCAGCTCGGCACGCATCACCATCAGCCGGTGCGTGGGAGGCGCTCTCGCCAAACTGGCCCTGCGCAAGACGGGCATCAGCGTGCAGGCCTACACCTCGCAGGTGGGCAACCTGGCTCTCACAGGCAGCTATCAGGACTATGACCTGACGGAGGCCGAACGCAACGCCGTGCGATGTCCCGACCCGGAGAAAGCGGAAGAGATGGCCGCCCTCATACGCCAGGTGAAAGCGGAGGGCGACACCATAGGGGGCGTCATAACAGGTGTGATACGGGGATGCCCCATCGGACTGGGAGAACCGGAATTCAGCAAACTGCACGCCGACCTGGGACAGGCCATGCTGAGCATCAATGCGGCCAAGGGGTTCGAATACGGCGAGGGGTTCTCAGGCACCTCCTGGCGGGGCAGCGAACAGAACGACCGGTTCATCAACCGCGACGGACATATCACCACCGAGACCAACCACAGCGGCGGCGTGCAGGGCGGACTGAGCAACGGACAGGACATCGTGTTCCGCGTGGCCTTCAAGCCCATCGCCACACTGCTGCGCGAGCAGGCGACAGTGGATGTGGAGGGGCGTCCCACCATGATGAAGGCAAGGGGCCGGCACGACCCCTGCGTGCTGCCCAGGGCAGTGCCCGTGGTGGAAGCCATGGCGGCTATGGTGGTTCTTGACCACTTTTTACTGCAAAAAACTATTAAATTATAATATTTTTAGACATATTAGGAAAAAATTTTGCTTTTTTCTTGCAGAGAAAAAGAAAAATCTTTATATTTGCATCGATTATGAGGGGTTTGTGAAAATCCTGGATTAGTTTAGTTAAGTCTAGTTTAGTTTTTGTGTTGGTTGAGGGCAGCGATTGCTGCCCTCAAATTTTTTTACATCTAAGCACACCATCTGACATCTGATCTTGCTCCACCTCGACATTTTTACTTCTCTTTTAGCTTCACATTTGGGGTCAGCGGACAAACCAGGTTGGCAGGCTGTCCAACTATCGAAAGTCAATAAGACCTATTCGCCATTCACGACCATCCGGAGGCGTACCATTCCCCTTTCCCATAGCGTTTAGCTCTCCATTTCTTCATCTTACTAGCATGCGAAAAGCGAACCCTTTTCTGGCATGCGGGAAGCGCGCTTTTTCTAGCATACAATAAGCGAGCCCTTTTCTGGCATGCGGGAAGCGAGCTTTTTACTATCGGAAAAAACAATTCGGCCGGAGCCTGACTCCTGTAGGAGCGCGACTCCGGCCGATAAGTCTTTTGGGCCTTGGTCCTTAATCAGTCCGTTCAGAGACAACCCACAATCTCGCTCACACTCTCGCAGCCGTGGGCATCGAGCCAGGCATTGATGCCGTCGCGTATCTTTATAGTCACCGACGGGTCAAGGAAATTGGCGGTACCCACCTCTATGGCCGTGGCACCAGCCATGAGAAACTCGATGGCGTCGGTGGCCGTGCAGATGCCGCCCAGTCCTACCACGGGGATGCTGACCGCCTTGGCCACCTGCCAAACCATACGCAGGGCTACAGGCTTCACGGCAGGACCGCTGAGACCACCCGTGGCAATGCTCAGCACCGGCTTGCGCCGCTCGATGTCGATGGCCATGCCCATGAGCGTGTTGATGAGCGACACACTGTCGGCTCCCTCTGCCTCGCAGGCGCGGGCGATATCAGCCACACTGGTCACATTGGGCGAGAGTTTCACAATAAGCGTCTTGCTGTATCGGGCCCTTACCGCCTTGACCACACTGGCGGCTCCCTCGGTGGTGACACCGAAAGCCATGCCGCCCTGCCTCACGTTGGGGCAGGAGATATTGAGTTCTATAGCATGGATGTCGTCGAGCGCATCGATACGGGCCGCACACTCGGCATAGTCGTCGACCGTGGAGCCGCTCACATTCACAATCACCTCGGTGCCGATATTGCGCACCTGAGGATAGATATGGGTACAGAAGTGGTCGACACCCTTGTTCTGCAGACCCACACAATTGAGCATGCCCGACGCCGTCTCGGCCATACGTGGATAGGGGTTGCCGTCGCGGGCATGGAGGGTGGTACCCTTCACGATGATGCCGCCAAGCTCATCAAGAGGAACCAGGTCGGCAAACTCAAGACCATAGCCGAAAGTGCCCGAAGCGGTCATTACGGGGTTCTTGAGATGTAGATGATTTATTTTTACATTTAGACTTGCCATAACAATTGATTAATATTTAACACTGGTCCTTGGGTACACACGCATACATTGCCTTCATCTTTGGTGGGCTCCACACAACAGAGGCAGGCGCCCAACCCGCATGCCATCTTGTTCTCAAGCGACACCTCGCAGGCCACGCCGTGGGCCTTGGCGTAGGACGCCACGGCCTTCATCATGGGAAGGGGACCGCAGGAAGCGATACGGTGAAACTGCTCCCGGCGCAGGATGCTGTGGCCGGTGACGAAACCTTTCTCGCCCTGGGAACCGTCTTCGGTGGTGACCTCCACACGCCCCACCTTGGCAAACTCCGACAGCAGGAGTAGGTCGGTATGACTCCGGGCTCCGAGCAGGAACACGGGTGTACTGCCCGCCGCCTTCAGACAGGCACCATAATAGAGCAAGGGAGCCACCCCCACGCCGCCACCAATGAGCAGCACCTGCTCCGGGGCGGTGGGCATGGTGAAACCGTGGCCCAACGGAAGGAGGCAGTTCACCACCTCGCCCGGCTGCAGTCGGGCCAGACGACGGGTGCCGTCGCCAATGGCCGCCACGAGAAACCAGACCTCATTACGCTCGCGGTCTACAAAATTGATGGAGATGGGACGCCGCAGAAAAGTGGCCGGAGAGTCATCGACACGTATCTCGGCAAACTGTCCCGGAAGCATCTCGGGGAGGGGATGAGGGGAAGTGAGCTTCAGCAGGGTGTAGCGGCCAGAGATATGCTCCGCCGACACCACTTCCAGATCTAACAGATATTTCTTCATTCTGATTCCACATTATATATAATATGCAAATTTACGAAAAATCGAGTGCAATGAGAAAGAAAAACATTTTTTTCTTTCTCATTGCCGAGATGGAGTAAATTCGGCGATAACCAAAATCGAGAATTTCTCAGGAACGCTAGATACCCTAGAAAGCCCAGATACCCTAGAAAGGCTAGAAACCCTAGAAAGCCTAGAAACCCCTAGATACCTCTAGATACCCTAGAAACCTCTAGATACCCTAGAAACCTCTAGACACCCTAGAAAGCCTAGATACCCTAGAACCTCTAGATACCCCAGAAAGCCTAGATACCCTAGAAAGCCTAGATACCCTAGAAACCTCTAGATACCCTAGAACCTCTAGATACCCTAAAACCTCTAGATACCCCAGAAACCTCTAGATACCTCTAGACACCCCAGACACCACCAGAAACCACCTAGGGAAAAAACCCTTAATCCTTCGGCACAAACGACTCAAAGGTACGGTCATCGTAAAACACCCGTATCTCCGTAATCCTACGATATGGTTTGTCATGGATTTTTACTTTAATCTGGGCATTATTTTTAAGTGTGCTTCTTACACTTTCTTCATTATTTATATTGGAGCCTTCTTTTTCTTCCGCCTCTTCGGACGAATCAAAGTCCAATTCCGGCCCCAGAGGGTCCTTACCGTCAGAATCAGGATCCTGACTGCCAGGATTTTGTGGTTGCACATACATATCGCCCGTGCCGGAGATAAGCCACTCAAGACTGATGTTGGGCATCTTGCTGCGAATGGCCTCCACCGTATTCAGGGTGGGTTTGGTGCGGCCATTGAAGATGCTGCTCAGGGCTGCTTGACTCATGCCGATGTACTCGGCAAAAGTTTTCTGAGTCATATTCGTCGACTCCATAATCTGGCGTATTCTGTCTCTCATTTTTATGCTTCAATTGTGTTCAGGGGCCGTTAGACACCTTTTCTGTTTGACTTTACAAAGGTAATACAAATATTACAAACAAGCAACTTTTAAGGATTAAATTTTGATATTTTAAATATTCAATTTGTTGATTCGTGATTTAAATATTTGATTTACACTTGTACATTTGTGAATATTACACTTTTGTAGACTCCGAAATTTTGATTTCTTTTATACAATCACTTTATTTAGTACTTCAGCACAACTAATTGGCTTTAAAACCATTAATTTACGATGACATACCTTCATAATGGCCGTTTGGCCGGAAAAAGGACAAAACGGCTATGTATTTACATACAAAAATTGAGATAACACATGTTTAATCATTGACCCACAATACGTTATAGACAAAATGAATGTGTGTATATTTATTCATTATCAGTTTATGTATTTATATTCGCCCTTACAATCGCCCGTTTACGTTTGTTGATGAGGCGGCCTTCCCTTGACAGAGGGGAGCGGAGTTTGCATTTGCAAATGTGTGATTTTTAAAATTTAGATTTGCATTCCAAAACTACCCGATTATTACATTTCCGAACGAGAATGAGGCAAAAAGGGCCATTTTTTCCATTTCTCCCATTCTCCCGCCGACGGCCAACGGCCGATTGAAATACGCGAGTTTTGAGGGCCAGGAAATGAAATGAAGAAACTGTTTACCAACAGTTTAGGGCATAAAAAAAGGTGCTCGAAAACAGGTTTTTTGAGCACCGGAAAATGTGAAAAAGCGTAAAAAATCAGTTGAGGATGAAGAAAATGAGCTCTTTCATCAGCTCATTTGCCCCCGTATTGGGGTTGTCGAGCCCCTTTGTTTTGGCATCTATTTCTCTAAATATGGAAATTATCTGTAGAGTTTTCATTGCCGAGTAATTTCTCATAGCCATCATATAGGGTCGGGCAGCCCAAGAAGAGCGCAAATCGAGCGCCTGTGCCACCGACTCCTCGCTCCTATTATTGGGCGCATAATAAGCCACCATGAGATTTTGGAAGAAACTGTAGAGAAACGGGAGAAAAGCGTAGACCGATCCGGTCTTAGGATTACTGTCAAGATATTTCACTATCTTAAAAGCCTTCAGCGAGTCCTTGCTCACGATGGCGTCGCGCAGTTCAAACGAGTTGTAGTCCTTGCTCACCCCTATCTCGCGCTCCACGATTTCGGGGGTCACTCGCCTACCCTCCTCCGGCAGCGAGATGAGCACCTTGTCCATCTCCGACACCATCCTCGAGAGGTCGGCCCCGATGTGCTCCACGATCATGTGGGCCGCTTTCGGGTCGACGGTGGCGCCTTTCGACTTGAGGTAGTTCTCCACAAAAGAAGGCAGTTCATTCTCGCGTTTTTTCTTGCTCTCAAAAACAGCGCCCTCAACGGCGGCCAGTTTCAGCAGCTTTCCTGCTTTCCGCTCGCTGAGCGTTCCGTTCTTGTGGCAGATCACCAGCACGGTGGTGGGCATGGGATGCTCGGCATATTTCTCCAGCTTCTCCCATGAGTTGAGGTTCTGCGCCTCTCTCACAATAATCACCTGGCGCTCCGCCATCATCGGATAGCCCTTGGCCAAATCGGCTATCTCGGCAGCCGTGGTGTCGAGACCGTAAAGCACCGTCTGGTTGAAGTCGCGCTCCTCTGGCTGCAGGGCATGGTCGGCGATATAGGCCGACAGCAGGTCTATATAATAAGGTTCTTCGCCCATGAGGATATAGATGGGACGGTATTGGCCGGCCCGGAGTTCTTTCATGAGCGAGTCGAAGGTGGTAGTCGTTTTCGCTGCCATTTCTTTCGGTTTTTTAGTTCATGGTCATTGTGCCTCCTGGCAGAAGGTGCAAGGCGGACGGGAGAAAAAAACACCTAAATGTTTTGTGCTGCGCCCGAATTGCACTATCTTTGCATAGTGTTGCAAAGGTAGTGCAATTCAGGCGAAAATCAAAATCCAAACCACACGTTTTTCAAATTCGGCAGTTTGGTCGACGCTCCGCCAGACTGTGCTGTCCGCTCACCCTCACTGCGAATGACAAGACAACAACTCAACCTGCCACCCTTTCAGGCCCGGCTCCGCAGAGAGTCGGGCAGGGTGACGATATTCGATATCCTCCGCAGAAAGTATGTGGCGCTCACTCCCGAAGAGCACGTCCGACAGCACTTCGTCCACTTCCTGTGCGAAACGTTGGGCTACCCGCCAACTGTCATGGCCAACGAGGTGATGCTCTCGGTGGGACAGAAACGGCTGCGGTGCGACACCGTGGTCTACGACTCCACAGCGCACCCCAGGATGATAGTAGAGTACAAAGCCCCCACCCTACAGGTGACGCAAGACGTGTTCGACCAGATTTCGGTCTACAATCTGCTGCTCAAGGTAGACTACCTGATTGTGAGCAACGGACTCTCGCACTACTGCTGCAGGATGGATTATGCCAATCAAAAATATTTATTTCTTGATGATATTCCAAACTACGAATTATTTTTACAAACCATAACGAAAGAAAATCAATAGAAAAGCGATTAGGATATGGGCATTTTCAAATGGATAGGCGGTTTTCTGGGATGGATGGTAGGCGGTCCGCTGGGTCTGCTCGCCGGTCTCTTCATCGGTAGCATGTTCGACAGCGACGACTCTACCGCATCAATTGGCAGCGGAGGCTACACCGGCGGCAGCTATACCCCCGGCGGCGGCAACTACGATGCCGGACAGCGCAACAGTTTCTTGTTCTCCATGATGGTGCTGGCCTCCTACATCATCAAGGCCGACGGCAAGGTGATGCACTCGGAGATGGAATATGTAAGACAGTTCCTGCGCCAAAACTTCGGCGGCGATGCCGAGACACAGGGCGACCAGATATTGAGAAGGCTCTTCGAGGAGCAGGACCGTATGGCCGCCCGCGACCCCAATGCCTTCCGCAAGATTATACAGGACAGCTGCCGGCAGATGGCGCGGAATATGGACGACGGGATGCTGCAGCAGTTGCTCTACTTCCTGGTGCTCCTGGCCAAAGCCGACGGCAAGGTGCCCGATGCCGAACTGCGCGCCCTCTACGAGGTGGCACAATATCTGGGACTCTCGGCCAGCGACGTCGACTCCATGCTCCACATGAGCGGCGGCTACACCGGCAGCGGCAGAAGCGGGAACAGCGGCTCCAACAACAGCGGTCCCGCCCGCAACGAAATGAGCCTGGACGACGCCTACAAGATTTTGGGCGTGAGTCCTTCCGCCTCCGACGACGAGGTGAAGGCAGCTTACAGGAAGATGGCACTCAAGCACCATCCCGACCGGGTGGCCACCCTGGGCGACGACGTGCGCAAAGCCGCCGAAAAGAAGTTCAAGGAGATAGGCCAGGCGAAGGACAAAGTGTATGCCGCACGCGGACTGCGGTGACACAAATCCCGACAAACATACACGACAGGGGCGGCCTCGACGGGCCGCCCCTGTTTTGTGGTTCAGAAATTCTGTGGTTCAGAAAACCTGTAGTCCAGAAATTTCTGTAGTTCAGAAAAAAGCAATTCCTACTCGTAGTGGGTGTCGAGGTAGACCACCTTGGTGACAAGGTATTCCTCCACACCGTGCTTGCCGTCGGCACCGCCGATACCGCTCTTCTTCATGCCGGCATGGAATCCCTGCATGGCCTCGAAGTGCTCACGGTTGATATAGGTCTCGCCGAACTCAAGCTCGCGGCACACCTTGGCGGCCGTGTCGATGCTCTTGGTGAACACCGATGAGGCAAGGCCGTACTCCACATCGTTGGCCCAGGCTATCACCTGGTCGATGTCCTCAAACTCCACAATAGGAAGCACGGGGCCGAAGGTCTCCTCATGGATGATGTCGAAGTCCTGCTTGCAGTCATCGAGCAGCGTGGCGGCATAGAAGTAGCCCTTCTCCCCCACTCTGTGACCGCCGCAGAGCACCTTGGCTCCCTGCTCAATGGCATGGGCCACCTTGGCCTCCACGCTTTCAAGCGCACGCTTCTCCACGAGCGGGCCCATGTCGACAGAGTCGTCCTTGCAGGGGTCGCCCACCTTCACTGCCTCAAACTTGCGCAGCAGAATTTCGGTGAACTCCTTCTTGATGTCCTTGTGCACATACACACGCTCGGCATTGTTGCAGATCTGGCCGTTGTTGCCGATACGCGAGTCGAGAATCCACTGTGCTGCGGCTTCAAGGTCGGCATCGGGGAATACGATGGCAGGAGCCTTTCCACCCAACTCGAGCGAAACCTTGGTGATGTTGTCAGCGGCAGCCTTCATGATGCTGGTTCCAGCACCCACGCTGCCCGTCACACTCACGATACCAATCTTCGGACTGGCGGCCATGGCATTGCCCACCACAGATCCGCGGCCGGTAATCACATTGAACACACCTGCAGGCAGACCGGTCTCATCGACCACCTTGGCAAACTCGGTGCAGTTCTCAGGCGTGAGCTGTGAGGGTTTGATAACAATGGTACAGCCTGTGATAAGGGCAGCACCAGCCTTACGGGCAATAAGGAAGAACGGGAAGTTCCAGGGCAGGATACCGGCCACCACACCGATAGGCTCCTTGAAGAGCATGATGGTCTCGCCACGACGGTCGCTGGGAATAATCTCGCCCTCTATAGAGCGGGCGAAAGTGGCCATGTAGTCAAAGTAGTCGGCTGTCACGCCCACCTCTACAGAGGCCCAGTTGCGTGTCTTGCCCTGCTCGCGCATGATGATGTCGACGAACTCGTCATGGCGGCGGCGGATGCCGTCGGCCATCTTCTTCAGATAAGCGGCACGCTCAATGGCTGGCGTCTTGGCCCAGGCCTTCTGTGCGGCAGCGGCGGCAGAGAGGGCTTCGTCGGCTTCCTCAACCGTTGCGGCCGGCTGGCGGCTAATCACTTCCTCTGTAGAAGGATTCAGAACATCAATCCACTCACCCGACTTACTCTCAACGAACTTTCCGTTGATGTACATTTTCAAATCTTTCATAAGGTATTGTTTTGGTTAGACAATAGAACGCTGTTTTTCATGTTCTGACCCACACAGGCCAGACTTAACACAAAGGTAATAAAAATTGCGAAAATTGTTTCGGAATGAACATTTTTTTCAGTATTTTTTATCATAAATTAATGAGGAACCACTCACGGCGAGGGTTCCTCATTCTTCCTATTTCCATACACGCTGCAGCAGGCTGTCAGCGCACGGCTATCTTCACGGTCTTGCCGCCAGTCTTGAGCACATAGGCGCCGCGCTTGAGGCTTGCCCTCGCCGCATCCATATCCTGATAAGAGCCCAACTGACGGCCGTCGGCACCGTAGACGACGACCGGTTCCTTGCTGCCGGTCATCTCGGCCATGTCGACACCATTGGTGTCGGAGAAGTACATCTTCGTCAGCTCCGTCAGTGAGAGCGAGAGGTTCTCACTGCCCGCCGTGGCTTTCATCTGCCCGTCGGAGAAGGTAATCACCAGGCCCGAGGTCTTGATGGAATGCAGGGCGCCGTCGGAGGTCTGAAAGGTGAGGTAGTCGTAGGTCTGTGCGCCGAGTTGGCCGCAGAAGGCCAGCATCACGGCCAGTATCATCACTGCTTTTCTCATATCGTCGATTTATTAATAATTAGAACTTGAAAGTATATCCCACCCCCACGATGTGCGTGTTGGGGTCTTCGTCGTCGCGGTCGTAGATGTGCTGATAGCGGTAGAAGGCGTTCAGCACATGCTGCTTGGAGAGTTTGTACTCCGTGCCCACGGTAAATCTGCCTTTCTGCACATTCCATCCGTTGTACAGTTCCACGCTCGCATAGGGCTCCCAAGGACAGCGCTTCTTGCTGTACGAGAGCTGCAGGCGGGAGCGCAGCACATTCTTGGCCTTGCTGCTCACTGTCTTGTCCGACCACTCCTCGTCGTCCTCATCCCAGCGCTGCACCACTTTTTCCGGCCGGTAAGTATACTGCCAGCGCTCTCTGAGCGAGAGGGTGAAGTTCCCCATATCGGCGCTTCCGGTCAGCGATACATGCACACGGTGCCGCAGCCGCCAGTAGTCGGGCGTCCACTTGTTCAAATTGCCGTTGTCGTGATAGGTGTATTTCTCTGCGACATGGTCATCGATGAGCACATATCCGGCGCTGGCCTTCAACCAGGGGAACAACTTGTAGGAGGCCGTCACGCCCACGCTCCAGCGGTCGAGCTCGCCCACATTGTCGCGGGTGCGCAGCTCGGCATCCAGCCCCACAGAGAGTTTCTTGTCCACTTTTTTCACCGCCTCGACCGTGGTCCACAAGCCGAAGTCATCGTCCTTGTCGCCGTCGTCCTGCGCGCTCACGGCCAGCGGCACAAGCAGCAGCAGGGCAGCCATTGTCATCAGTTTTGTCTTCATCATTCGCCTACCTTTCTCCAGTCTTCATTGGTCAGTTTCAGCTTCTCATTCAGTTCCGTCTCAGGATGTTTGTCGTCCTGACGGTAGTAGACCTTCAGCACGGCCATGTCGCGCAGGAAGTCGATGGCGCCCACCTCCACCCGCACCACGTCCAAGCCGGTACGCTCCTTGAGGTCGGCCACAAGTTCTTCTTTCCGGTCCTGGTGTATCAGCGCAATACGGTCGTACTGCACCAGTTTGCTCGGCATCACCTTGATGCTGCGCTCACATATCCACACGCACAACACAATGAGCAGGTCGGTGAGTGCCAGTTCCGCCAGGGGCATGGTCGATGCCAGGGCGTTGACCACCGAGAGGCATATCACCACAAAGAGATAGGTCATCTCTCTCACGGGCATGGCATCGGTACGGTAGCGCATGATGCTGAAGATGCCGAACATGCCGATGCCCACACCGATGCCCGTCTTGCCTTTCATGTCCTCGAGCACGAAAATCATGAAGAACACGATGAAGAAGATGGCCACACCGATGAGCATGAAGGTGAAATAGAAGTCGCGCCGATGGCTCTTGTGGTAATAGAGCAGGTCCACCACCACCCAATTGGTGAGCAGGCATATCAAGAACCGCACTATCATGTGCAGATAGTCGGCCGAAACGAAATTAAACAGGGTTTCCATCATGATTCTTTCTATTAGGGGATTTGCCAATTGTCAGACGATGCAATCTTCGCTACCGACATGAGCCGGGGCTTGAAACGGTTCACACGCAGACTGTCGTTGGTCAGTGCCGACCCGATGCAATACTTGCTGAACCCAAGGGGGAACACGCGCAGTCGGCGCAGCATCTCCAAGACAGGCGAGGGGCAAAGGCCGTCGCGCTTCAGTTCGACAATCACAAGAGGTGCCATGTCTACACTGACGCCAGTGAGCGGATTGTGAAAGGTCAGACCGGTATCGATGGTGAGCCGCTCGGTAAGGGCCCTGTTCACCAGTGTGACCCGGTGGAAATCATTGTCGAGCACCCGGTGGAGCCGCTCAGGGCGGTAGCGCAGGTGCTCGCAGATGAAAGCCCGTTTTCCTGTCTCCATGATGTCCATACCGTCTACCTGCATGCGTCTTTTCCTCGTCCGCCCGTGGTTGTTTTTTGTCTTCACCTCCATAAATTGGAGATTGGAGCTCACATAGGTGCGGAAACGCAGTTTCTGCCGGTTGGTGTGCCCGCTCTGGTGCACATAGAACATGTCGAAGTCTTCGGTGTCGAAATAGGTGGTAAGATAGCGCATGTTGCGCTCTCCCCCTATTTCCTGCACCAAGTAATCATCGTGCGCCATGGAGAGAAGCCGGTACAGCACTGACTGGGTGGTCACGAACTTGGTATCAATCCTGTTCATGAGCCTGACATCCGCCATCTCGCCGAGTGTAATCCTGCCAAACTGTTCCAACAACCGTTCCATAACGCATCATGATTTGAGTGTCGCATTCATCTTTCTTTTTCCACGTTGCAAAGATAAGACGAAGCGCGGCTTTCCCGAAATATAATCAACAAACGGATGAAATGAATCAACGAAGCCGGTTTTTACCTCACATTGCCCACTTTCACCAGATATTCGGCTATCTGCACCGCATTGAGGGCAGCGCCCTTGCGTATCTGGTCGCCACTGAGCCAGAAGGTGAGGCCGCATTCGCAGGCCAGGTCCTTGCGCACACGTCCCACATAGATGTCGTCGTGGCCTGCCGTCTCGAGCGGCATGGGATAGACCAGATTAGCAGGGTCGTCGCACAGAGTGCATCCGGGAGCGGCGGCGATGGCCGCCTGGGCCTCGGCCACAGAGAGCGGCCTCTCGGTCTCTATCCACACACTCTCCGAGTGGGAGCGGAGCGACGACACCCTGACGCAAGTGGCCGAGCAGCACACGTCGGAGTGCATGATCTTGCGGGTCTCGTTGTACATCTTCATTTCTTCCTTGGTATATCCGTTGGGCTGGAACACGTCGATCTGAGGTATCACGTTATAGGCCAGCTGATGGGGGAACTTCTTCACCGTCACAGGCTTGTTCTCCACAATCTCACGATACTGCTGCTCCAATTCGGCCATGGCGGCGGCACCGGCGCCGCTGGCGCTCTGATAGCTCGACACGTGTATGCGCTTGATATGCGACAGACGCTCCAGGGGCTGCAGCACCACCACCATCATGATGGTGGTACAGTTGGGGTTGGCAATAATGCCGCGGGGTCTTTCAAGGGCATCGGCGGCGTTGCACTCGGGCACCACCAGAGGCACATCGTCGTCCATACGGAAAGCGCTCGAATTGTCTATCATCACAGCGCCGTATTTCGTTATGGTGTCGGCAAACTCTCTCGAGGTGCCTGCACCTGCCGAGGTGAAGGCGATATCGATGTCGCGGAAATCATCATTGTGCTGCAGCAGTTTCACCGTATAATCTTTCCCTTTGAAGGAATACTTACGGCCCGCACTGCGCTCTGAACCGAAAAGCACTAAATCGTCGATGGGAAAATTTCTCTCTGCCAACACTCGCAGGAATTCCTGCCCAACAGCGCCACTGGCGCCCACAATAGCTACTCTCATTTCTCCTTATTATTATAATAACACATATTACCTGCGTGCCCTGACGGCACGCTTCCACGGCCGCCATCAAACAGACGACACTATGGAATGTGCAAAATTAGTATTTTCCCGCCAAAAGAGAGCATTCCGTTGCGCCTTTTTGCAAAAAGTTTTCACTTCGTAACACTAAGTGCCTTTTTTCTTCTTATTTTGTAGTCCGCACCACGAGAAGAAGTCTAAAAAAGTGTTCTGCTCTCATCATTCTACCGCATTTATTCGCCCATGTCGGGGATTTTGAGTAAATTTGCAGTAGAAAACCATTTTCTCCAGTCTATATGTCGCATCTATCGGCCTATTTCCCCGTCACCGACCCCACACTGGTGTTTTTTGTGGTGCTGTGCATCATCCTGTTTGCCCCCATCATCATGGGCAAGCTGCGCATACCGCACATCATAGGTATGGTACTGGCGGGCGTGCTGGTGGGCCAGTACGGACTCAACATCCTGGTACGCGACGACTCCTTCGAGCTCTTCGGCAAAGTGGGCATGTACTACATCATGTTTCTGGCCGGCCTCGAGATGGACATGGAGGGACTGAAGAAAGACTCCAGCCAGTTTTTCATCTTCGGTATTCTCACCGCGCTCATCCCCATGGCCATCACCTACCCCGTGGCCACCATCTGCCTGAACTACCCGCCCGCCGCCTCACTGCTGCTCAGCTGCATCATGGCGTCGAACACACTGATAGCCTACCCCATCGCCGTGCGCTACGGCCTGCAGCGCCACCGCAGCGTGGCACTGAGCGTGGGCTCCACCATGCTGGCTCTCTTTATCGCACTGATGGTGCTGGCCAGTGTCACCGCCTCGTTCGATGCCGACACCCATTGGTGGTTCTGGCCCATGTTCCTCTTCAAGGTGGCCGCCTTCTGCGCCGGCATGATACTTATCATACCCCGTATCACCCGCAAGTTCCTGCGCCGCTACTCCGACGCCGTGATGCAGTTTATCTTCATCATGGCCGAACTCTTCCTCAGCGCCGCCCTCTCCGAGGCCGTAGGTCTGGAGGGCATCTTCGGTGCCTTCCTCGCGGGCCTGATTCTGAACCGCTACATACCGCGCCTCTCATCGCTCATGAACCGCATCGAGTTTACCGGCAATGCCATCTTCATCCCCTACTTCCTTATCGGTGTGGGCATGCTCATCAATCTGAGACTGCTCTTCCACGGCGGCGCCATTGTGTGGATTGCCGCCGCCATGGTGGCGGTGGGCATGATAGGCAAGGCCCTGGCCGCCTATGCCGCCTGCATCGGTTTCAAAATGCCGCTCTCCTCCGGCCACATGATGTTCGGCCTCACATCAGCCCATGCCGCCGGCGGTATCGCCATGGTGATGGTGGGCATGCGCCTGGAGGTGTCGCCGGGACATCCGATGGTCGACGACGACATGCTCAACGGCGTGATCATCATGATTCTCTTCACCTGCATCATCAGCACCCTCGTGACGGAGCGCAGCGCCCGCCAGCTCGTCATCGCCGACAAGGCACAGGACATCAAACAGACCGAGACAGACGATGAGAAAATACTGCTGCCGGTGAAATATCCCGATGTGGCAAAAGGACTGGTCAGCATGGCCATCATGATGCGTAACGCCAAACTGAACCGGGGTCTCGTGGCACTCAATGTGGTATACGACGACAAGCACCGCTCTGCCAACCAAAAAGAGGGCCGCGCACTGCTCGACAACCTGGTCAAAGTGGCCAGCGCCTCCGATGTGAAGATGCAGACGCAAGTCAGGGTAGCCGCCAATATCGCCAACGGCATCAAATATGCCTTCAAGGAGTTCGACGCCTCTGAAATCATCATGGGCATGCACATCCACAAGGATATATCACCAAAATTCTGGGGAGAGTTCGCACAGAGCCTCTACAACGGGCTGAACAGGCAGATTATCTTCGTCAGGCTGAAACAGCCGCTCAATACCCTGCGGGGCATACAGGTGGCGGTGCCCTCGAGAGCCGAGTTTGAGCCTGGATTCTACCGCTGGGTGGAACGGCTCGGCCGTTTGGCCGGCAATCTGGAATGCCGCATGGTGTTTCACGGCCGCAATGAGCAGATGGAGCTCATCAGAAACTACCTGCGCCATAAGCACCCCAGTGTGCGGGCCGACTACCAGCTCATGATGCACTGGAACGAGCTGCCCCGTCTGGCTGCCACCATCAACGACGACCACCTCTTTGTCGTGGTGACCTCACGAAAGGGAGGTCTCTCCTACAAGACGGCCCTGGAGCGTCTGCCCGACGAGATAGAGAAGCATTTCTCGGGCAGGAGCCTCATGCTCATCTACCCCGACCAGTATGGCGAGCGGGAGGCCATGACGTTTGCCGAATCACAACACCAGGAAGAGCTGAGCGCCTACCAGGAACTGAGAGGTTGGCTGCACCGCACTTTTCACCGCACAAAACACTCACAATCCACATGATAGAAGTAAAAAACATCAAAAAGAGCTTCGGTTCGCTCCAAGTGCTGAAAGGCATCGACCTGAACATCGGAAAAGGGGAAATCGTAAGCATCGTAGGACCCAGCGGCGCCGGAAAGACCACACTGCTGCAAATAATCGGAACACTCGACCAGCCCGATGAAGGCTCCATCGAGATAGACGGCCAGCCGGTGAGCGGCATGAGCCAAGCCAAGATGGCCGACTTCCGCAACCGCCACATCGGTTTTGTGTTCCAGTTCCACCAACTGCTGCCTGAGTTCTCCGCCATAGAAAACATCATGATACCGGCCTATATAGCCGGAACGAAAAAGTCGGAAGCAAAAGCACGCGCACAAGAGCTGCTGGCCTTCATGGGACTGCAAGACCGCGCGCAGCACAAGCCCAAGCAGCTCTCTGGCGGAGAGAAACAGCGGGTGGCCGTAGCGCGCGCACTCATCAACAATCCTTCCGTGGTGCTGGCCGACGAGCCCTCTGGCAGTCTGGACAGCCAGAACAAGGCCGAGCTGCACCAACTCTTCTTCGATCTGCGCAACAAGTACGGCATGACCTTCGTCATCGTTACCCACGATGAAGGACTGGCCGCCATCACCGACCGCACCATACGGCTCAAAGACGGACGCATCGTAGGCGAGGAGCGCTGCCGTGCAGACCAGGCAAAGACCGACGACAACAGACCGGCAGATAACACTCCGCAACCGGACAACGACACACAAACAGCCCCGACAGCATGAAAACAGTAGAACTAGGACAATACAACCGCCTCAAGGTAGTGAGGGAAGTGGACTTCGGCGTATACCTGGACGGCGGGCGCGAGGGCGATATCCTCCTGCCCAAACGCTATGTGCCACGTGGATGCCGGAAAGGCGACGAACTGGAGGTGTTCATCTACCTGGACCAGGACGAGCGCCTCATCGCCACCACCGAGCACCCTTTGGCCAAAGTAGGCGAGTTTGCCTGTCTCGAGGTGGCATGGGTCAACGAGCATGGGGCCTTTCTCAACTGGGGACTCATGAAAGACCTCTTCTGCCCCTTCGGCGAACAGCGGCTCCGCATGACACGCGGCAGCCGGCATATCGTGCATGTGCATGTCGACGAGCAGACCTACCGTATCGTAGCCTCCGCCAAACTGGAACACTGGCTCAGCAAGGAGCCGCCCCAGTATGCGCCGCACGATGAGGTGGACCTGCTGGTGTGGCAGCGCACCGAAGTGGGCTACAAGGTCATCGTCGACAACACCTGGCAAGGACAGATATACAGCAACCAGATATTCCGACCTGTAAAGACCGGCGACAAACTGAAAGGCTATGTGACGCAAGTGCGGTTCGACGGGAAAATCGATGTGGCACTCCAACCCTCCGGACCTCAACAGACGGCCGACTTCGCCGAAGTGCTCCTGTCGTATCTGCAAAGCCACGGCGGCATATGCCCCGTGGGCGACAAGAGCGACACCGACGACATACGGCAACTCTTCCAGGTGAGCAAGAAAGTGTTCAAGCGGGCCGTAGGCGACCTGTACAAGCGCCACCTCATCATACCCGGCGACACAGCCATCTCTCTGGTCGAGGAAGAGAAAAAGACACAATAAAAAATTATTTTTCACCTTTTCCTTTGGAAATACTTTTTTTATTTGTATATTTGCGACCGAAATAAATGGAATAAAATGGCAATCAAGAGTGCCCTCTTTGAAGTAATGCCATATCTATCCGACTGAGGGCATCATAGGGGCGCTCCTTGGGGCGTCCCTAACTTTTACTCCCTTATTTTTCACACAATGGAAGACCAATTCACCAGAACCCGTATGCTTTTCGGCGAAAACGCCATGAACAGACTGCGCAATGCCCGCGTGGCCGTCTTCGGCGTGGGCGGCGTGGGTGGCTATGTGGTAGAGGTGCTGGCCCGCAGCGGTGTGGGCGAACTGCACCTCGTGGACAACGACACCGTGAGCCTGAGCAACCTGAACCGGCAGATCATAGCGCTCCACTCCACCCTGGGACGCAGCAAAGTGGAGGTGGCCGAAGAGCGCATACACGACATCAACCCGCATTGCAAGGTCGTGAAGTATCCCTTTTTCTATCTGCCGGAAAATGCCGACATGATAGACTTGACTCAAATGGACTATGTGGTCGACTGCATAGACACCGTGACGGCCAAGGTGGAACTGATAAGCCGCTGCCACAAAATGGGCATACCGCTGCTCAGCTGCATGGGTGCCGCCAACAAGACCGATGCCACCGCTTTCCGAGTGAGCGATATCTACAAAACGACAATGGACCCGCTGGCCAAATTCCTGCGCAAGCGACTGCGCGCCCTGGGCATACCCAGCCTGAAAGTGGTATACAGCGAAGAGCCCCCACTCCACCCTGTGGAGAAAGCAGTGCCCGACAACAACCAAGGAGACGCGTCAGCACAGACACACCGCCGCGACACACCCGGCAGCAACGCCTTTGTGCCCGCCGCGGCCGGACTGGCAGCCGGCGGCGAGGTGATCAAAGACCTGATAGCCACGGCAGAAGACCATCAGGAACCCACCTGAAAAAGAATCCCCTACAGCATCAAAACTGCAGGGGATTCTTTTTTATCATAAAAGCCGGGAGGCCTAGAAATCGGCATTCTTCGGTGTACGCGGGAAGGGGATGACGTCGCGTATGTTCTGCATGCCCGTGACAAACAGGATGAGACGCTCGAAACCGAGTCCGAAACCGCCATGAGGACAAGTGCCGAACTTGCGGGTGTCGAGATACCACCACATGTCTTTCATCGGAATGGAGAGTTCGTTGATACGCGTCATCAGCTTGTCGTAGTTCTCCTCACGCACGCTGCCGCCGATAATCTCGCCAATCTGCGGGAAGAGCACATCAGTGCCCTGCACCGTCTTGCCGTCGGCATTCTGCTTCATGTAGAAGGCCTTGATGTCCTTGGGATAGTCGATCATGATGACAGGACGCTTGAAATGGTGCTCCACCAGATAGCGCTCATGCTCACTGGCCAGGTCCATGCCCCAGGAAACGGGGAACTCAAACTTATGGCCGGCGGCCACGGCTTCCTCCAGAATACGGATACCCTCTGTGTAAGGCAGGCGCACAAACGAGCCCTCAAGCACCGACTGCAGACGGCTGAGCAGCGTCTTGTCGATCATCTTGTTGAGGAACTCCAGGTCGTCCTTGCAGTGCTCCAGAGCCCAGCGCACACAATACTTGATAAAGTCCTCCTCCAGGTCCATCAGGTCATTGAGGTCGATGAAAGCCACCTCGGGCTCAATCATCCAAAACTCGGCCAGATGGCGCGGCGTGTTGCTGTTCTCGGCGCGGAAGGTGGGACCGAAAGTGTAGATGGCACCCAGGGCGGTAGCGCCCAGCTCGCCTTCCAACTGTCCGCTCACGGTGAGCGAGGTCATCTTGCCGAAGAAGTCGTCGGTATAGACGATGCTGCCGTTCTCATCCTTTTTCAGGTCGTACAGGTTCTGCGTGGTCACCTGGAACATCTCACCGGCGCCCTCACAGTCACTGGCCGTGATGATGGGGGTATGGAAATAGAAGAACCCCTTCTCATGGAAGTAGGTATGGATGGCCATAGCCATATTGTGGCGTATACGCATCACGGCACCGAAGGTGTTGGTGCGCAGGCGCAGGTGTGCATACTGGCGCATGTACTCAAACGACTGTCCCTTCTTCTGCATGGGGTAGTCATTGCCGCAGGTGCCGTAGAGTTCTATCTCCCGACACTGTATCTCAGAGGCCTGACCGGCTGCGGGGCTCTCCACCAACACACCGTTCACACTGAGGCACGAGCCTGTGGTAATCTGTTTCAGCACCGACTCGTCGACTGTAGACGGGTCTACAACTATCTGAACGTTCTTGATGGTGGAGCCGTCGTTGAGGGCGATGAAATCTACAGCCTTGCTGCTGCGGTGCGTACGCACCCATCCTCTCACGTTGACCATTGTGCCATAGTCCTTACGGCACAGCACATCCACCACTTTCGTTCTGCGTATTGTTTCCATTGTCTATTACTATGTGTTGTAAATGTATTCTATTCAAAGGCGCCCATGCGGAGCATCTCCACCTCTTTCTCGGTGAGGAAACGCCAGTCGCCACGGCGGAGTCCTTTCTTGGTGAGGCCGGCGAAGAGCACACGGTCCAACTTGGTGACACGGTAACCCAGGCTCTCGAAGATACGGCGCACGATGCGGTTCTTGCCGCTGTGTATCTCGATGCCCACCTGGCTCTTGTCGGTATCGCTGGCATACTGTATGTCGTCGGCATGTATCTCACCGTCCTCAAGGGTGATGCCCTCTGCTATCTGCTGCATGTCGTGCACGGTGACATTCTTGTCGAGATACACATGATACACCTTCTTCTTGAGGAATTTGGGATGGGTGAGCTTGCTGGCCAGGTCGCCGTCGTTGGTGAGCAGGAGCACACCGGTGGTGTTGCGGTCCAGACGGCCCACAGGATAGATGCGCTCGGGACAGGCATCCTTCACCAGCTCCATCACCGTCTTACGCTGCAGGGGATCCTCGCTTGTGGTGACATAGTCTTTGGGCTTGTTGAGCAGCACGTACACCTTCTTCTCAAGGCGAACCGGCTGGTCGTGGAAACGCACCTCGTCGGTACGAAGTATCTTGGTGCCCAGTTCGGTCACCACCTCGCCGTTCACACTCACCACACCGGCCTGGATGAACTCGTCGGCCTCGCGGCGGCTGCACACACCGGCATTGGCAAGGAACTTGTTCAGACGCAACGGCTCGTTGGGATCGTACTGTTCCTCCTTATAATCTATACGCTTCTTATTGGTGTTGGGCTTGGCATAGCCCTGGGCGTAGCGGTTGTTATAGCCGCCCTGACGCTGCTGGTAGCCGCCGCGCTGCTGATAGCCGCCCTGCTGACGGGGCTGATAGCCACCCTGCTGACGGGGCTGATAGCCGCCCTGCTGACGGGGCTGGTAGCCGCCCTGCTGACGAGACTGATAACCACCCTGCTGACGGGGCTGATAGCCACCCTGCTGACGGGGCTGATAACCGCCCTGCTGACGGGGCTGGTAACCGCCCTGCTGACGGGGCTGGTAGCCACCCTGCTCTTCATTATCATTATTATAACGGGGACGGTAGCCTTGCTGATAGCCGCCGCGCTGCTGATAACCGCCGCGCTGCTGATAGCCACCACGCTGCTGGGGATAGTCGCCATTGTTGTAACGGGGACGATAGCCTCTTTGCTGTCCACCCGACTGAAGTCCGCTTCCGAAACCCTCGGGTCGGAAACCTGCTTCATCGTCATGTCGTTCGCTGCTGTAGGCTCGTTGAGTATGAATGCGGGGCCGCTGAGGCCGACCGCCACGCTGGTCACGTGAATAACCATTTGATTGTCCCGGAGTGTAACCCTCGCGGTCACCATCTTTCTGCTCTGCAGAAAGTCCTTCCTGCTTGATGTCGTTTTCTTCCATTTTTGTTAAAAAATTAATTGTTTAGCCTCACGGCCTCATTGATAGTGTTTATAAACCAGTGTAGCTCTGCGGAGTGATGGCCATCAGTTCGGCTTTCACTGCATCGCTCACTTCGAGTTGAGAGATAAATGTATGTATACTTTGTTCCGTTATTTTCTGATTGGTACGGGTGAGCTGCTTCAGCGCCTCATAAGGATGGGGATAGCCCTCACGGCGAAGAATGGTCTGGATGGCTTCTGCCACCACCGCCCAAGTGGCCTCCAAGTCGGCCTCGATACGCTCCTCGTTGAGAATGAGCTTGCCCAGACCCTTCAGCGTGCTTTGCAAAGCAATGAGTCCATGACCGATGGGCACACCGATATTGCGGAGCACCGTAGAGTCGGTGAGGTCGCGCTGCAAACGGCTTATCGGCAATTTCTGTGCCAAAAACTGCAAAACGGCATTGGCCATGCCCAGATTGCCCTCACTGTTCTCGAAATCGATGGGGTTCACCTTATGGGGCATAGCGCTCGAGCCCACCTCACCAGCCTTGATCTGCTGCTTGAAGTAATCCATCGAGATATACATCCACATGTCGCGGTCCAGGTCGATGATAATCGTGTTCAGACGGCGCAGGGCATCAAATACAGCGCCAAGATTGTCGTAATTGCTTATCTGGGTGGTATACTGCTCGCGCTGCAGACCCAAGGCGTCGGCCACAAAACGGTTGCCGAAAGCTTTCCAGTCATAGGAGGGATAGGCCACATGATGAGCATTGAAATTGCCGGTGGCACCGCCGAACTTGGCTGTAATGGGACATGCCTTCAACTGGCTGAGCTGCTGCTGAAGACGGTACACAAACACCATGAGCTCCTTGCCCAGACGGGTGGGCGACGCAGGCTGGCCGTGGGTCTTGGCCAACATGGGAATGTCTTTCCACTGCTCGGCCAACTTCCGCAGCATCTCGACCAACTGCTCATATTGCGGCACCACCACTTCGTGGAGAGCCTCCTTGAGCGAAAGGGGAACAGAGGTGTTGTTGATGTCCTGCGAGGTAAGACCAAAATGGATGAACTCCTTATAGGGTTCCAACCCACCAATACGGTCGAAGGCCTCTTTGATGAAATACTCCACCGCCTTCACATCATGGTTGGTCACCTTCTCTATATCCTTCACACGCTGAGCGTCCGACACGTCGAATTTCTCATACAGGGCACGCAGCGTGGGGAAGAGTGCCTTGTCAAACTGCTGCAGTTGGGGTAAGGGCAACTCACACAGAGCGATAAAATATTCTATCTCCACCCGCACACGATAGCGTATGAGAGCATACTCTGAGAAATAAGCTGCCAATGATTGCGTTTTACCACGATACCGGCCGTCAATAGGAGACACTGCCGTCAATAAGTCCAGACACATAAGCTAATACTTCTAATTCGATGCGCAAAATTACGAATTAATATTGATATGCAAGAATATAAATATCTAAAGTTTCATAAAAGAGCATCAAAACCTGTTATTGGCCAACAACGCTATTCCTGGAAGCGTGTCGAGCAGCGCCACACAGACTTCAATATCCGACGGACGAAGCACAACAATCGATTTCTCGTCCCAGGCGAAGGAATACATATACTCTATCAGAATGCCCGCATGGGAGATGTGCTTCATCACCTCGGCCAGACTGCCCGGCACATTCTTACATGTGAATGCCACCACCTGCGTACGCTTCACGGCAAAATGCGCATCCTTCAGCACCTGCACGGCCCTGGCAGTGTCGGACACAATACAGCGCAATGTGCCGAAATCGGAATTGTCGGCGATGGTCATGGCAAGCAGATTGATGCCGGCACCGCCCAAAATACTTGTCACCTCGGTGAGACGGCCCGACTTGTTCTCCAAAAAAATAGAGAGTTGTTCCATTTTCATAGTATAAGATTCTTCAATTAGTATAATATATGTGTGTCGTAAGTGCAAATCCAGTGCACAGCCGGCAGGCTGGCCCATACACAATGCCTATATGCATGCAAAGATAAACAATTATTCTGAAAGCTAGTCTGCCTTTATACAAAAAAATCCCTGCAATCCCGAAGGACCACAGGGAATCACCCCATTGTGGGCGCTGACGGATTCGAACCGCCGACCCTCTGCTTGTAAGGCAGATGCTCTGAACCAACTGAGCTAAGCGCCCTTTGCTGAAAAGCGATGCAAAGGTAGACATAATTCTCCATACCACCAAATTTTTCGCCAGTTTTTTCTCACTTGGCTGGTTTTCTGAGCACAATCTGTTCTTTTCTCAAGTTTTTTTAGTAAGTTTGCCCGAAATTTGTCATGCACCCTACCGCAACAGCTAAAAAGGGAGCTGAACCATAAAAAAACAATACGAAAAAAAGATGGAAAAAGTAGTTAGCGGCATCAGGCCAACCGGAAACCTGCATCTTGGCAATTATTACGGCGCAGTGAAGAGTTTTGTGAAAATGCAGGATGAATACGACTGTCTGTTCTTCATTGCCGATTGGCACAGCCTTACCACCCACCCCAAACCCGATGACATACAGAACAGCGCCAGGACTATCCTGGCCGAATACCTGGCATGCGGGCTCAACCCGGAAAAAGCTCCCATCTATGTGCAGAGCGACGTGAAAGAGACGCTGGAACTCTACCTGTTTCTGAACATGAACACCTATCTGGGCGAACTGGAACGTGTGACCACCTTCAAGGAAAAGGCACGCAAACAACCCGACAACGTGAACGCCGGACTGCTCACCTACCCCACCCTGATGGCTGCCGACATCCTGCAGCACCGTGCACAAAAAGTGCCTGTGGGAAAAGACCAAGAGCAGAATATGGAAATGGCACGCAGATGCGCACGCCGGTTCAACAATATCTACGGGGTGGAATTCTTCCCCGAACCCCAGAATTTCTATTTCGCCGAGAAAGCGCTGAAAGTGCCCGGACTCGACGGCAGCGGCAAAATGGGCAAGAGCGAAGGCAACTGCATCTATCTGGCCGACGACGACAAGACCATCAAGAAAAAGGTGATGAAGGCCGTGACCGACATGGGACCTCAGACACCCAACAGCGAGCGGCCCGAAGTGATAGAAAATCTTTTCACTTTCCTCCGCCTCTGCTCCACACCCGACACCTTCGAGTATTTCGACGAAAAATGGAACGACTGCACCCTGCGCTACGGCGACCTGAAGAAACAGATAGCCGAAGACCTCAGCAAGACCATCGCTCCGATACGAGAGCGTATCAATGAATACAAGGCCAACAAAGAACTGCTCGACCGCATCGCACGCGAGGGCGCAGAGCGGGCACGCCAAAGTGCTGCCGACACACTGAAAGAGGTGCGGCGCATCATCGGCTTCAGAGTAGGATAAGATAATTTTGCTTCCACAAGCAAAGACGAAGGGCTGGAATCGGGATTCCGATTCCAGCCCTTCGTCTATCCACGGCACTATACAAAACGGGTGCCCTCATCACGAGGACACCCGAATCGATTGTATTATGTTTGGTGATTATTTTGCAATCTCCACAGTGACGCGGCGGTTGAACTCGCACGGCGAGATAATCTGAACACCACCCTTGCCAACAGCAGTAATTCTATCGCGGCTCACGCCCATACCGACAAGCTCCTCGGTAATGGTCTTGGCACGCTCGTCAGACAGCCACTGGTTGTGCTCAGGATTGCTGGTGCAGCTGTCAGCATAACCGGTAACGAGAAGGTTCTTGCCATGCTTGAGAGCGAAGTTGGCCACCTCACGCACATCAACGAGGTCACGCTGGTAGGCAGGGCCGCTCTTGGTCTTGTCGCAGTAGAAGAACACGGTAACAGGATGAGCGATAACCTCGGAAACAGCCTTCGGCTCATTAGCCTTCTGGCGGAGCAGGTTGTTCAGACGGTCAATCTCACCGTTAGCATCGCTCAGCTGAGCGTTCAGGTCGTCGATCTGAGCCTGGCTGAGAGCCTTGATGGCAGCCACATCGGGAACTTTGTCCCAAGTGCCCTTGCCAAGGTTGAAGGTAAGACCCAACTCAGCATAGAGGTTGTTGTCGTGGGTATCCCATCCACGGTTGCCGAAGTACTCGGGACCACCGTCGATGTCGCTCTCAAAGCGGTTCCAACCCAACTCAAGGTTCAGGAACACCTTGCGGCTCAGACGGAACTCATTGAGGATACCGGCGCTCAGGTCCATAGCATAGAGGTTCTTGGTCATGCAGCGGCCTACACCACCACCCACGAAGGGAATGAAACTCCAAACACGGTTAGAGTTGTAGCCAAGGAGCATATTGCTCACATTGAACATGATGTGTTCGTTGATATTCCAGAATTTGGTGTCATTGTCGATGGGTTTGCCATTAATACCTCTCACAGCCTTTCCCCATACGCCATTCAACTTGGTGCGGAGTCCGAGACCCGGAGTAAACCACTTACCAATGGCAACCGACACACCCGGATGAGAACGGAAATCCTTCAGAGGGCTGATAGGCAAATCCTGTCCGTGCTCCTCAGCAGAATACCATGCATCCCAACGGGCATTGACTTGAATGAACCAATTGCTCCAGAATGAATTCGTAGCCACGCTATGCTGGAGTGTGGGGTCCTCGTCTTGAGCCATTCCGGCAAAAGACACGCTGGCAAAAGCCAGCACAATTAACAGTTTTTTCATAACTTTTATATTAAAATTTTTAAAAAATAATCAACAACACAATAAAATCTATCGAATTCTGCGGACAAAGATAGTAATTAATTTCTAATAACCTTGATTTTTTTGAAAAAAAAAGTGATTTATTCCACAAAAATTGCCTTTCTTGATAGGAAAAGGCCTACTTTAGGGCCATTATCCCAGCAAATGCTCAATTTCGCTCTGTTTTAAGATACACAGTACAGGTTTGCCGTCGGGTGTAAGTGAAACGTTGTCACAAAGAAACAAATTATTGACAAGCGACTCCATTTCCTCATTGCTCAACAACTGTCCGGTAGGTATGGCGGCATTGCGGGCCAGGTCGAGAGCCAGGGCACTTTCCATCTGCTCTTTCACCGTGGGGGCCATCTCCATCACAGAGACCACAAGATTACGCAGCAGGGCGGCGGCATTGAGTCCCTCCACACCGGCAGGTATGCCGTTGACGGAAAAACTTCCGCCGCCAAGGTCGGAGATGGAGAAGCCCATGGCCGTAAGTTGCGGCATCATCCGGCTCAGTGTCTCACTCTCGGCACTGGAGAACTCCACCACCTCGGGGAAAAGCACTTTCTGGGTCATCCAACTGTGATTGCGCACCTTTTTCATATATTCTTCATACAGCACACGGATATGGGCCCGATGCTGGTCGATAATCATGAGTCCCGACTTGACCGCAGTCATGATATAACGCCCTTTGTACTGATAGTGGACAGGCGACCGGTCTGTGACAATCTCACTGGCCGGGGTGGCCTCCATACCGCCGTCGGCTTCCTCCGGGGGGAAGAGCTCCTGCTCCTGCGTGTCGGAAGACCCCTGTGTTGGAGGATAAAGCGACTCCCACTCCTCCTGCCCCCACCCTGTCGAGGGTTTGGTCTTGAACGGATTGTACTGCGGGTTGTACTGAACCTTAGGCAAGGAGCCCGTCCCTTCCATTCCCCCGGAGGAGAATACAGGTATGTCGGGGCGGCCTTCGGTGTCAAAGTTTATCTGAGGCACCTCATTAAACTTCCCCACGGCTTCTTTCACGGCTGCGGAGAGGATTTGCCAGATGGCCTGTTCATTGTCGAACTTTATCTCTGTCTTGGTGGGATGGATATTCACGTCGATATCGGCTGGCGCCACATCGAAATAGATGAAATAGGGCACCTGCTCGCCCTGGGGCACCAGACGCTCGAAAGGAGCCATCACGGCTTTGCCGAAATAGGGATGCTTCATGAAGCGTCCGTTGACAAAGAAAAACTGATGAGCGCCCTTTTTACGGGCCGACTCGGGCTTGCCCACAAATCCGGAGATACGGCACACCGAGGTCTCCACCTCTACAGGCAGGAGGTCCTGGTTGATGCGCTTGCCATACACGGCCAGAATGCGCTGCCGCAGGCCCGACACGGGCAGGTCCATGAGTTGCACGCCATTGCTGTGCAGGGTGAAGGCCACCTGGGGATTGACCAGCACCATACGCTCGAACACGGTGATGATGTTGTTGAGCTCGGTGACATTGGTCTTGAGAAACCTCCGGCGGGCCGGTACATTGAAAAACAGATTCTCTACCTTGAAGTTAGAACCGACAGGACACGATACAGGCTCCTGACCGGAGAACCGAGAGCCCGAAAGGGTGAGCAGCGTGCCCACCTCATCCTCCTGCCGGCGGGTGCGCAGCTCCACCTGGGCCACGGCAGCGATAGAGGCGAGCGCCTCGCCCCTGAAGCCCATCGTGTGGAGGTCGAACAGGTCGTCGGCCTTCCTGATCTTGGAAGTGGCGTGCCGTTCGAACGAGAGGCGGGCATCCGTGGGCGACATGCCCTTCCCGTCGTCTATCACCTGAATAGAGGTGCGCCCGGCATCCATCACGATAACATCGATATGGCGGGCACCGGCATCGAGAGCATTCTCCACCAGTTCCTTCACCACCGAAGCCGGCCGCTGTATCACCTCGCCGGCTGCTATCTGATTGGCTACCGAATCGGGTAGCAATTGTATGATATCACTCATTTTCCTAACTGATCAACAACAATCCTGCCATAACGGCAAGTATCAGCAAAAGGACAATACGTCCCGTTGCTCTGGTGTGCCTGCGGCATCGCAAATTGCGGGTCTGCTCGGCCCAGTGCCGGGAGAACGACCGCCTCACATCGGCATCGCCGTCCTTCCCCTCTGCCTGGCGCATGAGGAGACTCACCCGCTCACTTCGCTCATCAGAATAGAGATGATGCGGAGTATACCCTATGGGGCGCCGCACGCTGAACATACTCAAAACCCGCCTCCTTTCGAACCTGAAGCCGACAGCAGCGACCCTGCCCGGCTGGTGGCAGCCGCTGTGGTGCGCGGCTGGTCGTGCACCCCGGGTATGAAGTAGATGTCGTCTTTATGGCGGGGCCGAAGGAAATCAAACCAGCCGAAAGAAGGCAAGTATTCTGACGAGGGCGGTATCTGCGTCATGGGATAGAGAACCACCTCCGACTTCGATGCCCATATCTTCTCCAGCGTCCGTTGCTCATCGAGATACATTCTGAGGGTATCGGTTTCCAAATAGTTGAGTCCTATCAAGGTGCTGTCTTTGTCATCCACAGGATAGTAGATGGTCTGCACATTGCCTCTGGCCTCACACTTCCGGAGCACGCCGTCGGTAAAGTAGGCATTCATCAGCTTCGAGGCTATCTGGTTGTAGTGCTCACCGTCGCTCATCAGCTCAGCAGAGAGGGCATCGCCCTCCACGACAGCCTCGCGGACAGTGGAATCGTTCATGTACACGGTGATGGTCTTGCCGGAGAGCTGGCGGCCCATATTCCACACCACCGGCCCCACATGCATGGTCATGCTGCTGTCGCGCGAGCAGAGCACGAGCGAGTCGCACACGGCCTGTATGTCGTTCCTATACACGCGTACCTTATTATAACAATACACCTCGCGGTACATGCTGTCGGTATTGATGTAGAAAGTCTTCAGACGAATGGTGTCGGCATGGAGATACAGGGTGTCGGCCTGTGAATAGTCTACAAATACCGGATTTCTTGTGGCCAGGCCCACACCCAGTCCGTCATTGTACTCACACTCATCGGCGGTGAGGCGGTTCTTGTTTTTCTTGTCATCGTAGAACACCCTGCCCCTACCCTTGCTCTGCGCGGTGCCAGAATCGTAGTAAAGGCTGTCGCCCGTAATGGTGTGTGTGGCATCAGCGATGGTGGAATGGTCGAAGAGCTCGGCCCGGTCAGTATTGAGGTAATAGTAGCAGTTGGTGGTCGTCACGTCATACCCGTCGGCGATGGAATGGATGACCGAAGGCTTTTTACTGCCGTTCTCATCCTCTATCATGCCCACTACCTGGGCACGCTCTATGCGGGAGTCGTAATAGAGTGTGTCGGTGGTGATGACGTGGGTCTTGGTCTTCAGTGTCACGTCATAGAAGAAACGGGCTTCCTTCGTGTTCATGTCATAACGTCCCCAGTCGCTGTTGAGCCTCACACCCTTGGCCTTGTCCACAAAGGTACCGCCTTCAGCATAGTAAACGAAGTTGAATTTCCGGTCCAGATTCAGGCTGTCGGTGGTGAGCACAGAGGTCTTGTGATGGGTCACCTTCACATTTTTCCTGGCATACACCATCTCTACATCGGGGCGGCCGTCGTAGAGGGCATAGTCGCTCACCAGCTCCAGGGTGTCGCCCTGCAGCATGCGCACATGGCCGAAAGCCTCAAACGAGTTGGCATCCTGATTGAAGTAGGCGCTGTCGCAAGACAGCCGGGTGCCCGCATGGCGGAACCTGACATTGCCCTTCACTATCTGCACCCCTCTGCGCGCATACTCATCATACGACAGGTTGTCGGCATGCTCCAGGAAGATACGTTCGTCATCGTGTCGCTGGGCCTGCAGGCCTGCAGGCATAAACAGGTAAAACAGGCACAGAATCATGACAATGATTCCATGCCCGCCAGATATAACGGTGCTATGGTGAGACGCTGTCATCTCACCCAGCCCTGATATTCGAATTTGCAGTCCTTATAGCGCTCGTCCATACGCACATAGGTGTTTTTGATCTTGTCCATCACCCAATGGTTGATTTTTTCCTCACGGCGTTTGGCCAGCACAACATCCTTCATGGTCTGGAAGTCTTCGGTGATGGAGGCGCGGTGACTGTCGGTACGCGACTTGAGCAGCACGATGGCGCACACCTTCTTGCCTTTCGAATTGATCATCTCAAAAGCACGGGAGATCTCACCCACCTGCAGTTTCTCCACCTCGCGCGCTATCTCAGTAGGAAGGTCCTGCATACGGAACCTGGAGGTGCGCACATTCTCAGTGGCATTGGCCATGAGGCCGTGGTTGCTGCGGGTGTCCTTGTCGTCGGAGATATAGGTGGCAGCCTCGTCGAACGAGAATTTGCCGGCTCTTATGTCATCGGCCACAGAGTCGAGCCGGAGAGCGGCCTGCTTGAGCATCTCACTCGACACACGGGGCTTGAGCAGGATATGCCTCACGTTGATACGCTCGCCGCGGCGGTCTATGAGCTGTATGATGTGATAGCCGAACTCTGTCTCCACAATCTTGGAGATTTTCTTCGGGTCGGTGAGGTTGAAGGCCACATTGGCAAAAGCGGGGTCGAGCGCAGCCCTGGGCGTATAGCCTATCTCACCGCCCTGGCTGGCTGAGCCGTCTTCCGAGTAGAGGCGCGCCATAGTGGCGAAGGTGGTCTCACCCTTGTTCACACGCTCGGTATAATCGCGGAGAGCATTCTTCACCCGGTTCACCTCCTCGGCTTCCACACGGGGCTCTTTGGTGATAATCTGCACCTCCACGGTGGTGGGCACCATGGGTATGCTGTCGTCGGGCAGGTCCTTGAAGTAGTTTCTCACCTCGGCCGGCGACACAGCGATGTCCTTCACCAGCTCCTGCTTCATCTTCTGAATGAGTTCACGGTTCTTGAAGTCGTCGTGCATCTCCTGACGCATTTGGGTGAGGCTCTGTCCGCGGTATTCCTCCAGTTTCTCGCGCGATCCTATCAGTTGTATCCAATAGTTGATTTGGTCTTCTATGCTTTGGGTGATTTCCGACTCGGTCACCTCGATACTGTCGATGGCAGCCTGGTGCAGAAACAGTTTCTGCACGGCCAGCTGCTCTGGTATCACGCAGTCGGGGTCGCCCTTCCAGTTCACGCCCTCTGCCTCGGCCTGCAACCGCATGGCCTCCACGTCCGACTTGAGGATGGCCTCATCGCCGACCACCCATATCACTTCGTCGACAATACTGGCCACATGGGGTTTCTTGGCGGCTGTGGAGTCGTCGGCTTCGGCATGGCTCCATGCAGGCAGTCGGCCGGCACGGCTTTGTCCGGCCAGGGCCACCACCAATGCCGTAGAGATGATATAAAGCAGGTTCTTATTCATGTAGATTTATTTTGGAGCGGCTAGTGTTTGTTGACAGTAGCCAACACTTCTTTGTTCACACTCACTTTATAACGTTGGCGGAGCGATTCTACCCAAGCCTTCTCCAGTTCGTCCTGATAGTCGGCCGTCACCTGTCCGCGCACGTCGGTATAGTCCTGGGGTGCCTTTATTTTCTTTCCAAACACAGCATCGATGGGATAGTCTTTGGTGGGTTTCACCTCTACGTCTTTCTTGAACACCTCGCGGTCAACGAGCGAGTTGTCGCCCACTTTGAAGATGCCCTTCACCACACGGATGCGTATCACGGAGTCGGCGTTGAAGGTGGTGCGCAGCTTCTCGTTCCACTCGGAGAACGGCAGTTTCTTCACGGCCTTCTTCACAGCCTTCACATCGGCCTTGTCTTTCACATGATAGGCGATGCCCTTGAAGCGGGGGGCGTCCCAAGCATAGTTCTTACGGTGCTTCTTGAAGTAGTTTTCAAGTCCCTTCTCGTCTTTGGCGGCCTTCTCCCACACCTCGCGGTTGCTGATCTCATAGAGCAGCAGTCCGTCGTGATACTCGCGTATCAGGTTCTCCAGGTCAGAGTCTTTGGCGGCCATTTCCTGGGCGCGCTGGTCCATGAGCGCCTCCTCGGTGAGACCGGCGTTCTCCGAGCTGGCCACGATTTCATGTATCTTGTCGTTGATGATTTTCTCACGCAGACCACGGCGGTCTATGAAAGTGAGGATGTCCGAGCGCAGCGAGTCGTAGGGCAGGAACATCTTGCGGTCTTCCATCTTGATGATGTGGTAGCCGAAGGGCGACTGCACCGGTGCGCTCAGCTCACCCTTCTGCAGCGCCCAGGCTGCCTTCTCAAACTCAGGCACGGTCTGGCCCGGCTGAATCCAACTGAGGTTGCCGCCACGCTGAGCCGAACCGGGGTCGGCGGAGTGCTGGCGCGCCAGCTCGGCGAAGTCGGCACCACCACGCAGGGCCTGGTAGATGGAGTCGGCCTTCTGCCGGGCTGCATTCTGCTCCTGGGTGGTAGCTTTCTGGTCGGTACGTATGAGGATATGCGACACATTGACCAGTCCGCCGAGCGAGTCGACATAATGCTGGGTGCGGTCGTAGATGTTACGTGCTTCCTTCTCCACGTCGGAGTCGTCGATGAACGAGGGTCTTATCTGTTGGTCGCGGTATTGCAGAAACTCGCGGCGGAACGACGACAAGGTGTCGTAATGGGCGTCGAGAGCGGCAGCCACCTTCAGTTTATAGTTGATGAAGAGGTCTACATACTCCTCGACCGACTTTTTCTCTATCACACCCTCCGAGTTGTTCTTGTTGTAAGAATACTCAAACTCCGAACGGGTCACGGGTTGCCCATTGATGACCATTATCACAGGGTCATCAGCCTGTGCGAGCGCCACTGCGCTCACAAGCAGCATCAACAAGCTAAAGAAATTTCTTCTCATAAATGCTATGTTTTTTCTCTTGGTCTTTATTCAGGTCTTGAATAATTGGGAGCCTCGCTGGTGATGGTGATGTCGTGGGGATGGCTCTCCATCACACCGGCATTGGTGATGCGGGTGAACTTGGCATCATGGAGCCGCTCTATGTCAGGCGCGCCGCAGTAGCCCATGCCCGAGCGCAGACCGCCCGTGAGCTGGTAGATTACCTCCTGCACCGTTCCCTTATAGGGCACACGGCCGGCAATGCCCTCCGGCACGAGTTTCTTCACATCCTTGGTGCCTGCCTGGAAATAGCGGTCCTTGGAGCCGTTCTCCATGGCCTCCAGACTGCCCATACCGCGGTAGCTCTTGAATTTTCGGCCGTTGAAGATGATGGTGTCACCGGGACTCTCCTCCGTACCTGCCACCAGCGAGCCGATCATCACACTGCTGCCGCCGGCAGCCAGTGCCTTCACCACATCGCCCGAGTAGCGCAAGCCTCCATCGGCTATGAGCGGCACGTCGGTGCCTTTCAGGGCCATATACACATCGTAGACAGCACTGAGCTGCGGCACGCCCACACCTGCCACCACACGGGTGGTGCAGATAGAGCCGGGGCCTATGCCCACCTTCACGGCATCTGCGCCATTGTCCACCAGCATGCGTGCGGCGGCACCTGTTGCCACATTGCCCACCACGATATCGATATTGGAGAATTGCTTCTTGGCCTCTACCAATTTCTCCACCACCGACTTGGAGTGTCCATGGGCGGTGTCGATGACGATAGCGTCGGCACCGGCCTCCACCAGCGCTGTGATGCGCTCAAGTGTATCGGTGGTGACACCCACACCGGCAGCCACACGCAGGCGGCCCTTGTCGTCCTTGCAGGCCATAGGCTTGTCCTTGGCCTTGGTGATGTCCTTGTAGGTGATGAGTCCCACCAGGTGGTTGTCCTTGTCTACCACAGGCAGTTTCTCTATCTTGTTCTTCTGCAGTATCTGTGCAGCGGCGGCCAGGTCGGTCTTCTGGTCGGTAGTGACGAGATGCTCGCTCGTCATCACCTCGTCGATCTTTCTGTCCAGGCGGTGCTCAAAGCGGAGGTCGCGGTTGGTGACGATGCCCACCAGCAAGTTGTTCTCATCCACCACGGGAATACCGCCGATGTGATACTCTGCCATCATGGCGAGCGCCTCACGGACCGTGCTTCCCTTGCGGATGGTGACGGGGTCGTAGATCATGCCGTTCTCGGCACGTTTCACGATAGCCACCTGGCGAGCCTGTTCTTCAATCGACATGTTTTTGTGTATCACACCGATACCACCCTCTCGTGCTATCGCTATGGCCATGGAAGCCTCGGTCACGGTGTCCATGGCTGCGGTGACAAAGGGGATGTTGAGGCGAATGTTACGGGAGAACCTGGTGCACAGAGACACCGACTTGGGCAACACTTCCGAATAGGCGGGAATTAAAAGGACGTCGTCGAAGGTGAGACCGTCCATCACGATTTTATCTGCAACAAATGATGACATACAAAAACTTTAAAATTTATTGCGTGCAAAATTAGCAATAAAAATTCAGAAGAAAGGTGGTTGACACTGTTTTTCTTGATGAATTAATACGTTTTAACGTGCGTTCCACATCATCGATATCGCTTTCGATGATGTGGAACGTAGAAAAGGCACTCGGAGCTGAAGGGCATATGCGCCCGATGCGGCTAATTGGCCAGCTCAGAGAGGAACTTTATCCTTACCAGGCGGATTTCCTCTTCCGTACAGTCATCGCCGAGCTCATCCAGGGCATCGTCCAGACTGTCGGTCTCACTGTCTATGAAATAGTCGTAGATATCGTCCACATGGTCCTCGTCCATCGTCTCATCTATGTAGTAGTCGATGTTGAGCTTGGTGCCGCTGTACACGATACCCTCTATCTCGGTGAGAAGCGCGTCCATGTCCAGTCCCTGGGCCCGGGCTATGTCTTCCAGCCCCACCTTGCGGTCAATGCCCTGTATAATCTTTACTTTCAGCAACGATTTCTTGGCTACCGTACGCACCCTCAGGTCTTCAGAGCGCTCTATCTCGTTTTCCTCGCAGTGACGCTTTATCAGGTCACAGAATTCCTTGCCGTATTTCTTCGCCTTGCCTGTGCCCACTCCCTGGATATTGAGCAGTTCCTCCTGTGTCACAGGATACATAGTGGCCATCTGCTCAAGCGACGGGTCCTGGAAGATGACATAGGGCGGAATCTGAAGCTTTTTCGATATGGAGCGCCGCAGGTCCTTCAACATGGAGAAGAGTTCCTCGTCGAGCGCGCCTGTGCCGCCCTCCATGCTGTTCTCATCATTGAAATCCTTGAATTCGGTATCCTCCACAATCTGGAAGTCGACAGGATTGTTGATAAAGCGACGGCCGGCGGCTGTCAGCTTCAGAATGCCGTAGTTCTCCACGTCTTTCTTCATATATCCGGCTATGAGGGCCTGGCGTATCACCGGATTCCAGATCTTCTCGGGCTCGTCCTCGCCGGCTCCGAAGGAGTCGAGTTCATCGTGTTTGTGCGAGGTGATATCCTCACTGGCCACGCCTTTGACGAAATCGATAATATAGTCGGAGCGGAAATTCTCCTTCAGCAGCGCCACCGCCTTGAGCACGATGAGCAGTGCCTCGCGGCCGTCGATACGCTCCTTGGGATGGAGACAGTTGTCGCAGTTGCCGCAGTTGTCGTACGGATAAGCCTCACCGAAATAGTGGAGCAGCATCTTGCGGCGGCACACCGACGACTCGGCATAGGCGGCCGTCTCCTGCAGGAGCTGCCGCCCTATGTCCTGTTCCGACACCGGCTTCCGCTCCATAAACTTCTCCAGCTTCTGAAGGTCGTTGTAGGCATAGAAAGTGATGCACTTGCCTTCACCTCCGTCGCGGCCGGCACGGCCGGTCTCCTGATAGTAGCCCTCCAGGCTCTTGGGTATGTCGTAGTGGATGACGAAGCGCACATCCGGCTTGTCGATGCCCATGCCGAAAGCGATGGTGGCCACTATCACATCTATCTTCTCCATGAGGAAGTCGTCCTGCGTGGCGGAGCGCACGGCCGACTCGAGGCCGGCATGGTAAGGAGCCGCCTTGATGTCGTTGGCGCAGAGCACAGCAGCCAGTTCCTCCACCTTTTTGCGCGACAGGCAGTACACGATGCCGCTCTTGCCCGGATTCTGCTTGATGTACTTAATGATCTGCTTGTCGATGTCCTTGGCTTTCTGGCGCACCTCATAGTAGAGGTTGGGACGGTTGAACGAGCTCTTGAACTCCTTGGCATCCACGATGCCGAGGCTCTTCTTGATGTCCGTGCGCACCTTGTCGGTGGCGGTGGCGGTTAGCGCTATCACAGGCGCGTTGCCTATGCGCTGAATGGTAGGACGGATGTTGCGGTACTCCGGGCGGAAATCGTGTCCCCACTCCGATATGCAGTGGGCCTCGTCGATGGCATAGAATGATATTTTCACCATTTTCAGAAACTCCACATTGTCGTCCTTGTTGAGCGACTCTGGAGCCACATAGAGCAGTTTGGTCTTCTTGGCCAGTATGTCGGCCTTCACCTGGTCGATAGCCGCCTTGTTGAGCGACGAGTTCAGGTAGTGGGCCACGCCGTCTTCCTCACTCATCGAGTTCACCACATCCACCTGGTTCTTCATCAGCGAGATCAAGGGAGAGATGACGATGGCGGTGCCCTCCATGATGAGGGAGGGCAACTGGTAGCAAAGCGACTTGCCTCCTCCTGTGGGCATCAGCACGAAGGTGTCATTACCGGCCAGCACATTCTGGATAATCGCCTCCTGGTCGCCTTTGAACTTGTCAAAGCCGAAATAGCGTTTCAACTGCTCTGTAAGGTTAGTTTCTGGTCTCATGGTGTGTTTTCATATTCTTTGGGGCGCCGGGCCTCTCAACTGGCAAGACGCGACTTGTCGAGCTGCTGCTCTACATATTCTTTTGTCACTTCGAAGTTCTTGATGCGCTTCGAGGGCATCTCAAACATGGCATCCATCATCACCGACTCGACGATGGAGCGGAGGCCGCGGGCACCCAGCTTGTATTCCACCGCCTTATCGACGATAAAGTCGAGGGCGTCCTCGGCAAAGGTGAGTTTCTTGCCGTCCATTTCGAAAAGCTTGATATACTGCTTCACAATCGAGTTCTTCGGCTCCACGAGTATGCGTCGGAGAGCCTCGCGGTTCAGCGGGTTGAGATAGGTGAGCACCGGCAGACGGCCTATGATCTCAGGTATCAGGCCGAACGACTTGAGGTCTTGCGGCAGGATGTACTTCATCAGGTCTTCCTTGTCGATATTGCGCACGTTCTGCACCGACTCGAATCCCACCACATGGGTGTTGAGGCGCTGCGCTATCTTGCGTTCTATCCCGTCGAAGGCGCCACCGCAGATGAACAGGATGTTGCGGGTGTCCACATGGATGTAGTCCTGGTCAGGGTGCTTGCGCCCGCCCTTGGGCGGCACATTCACCATCGTGCCCTCCAGCAACTTGAGCAGGCCCTGCTGCACGCCCTCGCCGCTCACATCGCGGGTGATGGAGGGATTGTCGCTCTTGCGCGCTATCTTGTCTATCTCGTCGATGAAGACGATGCCGCGCTGGGCGGCCTCAAGGTCATAGTCGGCCACCTGCAGCAGACGGGAGAGAATACTCTCCACATCCTCGCCCACATAGCCAGCCTCGGTGAACACGGTGGCGTCGACGATGGTGAAGGGCACATCGAGCATCTTGGCGATGGTGCGCGCCAGCAGGGTTTTTCCTGTTCCGGTGCTGCCCACCATGATGATGTTGCTCTTCTCAATCTCCACGCCATCGTCCGACTCGGGCTGCTGAAGGCGCTTGTAGTGGTTGTACACGGCCACCGACAGGAAGCGCTTGGCTTCGTCCTGGCCTATCACATACTGGTCGAGATGGTTCTTTATCTCAATGGGTTTGGGCACTTTCTTCAGTTTGAAAGAGGAGTTTCCCGACTGGGTTCTTCCCAAGACGCCCGAGTCTCTCACTATCTCGCTTGCCCGCATGGCACAGTCTTCACAGATGAAGCCGTTGATGCCCGTTATGAGCAAGCGCACCTCTTTCTCACTCCTTCCGCAGAAGTTGCACTGTTTCTTCATTATCAGCCCTTCTTTTTTAGCACTTTGTCTATCATGCCATACTCACGGGCTTCCTCGGCCGTCATCCAGTAATTGCGGTCGGAGTCGTTCCACACTTTGTCGTAGGGCTGATGCGAGTGTTCGGAGATGATGGTATAGAGTTCTTTCTTGAATTTCTGTATCTCGCGGGCTTCAATCTCGATATCCGAGGCCTGTCCCTGCACGCCGCCCAGCGGCTGGTGTATCATCACGCGGCTGTGGGGCAGCGCCGAGCGCTTGCCCTCCTGGCCCGCCACGAGCAGCACGGCGGCCATCGAGGCGGCCATGCCCGTGCAGATGGTGCTCACGTCGCAGGAGATGAACTGCATGGTGTCGTAGATGCCGAGGCCTGCTGTCACGCTGCCGCCGGGCGAGTTGATGTAGATGGAGATGTCTTTGGTGTTGTCTACCGAGTCAAGATACAGCAGCTGTGCCTGCAGGGTGTTGGCGGTATAGTCGTCTATCTGTGTGCCCAGGAAGATGATGCGGTCCATCATCAGTCGGGAGAACACGTCCATCTGCGTCACGTTGAGGGTCCTCTCTTCCAGGATATAGGGGTTGAGATACTGTGCCTGCGCACTTATCACGTCGTCGAGCACCTGGCCGTTGATGCCAAGGTGCTTGGTGGCATATTTTCTAAAATCGTTCATTTTTACTGTTTATTATTGACAACAAAAGAGGCTGTCGACCTCTTCTGTTTTTGTTCATTGGAACAAAGATACAAAAAAAAGTCGACAACCTCGTTATAGAAACTGATTTTTTTGAAAAAAAAGCGATTATTGTCAGTTCAGGGCACGGAATTCGTCCAATGTGACCTCTTTCTCATCGAGATGCACGGCGTTTTTGAGCGCACTCATCAGCGCCACGTCAACAGCGCGGTCCACATAGGCGTTTACATTCTCTTTTTTCTTGAGCATGTCATCGGCATAGTTCTCCAGATACTCGTCGGGCACCTGGGTCATGCCGTACTGGGCGAACTGGGCACGGGCGTCCTCGATGGCCACACGCTTCACGTCCTCGTCGGCTATCTGCACCTTGTTGGCCTCCACCAGCTGTTCCTTGATAAGGTGCCACTTCAGCTCACGGATGCTTCCGGCGAAGTTCTTCTCCACGAAGTCGTCGTCCTTGTCCTTGTTGTTCTCTTTCATCACGCGCTTGAGCAGCTCTTCGGGGAAGGTGAGCTCGCCCACCTTGTTCTCGGCATAGGTTCTCACATCGCGCAGGAAGCGGTAGTCGCTCTCCATGGCCAGCTGTGTGCGCAGCTCCTCGGCCACCTTCTCACGGAAGGCTGCCTCGTCGGCCACGGCGTCCTTGCCGTATACATTGTCGAACAGCTCCTGGTCAACGGCGGCCTTCACATAGCGTGAGATTTCCGTCACCTGATAGCTGAAGTCGCCGGTGTGCTCACCTACCTTGTCGCGGTCTATCTTCAGGAGCGACGACACCTCGGCGTCGTTGTCGGGATAGGCCTTGCGGGGGTTGAAGGTGATGATGTCGCCCAGCTTGGCCTCCTTGAAGAGGTCTTTCTGCTCGTCGACCTTGATATACTGAGGCAGGAGCGAAGCGTCGGCCACGGTGATGCCGCCCTCGAGCGTATTGCCGTCGGCGTCGAGCTCGCGGATGTCGCCCTTCAGCATGTCGCGCTCCTCGGGATTGTAGGCCTCCACCTTGTCATAGTGGCCAAAGCGCGAGGCATAGGCGTCGACCTGGCGGTCTATCAGGGCATCGTCTACTTTCAGTTTATAGTAAGGCACTGCGTCGGCGCTGTCGAGCGTCACCTTGAACTCAGGTGCCACGGCCACATCGAAGATGAAGGTGAAGGGGCCGTCGCCCTCCAGGTCCTGAGGCTCCTGCTTGCTCGAGGGGAGCGGCTCGCCCAGCATCTGGATTTTGTTCTCACGGATATAGCCGTACATCTTCTCGCCCACCAGTTTGTTGATCTCGTCCATCTTGGCAGCCATGCCATACTGTTTCTTAATCATTCCCATGGGCACCATGCCGGGACGGAAACCGGGCACTTTGGCTTTCTTGCGCAGTTGTTTCAGTTGTTTCTCAACATTCTCCTTGTAATCCTCCTGCTCCACGGTCAAGGTCATGAGTCCATTGATCTTGTCAGGATTCTCAAATGTAATTTTCATCTTTTGTTATGCTTGTGTTATTTGTGATTCAATGTCTTGCCTCCCGACTCCGGGTGAAGGCAAACGGACTGCAAAATTACTGATATTTAATGCAAATACCTAATATATGCATTAAAAATTTGATTTTTTAACCTATCGGAGCCTCTGAGTTCCGCCGTCAGGCGTCCAGGCTTTGTTCGCGGGCCTTGCGCTCCTCATCGATGGTCTGGAAGTCTTTTTTACGCAGCACGAAGCTGTTGCTGAGATATTTCTCCCTCACCACCTTGTTCGACGCCAACTCCTCGGGCTTGCCCTGAAACAGGATGCGGCCCTCAAAGAGCAGATAGGCGCGGTCGGTGATGGTGAGTGTCTCCTGCACGTTATGGTCGGTGATGAGGATACCGATGTTGCGGTATTTCAGCCGCCACACAATGTGCTGGATGTCTTCCACGGCAATGGGGTCGACACCGGCAAAGGGTTCGTCGAGCATGATGAATTTGGGGTCGATGGCCAGGCAGCGGGCTATCTCGGTACGGCGGCGCTCACCGCCGGAGAGTTGGTCGCCCTTGTTCTTGCGCACCTTGGTGAGCCGGAACTCCGCTATCAGGCTTTCCAGCTTCTCCATCTGCTGCTTGCGGTTCAGCCGGGTCATTTCCAGCACCGAGAGGATGTTGTCTTCCACACTCATCTTTCTGAACACGCTGGCCTCCTGGGGCAGGTAGCCGATGCCGGCACGGGCACGCTTGAACACGGGATACTGGGTGATGTCCTGGTCGTTGAGGAAAATATGCCCGGCATTGGGCACAATGAGCCCCGTGGTCATGTAGAACGAGGTGGTCTTGCCGGCGCCGTTGGGACCCAGCAGTCCCACAATCTCACCCTGCCTCACATTGATCGAGACGTCATTCACCACGGTGCGTTTGCCATAACGCTTCACAAGGCCTTCTGTCCGGAGCACCATGCCGCCGTTTTCTTCCTGCATGGAGGTATATGTAGTATTGTCTTCCATCTGATGTGCAAAATTAGCAAATTATTTGCCAAAATGGGCCAAACGGCCAAAATCTTTCGAAGATATTTCAGTTTCTTTCGTTTTTTGCGTACTTTTGCCAGTGATATGTTGTTGTTTAAATATCTCCACACCTTCGGCAAGTATCTCATCCTGATGGGCAGGACATTTTCGCGGCCAGAGAGAATGAGGATGTTTGCCAAGAAGTATGTCAAAGAAATGTCGGCCCTCGGGGTCGACTCGGTGGGCATCGTGCTGCTTATCTCCTTCTTCATCGGTGCCGTAATCTGCATCCAGATGAAACTGAACATCCAAAGTCCGTGGATGCCCAAATTCGTCACGGGCTACACCACCCGCGAAATCATGCTGCTGGAGTTCTCCTCGTCAATCATGTGTCTTATCCTGGCCGGCAAGGTGGGCAGCAACATCGCCTCTGAGCTGGGCACCATGCGTGTGACACAGCAGATAGACGCTCTCGACATCATGGGGGTCAACTCGGCCAGCTACCTTATTCTGCCCAAGATTCTGGGCATGATCACCATCATGCCGTTTCTAGTCATCTTCAGTGCCGCCACCGGCATCCTGGGTGCCTATGCCACAGCCTACATAGGCCATGTGCTCAGTCCGGAGGACCTCACGGTGGGTCTGCAGCACGACTTCAACCCGTGGTTCATGTGGATGAGTATCATCAAGAGCTCGTTCTTCGCCTTTATCATATCGAGTGTGGCGTCGTTCTGCGGTTACTATGTGGAGGGCGGTTCGGTCGAGGTGGGCAAAGCCAGCACCAGCGCCGTGGTGACCAGCAGCGTGCTGATCCTGTTTTCAGATGTTTTTCTCACCCAACTGCTTTCCTGAACATGATTGAAGCAAGACATTTATACAAGTCGTTCGATGACAAGGAAGTGCTCACCGACATCAATGCGGTCTTCGAAAACGGAAAGACCAACCTCATCATCGGCCAGAGCGGATCGGGCAAGACAGTGCTGATGAAAAACCTGGTGGGACTGCTCGACCCCACATCGGGCCAGGTGCTCTACGACGGCCGCGACTTCACGGCCATGAGCAAGCGCGAGAAGGTGCTGCTCAGACGCGAGATGGGAATGATTTTCCAGGGTTCGGCGCTTTTCGACTCACTCAGCGTGCTGGAGAATGTGATGTTCCCCCTCGACATGTTCTCTTCGATGAACTACAGGGAACGGGTGCACAGGGCGCAGGAATGTCTGGACCGTGTCAATCTGGCCGACGCCCAGAAGAAATATCCCGGCGAGCTCTCGGGCGGCATGCAGAAACGTGTGGCCATAGCAAGAGCCATCTCGCTCAATCCGCAGTATCTCTTCTGCGACGAGCCCAATTCCGGACTCGACCCCAAGACCTCGCTCATCATCGACGAGCTGCTCAGCAGCATCACCAAAGAGTACAACACCACCACCATCATCAACACCCACGACATGAACTCGGTCATGGGCATCGGTGAGAACATCATCTTCATCTACAAAGGAAGGAAGGAATGGCAGGGCACGAAAGACAATGTGATGGACGCCGACAACCAGGCGCTCAACGACCTGGTCTTTGCTTCCGACCTGTTCAAGAAAGTCAGACAGGCGGAGCACGAGGTGCATCCCGGCCGTCCTAACGCATGAGCCACAGCCCGTCGTCTTCCACCATGGGCACCAGCAGACGCTCCTGCGTGCTGTCGCCATAGTGGAACACGAGGTATACATCGGCACACTTCTCCTCGCTGTCCATCGCCGCGCTGTCTATGTCGACAGCCACCAGTCCCGACCGCCACGTCTTCAACTGGGCCATGAACATCTTGGCATTGGCCTCCATCTGGGCACGGTAGGCGCCGCTCATCTCACCGTCATGATGTATTCCGGCCACAAAATCGCCATACTTCCCCTCCAGGAGGTAGTCGTAATAGCACTTGGCCGTGTGTGCGGCCACCTGGGCCGGGTCGGTCTTGTCACAGCCGGCGGCGCACCACGTCAACAGGAATGCGGCGCACAGCGCCCACCACGCTCTCTTCATACCCACACGCTTATTTCTGCCGGATGAAGATGTTGATGGGCGAGCCCGTCATCTGCCAGTTTTCACGTATCTTGTTCTCAAGGAAACGCTTATAGGGATCCTTGACATACTGCGGAAGATTGGCGTAGAACACGAAAGAGGGTATCTGCGTGTTGGGCAGCTGCATGCAGTATTTTATCTTGATGTACTTGCCCTTGATCGATGGTGGCGGATAGGCCTCTATCAGGGGCAGCATCACCTCGTTGAGCTTCGAGGTGCCCACCTTGGTGGTGCGGTTCAGATAGACCTGCTTGGCGGTCTCAAGCACACGGAATATGCGCTGCTTGGTGAGTGCCGAGGCGAAGATGATGGGGAAATCGGTAAACGGGGCCATACGGTTGCGGATGGCGTCCTCGAAGGTGTCTATCACCTTCTGGCTCTTGTCCTCCACAAGGTCCCACTTGTTCACCACCACCACCAGCGACTTGTTGTTCTTCTGGATGAGCTGGAAGATGTTCATGTCCTGCCCCTCGATGCCGCGGGTGGCATCGATCATCAGAATGCACACGTCGGAGTTCTCAATGGCGCGGATGCTGCGCATCACGGAATAGAACTCCAGGTTTTCGGTCACCTTGTTCTTGCGGCGAATGCCGGCCGTGTCGACCAGGTAGAAGTCGAAACCGAACTTGTCGTAACGGGTGTAGATGCTGTCGCGCGTGGTGCCGGCTATGTCGGTCACGATATGGCGGTCCTCGCCGATGAAGGCGTTGATAAGGCTGCTCTTGCCGGCATTGGGCCGACCCACCACGGCAAAGCGGGGTATACCCTCCTCTATCAGTTCGCCGCCGCTCACCTGCAGTTTTTCCACCACCAGGTCGAGCAGGTCGCCCGTACCGCTTCCAGTGGCGGCGCTGATGCAGTAGGGCTCACCGAGTCCCAACTTGTAGAATTCGGCGGCATCATAGCGCTGCACGTTGTTGTCCACCTTGTTGGCCACAAGCAGCACGGGGAGCTTGGCTTTGCGCAGTATCATGGCCACATCGCTGTCCCAGTCGGTCACACCGTTGGTCACGTCCACCACGAAGAGCACCAGGTCGGCCTCTTCGGTGGCTATCATCACCTGCTTGCGGATTTCCTCCTCGAACACATCGTCCGAGTTGACCACCCACCCTCCGGTGTCGACCACGGAGAATTCCTTGCCGCACCACTCACACTTGCCGTACTGGCGGTCGCGTGTGGTGCCGGCCTCCTCGCTCACAATGGCGCTGCGCGTCTTGGTGAGCCGGTTGAAGAGTGTCGACTTGCCCACATTGGGGCGTCCTACTATTGCTACTAAATTTGCCATATTCTCAATATTTCTGATGCGTTTTTTTGTTGCGCCCCCGGGGAGCGCGGCTCACTCCGGGTTGTAGCCGAAAGCGTCGAGCTCGCGCTGCGACGAGCGCCAGTCTTTGTCCACCTTGACATAGGTCTCCAGGAAGATGTCCTTGCCGAAGAAGCGCTCCAGCGACTTGCGGGCCTCGGTGCCCAGTTTCTTGAGCGCATAGCCCTGATGGCCGATGATGATGCCTTTCTGGCTGTCGCGCTCCACATAGATGATGGCGCGTATGTGGATGTTTTTCTCGGTCTCCTTGAAACTCTCCACGGCCACCTCCACCGAGTAGGGTATCTCCTTGTCGTAGTAGAGGAGTATCTTCTCACGTATAATCTCCGACACGAAGAACCGCGCGGGCTTGTCGGTGAGCTGGTCTTTGTCGAAATAGGCCGGACTTTCGGGCAGCAGCTCCTGAATGCGGCGCAGCAGCATGTCTACACCGAACTTGTTCTTGGCCGAGATGGGCAGGATTTCGGCCTTGGGCAGCAGCTGGCTCCAGCGTTCCACCAGGTCGCCCAGCTTTTTCTGCGCACCGCCTTTCCCCTGGGCCTCAGGGTCGGAGGCCAGACTGTCTATTTTGTTGATGAGCAGTATGATGGGCACATCCATCTTCTGCACCTTCTCCAGGAAGTCCATGTTCTTCTCGGGGTTCTCCACCACATCGGTCACGTAGAGGAGCACGTCGGCATCGGCCAGCGCGCTTTCAGAGAAGGCGAGCATCGATTCCTGCAGCTTGTAATTGGGCTTCAGCACACCCGGCGTGTCGCTGAACACGATTTGCATGTCGGGCGTGTTCACGATGCCCATGATGCGGTGGCGCGTGGTCTGCGCCTTGAACGTGGCTATGCTGATGCGCTCACCCACGAGCTGGTTCATCAGGGTGCTTTTCCCCACATTGGGATTGCCTACGATATTTACGAATCCTGCTTTGTGCATGTCATGATAATAAAAAAGAAAAAACGCATCGTTTCATAAGAAGGATGCGCTTGAACAGTGACAATGTGCTTACTTGGCCGGAGCGGCGGCAGCCGCACCGTCGTAAGCCCATCTCAGATAAGACGCTCCGTGCACGAATCCCGCACCGAAAGCAGTGAGCAGGATGTTGTCGCCCTTATGCAGACGGGGCTCATACTCCCACAGGGCGAGCGGTATCGTTCCCGCACTGGTGTTGCCGAAGCGTTCTATGTTCACCATCACCTGGCTGAGCGGCAGGTCAAGCCGTTTGGCCACAGCCTCGATGATACGCATATTGGCCTGATGAGGCACCACCCATGCTATGTTGTCCTTGTTGAGCCCGTTGCGCTCGGCTATGATGGCGCAGTCGTCGCTCATATTGGTCACGGCATAGCGGAACACGGTCCTTCCCTCCTGATAGATGAAGTGCAGACGGTGGTCGACAGTGAAGTGCGACGGCGGACATACCGAGCCTCCCGCTTTCATATGGAGGAAGGGAAGACCCTTGCCGTCGGTCCTGAGGTAGGAGTCCATATAGCCGTTCTCGTCGTCTTCAGAGGCCTGCACAATCACCGCACCGGCACCGTCACCGAAAAGGGGACAAGTGGCGCGGTCCTTGTAGTCGACCATCGACGACATCTTGTCGGCACCGATCACCAACACGCATTTCTGCCGGCCGCTCTCTATCATGCAGGCGGCGGCGTCAAGTGCATAGAGGAAACCGCAGCAGGCTCCCCAGAAGTCGAAAGCGAAAGCGTTGCGCAGTCCCAGCTTGCCTACCACTATCGATGCAGTAGAGGGGAACTGGTAATCGGCCGTTGTGGTGGCCAGGATCAGGGCACCGATGTCGTTGGGGTCCACCCCACTCTTCTCGATGGCCATTCTGGCTGCCTTGCGGGCCATGTAAGAAGTGCCGAGTCCTTCTTCAGCGAGGATACGGCGCTCCTTGATGCCGACACGCGTCATAATCCACTCGTCGTTGGTGTCTACCATGCGCGAGATTTCCTCATTGGTGAGGACATACTCGGGCACATAGCCGCCAATGCCGGTGATTATCGCTTTTGTCTTGCCCATTATTCAGCAGTTTCCTTCACGATAGCCACCTTACCTCTGTAGTATCCACAAGTCGCACAGACGGTGTGATACACATAGTAAGCGCCGCAGTTGGGGCATACTGCCAATGTGGGAACCTCAGCCTTGTCGTGGGTTCTTCTTTTCAGTGTACGAGTCTTTGACTGTCTTCTTTTAGGATGTGCCATTTTTGTTAATCTTTAATTATTGTTTTCAGTTTTTCCAAATCTTTCCATCGCGGGTCGGTCTGCGGTTGACGTTCGCCTTCCTCCACCGTCCATTCCCGAAGTCTGGCCAGCATCTCGGCGTTGCACTCGCCTTCTGCGTGCACGTGCCGGGCGGGAACCGCCAGCGCCACGAACTCATAGAAGTGCCATGCCACATTGAGGATGCCCGACTCGACGGGCACTATCACCACATCGTCTTCCTCGGCATATTCCGAACCGAACCGCGCGCAGAGGTTTCCCTGGGCGGTCACGGGCTGCCGCATGGATTCCAGGCAGCGGTCGCAGGCCACGGAGACGTAACCTTCGGCCTGAAAGTCGAGTGCGAACACCGAGCCGGTCTTTTCCACCCGCAGGGTGCCTGTCAGGTCTCCGTCTTCCACCTCTGACCCGTTGACTTCTCTGAAGAAGTCATTATCCAACTTGAATTGGAAAACGTTCTTTTCCTCTTTCAGGTTCTTCAGGTCTATATCAAAGGCGGCCAAACTTCCCATATTGGGGTGCAAAGTTACAAATTATTTTCCAAATACGTGATTTTCACGAGTTTTTTTTCCGTTTGCGTCGGTTTTTATAGGTTATTCAGCCTCTTTTGGGGCTTTGTGTCAGTTTCCATTTGGTGCGGATGTGCGCTCGGGGCTTACTCCTCGTCGCACCGCAGCTCTATGCGGAAGGTGGTGCCCTTGCCCAGTTCCGAGTTTTTCACATAGATGCGCCCGCGGTGATACTCCTCCACGATGCGTTTGGCGAGCGAGAGGCCCAGCCCCCACCCTCTCTTCTTAGTGGTGAAGCCGGGGGTGAACACATTGCGCTGATCTTTCTTTCTGATGCCCTTCCCGGTGTCGGTCACATCGATGAGGGCCTTGTTGCCCGACTTCTCCACATGCAAGGTGATGGTGCCGGCGCCCTCCATGGCGTCGACAGCGTTTTTGCAGAGGTTTTCTATCACCCACTCAAAGAGGGCGGCATTGGCTTTCACAATCACATCGTCGGTGGGCAACTGCTTTATCATGTTCACCTTGGCCGAGGTGCGGCGTCGCATATAGTCGGCCACATGGTCCATCACGGTGTTCAGGCTTGTGCCGGTGAGTTCCGGCATCGACCCTATCTTGGAGAACCGGTCGGCTATGAGCTGCAGGCGCTGCACATCCTTGTCCATCTCCGGCAGAAGGTCGTCGTCGGGATAGGTTTCCTTCAGTATTTCCGTCCAGGCCATCAGGCTGGAGATGGGGGTGCCCAACTGGTGGGCGGTCTCTTTCGACAAGCCCACCCACACTTTGTTCTGCTCGGCGCGTTTCGAGGTGAGCAGGGCGAAGATGGCCACCACCACGAACACCATGACCACGCCGAGCTGCACGAAGGGCCATGCCTGGAGGCGTTTTATCATCACCGAGTCGTCGTAGCACACATCGATGTAGTCGCCCTCCTGCTCAGCGCCGTCACCGAGGTAGATACGCACATACATGCCCTCTGCCTGCTGGCGGTGTCCTTTGGCGGTGACGTAGGCCATGCTGTCGGCCTCGCTGTCGCCTTTTATCTTGAGGTTGCGGAAGGTAGTCACCTGTCCGGCGCTGTCGAGCACGATCACCGGTATGGTGTGGTTCTCGTCCATTACCTTGAGCACCAGGTTCAGGTCTGTGTTCTCGTCGGCCATGTTGAAGGAGCGCATGGCTTCGGCCCACACTTCCATCTTGGTCCGTTCCTCGGCCGAGAGGTCGCGCACCAGGTAATTGGATATGAAGAGCGAGGCCACGGCTATGAACACGGCCGCCACCACGAGTACGATTTTCACTTGCCTTATCCTATCCGTCCACTGCATAAGTCATCGGGCTGAGAGTGTGGATGTCTTTATCCAAAGAAGAAATAGCTGAAGAAAACGGCGGCCACCATGCCGGCTATGTCGGCGGTGAGTCCGCAGGCCACCGAGTAGCGGTATTTCTTGATGCCCACACTGCCGAAGTAGACGGCCAGGATATAGAAGGTGGTGTCGGTGCATCCCTGCATCACACTAGCCAGGTGGCCCACAAAGGAGTCGGGGCCGAAGTGGGCGAAACAGTCGAGCATCATGCCTCTGGCCCCAGGGCCGCTCAGCGGTTTCAGCAGGGCCACGGGCAGGGCGCCCACGAAGTCGCTGTTCATGCCCATGGCGGCTACGCCCCGTTCCACGGCATGCTGCAGCATCTCAAGTCCGCCGGAGGCTCTGAACACGCCCACGGCCACCAGGATGGCCACGCAGTAGGGTATGAGTTTCACGGCCACTTCGAATCCGCCTTTGGCACCCTCGATAAACGAGTTGTACACATTGAGTTTCTTTCTCCACCCTGAGCAGATGAAGATCATGATGGCTCCTAAAATCATGCCGCTGGTGAGCAACCGGCAGAACTGCTGCACATGCTCATTGTCCATTCCGAAGATGAGAGTGAAGAGTCCGGCCACAAAACCGGCAATCACCAGAAACAGGAGCAGGATGTAGCGGTTGAAGAGATTGATGCGCTGGTAGAGCGAGCACACGGTCAGTCCCACCAACGTCGACACCATCGTGGTGAGCAGCAGTGGGATGAACGCATCGGTAGGGTCGGCGGCGCCGGCCTTGGCACGGTAGGCCATGATGGAGACGGGAATGATGGTGAGTCCCGACGTATTGAGCGTCAGGAACATGATCATCGAGTTGCTGGCCGTGTCCTTGTCTTTGTTGATCGACTGCAGCTCCTGCATGGCCTTGAGTCCCACGGGGGTGGCGGCATTATCCAGACCGAGCATGTTGGCGGAGATATTCATAAAGATGGAGCCAAGGGCGGGATGGTCCTTGGGTATCTCGGGAAACAGCTTGGTGAGCACAGGACTCAGGAAACGGGCGAGTCGGTTGATGAGTCCACTGTCCTCGCCTATCTTCAGGATTCCCATCCAGAGGGTCAGGGTGCCGGTGAGTCCGAGGCACATCTCAAAGGCCATCTTCGACATCTCGAAGGTGGAGTCCATCATGGCGGGCAGCGCCTCATAGTCGCCGAGCACCATTTTGAGCACTCCCACCAGGAATCCGAGCACGAAGAGCGCTATCCAGATATAATTCAGTGCCATTGTATCTGTTTTTTAGTGATTCAATTTCCGGCAGGTCTACTTGGCAGGCAGACAGAACTGTTTCGACATATAATACTGCTTGCCTTGGTACACCACCTTATACCAGTCACCCTCCTCGCCCACACAGGGCAGGTGCGTGCCTTTGTTCACAGAGAGTGTACCGCCCTGCGGTGTTTTCAGATAGCCGGCCTTGAGCGATGGCCCGAAACGCATTCTCACGCCCTCGCCGTTGACTATGATTTCCCTTCCGGCCGGTTTCGCTGTAGCTGGCTTGTCGGTCTTCGCCGACTGTTGCGCTGCCGTTTCGTTGTCGGCAGGAGCCTCCACCAGGGTGCTGTCGGCGGTTTCCGGCTCGGTGGTCTGTCCGCCCTTGGGCTGGTTGAGCAGGAAATAACCCACAAAGCAAAGGAGGAGCAACAGAAGGATGACAATAATCACATAGAGGCCTTTGTTCGACTTCTCGCTCTTGGCCGGTGCCGGGTCAACGTATTGTTTCTGGACGGGAGCCGGCTGTTCGGCAGGCTGTTCAGGGGCGGGCACATTTTCTTTCGTATCTCTGATGGAGCGTCCGCAGTAGGGGCAGACATTGGCATCATAGGGAATGTGTCTGCCGCAGTATTTACAATCTATCATCTAAACAGTAGTTTTCGGAATTGAAATACAAAATTAGCACAATATATCGAAAAAGCAGCTTTCAGAAATGTTAATATATGTTTTTCATCACCCACGGCTGCCACAGAAACAGAAAAGGCACAAAAAAAGAGTCCTGCCGGAACGTGTGTTCCTGACAGGACTCTCGGGTCTTGAAAAAGCGGGCGGCCTCCTACTCTCCCACATTGCATTGCAGTACCATCGGCGCAGGCGGGCTTAACTTCT
>Ga0310695_10000815_pt1 | contig 77043 bp, 50 predicted proteins | sample RumenRJG_04DNA_FD_203882 | JGI IMG/M metagenome (GOLD analysis project Ga0310695, IMG submission 203882) | Bovine rumen microbial communities from Lethbridge, Alberta, Canada - RJG_04 (v2) (version 2) | ecosystem: Host-associated > Mammals > Digestive system > Stomach > Rumen | place: Canada... | reverse complement strand
TCCAGAATTTCGTCAAAAGAATTATAGACTCTTTTGTTCGGATCTTTCTCCAATTCTTCGACTTCCTGAATAGCTGCAATAGTCTCGGCATTAGGAATTCCATAATTGATTACGTTATGCATATGTTCAATGATGTTACTTTTCACACTCTGACCATAACCGGCAATAATGCTCTTGTAGGTGTTGTAAGTATTTCTATCCATAACGAAAGAGCAAGTAACAGTATCAGATTTCATAGATCACCTCACTAAGCAAACTAAGTAGGTTTACTTAATCTATTGTATCACGTTAGACGGGGTTGAACAAGTTAAGAGATTCCTGTTTCAAGTACTTCTTTGACAGTTTTGCAACTCAATCTGACATCCAGGAGATCTTCTTTGACATCATGTACGAATTCCGGGGGGATGAACGTGCTTTTGGGGTGAGGTCCGGGGGTGGTTGCTTCCCCTTTGGTGGGAGGAGCCCCGTTCAGGCTGGCTACCGGGGAGACGAATGTTTTTTTTCAGAATCCCGTCTTCTTCCGGTACAGTTACCGGCACAGCCTCCGAAAGCCGGTAACAGTTATACCAGGAATTAAATCACGTATATGCAGGCCAGCATCCCCGGCACAGCTCCGCTACTTCCTGCATGTACGGCGGCCAAAAGCCCCGGGCACACCATGGAATACTCTGAAAACATACCGGGTACGGAACAGTTCCCGCCGGAATAATTCCCGATACTCCTGACAGGAAGAATCCCGGTCATATACACAATGTCGGTATTATCACAGTCCCTGAGACAGACACCAAGAAAATCAAGACACTTCCGCTGACCTTCCCTGTCATCCTCGAACTCCCGGAAACGCAGTCCCATTCATCGACCACGATTGCACACCGGGTTCCGCTTTCCGAAAATACATCCCGAGGAGACTGCCGAAGATCGCCCTTGTCCTGAAAAACCGCCGGGATGCCATCTCAGGATCTCCATGTTAAAGAACCTGATTGTTCTTTAACATCTTAATTGAATATCCCCGCATCCGTTCATCCCGGGGGAGCAGTATCATTTTATCCGAATATCTGACCGGGAAGCTTCAGCCGCTCCTTTGACGGAAAACTCCTGTCAAATTCCAGCACGTCGGCCTCCTCCACATAGTACGCCTGCGGCGTCTGGTACACTCCGGTAACCCGGTCAAGATATCCCGGAATAAGTTCACGGCAGAGGAAAAACGAAGAATCGGCATCCTCGGGAAGATCGTGATACCGGATCCCGAAATCCCGGGCATAACCAAAGCCGCATTTTCCGTAAAAACCGATATTCCCCTCAAACAGCACCGCGCCGAACTTCATGGCAGCAGCCTTCTCAAGGGTAAAGTCCAGGAGCTTTTTGCCATACCCCGTTCTCTGAAGCTCCGGGGAGATGCAGATGGGGCCCATGGTAAGCACCGGAACGTCCTCTCCCGAATCCGCATTGATAACGGTCTTCATAAATACGTTCTGACCGATGATTTTTCCATTCAGTTCCATCACATAGTCCAGTTCCTTCACAAAGGCAGGATCATCCCTGAGTACATGGATGACATAATGCTCGAAGGCTCCGGGACGGTAGACGTTCCAGAAGGCTTCGCGAATCAGATTTTCGGTGGTCCGGTAATCATCTTCTCTTTCCGGACGGATAGTGATGTTTTCCATGACAGGAGCCTCTCAATGCATTGCTTTCGGACAGGAATATTGCCTGTCCGCCTTTTCCGGGACTGTTTCAGTCAGCCGGATTCCATTCTTTGTCTTTTGCTCATCCCGGTATCGAATCTGCCCCCTGCGAGACGCAAGCAGGCCTGCAGTATCTGATGCGATACCAGTTTTCCCGACACAAGCCCTGAACTCGTAATACCTTTATTCACTGTACCGGTCCGGTACCATGCCGGAACTCAGTACGAAAGCTCTCCCGCAATATAGTGCCGGTGAGCCTCCGGGGGATAAAAGGATGAAAGATCACCCAGACAGTCCAGGTACCACCCCTGCTGCAGAATCGGGTATTTCTTTTCATAAAGAGGGGCATAGAAAAAGTTCTCCATGAGCCGCTGAGAGTTCAGCACACCCTTGGAGAAGCCGAGCCGGGAACTCCTGTCCTGGAGAAAGCTGTCCAGTGCCTTTCTGATTTTGCTGTCACAAACATAATTAACAATGTCGTACGTCCGCGGCAGCGGCGGGACATTATTTCGGGCGTTGGCCTCCCGGGCCGTTCTCTGAATCAGGGTGCCATACCGCCGCACAATGGAGTAATGCACCCCGTTTCTGGCATAGACGCTCTGATCAAAAATCCCCGTTCCGGACACCAGGGAAACCAGCACGTTATTGCGAATAAAATGCGAGGCGGGGATGTCAGTCTCCCGGCATATCTGATCCCTGAGCATGGTAACTGCCTGAAGCACCCGAAGCTGATTCTGGGTAAAGCGTCCGGTTTTTCTGATTTTCAGGTACAGGCGATCCGGAGGAAGAATATTCTCCGGATCCTGGGAATGGGAAAGCGCATCCATATGCATCCGGAACCATTTCAGGATTTCGGGTTTCTTCTCCATCTCCTGAATAAGATGCTTCATCAGAGGCTCCAGATACGCCACATCCAGAGCGGCATACTCCAGCTGGGCATCGGTAAGGGGTCGCCTGAGCCAGTCTGTTCTGGTTTCGGTCTTTTCCAGGGTGATTCCCAGTGTCTTCTCGATTATGGCAGCAAGGCCGATGGTGTTTCCGTACCCCAGAAAAGCAGCTGCCGCCTGGGTATCAAAGATATTCCGGGGCAGGATGCGCGCAAGCCCTTCCCTTCTGGCATGTTCGGACACGATTTCCAGATCCTCGGAGCTGGCATGGCAGATCATGACGGCATCGGTCATCACGATAAAGGAAAGCAGCTCCGCAAAGTTTACGGCAAAGGGATCCACCAGAAAGATTTCCCCGTCCGCCGCCATCTGAAACAGTGCCAGTTTCGGAAAAAATGTCACCTCCCGAAAAAACTCCGTGTCAAAGGAGATGAACCTGGCCTGTTTTAAGCGCTCCAGCATGTCTTCAAAGCTGGCAGAACTATCTACATAAGTATAATTCATTGCTGTTTTCGAATTATTATTTTCACTTCTAATTTAATACATCTCAATTAATATACTTTTACTAAAACAACATCAAAAAGTCAATATTTACCGCATCTCACCCCGAAAAAGCCTCAAAACTCCCCGGATTCTCGCCAAAAACATCCCTCCGCGTCCGTTTTTGACGTACCTGAGCAGCTAAACAGCAGAACCTGTTCAATACGGAAAGTTCGTATCTCCCGGGCATAAAAAAGCCTGCGCAAAGCAGGCCTCTTTATCGTATCAGTAACCTTGAAGATACTGCGAAACTGCCGTATTAGCAGCCTTCGGTAACTACGGTTACCTTCGGAGCTGTGGTGGCAGAAGTGGCAGCCTCATAGAAAATGCCGCACCCCTGACTGGCACTGGTAACCTTGGAGGAACCGGTCTGCCAGATGGCCAGGCCTCCGGTAGCCACCTGATAGGTCCATTCCTTGGTTGGGGTGGTGCCTTCACTTTCCGCCTCAATGTCAACTGCCCGGAGAATACCTTTGGCAGTGGCAGCCGGACGGCCATACGCAAGTTCAACGCCCTCGGCACTGTTCTGATCGCAGGTTGCGGTGGCAGCACCTGAATTGCAGATATAAGCCCCGGAAGGAGTCTTGTCCTTGCCGGCCAGAATCGCCTTGCTGTAGGTCATGCTGATAGAACTCTTCACAGCACCTGCCAGACCATTGGCGGCACTGATGCGGGCATCCTTCTGAAGATCCATGAACTTGGGAGCAGCAGTCGCTGCGAGAATTCCCAGAATCACAATTACAACTACAAGCTCAATAAGAGTAAAACCACTCTGTCGTTTCATTTCTTGTCCCACCGGATATTATTAAGGTTATGTGTAATTATTGCCCCAATGGGCATCCAATACTCCCGATTATACGACCTAAACCGTTATGGCAGTTAGTGTTTCGCGCTTTGGATTCACATATTTATGATCCATTTCCAAAAATAATGAAAAAGGTTTCAAAAAAAGATTTCTCTATTATTAGCCGGTTTTTGTGCTGTCGCCGGAGCCACCCTCCGGAATAACCGGCTTTCCGTCCCTGTCCAGATGTATGCCCATCTTCTGAAACTCCATGGCCCGGAGCTCCTTGCGCTGAATTTTTCCGACATTGGTTTTGGGCATTTTGTCGATAAACTCGATGTACTTGGGAACCTTGTACTTGGTAAGATGCTTCTGACAGAGGGTTTTTACGATTTCGGCGGTAAGAGCCTTGTTTTTGCGGACAATGAAGACCTTTACCACCTCGCCGCTGTGCTGGCTGGGAACTCCGATGGCCGCCACCTCCGCCACGTTGGGATGCAGCGAAATCACGTCCTCGATCTCTGTGGGATAGACATTGAATCCGGAAACCAGAATCATATCCTTCTTGCGTTCCACAATTTTAAGAAAGCCCCGGTCATTGGCCCAGCAGGCAATATCCCCGGTTTTAAGAAATTCTCCGTCAAAGGTATCCCTGGTGGCCACCTCCCTTCCGAAATACCCCTTCATGACCTGGGGGCCTTTTACCTCCAGTTCCCCCGGAACCCCGGGTTCTGTAATCACACTGCCGTCATCTCCCCGGATAATAATTTCCGTGGAGGGTACCGGAATACCGATAGTGCCGTTATACTCGCTGATATTGTGAGGGCACACCGCCACCAGGGGAGAACACTCCGTAAGACCGTAGCCCTCAAGGATGTGAAGCCCGGTATTGGTAAACCAGCGCTGCTCCACTCCCTTCTGTACCGAGGTGCCGCCCCCGATTACCAGCCGGAGACGCGACAGATGCATGTCGCAGAATTCCTGGTTGTCGATAAGGGCACCGAACAGAGTGTTGACGCCGGTAAGACAGGTAGGATTAAAGGCGCGCATTTCCCGAACCAGACTTTTTATCCTTCGGGGATCCGGAATCAGAAGCGAAGTGCCTCCGAGTCGGAAGAACACCATGCAGTTAATGGTAAGCGCAAACACATGGTACAGGGGAATGGCGGTAACCACATATTCATCCCCCTCCCGGAGCACCGGACCGTACATCCCCAGGGCCTGCTCCACGTTTGCCAGAATATTGCGATGCGTGAGCATGGCACCCTTTGCCGTTCCGGTGGTGCCTCCGGTATACTGCAGGAAAGCCAGATCATCACGGGAAATCATGGGACGGGCGTAAGGATACTCGGAACCTATGGCCAGAACCGTCTTATAGGAGACGGAATTCGGAAGACTGAAGCTCGGAACCAGTCTCTTGAAGTATTTCACCACGATATTGACAAGGGAACCCCGGAACGCTCCGCACTCGTCCCCCATGTTGGTAACTATGATGTGATCCAGGGAAACTTCCAGAAGCGCCTTCTGCAGGGTATGGGCAAAATTGGAGATAACCACAATTATCCGGGCACCGGAATCCCGAAGCTGATGCACGAGCTCGCTGGGAGTGTAGAGAGGATTGACATTCACCACCACCATTCCCGCCAGAAGAGCCCCGAAAAGGGCCACCGGATACTGAATGACGTTGGGAAGCATCAGGGCGATGCGCTCCCCTTTTTTTACCAGAAAATCATTCTGCAGAAAGGCGGCAAAGCTTCTGACCCTTTCATTAAGCTCCCAGTAGGTTACGGAATGCCCCATGCTGATAAAGGCGACTCTGTCCGGGTACTTCTCGCACGAAAACTCGTACATGTCCAAAAGGGAATTGAAAACGCAGGTATCAACCTCCGCCGGTACATCCGAAGGATAGGAATTTCGCCACGGCCTGAACTGATTCTCTGCCATTTTGGGCCCCTTTTGCAGGCATCCTCAATAACCGGTCCGGAATAACAGGGATTCGGAACGGATTGGGAAACCGATCCTGAACATTATAGCCCTCCGGAATGAGAAAAATTCTGAGCAAAAACAGAAAAAAGGCAGTTGATTTTCAAAAATCGTTGATTAATGTCAAACTTTCAAAAAAACAGGAAGAGCTTCCCGGTCCCGGGAACAAAACGGTATTCCGGGCTACCGGCCGCAGCGCACCGCCACGTTATTGTTAAGGGTTCTCCAGGCATCGGATACCAGCTTCACATACCGATCATGAATGGTCTGATTTACCGAGTAATGATAGTGGTAATTTCCCACCCCCTTCCAGATATCCCCGCCGGCCTTTTCGATCTCGCGACGCATCAGATATCCCATGGCCCAGATGTTGCGGCAGGGATTGTCCTTCATGTCATCCTTGTCCAGGTCAAACCGTTTTATCTCGCCCAGTCTGACATCATTGATCTGTGCCGGGCCGCAGTCCTCGGTACCGTTGTTGTTGGTCATGCACTTCCCGTTCACATCACCCCGTTCCACATACAGTATGGAAAACAAAAGCTCCTCGGGAAGCTCGAACTGCGAGGCGGTCCATGAGACACAGTGGGAGTACTTCTTGTAGCGTTTCATGATTTTTGTGTCATAGGCATACTCCCGCCAGTGCCCCTGACATTCCGTGGCTTCCTTTTTGTCCGAAGCCGAAAAAGCCGCACCGGAATAAAACAACGAAAAAGCGGCGAGCAGGATTCCAATCCCGGCAGTGATTCTATTTACGGGCATGTTCTGTCAAAACCTCTCTTAGCAGATCCGCGGTCTCTCTTATGGATTCGGGAGAGACGCTTCTGTCGCTCACCACGGTGATCCCGAAAATTCCGGCCCCATTTCCGGAATCCTGAGGAACATCGGAAACCGCGGCAGCAGCCCTGGCGGAATCAGAACCATCCCTGTCAAAGGAATTTCTGGCCCGGGCAGAAATTTTCATATTGGTATATCCGGAACTCCGGTTGGGGTTCTCCGGGGCGGGATACGGCACGGAAACCTTCCAGTAATACTCATCGGCCTTCTCGTCCTCGCGGGTGGAAATGACAAACTCCAGGGGAGCGGGAACTCCTGTCAGGAAGAGCTTCACCTTTCCCATAGCCATCTTCTGGGACGTGGCGGCGGAAACCACTACCGTTTTCCGATCCGCCGAGGGGATGGCCCTGAGGAACTGATTGGACACCTCGGCCCGGGCAATATCCCAGGGGTAGCCGGAGCTGTCCTCCAGATTGAAAACTATAATGGCGTTCCGGTACAGGGCAAACTGATGGTTGGGCTCGTAGGAAAACTCCTTCCGGACCTGGGTTTTGGGACGAATTACGGGCTTTGCGGGGGCCTGAGAATTATCGGAAACGGTACGGCGTTCACCGGAAAGCTCGGGAGCGCCCTCCTCCACCATGACGATGTTTCCGTTCTCATCCTGTTTGTAAACTCTCTTGGGACGACGCCGGGTAACCTGCGGGGTATCATCATCTCCGGACTGTCTTACCGCCTCGTCAAGAAGCTGCTGCCGGGTACGATAGGAGGTCAGGGTGTCACCGAGCTCCGGCGGCGGAGCCGGGTTGTCAAATGCCGGAACAGGAACGCCGGCCAAAAGGAAAAAAAGCGCCGCAGAACCTGTTAACAGCCGGAACGGCAGTCTTACTGCAGATCCGGACCTTTGGAAAGCTTCCTTGTCAATTTTCCGGACAGAACCGGTCACTCCTCCCAGATTCATGCTAGATTTTTACCTCTTCTATGCTCCGGAGATCCTGCCGGAAATAATTGTAGGACAGCACAAAAATCAAAGGACTCCGGGATGAGCCGGGAATGATGCGGAGCTTGGCAACAGTATTAAGTCCGGTGGGCTTGATAATGAGAGTCCCGGCATCCCCCTTCTCCACCCGAAAACCGTCATTTGACACCTGAATGCCTGATACCGATACCGGGCGGTTCTGACTGTCCACCAGTCTTATCAGAGTTTCGCCGCCCTTGAATACGGACACCTTTTTATTGGGAACGTAGGAGTAATGCAGATACACCTCCTTCATAAGAGGCACATCCCGAGCCGGAGGCGAAGAAACCTCAGGCTTCCCGGTCGGGGAATCCTGACGCCTGTTCTGTGCCTCACGGTTTTCCGGCTGTCTCCGGTGTTCCTGCTTCTGCTGCTGCGTCCGGTAGCTGGTAAGATTCTCCCCCAGCTCAGGGGGCGGGGCCGGGGACAGAAAATCCCCGGCAGTCGCGGCCAGCGACACCGGAAGAAGCAGCAACATAACAATAGAAGATCTTTTCATGCTCATTTCACTCGCTGTGGCACATTGTATCCTCAAAGCGAAAAACCTTAAAGATCCGGATACCATTCTCCGAAACTCTTCCGCCCTGTTCAAGAACGAAAAGCAGACCAATCTTCTCCGGGGAATGATTATACTGCCCTGAGCATCGGCAGCCAATTTCATAACCGTTGGCCGAATCACGAACGTGTCTTGTGAATTTCCTGAGATCCCGGGTATTTCACACCAATCAGTGTTCTGAAAACAGTCTTGCCGGTCCCGGTTTTGGGATCATACTTACCCTTAAGTTGGTAAACATGAGTGTTACCGTTCTTCTGAACCCGATTTTCGGTCCCGATTCATACATCCCCGTCTACAGGGCCTGCCATAATTACCCCTAAATTTACTTAGTGCGATTTATCAGCGTTAAAAACGGCGACTTCCGGAATGAAGCCGGAAAGTCCATCCTGGAGCCCTCGATTGGCCTGCTCCGGACATTGTAATCTCAATGGACTGCATTTCAAAAGGAGCGTTTTCCCCGAACCGAATATATCGATTGCCGAAAAGCTTTTATCACAGTCTTCCTTCAAAAGTACGGAATTTCAGCCATAGCTTCACTGATCGGCACCACCGGTAACGTTTTCCCGCATATCGCAAAGCTGGCAAATTCGCACGAAAACGTTTTTCTTTGATTTTTTTGGAAAAAAATATTGACCTTTTTCAGATTTATGGCAATATATGCACATCCTTGAGACGCGGGGTGGAGCAGTCTGGTAGCTCGTCGGGCTCATAACCCGAAGGTCGTTGGTTCAAATCCGGCCCCCGCAACCATCTCCTTCTGTTTTCATATTTCTTCTTTTCCTTTAAATGTTAAGTAACGGTACCATATCGTTTTTGTGATGCGTGCTTTCTGAGGCGTCTGATTCCGGGCCAGAATGTTTCCCTGAAGTTTCCCATAGCAGGAATGTTTTGGGTATTCATCCCCAACCGGAAAGGTTCCGGATCATTTCAGGGACTCTGAAAAACACCGCGGAACACACTTCCTGAAATACCGGCATTCCGTTTTCAGCCGGTATTTCCGCTGCCACCCGAAGCCGCAACAAAAAATCAGGGCTTCTCAAAAGAGACAAGGGGATTCCATTTAATGTCCGGCTTCACGGGGTTCCCAAGCCCTTTAAAGAAGTCCTGACACTCCTGATACGAAAGCTCGCCGTTTTTGCCGTTTCTCCTGGTAATCTTGCAGGAACCGGGATCCGTATTTTCAGGACCTCCCAGTCTCTCCAGCTCTTCCGGCGTCAGCATATATCCCTCGATCCGACTGTCAATTCGGCCCCTGTCGAGAATCACATACGAAAACGATCGGCATCCGGAGCCGCATTCCCCGATAAGCCCCACGCCCCTCTCGTAGAATTCAAATTCGGGAAGTCCGGAGTCATCTCCCTTCTCTCCGGATCTGGACAGGAGTACCGCCGGCTGATTCCACTTCCTGTCGTCAAAGCCGGCATTGAGAGTCACAGCAACAATAACTTCGGCGGCATGATTCCGGTCACTGAAAAACAGCTCCGAATTGCCGTCGCCGTCAATGTCGTAAAAGGCATAATAAGCCGGGGAGATTCCCTTAACGGTGTCATAGGCCTTTCCGGACAGGGATATCCCCGCTCCCCGGAATTTAAACCCTGAGCCATCCCGGGGATAGTCGGACACCATCCCGAACAGCAGTCCGTCCACAGTCTCGTTAATCACCTTAACCCCGTCCTTCTCGAAGGAATAGTAGGTTTTTATCGCTCCGGTGGCCGTTGCGAACTCTGGTCTGAAAGAGCTTACCGGATTGTCCCGGTACGTTGTGAGAGTCTCCTTCGCGGGGTCATAATCATAGAAGCACACTCTTTCGTCGTAGAGCACGTCGGCCATGATATGAAAATTCACCCCAAAAATCCGGTGTCCGTCGGATCTTTTCCAGACCCGGGCCATCATTACGTTGCCGTCATCATCTTCATCGGTCATCAGAAATCCGTTTTTGATGCTGTCCTTCTCTTCCCCGGAGAGCTTTCCGGCCGCGGCTCTCCGGAGCAGATTATCGGCCAGGTCCACCGGAAAACGGTCATTAAAAGCCTTCATCAGCGCTAGAACATCGGGGGCTGCACCGGATTCCTTAACAGGAATGACAGTCTCCTCAGCACACTGAAAGGAGGCCCTGTGAATATCCTGGGCAACCGCATTTCCCGCCAGAATACCACCCAAAAAAATATATGCCGCAAATCTCACAAAAACCTCCCCGAATCAATTTTGACAGGAAATCGCAACCGGCCGGTCGCATTACCTGCAGCACCCCCGGTTCCGGAACCCTCATATTCTACCGCATGTCGTCCCGCTGACGGAACTTAAGGCCGAACTCCCGGCGGCATAAAAATCCCTGATCACCGCCCTGCTCTGATGTAACACCCGCAGGATTTTCATGAAAACTGCGACCGTACCCGCTAATTTTTTGCATTATCTCTTTAAAAACTCCCATCCCGCCACTATTTGCAGTACTGTGAAGACGTTTTCACCGGGAACGGTTCATAAGAAACAATCAAAGTACTGCCGCAATGTAACCTTCATCAGGCAGACTCGTTCTCCTTCCGGTGATGCGATTTCTCGAAAGCACGACATTTTCATGCGGCATTTACATGCGACTTTATCATGCATCTTCGTGCGATCTTGTAAACGGGATAACATACACATGAAATGGAATCTGAAAAAACTTTTTAAAAACAAATTCGCAGGGATTATTCCTTTCTTTTTGTTTATCGTTGCCGTTACCACCGGATACGGCACCAGCGGAAATCTCCGCAATGTCTCCAATCAGGCCTCCAAAAGTCCTGCTGCGCAAAAACTGGTATATCGCAGAAGCCGGGAAGAAAGCGCTGACAGCGTTGCCGACGAGTTCCTTACCAGAGCCGCCATGGAGGAACCTGAAATAACCAACATTCTGGCGTCTCTCGAAAGCGAGGATGTCCGTCTTGACGGCCTGGAATACCGTCTCAAAAGCAAGGACAGTCTGGCCAGAAAAATCCTGAAGCGTTCTCAGGAACAGAACACCGGAATCCGGGACGCGGCCTCCGGAATCAATGACGTGCTCCGGTATACCTATGTAACCTCGGATGACAAGTATTCGGAAACGGTAACCAGCGCACTCAAAAAGCTTTCCCGGGCCGGCATCGAAACAGCGGTATATAAAAATGTCTGGGGAGAGAACGCCTTCGTCTACGACTGGAATGGCAAGTACCGCTCCGCCCCGGATCCCAATCAGTATCAGGGGACCAATGTGGTTCTTTATACTCCGGGAGATGTTCCCATTGAAATCCAGTTCCATACCGAAACCTCATTCCGTACCAAGCAGGATACCCACCGCTTCTACGAGGTTATCAGGAGCCGAGACTGCTCTCCCGAGGAAAAGGCCGAGGCTATCCGGCAGCAGGCAATTCTTAATTCCCGGATTCCGGTACCGGAGGGTGCCCGCGATCTCCGGTTCCCCGTATAACTCCAGGAAGGCTGTTTTCAAAATGCCGGCTTTGTGCCGGCTTTCAGAATATTTCCATCCGCTCCCTTCTCCGATGCTCCCGGGGTATTTTAGTTTTCCGCAGCCGAAAAAATCGTCCCGACCGCAACTTTTTTCCCGATACGCCACACGGGGGCATGAAAAACAAATTAAACTTGGCTATAATTTGTCCCTGAAAATTGTGCTGTTTTTCTGTACAGCAATAATAACCTCTTTCATCCTAAGAAAAGCCAATCATTTTTGGAGCGCATCATGCTGATCAGTATTGCCTGCCTGACAGGTTCTCCTGACAATCTGGCCAGGGCCCGGGTATTTGGCATTATGAAGAACATTGAAGTCAAAAGTCAGAATGACGTACTGAAAGCCATCATGAAGCTCTACCGGCATCCCAAATCTCCTTTCCCGTGCATCGGCACTGTCAGAGCTGGAATTGACGGAATTGTGGCTCCGACAAACAGCGACACCTTTATGTGGATAACCGTCAATGAAGGCGGCAATGTCATTCTGGACGATTTCGGATCCGGAGATCGCACCAACCGCATGGACAACTTCAACCGGATCTGCCAGACTGCCATGAAGCGCTGCCAGAGCATCTGGAAATTTTCTGAAATGTGGACCCTCAGTCATCATAAAACCAGTACTGAGGCCCTGGTGCGGAATTATGTGAACTTTGTGACCATGACCCAGCCGAGATCCGCCTATCTGAGCTGGCTCGGAGCTTCCGGTGCTTTTACCAGGGCTCCCTTCAACAACTCAGAGGAGCTTTACTATGTCGGTATCGACATGAGCTCCGTCGACAATACCAAATCGGTAAAGGCTGCTCTGGAGGATGCTTTTTTCAGGGAATTTGTCAAAAATCACGACAACTCCCTGGAAGTTCAGGGCGGAGCTTTCATTGCCAGATTCCTGGAAAGCCGAAGAATTCATCCCGAAGCGGAAATTAATTCCTCAAAAAGCTTTGATGAGAAACGGATGGAAAGTCTGAAAAAAGAAATGATTCACAGCTGGCTGAAAAGATAACCTTGTACATGCCGACTGCACTTCCGGCCGGAAAAACAAAACTCTTCAGAATGCAGAATGAATAAGATCCTGATCGAAGCCTTCACGTATCCGGCATATCCGGAGGCTGAACTCATACCGGAATTATGTTTTTTTAATTTTTCAGGATACATGGGGCAGTCAGCTTCGGGAATAATGATATTCGCGGGACAATAACGAATACGAAAACAATGAATAAGAAGACTGGAAGATTCCGTTTTCGATGCTTTTCACCATTCCGGAAAAGAGCGGGAAACTCCCCAGTTGTTTCCGGGACACCCGAAGCCTGCCCTGAAAATAAGGATTGTTCCGGAGATCTCCGGATATGCCTTCGGGAATTAACAGCAGAAGACGGTCATGAGAACCATCACTGAAGTGCCGTAACCTCGGCAGCACTGCAGACACTGCTTGAGACGGCAATGTCCTTCACCGGGGTACCGTCGGAAAGCCGGTAGTAATAATGAATCTCCCCGATGCGCGGCAGAATCCAGTTCCGGTAGGTTTCGTTCCCGCAGGTGCGTCTGATTCGGCCTTCGACAAAACCGGAGGATCTGACCACGGATCTGCTGCTTTGGGAAATCAGAAAATTCACCGCAAGGTTTCCGTCATCCGTAACCGACATCCGGGGCTCCTGCTCCTCCGGCAGAAATTTCTCGTGCATTCTCTCGAATGCGTAGGGGGCAAAGGCAGTGCGCAGATATTCCCGGCTCAAAAGCTTTCCATTTTCCTTCTCGTAGGCATAGACAAATTCATCGTCAAGACGCACCTCCTCGCTGTCCAGAATCTTCTTTCCGACAGTCAGCGGTGATTTTCCGGTACAGAAGGAATAGGAAATTTTCTTGTTAAAGAAATTCCGGGTGTCATGAAAAAATTCCAGGTAGATATTCTCCGTCCGGTGCAGAACCCCGAGTCGCAGCGCCAGAAGACAGAAGGTTCTCATATGCCCGCTGTCCTGTGCCTGACCATCCAGATCCAAAGGACCTATATTGTCAACGGCGTTTATTCCCATGACCAGGCCGGTTCCGTCCTCTGCCACATGGATATCCACCAGCGAGAAGAAGTTGTCCAGAGACTGAGGCACCTCGTAGGTATGATAGAAATACGGGAGAAAGAGATTTTCAAAATACTCCCGGGAATAGTACCGCGGAGTTCCGGATCCCATACCGCCTTCCGGACGTGAGGAATCAGAAGAATCCCCATAAGCCGGAGTCTCCGGGCCGGAGTCCGAAGGAAGGGTTACCGAATCTCCGGCCCCGCCGTCATCAGGAGAAGCAGTCCCGGAATGGTCGCCTGAGATATCAGCTTCCAAACTCGGGGCTTCCTTCGAAACCGCTGCGGACGACACCTCCTGTGCCGGACGCGTCCCGTTTTCCGCCCCGGATTCCGGAGTCCCCGGAGTTCCGGGATCCGGGGTCGGGGATAGCTCCGCGTTCGAAGGTCCGGGTTCCGCATTTTCCCCGGGGGCTGCCTCGTCCCCGGTCCCGGGGGGAGCAGTGTCTGCTGAAGCGGATGCCGGCTCAGCCTCCTGTTCCGGGACCGGATTTGCGGACTCCGGAGCGGGCCCTGCCGAAATTCCGGTGTCTCCGCTCTCACCGGAGTTCTCCATCCGACTCTCCTGCCCGGACTGTTCTCTGTCTTCGCCCTTCAGTTCTCCATCTTCAGCCCCGGTAACCGAAAGCGGGGAAACGGGGCCCTCGGAATTATCGGAATTTTCAGGAGCGCGAGCCGGAGCTTCCGAAATATCCGGGGTTCCGGAAATCGCACTTCCGGACACCTGTTCCCGTCGGGAATCATTGATGCTCTTCCACACCGGATTGGCGGAAGCAAGGGCTTCGGTTCCTTCCTCCCCGGCAGGAATGTCCGATTCCCGGGGTTCATCCACCGCAACCATAGCCGGATCGGCAGAAGAACCGGCAGATCCGGCCGGCTCTCCCGCAGCATGAATGCCGGGTTTCCCGGGGTCTGACACCGGCGGCTCGGATGCATAAGCCCCGCCTCCCGATACTCCCGTCAGAAGCAATGACAGAAAAAAACGCCTAAGATACCTCATGCGATAATCTCCGCGCTATCTTCCGCAGATCCCGGGATACAGGGTTACATGGTGCAGGGATCTGCCGCTGCCGTCATACATATCGCCCTCCACCCGGCGCACTCTGCTGTAGGGAGCCTTGTTCGCCGCTATCTTCCGGCAGTAGACAGTCATTATTCTGTTCCAGGATCTGTCATAAAGAACGGATCTGGCGAAAAGAGGCATTTCGGAATAGACCGGACTGGCCACGGCGGTTACAAACACCACGCCCTCATCCGAAAAGCTGACCCCGGTGATTTTTCCGAAATGAAAGTCGTATGGGATTTTGGAAGCATATTTTTTTCGATAAAGAGCCTCAAGCTCTGTCCGGGTATAGTAACTCTGCCCTGCCGGGGCCTTTTCGGCCGTCCGAATCTGCCGGGCTTTTCCCTGTGATACCGCGGCGAGAGAAACAGAACAGAAGACCGGCGCCATAATCAGCGCCAGCAATACCGACCGGAGAACCCGGAAAATCCCGGATCCCCTTCCGCCGTGCTTATGTACCCCTTCTGCCATAGCCCACTTTGCTCCCCGTATTACCAGTCCCCGCCGCGGTTGCGGGCGGAATTCCCCAAATCAGCACTACGCCGCGCTCCGGAACGGACTCCGTAATTATACGGGAGATTTTCTGAAAATAATGCAAAGTCATCCGCAAACACCGGCGGTTTCAGGAATTCCGTTTCGGATCCCCTTTCCGGATCCCCTTCCGGTCACTGGAAAAACTCCCGGTACTTCCGGGGCGGATTTTTCCGGGGCTCTTCCTGGGCAAGATCCTCGCCGCGGGCAGCCTCCTCCAAACTCTCCCGGTATTCCTCTCTGCCATGCTCCGTAAGTTCATAAAACAGCTGTCTGGCCTTGCGATAGCAGTTCAGGGAACGCACCGCATTCTTTTCAGTACCGCATCCCTCCAGGTACATCCGCCCCAGACAAAGCCAGATCTGTCCCTGTACCCGGCGCGGAGTTTCCCGACTGCAGAGTTCCGAGGCACGGCTTATCATGCTGAACGCCTCCTTCTCATTTCCGGCCCCCGGACAGCCTTTTCATAGCTCTTTTCAAAACCGCGTCTTCCTTCACTGAACAGCATTCCCAGTTCATTCATGGCTTCATCATTGCCGGCGGCAACATCAAATTCCATAAGATGAGTCACCAGTCTGATTACCGGTTCCGGCAAATCCCCCGGGGCATCATCGTCCATAATTTCAAGAGCGCATTCGAAAAACTCGGTTCCGGCAGTTTCAAAGAAATCAGTACCGTTATCCGCAATACAGGAAGGAAATCAAAGATTTGCGGAAACTCATTTTTGTCAATCACCCCGAGACATTTCCGGATCTCGGAAAAAGCTCTCTTTTTCTCATCTGTCCTCTTACCAGCCGTTGCTGCGACAGTGCTCTGTATTCACGTCCACGCTGAAAAGATACCGAGTACCCTCGTAGTAAACAAAACGATAGCTGTCCAGCCGATCCACCATATTCTTCCTGAGATTCCGGTTCTGGCAGATATTCTTAAGAACTCCGTAGGGAGTGTGATCCCCGGCCACCCTTTTGCTGAGCCGGAAAACATTGGTAATGACACTTCCGGGACCGGCCGAAATGTCATAAAGCTCCACATCCTCGGATACCTTTACCGGAAAGCGCCGCCCCTCCCGTTCCCGGGGCAGAATGTTAAGAAACAGATTCTTTTCCGTATAGTGGCCTTCCGGAGTAAAGAGGGCCGGGTCCCGGGGAATATCGTCTGCACGCGCGGCGCACACCGCAAGTATCAGCTCCCATAAAAACAAAAATAATAATTTTTGATGCATTTTATTTATTACTTAAAGGTATAATTAATCTTAATTCCCTGTTTCCCGGAATTCTATCAGAAAATCCAGCCGAAAAATGCCCGGACACCGCAAAAACCGGACGCGAGTAACATAATGAAGAAAAAACGGTATCCGAACAGGAGAGTTCACACTCCTTCCGGGGCTTCGGACAGAGCCATTCTGAATCCGGAATTCCGGGACCGGTATCAGCACATGACATTCGCAAGGGAAAGCTCCGCACTTTCCGTTCCGAAACCCCGGTCTTCCGAAGCCGTCCGAAGCCCTCTCATAATGAAGAGATCATGCACCTCATCAGGAAGGCTGCGGTAGGCGGCAATAAGCTGCGCCAGAAGATTGAGAAGACGGTTATGAGCCCGGGAGCTGAACTCCAGCCGCTGCCAGGAGGTAATGGCCTCATGGCGTTCCAGAAACTGCCGGCAGACCTCCGCACGATCAAAAACCAGCCAGAGCTTCCAGTAAAGACGTTCCTCGGGATTCCTCAGGGTGATGCGCTTCTGCAGGGTTACCGGTACCTCCAGATCCTCCAGAAGAAGCTCGAGACCGCATTTTCTGATATGCCGGAAATACAGGCGAAGCTCCTCTTCAAAGGCAGCGGTCAGATCGGGAAGCTCCAGGGTAACCAGACTGTCGGGATTAAGGCACGGACGAATCCGGGCCTTAATCCGCTGCCGAGTGCCGCGACCGTCTGAAACAGGCTCACAGTACTGATTCCACAGAAGAACATGAAAAGCCCAGTACGCCGCCTTTCCCATGCGCCGAAAAAGACCTGCCGCATCCCGGGAATAAAACCTGATGCTCCTGATCTGCCTGCTCATTTTCTTCCTCCGCTGCCGCCCTAACAGCAAAAGATGATAGCCGGAACAACTCCGAATACCGTAAAACAAGCCTTTTGGAACCCGTCCGCCAATCCCGCTACGGCCGGAAAAAACCGCCTCCGAAACGATCATCGGAATCCCGGGAACCGTCTCCGGAAGATGGATCCCGGCCCTGAGAAGGCTGATCGGTGCTTCCGAGAGAGTTTTTCCGGAAATCCGTTGCGGCAAAGAAATTGTAGATCATGGGAAGCATTCCCATATAGGCTCCGTTAAGAGCCATGAATACCTCCGGCCTGTCAATCATGAGCATTGATACCGAAAACAGCACCAGAATGATGGTGTTGGCATAAACATTGACCCGGATAACGGTAATCATGGTGGTCCGGACCCCCATGAAGTAAAAAATTCCGTAGCCGAAAACCGCGGTAATGGCAATGCTGAACACCATCTTGAAAAGGATGGAGATGAACATGGTAATAAAAATCAGCACCGGCACCAATGTGCAGCTAAGCACTTTGAGATTGGCGGCCACGGTTTCGGCATTAATCTCCGTTCCGGGATACAACCCCAGTTCCCGGTAGGTGATATCGCTGCTGCTGATTCCGTTAAAAACGCTGATCCGATCCTTCCCGAAGGTTACATGAAAAACCAGCTCCGGAGCCTTCATGCTGCTGATTTCCCGGGGCAGATCCTCACTTTCCACCTGAGCTCCGTCCGGATTGAACAGAAGTACCGGGGTTCCTCCCGGAGTCATGACGGAAACATATTTCCGGTTATCCCGGGATTCCCTGAAAAACACCCCGGGAGACTGCTCTCCCAGAAATTCGAATTCCCCGTCCTTGTTGACAGTGAATGACGGGAATCCGGCCAGGAGCTTCTCAAGATCGTTATTTACGTAATTTACGGCAACGGATGTCATATAAACGGTAATCACCAGCGTCGCCAGCAGAATCACCTCAAAAAAATACTTGGCGCTGACACCTCTGAAGCGGGATATCACCGACACGTAAAAGCGTCTGGAGCAGACAGCCAGCACCGGATAATAGAACATCCTTCTAAAAAATCGCTTCATGATGAATCTCGCTTAACAAACTCTGAAAAAGAAAGAGCCCGGAACCGTTCTTAAAGCCCGGACACGCTTATATTCTACCTGATTTTCCGGCCGTAACTTCTGTCAGGAAACAAAAATCCCGGAACATGCGCAACGCTCCGGGATCATAATCATTGACGGTCAGACCGCTGAAAATGCTGAAATCACCGAGACAAAACTACTGCTGTGCGGCCTCTGCGGCTTCCTTGACTTCATTCTCGGTCATACCGCCGCCGTAAACAGCCTTCATAATGCGCTCGTAGGATTCCGGAAGAGCATTCATGAACACATCCAGAATCAGTCTTACGATATTGGGATCAAAGGTGGAAGTAGCGTTGGCCTGATCATTGGCAGCGCCCATCAGAAGATACGGAATACAGGCGGATGCAGCAACGTCCTCGGCAGGAGAAACGTAGTACTTGACTACCTTGTTCTCGCCGTTGAGACGGGTCAGCTCCCTTTCGACAGCCACTCTGTTGCCGTCATTTACAGCCTTCGGTTCCATAAAGCATCTGATTACAACGTAGGGAGTATCATCAAAAATAACCAGAGTCTGAAGAAGCTTGCCCTTCACATCCAGAAGAGTGCGATAAATCACGGAATGGAATTCGTCATTGGCTTCCTCTGCCGGACGAAAGGCCGTAATGTTGTTGTTTTTGAGCATTGCCTCAAAAAGTTCTGCATTTTTGTTCATTATTTATTTTCCTGTAAAGTTCAAAAGTCACCATGCATTCATATGTGATGATTGTTAGATAACGGCTAATTATGTCCCAAATGGCGACACAACAAATGAAACATTGTCCCGTAATGTGAGCTGCACCCTGTTTTTTAAGGGAGAACGGACATTGCGGGCCGTAAAGAACGGGAATACCCCGTTCCTGCCGCGAGAGAGTTCCCCCGGAACAATCCTCACGAATCATGACCGAACATCGCGGTCTTTGCTGTGACCTGTCGCGCTGCGCATTCCTGTTCAAAAAAGTGATTTACAAATTCCTGTCAAAGCAAAATAATGATATATGTCACATTATTCGTCAGGGAGAGGATATTATGGAATTCTCGCAGCACTTCCGGAGATACCACGATAACTATCTTTTTATGCTGGGACATCTGGCCACCGATATCTGCCAGGGATCCGTGGGAGCCTCGCTGGCAGTGCTTCTGGCCGCCGGGTATCTCCACACCAATACCGAAATCTCCATGCTGGTTCTGGCATCCACCCTGCTGTCATCCATCGTGCAGCCCCTGGTGGGGATCATCTCGGACCTGAAGCCCCGCCCCTGGATAATGACTGCCGGAATGGTGACTGCGGCTCTGGGCATGGGCTTTATCGGCTTTACCCATAATTTTATTCTGATGTTCGTCCTTATCAGCATCAGCGGCGTGGGCATCGCCATGTTCCACCCCCAGGGGAGCCGCCTCTGTCACGCCTGCTCCCGGGAGCACATGGGCCGGGGCATGAGCATATTCTCCGTAGGCGGCAATATCGGATTTGCCGTGGGCCCTCTGGTAATCTCCCTGGCCACCTTTCTGTTCGGGCCTCCGGGCATTGCCGTCATCATGTTCCCGGCCCTCATCATGACCTTCGTTTTTCTGAGAAGAAATCAGCACTATCTGGATCTTACCAATAACGAAAATCGCGAACTCAAATCACAGCCAAAGGAAAGGGAAAGCTATTCCGGATTTGGTATCCTGACCATGATGATTTTCTTCCGCTCCTGCGTCTACTTCGGGCTCACCACCTTTATCCCGCTTTACTTCATGTCCCGGTTCCGGTGGGAAGTAGGCATGGCAAACGCAAATCTCACGGTAATTGCCGTCTGTTCCGCCCTGGCCACCCTGGCCGGAGGAGTGCTGGCGGATCGCATCGGGTTTAAAAAAGTACTGGCACTGTCGGCAACCCTGGCTATTCCGTTCCTGGCTGCATTCGTCATGTCCGACTCCGCCGGACTTGCCGTGGCATTCCTGATTCCGGCCGCCCTGTTTCTGTACGGCAGTCTCTCTGTATCCATGGTGATGGGACAGAAGCTGCTCTGCAATCACATCGGCTTCGCTTCGGGAATCACCATCGGTCTCGGCATCTCCTTCGGAGGCATCACCTCCCCGGTGCTGGGCTATATCGGAGACCATTACGGACTGGAATACACCATGTGGGCCATTACAGTTTCGGCAGTAATTTCGGCTCTCATATCCTGGTTTATTCCGGATATTGACGCCATAAGAAAGCAAAAGAGAGAAGCCGCTTCCGGAAACTGATAAAATCAGAGCTGCAATAAAACGCCGTTTCCGGACTCATTCCGGCTGAATTCAGCAGAAACGTCCGGCACTGAGGAGCATCTCATGACCACTGAACACCATTCTCCATTAAACAATCCCCCGGAAAAGCCGTCGGCAAAGCCCGTGGCCCGGGTTCCGGAAGACTCCGGAAAATCCCGGACCCCGCTTCCGCTGTCCCTGGAAAAAATCCCGGCCGGCTTTCCTGCTCCGAACGGCGGCTACATCGACGGCAGTCTGGATCTGAACGAATTCTGCATCAGTCATCCGGCATCTTCCTATATTTTTCAGGTAATCGGGGATTCCATGATCGAAGCCGGAATTCTCCCGGACGACTATCTCGTGGTTGACCGGGCCCGGGAACCCCGGCACGGCGACATTGTCATCGCCGAGGTCTGTCAGGAGTTTACCGTAAAGTATCTGGAGCTTACCCCGGTTGCCCGGCTGGTTCCCGCCAATTCCGACTACCAGCCGGTAGTCATCACTCCGGATCTGGAATGTGAAATTATCGGCGTGGTGGTGACATCGCTCCGAAAATACTGATGCCCTGGCACAGAATAATGCGGCTCCGGACTGTTCCGTAGCTTCCTGAAAACATTCCATACATGTCCCGACCGGGAGAAAAACTGACCGCAGTAACTGATTTCATCGCATATTCGAAAAAAATTTCGGAGAGACCTCATATTTTATCGGGACTGTTTGAAATCATCCGGCCTCCTCCTGTACCATTACCCGGAAAATGCGGCTCTCCTGTCTCCGGGAAAGGCTATCCGCCCTTCAATTACAGGCATCTGCAGTAACAGGGACCTCACCGACCGTCTCAGCCTGACAGCTTCCGCATCCCAATACAAAACATACATGGAGTTTAGTATGAAAAAATCAAAACTGGCCATTGCCGCAACGGAAGTCATCCTGTCAATGCTCCTGCTTTCCGGGTGTCACGGTCATGCAAACAACCATAACGATGAAGAGCATCATAATCCCTCTTTCGGAATTGCAAATGATGGCAATGTTCTGACCGGAGCCCCCTTTTCCATTTACGGCTTCTACACCTCAGACATCACAGCAAAATACGGCCGCATCTACCGGGACGCCGCAGCGCAGTCATCTGGCGGAGCTGTTCAGTCAGGAGATGCCGTCCCGGCTCCGGAAGAATGGCATTACGTGATTTCCGCCGACCTCTTCAAGGACAGAACCCTGACCCTCCCCATCGAGGAAGAATTCACCCTGACCGGCTTAAATGGCGAGACTGTTGTCGAAAAGGTTGTTATCGGAGCTGAAGACAGCAATGTAGGCCCCGTTGATCCGCTGTTCAAGTATCAGTGGCATATCTATAACAACGGTACAGAAAACTTCGGAGTGGAACATGCTCCGGTTGCCGGCATGGACCTTAATGTTATTGAAGCCTGGAATAATCTGACCGCCATGGGAAAAACCCCGGGAGACGGCGTTCATGTTGCCGTTCTCAGGGCGAACGCATGAACTTTTTGTGCACTTTTCAATATTAGTAATACAGACAACGTTTTGACTTGACAGTTTGATAAAAACTATGCTAAAATTGGTATGTATTAGTAATAGTGGAGCATGTCATGAAACCGGACCTGTCGGCATACCCTGAAATACCACCAGGATGTTTAGTTAACGAAAACAAAATTTTTAATTTGTTTCAGATTTATAAAAATGTTAAAACAGTTGATCCTGAAACTGGTAAGACTAAATATATTCGCGAAACTGTCGGTTCTATCAAAAACGGTGTTTTTACTTTTAGTAAAACCTATCTTCTGAAGAAAGAAAATATTGAACTAGCATCTAAATTACATGCTGAAGGCAAATCTGAAGATGGAAAATCTGTATCAAGTTCATCATCAGATAAGAATGAACCAAACAATGAAAAGCAAATTTGTAATAAAATTGATGAAGCGCTTAAGAAAACATCATTTGATCAAAGGGATTCTAGTAAAATTGAAATACCTATGCTAACCATAGTATTAGGATCAATTATTAGCGCGCTGTCCGGTGATACTGGGTGTACTGAAATCAGCGAAGCAATCAATGGCAGACTTAAAAAATACTTTAATGATAATAACATGGGAGATTTGGTAGTTGATAATTGCTCTCATGATACCGTCAGAAAAGCATTTTTATTGGTAGAAGCAGATACATTAAGTGAGTTGTATACAGAATTAATCAAACCTCTTATTAAAGATGACTTTAGGGTTATTGCGGCCGATGGTCAGGCATTAAGAGCAACGGGGAAAACGACTCCTGAAAACAATAGCAAGCACGGTGCCTACATGCTTATGAACTTTTATGATGCAACAAACAGAGTCTGTCTTTACCATAAACTGATACAGAAAAAAGAAAACGAAATCAGTGTCGGCCCTGAGGCACTCAATAAATTAAATTTAACTAATTCTGTAGTTACAGCTGATGCAATGAGTTGTCAAATTGATTTTGTAAACACGGTGATAAACAAAGGTGCTCACTATTGCCTTTCATTAAAAGGGAATCAAAACAAATCATTTGATGAGGTTCGTTATTTATTTAACACTACACCCCAAGAACAAATTATTTCATATGAACCTGAAATAACTAAAGAGCATGGACGTATCGAGCAGTATAAGATATCGTTAATCAGTGGTCGTCGTTTATCAAAAATTATTAAAGAAAAGTGGCTAGGATTGGATGACGGCAGTATTGTAAAAGTTGAAAGAAGCACTTGTCAGCGAACAACTAAAAATAATACTTGGGAAGAGCGTTTTTACATCACGTCATTACCACCAATTGATGAAAACTCCAAAAGAGTAAATGAGATTATTAGACATCATTGGGGCATTGAAAATAATTTACACTGGTGTCTTGATATGCGATATAACCAAGATAGAATTCAAGCTAACAACCCTAATTACATTGCTAATCGCAGTGCATTGAATAAACTTGCTTTGGCATATCTGGAGAATTACCGTTATTGGTTATGGAATAAAGGCAGAGAAAAAGAAAAGCTTAGTCTTAACATCCTACAGAAAAGATGTTACGACCCTAAGGCTGCACTTGAATGCATAGCATGTTCTTTGGGACTTGTCTAGGGCAAACTTGATGCGTTCGCCCTGGCCGTTCTTGACACCCCCGCCGATTTCGCACATGAGGATCTGGAATCCCGGAAATTCGAGGACTCGGATGTTCCTGACACCGCCCGAATCCGCAACATAAAAGGACTTACCCCGGAAGATCTCGCCGAGGATGCCGATGATCTTCATGGTACCGGCGTTTCCGGACTCATCGCTGCTGACGGCACTAACGGAAAAGGAGGAGCCGGCATTGCCTTCAATGCAACTCTCACCTCCTATGCCTTTGACAATTATGAAGACGATGACGATGACGGCGATGATGAGGATGAGGCCGACTACTCCTTTGTTAAGAGCAGTCCTGAAAAAATACTGGAAATTAAAAAAGAAATTGACCGTCGGATTACCGAAACCTTCAAAATGTCTTCAAAGAAGAATACCGATCTCTTCAACATGAGCCTCGGCTTTGACTATTTAACATACAATTCTCCCGCCGTATGGCAGTACCTGAACAATCTCAGAGACAGCAATATCGCCCTTTTCAAGGCTGCCGGCAATGAATTCGAAGATATTGATGACAGTATTATCGAAGAAGAAAGATACGACAAATATGCCAATCTGGATCGTGAATTCAAAATGACTTCCTCGGTAGAAAGGCATCCCTACACCATTAACGTCGGTGCAGTTAACGCTCAGGGAATCAAATCCAGCTACAGCAGCTCCAGTGCAGATCTCTGGGTGTCCGGTCTGGGCGGAGAAATGGGATATTCCGGCGGTGATGACGATGCCGCGGCACTGGTAACCACCATTTCAAGCTATGCGGCATCCGAATACTCAGATACTGACTGGGATGCCGGCTCTCCTTTCAGAATGCTTCCCAATACCGCTTTTTATACCGCCAAAATGAACGGCACCTCCGCAGCAACCCCTACTATTTCCGGAGTAGGCGCGCTGATATATTCGGCAAAGCCGGACATCACCGTTCCGCAGCTCCGGTACATTCTGGCAGCAACCTCCCGCAACGACGAGGCACTCCCTTCTCTGGCCGTGGATGATTCTGTAACCATCTCGGAAATCGAGGGCGTCAGGGTCAATACCGGATGGCAAACCAACAAGGCTGGCATGCGGCATTCCTCATTCTACGGCTTCGGTCTTGCCGATGCCGGAAAGGCGGTGGAAAAGGCCGGAAGCTGCGACAGCGACAAAAACTGCAAAAAACGCGCCGCACTCCCCGAGGAATTCGTAACGGCGGTTAACAGCTGCAGCTATGCGGATCCCGACAGCAAAACCAAGATTGTCTGCACCTTCAGAGGGCTCAGCGACCAGGACGGAACTCCCGCCAAAGCAGTGGAGATCGACGCCCTCACCGTTGACATTGCCGGATACAGCTTCATTACCGCGGGGCAGACCAACCCGTCATGCAAGGGGCTCAACAAGGATCCCGCTTCCCAGAAATTCCGGGCCGGCGTTGTCAATGCCAACAACGTTACGCAGATCAACTTTACGCACTCCGATACCGATGTTGATGCGGTGCTGAAGCCCTACTATACCGGCTGGGACTACTACGGATCCAATGTCTGGTCGGCTGACGCTCCGGCCGGCGACAATCCTCTGGAAATGCCTGCGGCCGGTTTTTATATGGAAGAGGTTTCCGGTGATACCTCCTTCACCATGACCATCAGATCGCAGTGCCAGCTGGACGTGGCCGAACTGAACCGCACGGCAAAGGTTACAGTTTACGGCTATACCGATTAGCCATGACCGTAACTGCTCCCGGGGTCTTCAAAATTCCGGGAGACAGAACCCCGCTCTCACCCTCGGTAACGGCCGGCGCCATGCCGGCTTTTTTACCGCCTCCGCATCTTACTGCCGCTTCCGAATCAGATCCTCCGGTTCCGCCCCTTCCTTTATGTTTTGCATGATGTGATCCGTTGCTCGTTTTTAACCATTTTTTGAAATTTTTATTCCGTGCTATATCAGGAATATTTTGAAACAACAAAGGGCATTTTGTTACATTAACACAACACCATTCCTTGTAAAACAAGGTTTTTCATCATTTTTTGCAATTTTTGATGAAAATGATTTCAGAGTCATGAAAGTATTTTCATTAAAAAATTCTGTAGTATTTTTACAAATTGCTATTGCGTTTTGTGCAGTGTATCACTATCATAAAAATGTGCTCAGCGAGATGAGTTAAATGAATTTCGGAGGAAAACGAAATGAAAAGACTTTTTAACAGATATGCCGAAACCGACAGCCGCCTGGCTCCCGTTACCCGCGCCTACTTCTTCAGCTACGTTAAGTAGCGGATTCCGGAGCCCGGAAAACCGATAAACCGCCGGAGCTCCTGTTGCCGAAACAAGTTTCACTGTTACGAATGAGGTGAACAAAATGAAAAGACTTTTTAACAGATACGCCGAAACCGACAGCCGCCTGGCTCCCGTTACCCGCGCCTACTTCTTCAGCTACGTTAAGTAACGGATTCTCAGGTCCTGAAAACCAATAAAAAGCCGGGGCTCCCATGAAATGTCAGGGGAGCCCCGGTTATTTCCGGAACACCGGGATTTTCGTTTCTACCACAAGCCGGTGCTTCTTTCCATGGTCATGTCCGCCTTGACACCGGTACATCCGGTAAGCGTCTCTTCAGACCACTTCATGGTTACCGCGCCGCACTTTTTTGTCCTTATCTTTTATCCATTTTCTCTGTGCCGGAAACAACCTGTCCTTCTCTGCCTTGCTCAGTGTTAAGGTCACCATCGGCTTCAAGGAAAGCAAGTCTGGCACTGACATACATACTGTGTGCCGGTATTCCTCTTCGGATTCATAGTCAAATGAGAGGCCTGCAAATTCAGGTTGTTATGCTGTGATGTAGCTTTGTCGGCACAAAATCAGGGTTCTATCCCGATCAAGGTGTTGCAAAATGTGGTGGCAGTATTGACGAGATGTGAATATTCACGGGCCGGAGGATACCGGTCCCCGTAAGTCTTGCCAAAAGCCTCCTGTCCGGGTATCCTGAAAACAGTAAACGAGGAAATCTTTACGGTTCAGCCATTCGGAAACGAACCACCGGTGCGAAGAAATTGCGGGGAGCGCTATTATGGATGATTTCGGAAAGCTTTTGTACGACAATACGGGTGAGATTTCCTATACCCGCAGGGGAATCACCTACCGGCTCTCATCTCATCCTTATGAACCATGTCTCTGCCTGTACAGGGACAATGCCTGCGTTCTGGTGCTTCATAACGCCTTCACCACCGAACATCTCATAAAAACCTTCTCCGCCGGAGAAACCGTGAACGACATGGGACGGAGGTATGATGAAAAGGCCTTCACCAAAGTACTGGCGACATCCCTTGACAGTAACCGCCACGAAATGGATTTCTTTTTTGCTGCCCGGCTTGCGGAAAATTCCAAATAATCCATATTAAGCGGCAATCCCCGGGTGATCGCATTTCACCCTGCAAACACTGTTTAACGGGGTTTTGATCAAATTTACCGCAAGTTCACCGCAATACCGAACCCGTCAGGGGCTGACACTTTTGTACACAGGATGCCGGAATCATTTCCGTCGCATGTTCGGCAGTAAATCGATTCATCACGCATATTCAATGCCCGATATTCAGAAGCCCCCTGTAGTCTTTGTTGTGTGTCCCTGATGTCGGCAACAAGACATCTTCCGCCGGCGAATCCTATGACGGAATCGCATACAATTAAGTCCGAACCATTCCCCATTCCGGCAAAAGAACCTGTTCCGGCAACAGAATCACGCCTCACGCAGTTGCAGGTCAACTCTGTGTGGAAAGCATCTGCGACTGCTTTAAGGACGCAGCAGACAGGCAAGCTGCAATTACTGCATCGGGGCTTTTGAGGTGGCTTCATTCTCCGGACTGACGTCAGAAGATGCCAGGATCCGGGCCTCCAGAATACTCACGACCGTCAGAGAACAATGGAGAGCCACAGCTGCCGACTGCAGCCTGAAGCGGGAGGAGCAGAACAGAATGGCACCGGCGTTTGCCCTCTGCGACAGGCCGGGATGAACCGGATAAAAAACTGCAGCATGGCTTTTTCTTTTATGATCGCCTTTTCGTGCAGTTCCATATCCGTAATTCATCCCCGGAGAAATTCACCTTGCGGAGATCTGCCATTGAGTGACTTACATCTGCTCCCTGAACATGTCCGACAAGGATTTATGACACATTAAACCGGTCAGACTTACCGCCCTGCCGAATTTATGGGATCACTTTTATGTAACATTCCGGCACACACGAAAAAAGGCAGATCGCTCTGCCTTTTCATATTCACTGTTCCGGAGTGTCCGGATTCAGATTACTTCAGGAACTTGCCCTTCATGGCCGGAACCGTACCGGAGAAGTCCTTCACCAGAATGCGGGCCGAGTATGCCGGGATTGATCCCAGATCCACACTGCCGCCGCTTACGGTAAACTTGGTACCGGTAACCAGATCGGTATAGCTGCCGTCAGTGGCACCCTCAACACGTACCGAGCTTCCGCTGCTCCCCACCATGGCCACAATGGCGTTTTCAGATTCGTATGTACGTTCAAACACCATCGGATCGCCGCCGTTCAGAATCTTCATCTTACCGCGTCTCATGGCAATGGAAGCTTTTCTGATAGCATTAAGGTCCGCCATGTGAGCCACAATACCGTACTTATCCTTGCCAAGTCCGATATCGTCACCGACGTAGAGACGGCCGGTCTCTCCTACCAGGTCATTGTTTCCTGCAAGATCCGGAGTCATTCCGGCACGGAGATTGTTCTCGTCGCCGGCGTACATTACCGGAATGCCGCGGAAGAACCAGAGCACGTTCATGCCGAGAGCCATCTGGGCCGGATCATCACAGCACATTCTGGCACCGGAACCGGCCCAGGTATTGTCATTGGCCAAATCGTGATTCTGGAAGAAGGTTACCAGCTTGGTAGGATCCGCATACATCCTGTCAAAATTATTGACTGGTTCTGCAAGACCGCCCAGAGAACCGCCTCTGACAGAGTTACGGAACTGACTCATAAGAGCGAAGTCCAGTGCGCTGATACCGGAATCACCGGACGGCTCCTCGGCAGGACCGCTGGTTCTGGTGTAGAACCACGGATGCAGCTGATTCGGAGTATTGTCACCATAACCCTTGATAAGAGCTTCACCGAACACGAAGAGATTCTTCTTGTAGGCTCTCCAGACATCAGTCATGGCCTTAAGATCTGCTCTCGGCATGTGCTTCATGGTATCCATGCGAATGGCGTCAACACCCATATCAAGATACATCTTCATCATGGAGTTCATGTAGTCCTGGACAATCTTGTCCTCGGTCTTGAGGTCCACGCAGTCCCCGGCCATACTGCGGAGCTGTACCTCGTCCACGGCTTCCCAGTTGTTGGTATAGCCCACGTGGTACCACTTCTCGGGCAGGTAGTTCTGCACGGCAGGATTCCAGAAATACTTGTCAGGGATCCCCTTGTCGGCAACGGCATCTCCGGTTACGGTCACATCGCCGTCAGCAAAATGAACGGTAAAAGTAGCCTCGGCATTGGGGTCGCCGGCACAAAGACTCCTGTGCCAGGCCGGAGCCACCGGGTTGTCATTGTCGCAACGGGTGAGAGATTTATAATCGCCGATGTTCTTCTGGTAAACCCCCATATCAATGCCGTTCTTGCCGTACTTCTGATCGATATAGTACTTGGTGGGGATCTTCTCGATCCAGGCCTGACCGCGGATACCGTAGTTGGAGGAGTGGTTAACCACTACATCCTGCACCACCTTGAGCCCCTTGGCATGGGCAGCCTTGATGAAATCAAAGTAGGTGGCTCCCGGGCTTTCCAGACGAAGATCCGGCTGGAACCAGTCATAGGCGTGGTAGCCGTGATAGTCAAGACCGGAACGGTTTTCTACCGGAGGAGTGATCCAGATGGCGGTAAAGCCCATGGACTTGATGTAGTCCAAAGACTCGATAAGCCCCTTGAAGTCACCTCTCCAGCTGGGGTCGGTGGCATCATAACGGTCTCTGTCGTAGTAATTGTTGCTTTCATCACCGTCCTTATAGCGGGCGGTAACCACAAAGTAAATGGTTTCGTCGCGGAAGTCGGTGGCATCAAGAACAGTACCGCTCTTCTTGATAAACCAGAAGAAGTGCTGCTCCTGCTTCATGCCGTTCTCGCCGACAGAGAGGGTACGCAGTCTGTAGGCAGTGCCGAGACCGTCTGCTGAGGTATCCTTAAGCTCGATAGGGCCGGTATATTTTGCGGAAGCCTCGGTAGGTTCGGTATTATCAAGAGTGTAGTAGATAGTGCCGCCGGTGGACTTGAAATCCGCATCCTGAAGTCCCAGGGTTACCTTCTTGTCCTCATGATAACTGCCCGGAGCCAGATCCGCGGTTACATAGGGAGCGGAAGGCACTCTGACATCGGAAGATGCAATGGTATTGGCATAATCCATGGAATACCACTCAATGTCACCGATAACAATACCTGGGGTACTTTCACTGCCGCCGCCGTTATCGCCGCCGCCGTTATCACCGCCGCCGTTATCGCCACCGCCGTTATCGCCGCCGCCGTTATCACCGCCGCCGTTATCACCGCCGCCGTTATCACCGCCGCCGTTATCACCGCCGCCGTTATCGCCGCCGCCGTTATCGCCGCCGCTGGGGATATCAGCACCGCCTTCCACGGTCTCTTCGGAAACGTTGCCGCCTTCCGAAAGAACGCAGTCGGCCTGAGCGGTCCATTTGCTGTCGGCATAGCATCCGGAAACCGGAGCATTGTTGAGATCATCTGTAAGCTTTGTCTCCCCCTTCAGGAAGATCACATTGACAGTATCCGCAGTAATGGCAGAGGTATCGTAGAAAGCCCAGTCAGAACTCTCGGCAGCTCTGGTCATGGCAGCTCCCGGCCATTTTCCGGCATACTCATCATTGCCATTCCATATATAAATTCCGGTGGCATCACCCTTATAGTAAATACCCTTGGAGGCAGGCTTAATGGCCTGAGCCTGTACCGGAAGCACAATATCGTAGGACTTTTTGGTCTCGGCCTTGCCGTCAGAAACAGTAAGCGTAACAGTCTTGGAACCGCCTTCGGCATAGGTTACCGAAGCTGTGGCTCCGGTTGCGGTCTTGCCGTCACCCAATGCCCAGCTGTAAGTAAGCGGATCCTTGTCGGCATCGGATGCCACAGCAGTAAGAGTGCCGGAGAGTCCCTTAAAGGCATAGTGGAAATCGGCGACAGGAGGAGTATTTGTTCCGCCGTTGCCGTTATCACCACCGTTTCCGTTATCACCGCCGTTGCCGTTATCTCCGGATCCCTGGATGGAAACTGTTTCGGTAAACGAAGTTTCGGACTTGCCGTCGGAAACCTTTAAGGAAACAGTAAAGGTCTCGGTCTTGTCAGCATAGGTATGAACCGGATCCTTCTCCGTGGAGGTGCCATTGTCGCCAAAGGACCAGGCGTATGTCAGATCATCGCCATCGGTATCTGTCGAGGCGTTGGAAAAGGTTACTTTCCTTCCTTCCACCTTGCTGGTAAATTTGGCAACCGGCGGGGTGTTCTTCCTGTCCTCCACCTTAAAGCTAACAGTCTTCTTGGCAACGTCAATGCCGTCAGACACTTCAAGAGTGGCATAAACCTCCCCGGCAGCCGCAAAGGTATGTGTGGCATCCTTATTCTGGATAACAGTGCCGTCGGACAGGATCCATCTGAAGCTCAGCAAATCATTCTGATCACTGTCTGTTGACTTGTTGGTAAGGGTAACTGTAAGTCCGGACACACTGTATTCAAAATCCGCCACCGGCGCGTTGTTGGTGGAACCGGCTTCAGGGATCACCACCTGTACCGTGGAGGGCTCGCTCGCTGCGCCACTCTTGTCTGCCACGGTCAGTACCACATCATAGGTTCCGGGAGCGGCATAGGCATGAGTCGGATTCATCTCCTCGGAGGTGGCTCCGTCACCGAATTCCCAGTGATATGAAGCCACCGGACCTGCGGCATTGTTGGTAAAGCTTACAGTGCGGCTGGCCTTGTCCACCTCATAGGTAAATGCTGCCTTCAGGGCCTGAGTGCACTTGTCGGCGGTTACAGTGATCCTGCGGCTCAGAACGGATGAGGTCTTGCCATCGGATACGGTGAGCTCGACAGTGTAATCACCGGTACCCGCATAAGTATGAGAGACTGTGGCACCCTTCTCTTCGGGAGTCCGGTCACCGAAATTCCAGGTGTAGGTCAGAGTGTCACCGTCTTCATCCTGCGCGGTTCCGGTAAAGGTCAGTGTCTTGCAGGAAGAGTCTGCCGCGGCTATGGAAAGACCGGCCGGGGCATGATTGCTGCCGATGTCAATGTCCTCAAGGTGATCAAAATTGGAATTGGCCTTGAAGGAAGCAATAATGGCATCATCGTTAATGCCTTTGTCCAGGGCACCGGAAATGCTGGTAATCGCACCCGGATACTCTTTGACACTGTTGCCGGAGAAGGCTTCTCCCCTGGCATTGAGAGATCTGAGGAATATAAGTCCCGGAGAGCTCTTCCTGACTCTGCCCTGGTAGTCTTCAGCCTTGCCGCCCAGTTCATTCACAATCTGCTTAAGACCCTTGTCAAAGGAATTCAGCCAGAATTCCTTGTTATAGACGTAAACCATGTCGGAAAGCGGATTCAGATAGGAGGATCCTGACTTTGCGGTACCGTTGAGAGCATCGGCGGAAAAATACCCGTGATACACGGTGCCGTCAGCATTCTCGGCAACAAACTGATGTGCGGAAATGTCATCCACATTCGCAAGATTAAGAACCGCCCGCCCGGAAGCATCGGTGGAGGTAACGGATTCACCGTCTTCGCACCGGCCGCTGTCATTCTGGTCATAACAGACCTTGCTCCCGGCAAGGTATTCGGCACTGAACCCCTGAACCAGGGCGCTTACAGAATAGTCGGAGACGTCAGGCTCGGGGGGCTGACAGCAGTCAGGCACAGGATCATCTCCGCCGCCGCCACCGCCGCCACCGCCGCAGGCAGCAAGACCCAGACTCATTAATACAGCAAAGGAAAGCCTTTTATACTTAAGCATATACCAAATACCTTTTTGTAAATGTAAGATTCGGAATTCCGGGGCAAAAGCCCCCCCCCCGGATATAGTCGCTTCAAAAACCGGAAGCTGTCCGGATGTTTCCGGAACCGCGTCCAATTGTTAGAAAAATGTTAATAATTGTTGTTAATTGTCATATGAAGCGGACTTCAATGCAAGAACACAATTCTATAAACGTGTGATCTGTATCTGTTTTTCAGACAAAGCCGGAGTTGTTCTGAAAAACTCCGTTTTTCCGGAATAATTCCGGGATATCAAAAACAGAAAATAAACGCACTCTTTCTTAAAAATTGTGTCGCACCCTGAAAAATCACAGCAATATCATGGAGGCGTCCGGTATTTTATGAGATCCTTGAGAAGGCAGCAGCTCATCTCCGCCACACCGGGCATCTCCTGAAGGATTGCTTCTTCGAACCCCGGAGCCGGAATCTGCCGCTGTTGTTTTTTATACCTTGACAAGCTTTTTTCAGATCAGGATTCAGCATGACAGAATTCAGTCTGCCGGCGGGCAGAATCATTCCCGATCCGGCGATTCATGAAGATGGCGCCATTCCCAGGGGAGTCCCCATAGGTTCGGCCGGAGTGCTGGCGCTTACCGAACGTCAGTCCTACCGCGCCCTCAAGTATCCCTGCCTCATGGAGCTGGAGCATTCCGCCTCCGCCAACAATGTGCTGCACCGGCCGGGAGGCATGGGAACCAGCACCTTTATCTCGTGTCTCCGGGCCTATTACGATATCGCCTACAGTCAGATCTTCGAAAGGGTATTTCCGGTAAGCATAACCAGAAAGGAGGTTCCCGGCCACAGCTCCTTCGCCATTCTGGACTTTGATTTCTCCGACATCGAGTTCCTGCCATTTTCCCGGATTGTTTCGGGAGCTTTCGCTGCATTTGCTGCCAAATACGGCATGACGGACTATACTCCCGGGGAAAGTGACAGCATCGCCGTACTCTTCCAGGATTTTCTGATCGCCTGTCAGAAGAACCGGCTCAGTCTCCCGATCTACGCCATTGTCGAAAGCTACGATACCTTTTCCTATTCGGATCCCTTCGGAAGACGCACCGGAAGCCGCATTCCCATGGACACATACCGCGTATTCTTCACAATGCTGCAGAAGGCGGAAAACCTGGGAATCGTCGCCCGCATCTTCGCATCCGGCATTATTCCCGTATGCAACACCTTTGCCGGTCAGGGCATCACCTTCAACTTCCGGGACATCTCCTTCGCCAGCGAATTTGCCGGAATCGTGGGCTTTACCGAAAAGGATGTGGAAATTCTGGTCAAGGAAATCTTCATGTCGGACAGAAAGCAGGACATCAGCTGTTCTCCCGAGGAATTCGCCGACACCCTGGTAGGACAGCTGGACGGCTACAGCTTCTGTCCCGACACCAGCATCAGAATTATCAGTCCCAGAACCGTGCTGCAGTGTCTCAACCTCCTGTTCACCAATGTCCAGAATCCCTTCTCGGACGTGAAGAACAGCCGCTTCTCCAGACTGCTTAATGCCGTGAAAACCGATTACAGCATCAATATCACCAGAATCGATCAGGATCTCCGGAAAAACGGCTTCTGCTTCTCGGGAAACAACTTCAACATGGGATACGAAATTGAAACCCAGAAATTTATCGAACTTCTGTACTTCTCCGGCATCCTCACCATCAGAAACGTGGAAAACGAATACGGTAAATCACCCGTAATCAACCTGAGACTGGCAAACGCCTATGTAACGGAGCTCTGGCAGAATGCCGCGGGCATCTGAAATTACGTTTTTTGCACCTCAGATTGTTCATTTTTGCACCGTAGTTCTCCGGTTTCGGCAGTGCCGGAAGCGGAGAAGTCGGCGCAAGTTGTACCTTTATCAGGTTTTACAGTATTATCTTTTACCAAATTCAGGAATATTTCATAAAATATCACCTTATCGGGAAACGTTTTCGCCCCTGACGGCGAATCCCGCTTTTTTGAAAAAAATGTCCCTGTCAGGCGGCGCTCCCCTGGACGGAAGTGAACGCGGCTGACATCAGGAAATCGGACAATTTTGCTGGTAATCACAGAATGAGCAATGATGTACTTTTTTATACCCGGGATAATCTGATATCCGATCCGGAAAAGGCTGCCCGGCTTCTTCGGACCGACTCCGTCACCAAAATTGTCATTGTCAGCGACAATGTGGAGCTGCGCGCTCTGATTCCGGAGCAGCAGCGCTTCCTTCCGGAGGTGGTCATCGGTGAAAATGTAACTGCCTGCCATGCCTTCCTGGGACTTAAAAACCTGTACGAAATCTCGGCCATCAGCAATCAGTCCCGATCCGAGAATCTGGATCTGCACTACCTGTTCCGGGGCTGCGAACGGCTTGTCAGAATTCCCCGTTTCTATACCGGAAATGTTACCAGCATGAGAGGAATGTTTGCCAACTGCCGTTCCCTGGAGACCATCCCGGAGCTCAATACCGACAGGGTCACCGATTTCCGCATCATGTTCGAGCACTGCTCATCACTGGTTTATATTCCGGCTCTCCGGGCAGCTCCCGATGCCGAGCTTTACGGAATGTTTTCCGGATGCCACAGGCTGGAAAGATCCCGGCTCGCCGAAGACAATCCCCGGGAATTTCTGGATTATCTCCGGAGCTCTCAGTACGACCCTCACAGCATCAAGGATCGTCAGAAGCTGGATGTCATCGACCGGGTTTTCTCGAGACTGTACAGCAACTATGAACAAAACCTGCAGAACCGCTCCCCGGAACCGCCCTCCGATTCCGTGAGCACAGGCGATGCCGGCTGTTCCGGAGAAACCGCCATGAAAATCAAGGATCTGGCGGAAAGCGTGAACATTCTGCGACGGAAAATGGATCTTCACCTTCAGGAGGAGGTGGAAGCCATTGACAAAAAGGTCAATGAGATCGAAAACCGGTTTATCGGACTGGAAAACAAGATTGACCGTCTGACAGCCATGATGGAAAAGCTTTTATCCGAAAAACAGTAATCTCCGATGGCCGGATTTGTTACCGGCCCCGGACAACATCAGACCACTGCTATGAAAATTTGCCTTAATGACATCCTGTTTGCGCTTTCCTTTGCACTGGACGCGGTAGAGCATGAACTGCTTGGGGTATCCACCAATCACGGAAAGCGGGCCGCGCTCCTGGCGACTATGGTGGGAAGCCGCATGGGCCTTTCCGGGGACGAGCTCACAGACCTTGCGTGCTGCGCCATTCTCCATGACAACGCTCTTACCGAATATATCCAGGCCCGGGAGCTGGCCTCGCTGAACAATTCAGCCGAGGATCCGGAGCTGGATCGGGCTCACTGCACCCTGGGAGAAAACAATATCACGCTGCTTCCCTGGCGCTGCAACATCACCAACGTGATTCTTTATCATCATGAAAACGCCGACGGATCCGGCCCGTTCGGAAAAAACTGGCAGGAAACCCCGATCATGGCGCAGCTGGTGCGGCTGGGAGACGTGATTGACGCCCGCTTTAACCTGGATCATGTGGACAGCTACAAATATCAGCTCGTGACGGATTTCCTGAAAAGCATGTCCGGACAAATCTTTACCAGGGAAATGGGTGAAGCCGCATCGGAGGTGCTGACCGAGGACTTCCTGAAATCCCTGAATTCCGGGAGTCTGGATCAGCTCATCAGCAAAACCGTGCCATCCAGAACCGAGGATCTTGGCCTTGAGGAAGTCCGGAAAATCGCCCTTCTGTTTGCCAGAATCACCGACTACAAGTCGACATTTACCAGCACCCATTCCCTGGGTGTGGCCCAGAAATCCGAGCTCATGGCCCGGCATTACGGCTGGGATGACGAAAAAACCACCCGCTTCTTCTTCGCGGGGGCCCTGCACGATATCGGCAAGCTAATCGTCAGCAACGACATTCTGGAAAAGCCCGCCCGACTGACCAACGAAGAATTCGCCATGATGCAGAACCACGCCTTCTACACCTATGTGATTCTTCGAAAGATAAACGGAATGAGCGACATAACCGCCTGGGCCTCGCATCATCATGAAAAGCTGGACGGTACCGGATACCCCTTCGGAATGAAAGGCAGCCAGCTCTCGCATGAAGAAAGGCTTCTGACCTGCATTGACGTCTATCAGGCACTCCGGGAGGATCGCCCCTACAAACAGGGGTTCACCCACCAGAAATCCATCGAGATCATGAGCTCCATGGCCAAAGACGGTCAGATTGACAGCGGCATTGTTGACGATATGAACGAGGTATTCCGGAACGACACCGGGGGATCGGACAGTGCCCGGGATCCCCGGAATCCGGAAACTTTTCGGGGGGCCGGCAACGAACGCTCCGAGGATCATCCCTTCCGGGTCAAGGAAAGCACCGTGGAACACTAATCCGGAAGAAAATCCGGAAACGCTGTCTGAAAACAGGGCCCATAAAGCAGAAAGCCGGGAATTCCCCCCGGCTTTCTCAGTTTCAGAGGCTCCGTTCCGAAGGCTTTCCGGTCATTGAGAAAATCCTTAAACAGCCCGGACCGAAACGTTCTCAGAGCCCTGTTCCGCCTCCTCCCGGTCTTAATTCCAGCACTCGGTTTTATTCTCAAGTCCGATGGAGGCCGCCCGGAACTCGGGATTCTTCCCCTGCCGCTTCTGCTCCCGGTAGTCCCTGAGAGCTCTCGCCACATATTTTGAAAGAATGAGAATGCAGATAACGTTGATAAATGCCATGCATCCCATGGTAAGGTCGGCAATATTCCAGAGCAAAGCACTGGGCAGAAGAGCTCCGAGCATAACAATGATGGTTGCCATAATTCGGTAAATCAGGAGAAAGCTCCGGTTGGGGACCTTTCTGAAAACGTAGATAAACGCCTTGTCCACATAGAACAGATTGCCGATGATGGTGGTGAAGGCAAACAGAGTGATGGTGGCAGCGATAATGATATTGCCATATTCCCCGAAGGCCGACTCCGCCACCTTCAGCACATAGGGAACCCCGTTAAGCTCCGGTCCCGGCTCGACTCCGGAACAGAGGCACATCAGCGCCGTGGCGGTGCAGATAATCATGGTATCCAGAAAAACCGAGAACACCTGCACCAGTCCCTGCTTCACCGGATGTGAAACATCGGCACAGGCGGCTGCGTTAGGAGCCGATCCCATTCCGGCCTCGTTGCTGTAAAGTGCTCTCCTGATGCCGTACATCACGCAGCTTCCGGCAAAGCCCCCGAAGATCGCCTCAAAATTCAGAGCTTCCCGGAACATTCTTTCAAACACGGCCGGAAGATAATCCGCGTGGCTCACAATAACAATTGCCGCAATGATAACGTAGCAGAGTCCCATAACCGGCACCAGGGAAGTGGTGAATCTGATAATCCGGTGCCCGCCGCCCAAAATCACATACCCGGTCAGAATGGTTATGGCAAGGCCGATATACATGGGACTGGTCTCCGGATTATAAAAGTCAAAGCCGCTGAAGGAGTCCTGCAGGTTGTAGCTGGCCAGCATGTTAAAGCCGATCATAAAGGTGGAGATCAGGCTAAAAAGAAAGAGCAACGGTATCAGACGGTTCCCGGTGATAAATTCAATGTAATGGGCCGGACCGCCATAGAAGCCGCCATTCCCGGCATGCTTTTTGAAGATCTGCGCCAGCACTGTTTCGGCAAAGGCGGAAGACATGCCCAGGCAGGCAATGGCCCACATCCACGGCACGGCACCGAAACCGCCCAGGCAGATGGCCGAGGATACTCCCACGATGTTCCCGGTGCCCACCCGGGAGGCAGTGGAAACCATCAGGGCCTGAAATGATGAAACGCCCCGGCTTTCCCGCTTCTTCTCAAAAATTACCCGGAAGATTTCCGGGAACATCCGAAACTGCGCCCCCATGGTTCGCACGGTAAAGAACACGCCGGAAACCAGCAGCATGGCAATAAGAACCCAACCGTACAAAAAATCGTTGATAATGGTGACAAAACTGTTAAGAAGATCCATAACTGCCGCTCCTGTCTGAAATTAAATAATACCCCGGGAATCCCGATTCACCATTTCATCATGGATGGTGAACGAAAAAATCCCGGGGCCGGTTACATCTCGTTGTCTTCCAGTCAGGAAAGGAGTGCCAGGAGTTCCTCCGAGGAAAGACTCATCAGGGACTGGTTGTTTCCTTCCAGAATCGACTCCGCCAGATCCTTTTTGGTCTCCTGAAGTGTCAGAATCTTTTCTTCGATGGTACCCTTGAGGATCAGCCGGTAAACGGTAACATTCTTCGTCTGGCCGATACGGTGGGCGCGGTCGGTGGCCTGATTCTGCACCGCCAGGTTCCACCACGGATCGTAGTGAATAACCGTGTCGGCCCCCACCAGGTTGAGTCCGGTGCCGCCTGCCTTGAGAGAAATCAGGAACACCGGAGTATCGCCCTCGTTGAATTCGTGAACCATGGTGATGCGCTTTTCCTTGGGAGTGCTGCCGGTGATCTTGTAATAGGAGATCTTCCGGTCATTAAGATCCTTCTCCAGAAGCTCCAGCATGGAGGTGAACTGTGAAAACACCAGCATGCGGTGACCGCCGTCAATGGCGGTTTCAATAAGATCCATGCAGGCATCTCTCTTGGCGCTTTCCTTCTCATACCCCTCGAAAACCAGGGAGGGATCGCAGCAGATCTGACGGATCCGGGTAAGCTCGGCCAGAATCCGGATCTTGTCCTCGCCGCTGTCTCCGGACATCTGGATCATCTGCTTCATCTTCATTACCTGAGCATCATAAAGCTTCTGCTGCTCGCCGGAAATTCTGGTATAGCGTACCTCGTCAATCTTGGCAGGCAGGTTCTTCAGCACGTCGGCCTTCTGGCGGCGCAGAATAAACGGCGAAATCATGCTCTTCAGCTTCATGGTAGCCTCGGGATCCTGGGCCCTGGTTATCGGATACTCAAACTTCTTGTTGAAATCCGTATAACCGTAAAGGAAGCCCGGCATCACAAAGTCAAAAATACTCCAGAGCTCGGAAAGCCGGTTCTCGATGGGGGTGCCGGTAAGAGCAAAGCGGACACCGGCACTGACGGCCTTCACCGCCTTGGAATGTCCGGCCTTGGGATTCTTGATGTACTGCGCCTCGTCGATAACCAGAAGCTCGAATTCCAAAGGCTGGTACAGCGCGATATCCCGGGTCAGAAGGTCATAGGAGGTTACCAGCACATCCTTGTCGGACAGGTTCGCAAGATTCGCCTTCCGAACCGCCAGCGTGCCGGCCATGACACAGACCCGGATATCCGGGGTGAATCTGGCAAACTCCTCGGCCCAGTTGTAGACCAGGGAGGCCGGACATACTATAAGAGAAGGCTTATTTGCCCCCTCATCGATGGCAGACTTGATAACGGAAATCATCTGCAGGGTCTTGCCGAGCCCCATGTCATCAGCCAGAATGCCGCCGAATCCGGCATGCTTCACGGTTTCCAGCCACTTGAAGCCGTGCTTCTGATATTCACGGAGAACATCCTTGAGCTCGTCAGCAGGTTCATAGTCCGAATCCCGGATGGAATTAAAGCTGCGAACCAGACGGCGGTAGGTATTGTCGCGGCTCATGGCCAGACTCTCATGATCCTGCATCAGCCGGTCCAGATAGAGGGCCCGGAAAAGCGGCAGCTTCGCCTTCTTCTGAATCACGTCCGCCGGAACCAGTTCGATCTTGTCCAGGAACTCAGAAATCTCCCGGAGCATTTCATTGTCGGCCAGATCGATAAATTCTCCGGACCTGAGGCGGAACCATTTCTTCTTAAGACGGTAGCTGTTCATGACGTCAAGAAGTTCGTTCTTGTCCAAAGCCTCCGCCGTTACCGAAATATCCAGCATGTTGCTGTCCACGGAAACGCCGATTCTGATGGACGGGGTCTTCCGAACCTTGAGATTGCTGAATGCCGCGGAGCCGCGCACCGTTCCGAAACGCTCCAGACGCTCCACATTTCCGGAGATAAAGCTGAACAGGAGGTCATCGTCCACCTCCCGGTACCAGAGTTCGTTTCCGGCCGGATTCTTGAAAAAGCGCTGCACTTCCCTGATTACGCGGTTCTCCTGCTTGTAGTCGTGATAGCACTTGTCCAGGTTGTTACTGCCGGTAAGCGTGTAGGACTTGTCTTCATAGGAAACCACCAGCTTCAGGGTAACCCGGGAACCGTCATAATCCAGGAAGAACTCGAACACGGGCTCCGGACTTAAGAAGCCGTCTACCAGCCCCTCGCAGTTATCCACCACATCCACAAAGGGGTTTTCCATAAGAACCGGCAGCACCCGGTAATAGAATTCGCTGAGATTCGGACGGCCCACAAAAAGGTAGAACCGGCCGTTTTCATCGGCAACGTCCGAGAAGGGCTTCAGAAGCTGCACCTCCCTTCCGGAAATTTTTTTAAGGGTCTTGCTGTCCAGAATGTACTTGTCGATAGCGCCGTTACGGATTCTGGGGATAACTCCGGTAAGACTGATGCCGCTGATATTCCTGCGGGCATCCTTGGTGGTATTGAGCTCCAGCCTGAAGTTGATGGGCACGTCGGCACCCACTGTCAGGGTGCCACGAATTCCGGAATCATTGTCCTCATACTCCACCTGAATCCCCTTGGCGGCATCAAAGAAGTTGTCCAGATCCTGTCCCTTGAAGGGCATCTGAGCCAGAACTTTGGGTTCCAGATAATCACGGCGCCGGCTGGCAATGTCGGAGGTAACATTGACAATGCTGTCATGCCGTTTGATGATGAACTGGAAGAGTCGCAGACTTTCCCCGGTAAAATCCTCGTTTGAAAAATCAATTCCGGCAGTCTTTGACAGCACAAACATCTCTTTCCGGCGGTAGCAGTAAACCAGGTTCTGAATATTCTTGACCACATAGCTTCTTTCGCCGGCACGACCGATTTTAAAGCCCAGCGTGGTATCACTGGAATCGGTGACTATTCTCGGATAAAGCTCCAGGAGGTTCTTCTTTTCTTCCTGTGCGGACCTGGTATCGGCATCCAGGGCATCGAGCTCAGCTTCCCGAAAAAACTCGATTCTTTTGAAAAACTCGGTGGCGTTCTTGTCAGTGGAATCCTGAAAACTGCCGTGCTCTCTGATATGGTTCAGAAGCATTGACAGGGCAACCAGCTGATACTCATCAAGAAATGGCTTACCTCCCAGAGTCTCGGGGGTATAGTCATAAGGGATGCATCCCATGCTGACATTCGTCGGGTATTCCTTGAACTGCGGCAATTTCCAGGTCAGACGATTCCCGGTCATTTCGCAGGTAATGGTGAAATAATGAGGATATCCGCAAGTTCTCAGAGACGCCTCAAGAGAGTATTCGTTGGTGCGCCTGGTTCTGAGGTAATTCACCTTGAGATCCCATGAAAAGTCGCTGTCGCACGCAATTTCCTTAGCAATGTCAATGGCCGCCTTGCAGGTTACACAGTTCTCAACATAACCCAGGATGTCATAATAAACAATCCCCTCCTGCAAAAGGGAGATATTCATGTCATCATAGAATTTCTTTGCCGGAAGAAGCTTATCGGAACATTTGCTGCGGTATTTCCGGATCCCCTCGCAGTACTTAATGCATCTCTCATGCTCCAGGCGGTTTTCATACGGATACATCTGTTCCAGAAGAACAAATTTGTTATCAATATCCTTCATCAGTTCCATCAGCAAAGCCACGGCATGTTCGCACAGCTGCTTTTGGTAATACAATCCGCAAATCCGACATGTACATTTTATGTCAGAAACGTCATCGCCAAGTTTTGAGGGCAGACTGTGTACTTCGCAATCACCGAGCTGCGTCTGTGTTCTGTTGCGTCTCCGGGTATCAGTCAGGGTATATTCAAACTGTCCCATGATGATAACAGGAATCACGTTCGGTTTTCTTTCACTGGAACCGCGATAAGAATAGGGGGAATAGGCCGGCCGGTAATTGAGAACCTTAAGAACGGATGCCTTTTTCAGCAATTCATCAGTACAAAAGTCTTTAAGTTCAACAAATTTCCTGAGTCTGGGTACGTCAGCCTCGGTAATCTTTTTAATAATCATCTCAAACCTTTACAAAATCTGGTTCATAATCATTTGTGCGCATACTGCCGCGCTGCCCGAAGAAAAGGAGGAGTTTCATCACTGTCCTGAGCATGTGTTCAACATTCCCGCCTGACTTATGCATGGCGTACCGCTCATAATTGAACATTGCGGGGAGATCATAGCTTTATTGACGGTGATGTCAATTAGTGGATGTACCAAAAAAGAGATTATGAAGAGAAAACTAAATGAGTCCGGAGCAAAAAGTCGATTTCAACCTTAATTCGATAAAGTGAGGCCTTTAAAATAGAAATTCGTTTTATCAAAAATTATGTTTTGGGACTTATTGCACACCATTCATAAAAAAGATCAAAAAAATTAAACAAATCAATAAAAACAATTATATTAGAAATAGCAGTATTTAGAACAATTCTTGACAAAAAAAACAACGACCAACGTACAAAACAGAACGCAATAATCACCAAATATTAAATCTTACCAAAAAGTCATGACACATCATAAACAATAATTAAACACAAACTAATAACGATTGGAACTATTTAAAAAATTAAAAATGAACTAAAAAAACACCAATTATATAAAGAATAGTCAAACTCAAGACTACAAAGAAAGAAACAAGAACAAGAGCTAGAGTACTGAAACTATTAGAAATATAATTAGAGGTATCAAGACGTTTTATAGCAATTTTAAAACGCTGGTAACTTTTATCATCAAAATCACAATCACTTACCATCTCTGAAAAATCCTTATTCATTGCTTCTCGTATCGAGCAAATACCTGATAATTTATTTTCGTTTACTTTTAAAAGAGTATCAACTTCCTTCTCTAATAAGCTCAATTTCTTCTTATGAATACACGAAAAATCAAAATCATAAAAAAAATCCACTCCTAAAACATCATCAACAACAAACAGAGTCAAGAGATAAGGTATGTCAACAGGAGAAAAAAGATAAAAACTGGACTCTATGTAAGAAATTATTACAGCATTTTTGATATTCTTCTTCTTATCATCATAAACACAATCAAGCACAAAAGGGAATTTGGTACAAGTATATCGAATGATATTTTCCTTAACAGTTGTTTTGAAATTTAATTTTTCTATCAAATAATCATAATTGTACAATCCGTTCTTTTTCTGATAAAGAAAAACCTTCTGAAACTGTTTTAGGTGATTACTATTAAATAAGTCATCAAAATTCATATTTGTATTTTCAGGGATTAAAATAAAATCTGATTTATCAAAAATACCAGCATCAAAAATATTTACTGCATCATACTCATTATATGGAACATTGGTATCACCAGAATACGGGATCCAATCCATTGTAGAAAGATCCAGAGAATAACCATTCATAACAACGTCCAACTCAGAATTATAACAACAGCAATCAAAAAAAACAGATAGGCATAAATAGTGACATTTGAATGGTGAAGATACAAATTATCTAATGGGTTGTCAATTATTTTATATCCATCACAAATTGATTTAAAATCATCATTAATGGGAGAGTTCCGAATAAATACAACTGGCTTTTCAAACGATTCAAATGAAAAATCATAATCCTTCAACCGCTGGATAAAAATATCATTATTTACATATGTATATAGATTATCAATTATTTCTGAAATATTGATAGAAGAATCAATTATAATATCAGGATCTGAAGCCTCAGCAATGAGTAGCATTCGTTCAGCAACATCACTTTTTGAAGATTCGTTTACTTTATCATTTTTCAGAATTTTAGCACCATCATTCCAGATTATTTTAAATAGAGAAACTCCTAAATCAGATTTTTTACTGCTCAAACAATTGAAATAATATCTGGAATTCTCAAAAAAATGCCATACTTGAACATTGGAAGTAAATTTCTTATAAATTTTTCCCATTTTCCCCTGATAATTATCGTAATGCTCAGGACCAATAAAAAAATCCAAAAGATTTAGCATCATCCCTGCAACCCGATGTTTTAAATAATCATCAACTGTCCTACTTTCTAAACACGACATTCCATGATCCCAAACATCACAAAATTCAATACAATCCTGATTACTTAATATTCCATTATATTCTTTTTTAAAAGTATCAAATTCAGAATTCTTATTTTTTGAGTTCTGACTTAATAAAACCGTCTTCTTGGTATCATAACTATTAGTTGATCCACCCAACTTATGATCCCATCGGTTGTATTGATTCAATGACATTTTTCCAAAATCCCTCCTATTTCCCATTAACATTAATAATGTCATTTTTAAATATTTATCGGATTTTTGTACCATGTATCATCGTTCACAGTTATTTTTACAGACTTTGAATATGTTTTCACATATTCAAAGTCTAAAGATACCGAACCAACCAATGAAAATTATAACAAATTTTATTAGTAATGATTGTACAAATGATAATTGAACTTCTGGTCATTTTTAAACAAAGATTATTGAACCCACCTACCTTTGATGTCAAAATTACCTACATAATAAAAATAAATTTACATTACAACCAAATAATAAACCAGATTAAAAGAATTATTATGATTATTGTAAAACATTCAGTATTCAGTATTCAGTATTTCTATTTTTATGAAAGGGAATAAAACGAATACCTATTCGACGATTCTTAGTGTCGTATTCATCGCGAAGAATCTTTCCTAATGTCCAGTTCTGCTGGCAAAACCTTGGTGAAATATCCTTATCACTCATCACGCATTTTTGAAAGTCCTTACATGCTTTTTCTTTGACCCTAGGACTAAATGACCATGAATCCTTTAAATTTGTATCATTCGCAAAAACAGCACAATCTATAGGTCTAATATTTGCATACCCACTTACTGAAAATAATAATTTTTTATCGTTAGCATTTTTAATATTTTGCAAATTATTTGATTTTTTTAGAGCCTCCCAAAATGAAATAGCTCTTAAAGCTGAAAGCCCCCAATTTCCAAATATTTCATCATCATCATAAAAATTATCATCAGTATACCCTTCTATAAATATAGCATCAATTTTCTTTCTAACTTCACCATCAAGTTCCCTTTTTAAAATATTGCTTATTGTGTTAACAACAGAGAGATAGCTATCTTTTTTAATATCATGTTTGCCTTTATCAAACCCGATAACAGTTGAATCAACATTTAAAGTTTTATTAGTTGTGTCAAGAGTTACTTGAATATGATGCTTATCATTCAACTCTCTTGTAATTCTTCTTAACATTTCAATTATAGCATCATCTGCCTCATACCAATTTTTCTTAAAAGTCTCAAAATCATTTTTTGATTCATTTAATTCCGCTAATTGCGCTTTTAATCGTTGATTTTCTTTCAGTAATTCTTTATATTTTTGTAAGGAAGCATGATCTACCCCCATATCAAAACACAGAATTACCAAAATAAAAATAAAAAGAAGAGCAGTCATAATATCAGTATACGAGATCCAAAAATCAGACCCCATTGTAACTCCGGACTTCATCACAGGTCTTTTCTTATTTATCATAGTTTCATCACCTGAAGTGAACACAGATTAAAAATTTTTGATATTAAAATCAAAACTGTTACATCAACATTTGGAAAAACAGTTTTGTAATATATCTTTAATCTAATTTTATTATGCTGCATAACATAAATATAAAAACTATCATAAAATATAACTACTTGTCTGGATTCAATATCGTACCTATCTTTTGAATTATCACTAACACTGTTATCATCAGAATTCTTAAACAATTTAATTATCTTGTGTATCAAACTGTAATGATTTGAAGATTTGAGACCGACAGTTTTTACTTTTTTAAAATTATTACCATCAACAAAATCACATACAAAGTAATGTCGCTTTTTAAATTTCAGAACTTGTAACAGTCCATCCTCTTCTTTATCATATTTTACCAAAAATTTTGTAGATTGTTGCAAAATTGAACATTTACGACTACAAAACTCAATATTATTTAATACCAAATTTGTTAACCAATTGTAATCCATATTCAGCAAAATTTGTACTAAAAATTCCGGTTCATTATATAGAGTTTGTGAAGATTTTCCAAGCAAATTTCCAGTATTAAAAAAGTATTCTTTCAGCACTTCATTTTCATCATTATATTTTTCAGCAGAAAAATACTTAAGTTTAAGTTCTTTTGAAAAACACTTATAAATTTCTGAAAATTTACCACGAACCAAAGGATGTTCAATTAGCTGACGTTTAAGGTCTGCATAGTAGAAAACACAACTTTTACTAGTAAAGTTATCAAGAATTGTTTTATTCAAATTATGCATAAGATAATTAAAAAAAGGGAATATCATATCATAATTAGCATTCCCAAAGCCAAAATCTTTTGTAATTTTTTGAAAATTTTGAAATGAATTACATATTGAAGTAAATAAGTCAGTTTTTAATGTTTTAACTCTGTTTCCACACCATCTGTTCAATAGTAAAATATAATTATAATTTTTATTATTAGTATCAAATATCTTAAATAATTCTTTTATATTATACAATACATTGCAAGATATATAGGAATCAATTGATTGTTTATACCGTTCAGTCAGTTTTTTTAATGATGGTTGAAAATCCAAATAGGGATAACAATTATAGATGTGATTTGAACCATACACAAAACCGTAATAGTTTAATATCCCTTGGTCATCTTTTAGTATTTCATTTATCTTATCATCAATACCATCTCTATAATATTTTAAAAGTTGTTTCATTTTTGTTACAAATCCTTCGTAAATACAAGGTTTTGCAACCTTCGAGCCTCTTGATAATATCTCTGAACATTTCCGATGCAACTCACTTTCTTCACTAATTAGCTCATCAAAAATATTAAAACCTTCTCTCAAAGCATAGTTTATTTCATCCGAAATAAGTAACATATCATAAAAACCATTTTTTGTTTTATAATATCCTTTATCACCTTCAACTTTTTTAAAAAAGGAGTTATAAAGATATCCTGCAATTGTTATATGTGAACAATATTTTCTAACACCAAAATCTGAAAACAACCGCATCTTTTTGGCCATAATAACTATTTTTTTCTGACTATCTGCATCGGAAAATCTTGTAGCCGGGACAATTGCAATATCACTAGCTTTCACCACAAATATTGGATACTCTAATAAACATATTACTCCTGAAATATCCAATTTGCTAAAAATCAGATACCTAACCATTGTTCCGACTCCGAAGGTCATCTACTGCTTTTTCATAATCATAAAATTCCGTCACATCCCAAACATATGACTTTCCCTGTTTTAAAACTTTCAGTACCCATGTCACTTCATCTTTGTTAAAACTACAACCTGTACTTACTTTAAAGACACATGCGTTCACAGGTGATACATAAACTTGTCCTAAATATTCTACCCCTACCTTCTTTTCAAGTTCATTCCTGCATCGTGGCTGTAAATAAAATTCAATTTTTATGGGAAAAGTTTTCTGAATAATTACCATGATATTATCAAAAACATTGTTCTTAGTTTCTGTTTTGAGATCCTGAATTCCATTATTATCGAGCATCTCTACCGTTTTATTCATGTAATTATCATTAATAAAATCAACAAATGATAGCAACATGTATCTTTTGAACCAAATTTTTATATTTCTGTCAAAGAAAGCACTTTGTTTTAATTTATGAAATTGTTTTAATTCTCTATTCATTAATCTAGTATTATTAAACCCATACCCCCTCATAAAATGAAAATATTCTTTTGAATAGAGTTCAAAAATCAAAGGGAATCCCATCCTTCTGAAAGCACTTTCTGCCGCTTGGTCAATTTTATCGATTATTGTTTCATCCAGTTTGTCTGGTAACTTGTAAAAATTAATTCTACTCATCTGTCCTAAAAAAAATAAATCAGAAAAATTATGCTCAGGACACATCCTCTTCATATCCTCAGTTTCTTCATTCATTAAAGCATCCCAGCTTATTCCAAACTTATAATTCAGTTCCTGTGCAATTTTAAAGATTCTCTTATTATCAAAAGTTAATGGACAGATACAACAGTAGAATTCGTGTACTAGAAGATCTTTTATAAGATCTGTTCTTATAGTTTTAAAATCAAAATCAGCAATCACCGTACCCTGAAACAAGTTATGCAAAGTTTCAGCAGCCTCTAGAAAATTTGTAATAGTGTTATCCTGAAGCGGCGGATATGAAAACAAATCAAGCAATTTATTTCCCGCGGCTCCAAAAATTAATTTTAAATAATCTTCATTCCAAATATATGGACGTAATTCAGAATTCCTTACCAACTTTATAATGAGTCTTGCTATGAGTGCCTTTTTTTCATTTTCAAGTACATTAGCTGTATTAATATCACCAAAATGACCTTGTTGTTCCCGTTCAATTATGTTCCCAGAATCAATTCCCCCATACAAAGTAGTAGCCCCATTATCCTGACTACTTTCATTATCAACATTTCTAAGCAACAGTTTTTTGCAATTCTTCAGGAATCTGACAGTCGGCTTCACGAGATCATACTTTTGCAAATTTTTTCGACGAGCCTTATCCCTTTTTTCTATATCAGGATTTCTAAACAAATAATTATCATCAGTTATAACGGAATTATCTCCATGATTCTCTGATTTTTCTAAATCGGTCTGTACATCATGAAGATATTGATGATAATCAAAATCTTGAGCATTGGCAGGATGTTCATAACAATTATTATCTGTAGCCCTGTCGTAAGCATCTGCCATTTCATCTTCTGACAAACCAGGAGAAATATGTTCACGGCATGCTATTGTCATCTCTCTTACCGAAGTATCAAAATTTCTCCACAAATCCGATACAGACTTCACAAATTTGTCATTATTTAAAGCTTTAACTTCATCACTGGTTACTTTAATTTGTTGTATCAAATTTTCCGTATGTTGCGCAACGTCATTCTTAAACTCTCCGCATACCGTAACTGAAATCGCGTCTGAAAATTTTTCCAGAACTTTCAATTCATTATCCAGTTTTTGATGAAATTCCTCGATGGAATCAGCATTTGAGTCAGCCATAACTATTCTCTGAATTTCAACAGTTATCCGTTTTCAGCCAATTTTTCAATTGCTGACTTAAGATCTTTAATAGATTTCGTGATTGTTTTGTTATAGGCCTCTGTCCATTGTTTTACCGCACTATTCTGAGTTTTAATTGTATCATCAACAGTGTTCTTAAACTCAATAATTGATCCTGTGATTGTTTTGTTATATGTTTCCCCCCAACTGCTTACAAATTCTGTATTATCCTTGACCACAAACTCAAAACGCTCAATAGATTGCCGAATTGTCTGGTTATATGCTTGTGCCCATTTTTCAACATATTCATTATTTTTATTAATAGCCTCAACAAGCGAGGTATTAATCTTTGGTTCAAAATCCTTAATACCGTCCATTCCTGATTTAATTTCAGTGGCAATTCCCTGAAGTACCCCAACATTTCCCTTGATTTCCTGTGAAACAGTAGTTACAGCATCCATGCTTGCTTTCACATTGTCCTGTGATTTCTGCAGTTCTGATACCATGTTCTGCATGGTTTTTGCTGTCTCCACCAGTCTGGCTTTATCTTCCAGGGAGGTTTTTTGGGATATCTCAACAGCTTCCGAGAACTGTTTCACATAGGAAACAAACCCCGTGGAAATACTCCGCCACTCCTTAACACTTTCTTCTAACGATCTGGCATAATCATCAATAATTCCTCCGATACTTTCATATTTGGCACCCACTGCATTTGTGGCTTCACGAATCGATGACACGAATTTCTGACTTGCTGCATCAACTGACTTAATCTGCTCAGCTATTCCTTCATTTAGCCTATCCTGGAGCTTATCCAGGGTCTTTGCAATAACATCAGCCGCCCTGTCATCCATTTCCTTCAAATACCTGCCGATCTCACGTCCCAGTTCGAATGTCATATTCGCATTTGTTTTTATAAAAACATCTGACAAATCCTGCCCCAGCTTTCGAATACATCCCTGAACACTTGAGCTTTCATCTTCAACAATGACGTATTCTCTTAACTCGGAACTCGTTTTCGGAGGGAAATTCAAATCAATATTCGACACTAATGCATCAATCGAGCTTCTGGTTTTTGACTGCAATATCACAATCCACAGATTCGCAAGAACACTGCCAGCAACTCCCCAAACGGAAGTAACAAAAGCCGTACCAGCACCATCAATCAGGGGTTTTAAATCTCTGACGTTCAGCGTATTCAAATCACTGAGTCCATTCCCTGACAATCCTTGAAGAAGTCCTACAAAGGTTCCCAACACCCCTAAACCGGTCAATGCAGATGGCGTAAAAAATCGTTTTGAAAACAACGACTTTGCCAGACTGTATTCATTAAAAATATCCTCAGCCTGCCCCTTATTGCAGTAAATAACTCCTCCGCAATACTCCTCCTGCCCCTCCCTAGGACGACGCTTTACGAGTGAGTTTCTGAAAAGGCAAACCAGTTGTTTAATTTCTCCTCCTTGATTTTCCAATTCAAAAAGAAATCTGTCAGCATTAGCTACGCTATTGCAGTTACCTTTTTCTGCATCAAGTTTTTCATTAAAAATGCTAACATTCTTCTCTATTTTTGCTGTATCTATATACAAAATAATAAAAAATATTATCAATACCACAACAATAAGAATGCAAAATATTCCAGCAGTGCTGAATAGACCTGAAGTACTGAATATTTCAGACACACTAGATGCTTTGGATAAAACCATCCACTCCTTAGGTAAAAGAAATTCATAATTCATAATCTACACCTCTTACCTACCATAAAACTGTCATAAACCAAATCTCTAACAGAACAACAAAATTCAACATAAATTAAAATAATTTACCAAACATCAAGAACGCAACAAATAAAATAAAAGCAATTATAAATACTATAAATAACCTAAGAACCAACTTCAGTGATAAAAACGAATCTTTAACATACCCTCCATTATGAGAGACAGCGTCATCTAGCACACCTGAATAAACATTTTGCAGCACTTCCACTTTTGCTTCATCTGTATTCTCATTTGCAGCAGAATTCCGTTTATCATCCCCATCGAGAACTGCGTTATCCAAACGCACATCTGAATAATTGCAAAAGCCCTTATCATCATTATCCGTTTCAGGCTGTTCATAACAACTATCGGCGTCAGCATCATTCTCAGAATTTCCTGCGTCCGAAGACTCAATATCTAACACGATTTCGTCATAACTCTGATTATCCAGGTCCTCCGAATAATCCGAAATAACAGCATTCGGATCGTCTTTTCCAAAGGTCTCGCCAATTCTGTAAAGATATCCACCTGGTCTTATCCCATCCGGATAACTCAGCTTAAGTCCTGTACCAAAATTAGAGTATGGAACCTTTTGCCATGCAAGTCTTTGCTTGTCAGCATTGTAAAGAGTAATAATGAATGTTTTATGGGAATACGCAATTACTGATTTAATATCTTCATCAAAGCGAAATACCCGCTCTCCGCTAAGCATCCCTCTGTCAGATGAAACAATTGACCAGTAATACGGGGATTTGGATAATGTCCCTTTATTTATTCCCAGATAATCTTTACTAATAAGCTCATGAAGAGTAAAACAAAGACCTTCATCTTTTTCATCATCCAAAATTACAATAAATGCATCTCCGTTACCACTTTTAATAGCACATCTGCTATTTTTCTTTCGAGCCGCACTCATAAAACTTAAGGCACCTTTTCAGACATATGCTATATTTCGTTTTTTATTTCCCTGTACTTTGCAACAATTTCATGTATCTCGTCCTCCTGAACTTTGGTAAAACCAAAAGATGATTTCAAATCAGCATTTTCGATAATGGTTTTATTAATAAATTCAGTAAGCCATTTCCTCATATACATCTCATTAGAATCGACCTTTTCCGAAAGATTTAATTCATAAACATTATTTATTCTTTTGCAAGGCATAATCAGAGCCTTGTTAAGACTGTAAATAAAATCAGAAATCATTCGGGATGCAGCCTCTGGAATAATGTTTTTCGCCTCCTTACTGTCTTTGGAAAGATTTCTCAGATATTCCATATATTTCACGAATCTGTTTCTTAATTCCGATCTTTCCGCATAATCAACAATTTCTGAAGATACAATGTCAATAAATTCCGCCTTAAGGGGCAGCATTACCCTATCCCATGATTGCGAACTGGAAATGCCATGCATCCAATCCACCCATCTGTTGTACAACTTTTCCTCTGAGGATATTTCCCTTGCCTGTTTCTGCTCTTGTGTCACATCACTGCTATCAGACACATTCAAGACCGGTTCTATATCTTCCGAATTCGTTGACATGTTTACAAAATCAAAATCATCATCTTCATCATCTTCAATGTCATAATCATCACTGTTAAAACTGATAAAATCATCAGATGATTTATCGTTTTTTTCTGATTTAACACTACCTACGTTTTTAGTACTGCCCTCAGTTATAAAACTGAGATTTTCATTCTCAATATCATCCCAGGCCTGCTTAATTTTCTGCAGAGGCATATTGAATATGTTTATAAAATCTCCAAATTCGAATTTGAACATTTCGAATTTCTTCTTGCACGTCCTTCCTACTAGTTTGGAATTTTCTTCTTTCTTTTTCTTAACCTCATCCAAATCGTCTTCACTGATCCAGTGCCGGAATGTTCTAGCCAGTTCTTCAGAAATATCCCTGAGTTTGCTTTTTATGGCGTTAAATCTGATTTTTTCGATATCCACCTTTGAAATGGCTTCAATTAAATTAGAAAGACCGCCATCGTTGATTTTTATAACTTCATCCCACGATTTTTCAGGTTCCCCTACATAGTTGTTAATATCAGGATCACTGCAAAAATCTGTCCGCATCCTGTCCAGGCGCTCCCGATAATCTGCACGAACCGACTTTTCCACTTTTCCATCCCTTTGTATGAACGAGCAGTCTATTCCTGGTTTCCGTACCAGAAATATGTTATTGAAAGGCCGCTGATTATCTGCTTCGCCATTCCAGTTTTCCAGCCAGGAACAATGGCCGAACTTTTCAAGAACCGTCTGCTGCAGAAGACCTCTCTTCCCATAACTGCGATTCTCCTCCTTGTCCAGGTCATCGATTATTCTCTTGTCGAATTTGGTAAGAGCCCAGAAGAGACCGCAGCTGTGTCGAGCCCTGTCCATGCTGTTTTTTCCCTGAGTCTGTTCAATCCAGGATGAAATAACCTTTTCCATTTGCGGGGAATTAATCTGACTGTCCGATGCGGTGCAGAGGATAAGAGCATTCAGTTCGTAATTTTCAGTATACTTTTCAAAAAGATATGCCACCTTACCTCTCAGAAAAGCCTCGGCAATAAGTTCGCTGTTCGAATTCAGATCTTCAAGTTTTCTGTCCAGTCGGCCGCGATACCCCGGAAAATCCAGAATATCGTTACTCTTTATGATGTCGTAACGGGGATTTTCCACCGGCATTGATATCTCGGCAGTAAGTGCGGCAAGATCACTTTCGTAGATGTAATTATTCTCCCCGCCGATTCTTATCTCTATCTCACGGTCCTTGCTGTGATTTTCATTTTTAAGGTTTTTAAGGGCATCAACATTGATAAGGGAAATCTTGTCTCCAGACACTTCAACAGCGTCTACAGGAGCATATACAACATACGGATTGAAAAGTTTTTCCAAAACCGCCGCCAGTCTTTTGAAAAGTCTGGAATATTCGACGTTTTTGCCCCATAGCACCTCATAATATTTCGCCCGGCTTTCAATTTTCCGATGAATGGCTTTCTTGCGTCCGAAATCCCAGTACTTTTCATCCAACTCACGATGCAAAAAGTGATATCTGTTTTTGATATAGTTTTCCAGGAGGATTATCCCGGTATCGGAAAGTCCGCTGTCTGCATAAGAAGATTTGCCTACTTCCTCGTACATTTCCCTAAGATTGTTCTCAATACTTTCGGTAACAGAAGTATTGGTATCCTCAAAATCGGCAAAGAAGGAATTTACCAGGATCATGACAACTTCATATTCAGACAGAAACACCAGTTTCACCGGGAATTTTTTATCCTGCGTGTCACGGGAACTGCTTCTGGTAAATCTGGTGACTAATCCTGTGGATTCCTTGCCGCTACCCTGAGGATTAATCTTTTGCACAAAATCGATTCTCTCATCACCCAGCTTAACCATCAGACTGTTGGAATCATCTGATGCCATGGCGGATACCAAATAGGACTTGCCGGCCTGAGATTCTCCAAACAAGCCAATCCCCGGACGGTTCTCAAAGATCCTGCTCATCTTCTCAGCTTCATAGATTGCCTTGCAGGCCTCATATGTCAGAGATTTCTCGGCAGCTTTAACCTTGGTGTTGATTTTGGCCAGTCCTTCCACCCATTTGCGGGCTTTTTTGGAATTAGAATTCATCTGATCCCACAGATCCTCAAGTCTGGATATCTCCATATCACTCATTTCTTACTCCCGATAAACTATGCCGCTGTCCAGCCAGAATGCATTTTCGCCGAGCTTATTGTCAGGCATGGTGCAAAGCTTAAGAAACACGTTGGCATCATCACCTTCAGTTCTAACTTCAATCTCATTCTTCCCTCTCTCAGAACTCTGAATCTTCGTTCTTTCCTTAAGCACCAGAGCATCTTTTTGATAGCGTCCCCCTTTGTCGTAGTCCTCGTTTTCAGCCCTGTCCAGGGAAAGCTCGATATAGGCATCCCTGATGCTGGCAAGTTTTGTGGAAAGTTCCTCGGAAATGGTAAGCTTGTATAATGGTGAGGCCGGCCAGCGCTCTATGGAAACCGGTCTGCTGCCGATAATCATCTTCCCCGGAACCTTAAAGGTCTTGTCAAACTTGTAATTGCTTTCGGGCTCCAGATCCACATTCTCATAAAAGAGATTGTCCGGCTTGTTGAGGATGCGTTCTCCAGAGGAATCCAGACTGCCAATGAAGTGAATATTCGAAGAAAGCCGGCACAAACCAACCTTCAGATAAAAATTGGGAAGACGAGATTTTTCGCACATGTAAGCTATCATTCCACCCACGGCAACCGCAGTTTTGGGATCAACAATTCTGCCGCTCCGTGCCTCCGGATACCAATCGCCAATACGCAATGATGACATCTGAATGATCCGGGAAGGTGGAAGATTTACCTGATTTCTGAAGGCCTGCATGATTCCGGGGAAAGTAGAAGGCCTTCCGGACAGCAGAAGAATGTCGCACTGATATTTATTGACCACCTCGGCGATAAAGGCTATGGCTTTGGTGCAGATATCAAACTTCTTCATGGTTACCAGATACTGGTGCAACCGTCTGAAATCAAGATCAAGAATCACATCCCATATTGAAATGTCTTTTTTCCCGAGTCGTTCTCGCAGTTCCTCAGAAAAATAATCATCAACCTTTTTAAGAGAAGCTTCCACTTCTTCGGAAAGATGCTCTTTCTTGCTGAAAACAATATCCCGAAATTTTTTGCCGCTGATGTCTGCAAAATTTTCGGTACCGTATTTCTGATAAGCTTTAATAATGGCAACCGACAGCGGATAAAAAAGCTCCAAAGTAAGGTGTTTTCTGTTGGTACTCGCCTGCACTGACCTGTCTGACAGACTGCCGCCAATATGACTATCCAGGTAATCACCGATATAGTTTTCCGAAACCCCCAGGCTTTTCATATAGCTTGCGATTGACGGTATTACAAAGGTCTGAATCAGATTTAACAGGATTTCATCACCTGCAATTTTGAAGCTTTCACGAAAGCGCTGCTCCGGAGTAATAATATTTCCACAGCTGAAAACATAATCGTTTACTACAAAATCAGTGGTCCCGCCTCCGATATCAACGGTGGCAATGGTTACTCTTTTATCTTCAGAATCTGGATTTATCAGAGCCTGTCTGCTGTTTACCCGCCAGAAATCATCAACATGCCCGGAATACTTGCTGTTGATCTCGTTGTACAGAAATACTGTCTGGCTACAGAAAGCCTCATCCCACTTTATTTCGCAATCCGGATAAGGAGGCCAGACATCAGGACTCTTAAAATCCGGCTTGTCCTCCGGCCTGGATTTATCCCACCTGGAGGTTCTCCAGTATATGGCCAGAGCTTCATAAAGCCTGTTCCTGAAAATATCCACCTCCTGAAGCGGCATACCCGGAGGAACAGTCAGAATAATAGTGGAAATAATTCTGGGATTGTCTCTCTGGGCTCTTTCCCAACGGGACTTCGGACTGTTAATCTGCATCTCAGCCTGAGCGATGATTTCCAGAAGAAGCAGCGTCATGAGAGAACTTCTGCTGTAATTCGCTTCCATTGCTCCCATACCGCCGGAATTCTCGTCATATAACGGGGAACCGTCGCTTGTTATGTGCTGAGTAATGTCATCATTTAAAGCCGGCGGGTCATCTTCCGGATTCTCTACAGTATTCGGATTCACATGCCAATCATACTTAACAGGATCAGTATCCCAAAGATATCGCTTGGGACTGGACATTCCTGACTGCGACTCGTTACCAATCAGCGTGCAGGAATGCTTCATGGCTTCATCGCCGGTGCGAACCATTGAATGCCATTGAAAATTCGTATATCCCAGTTCATTGTACTGCACCGAAAACGATGGTTCGGCAAATTCCACGGAGCTCGAAAAAGGATGCTGGTACACCGTGACAGGATCTGAAAGATCCCTGAGAATCAGTGGATACGAGGACTTGAGCTCTTCCTCTACACCCTCAAGAATCAGACCATAAACCCTGGAATTTCCGATATCCAGCACCAGAGAAACATCCACCGGGGCTTTTTTATCATTAAAGGGATCCATTTTGATTCTGGGCAAAACGACAAACCGCGGTTCCGCAAGCATTCTCAGGAAAGCCTGATAGTACCCGACATAAACCTTGTCAGTCTTCCCGTTTTCAATCTTTTTTGGTGAAAATTCCTGTTCCTCCGCATATTCTTCCCAGTATTTCTGTAAAGTCGGGGTAAAAAATGACTGACTGGCAAACCTGTAAATGGCAGAAAAATTATGACAAAGCCGGTATTCAGACCCGTTGTTGATATGTTTCTGCTGTAAAAGATGGTTTTCAAGACCTGTTTGGGCAGAATCCTTTACGGTGGTGTCAAAAGCCAGAACCATTTTGTACTTATAGTCAGCAATCTTCCTGAAATAGCACCGGCACCAGTTTAGAGGTTCTTCAGCAAAACATCCGGCATTGTCTATACTCATGTAATACGGTAAAGGAATCCAGCGTTTCTCAAACGCTTTCAGGACATCATCAAGTTCAATTTTTTCAAAAGATGTGCTGCCAGGGTACCTGTCAAAGGTTACCATGTCTTCATATTCATTTTTTCCGGCGGATTTATCCAAAGAAATGCCACCCGTCAGCACCTTTTCGCAAAGATGCATGCTATCTTTGGTAAAACAGCAAATTTCATATAACTCGCGAATATTCACGTCCGACAGGTCAACATCGAAATCAAGAAACTGTACTCCGGTATCCTGAAAAAGATTTACCTTCTCGTTTGCCGAAAATTTTTTTTCGTTTTCCTTCATTGTTGTTCCTTATTCAGTTTCAAATACTGTACAAACACCTTCTGTTCCGTTTCTGATGATGAATGCATGGCGGTGTCATCAATCTCGCAAAAAGGAGCTTCACTGTCATAGCAAACGATTTTCTTCGGCATTGCAGTAAGTCCCCCTTCACAGTCAGAACCAATCGGACCGCTCTTAACATGGTATTCGTCAGCGGCAATACTGTTATTTCTGGTTAAAATCCCTTTGGCAGTGCAATCAGAATAACCGCTGTCCTTACCCTTCATTTGAAATTCAACTTCCGTGTTGCCATCAGAATCATTACCAGCCTTTTTTACAAAAAAATCAAACACCTTTCTGCCATTAGGCCGCGATGATCCCGCATGTCTATCACCAGAGTCAGGAACTTCTAAGGTCTGAGCAGGCTTAGAATTTGTGCTCAAATCTCCATCGGAAGATACCTGATCGGTACTCTGAGGCTCTGTACCTAGAACAACACCGTTTGTGTTTTGTGTGCCAATATTGCTGGCTGGTATATTCTCTCCGTTGCTGCCGTCATTTTTACCATTAACCGAAACAGTATCATTTGAATTAGGTATCCACAATCTGACAGTGTCGGGTTTCCACAAATACAAACACAGTAGCAGGAGCAAAATCAGCAATAACAAAATCAGAAGTGCTATCAGACATCCTTTCCACCAGGAATCTGATCTGTTCTCCACGCTGTTGAATTGAACGTTATCCTGACTTTTTGATATTTTGGATGACTCTGATCTTTCAGATGATTCTGAAAGATCGGACAACTCTGTGTTTTTGGAAGATTCTGAGTTGTCGGATGACTCCGAGCTTTCAGCAATTTCCGAATTGTCAAAAGACTCTGAACTTTCAGACTCTTCGGAATTTTTGGCGGATTCTGATTTGTCAGATAATTCCGAACTTTCGGAAGATTCCGCATTGTCAGACAAGTTCGAACTTTCAGACGATTCCGAATCCTCAGATGACTCGGCTTTGTCAGATAATTCCGAAGTATCTGATTTATCTAACGCCACATCACCAAATGCCAAGCTGCGATCTGAATCATCAGTTAAACGGAACTCATCTACAGAAATGTCCAAGTTAACTTCATTTTCCTCAGACCTCTTTTTAGACTCGTCATCTGAACCATCGATAGTCCCGCTGCCAGAATTCTGTTTTCTGAAAGAATTCTCATTCTGATTAAAATCCCGAGCCCCCTCATCCTGCTCTTCATCCTGACCTTTCTTTTGCTCATCTTTCTTTCCAAACGGAAAAAGGCATCCTGAACGAGATTTACCATACTGAAGATCATTGAGACTATCCTGACTGTTGTTTGTACTGGAAACGTTTTCAGATTCGGTGCTTCTAAAGTCTTCAGTATTTTCCTCACTGTCAAAGATTCCCTCAAAACTCATTTCATCTTCATTGGCAGAAGCGTTATCAGAAGCATTTTCCCCGGAAAAGGACTGCTCCGAAACGGAATCATCAGAATTGAATATATTGTCTTCAGGAACCGTACAGGATACCTCTTTAGGCTGATAGGGTCCGTTATCAAATTCCATGTTGTCCGTAATGAAATCCTGAAAAGGATGATGATCCTGCCATTCACCGTCGGCATTGCTGCTCTCCGTGTTGTTCTCTGTGGTATTGTCTGAAACATCCGATATATCGTCTACGGTTTCACCAGTCTCTCTTTTCTCAAAACGGTTTTCATAGCCGGAAATATTGTCATAGCCATAGAGAGCTACAACCGTAACAGAACCGTTTACGATAAAGATGTTGTCTGCATCTTCCGGAATGTGCAAAAAAGCCCCGAGGTTTTTGGCTGCTTTGGGATTGTAAAAAAAATAGGCAAAGCTTCTTAAATCCGGCTTGATATTCCTCTTTTGAAGCAGTTCTCTGGCCTTGAAAGAAAGGAAAGCAAAATCCCTTCCGATAGCTTCCCTAATTCGGTTTTGCTCGTTTTCCGGAAGTTCGGGAAGTCTGGTGACGGAAGTTATCGTCCTGACTGTTTCAGGGATCAGAGCCGTAATGTACCTGGAATCGGTGTTCTGAGTGGCAAACAGGCATGTGAAATGCTCAATAACCTCCCGTGACTCATCTTTCAGAAGAATTCCGGCCATGCCTTTAATCAGCTTTCTGCTTATTGAGGAAACTTTTATCCCGTTTTCCCCTACACCGAAATATTTTCTCTTCTCGTATCTGTCCAGAAAATTCAGATGATTTGCATTCATGGAAACCACACAAAAATCGCCCAGCGGTTATCTTTATAACGAATTTTTAAGAACAATGGCTGCAAATACCATGTACCTGAAAGCCTTGCCCCTGCCAAAAGTATAAAAAAAAACACACACTACTAAAATTTTTGACTTTGGAAAAATTTAACACATGGGATCATCTTCACTAAAAAATCCGGAAATCCATCCGGAACCGGCCACTTACAATGTAATCGGAACTGAAAGAACCTTAAAATCACAGCAGCACCGGAATTCTCTGAGTGAGGTTTTATGAAAAATGAATCCTGCAATGACAACGACATTCCGTTACCTGATTTCGCATTGAAAGGATCCCAAAGCAACCGGTTCTATACCAGAAAACGAAGGCGGAATTTTCGGGACAGGTATAATCGTAAAACTGACCGGCCAGCGTAGCAGAACACCGGATATCTGCCTGTTCTCCAGCAGGATTTCCGGAGTCCGAGGATCCGGTAAAGTGATGGAGAGAATCCGGGACTACTAAACCAAAGAGGCTTTTTCAAAAAATGATGGTTACGAATTACCGAATAAGTTTCAGGGCTGTTCACTGTTACCGGTCAGGAAAGAATACGGGAACTTTTCCCCCTGCCCTGAAGTCCGGAACAATAAAATGAGGGCCAGCGGCCAGTTTGCACTGGATGTTTCCGCAGAAATCTCCCCGTGTTCCGGATACCATGCGGAAATGCCCGGAAGACTCACAGCCGTTCCGGTGGCGGAAATACTCGAATATGAGACTGACCGCGCGGCCTGGAGCCATATTCAATACCGATGCTGTAATCAGGGGCTCCGGAATGACACGCTCCGAACCGGTCATTACGGAAATACCGGCACTGCCAGGTATTTCCCGAAATCAAAAGCCTCCTGAATGCGGCGCCCTGCACCGCGCCGCCGGAAAACTGGTCATTGCGGACTCTGCGAGCGTGCTCTCCCGCCACCCCTCTTGTGCTCGTACATGAGCTTGTCCGCCCGGCGTGCCACATCCCTGACGTTTTTGTCCTGAACAGGATCGTAAACTGCAAGACCGCGGGCCACGTCGATTTTTTCCCATTCGGCGGCATCGGACACCATCGATTCGGCACACAGGTCGTCAAAGGTCTTTAAAAGATCGTTCCGCTTCTGGTAATCGCCGTCCAGAAGGAGCGCGGCAAACTCGTCTCCGCCAATCCGGAAAACCGGACTGTGATCAAATACTCGGCAGATAATGTCGGCAGTACCCTTAAGGTAGATATCCCCCTTGTCATGTCCGTTTTCATCATTGATTTTCTTGAGACGATTGCAGTCAAAAAAGCATACGGCAAACTCCAGAGTACCGTTGCTGTCATTAAGCTTTTTCTGGAGATTCCGAAGATTGGCCTCAAACGCTCCCTTGTTACGCAGCGAGGTAAGGGCATCCGCATAGGCCAGATCGTTCAGCTCACCTATGTAGGATTTGAGATGAGCGGCAACCTTTTTGAAAGTTTTGGTAAGCACTCCAACCTCATCCTTTCCTTCATAGCTCAGCTGACATTCATAATTACCCTCATCAATCTGCTCCGTGGCGGCCGTAAGCTCCCGGATGGGACGGGTAATACGTCCGGAAAACGCCATGACCAGAAGAACGAAAACGACAAGCAGGGTTCCGAAGGCGGCCACAATCTTGAAGATCCAGTTCTGCCACTCGGCATTGATCTCCCGCACCGGAACCGTAACATTAATGCGCATCTCGTTGCTGAGCGGAAGCCAGACGGCCTGCTTTTCGACCCCGTCGAATTCGTAGCGGATAAACTTGTCCCTGCCGAGGATTCCGTCGGGCACCCGGGGGTGAGAGTCCAGGGACATGACATCCACCCGGGGGTGATAAATGATGTAGCCGTCATCGTCATTGAGGAAGGCATATCCGTTATCAAAAAGCGTGATATTGCCAACTTCATTCGCCATGGTGGAATAATCGATTTCAATGCCGATAACGCCGACAAACCTTTTCCGGAAATAAACGGGCACATTTCACCCGCCGGGGATAATGATTTCTGAAAATGTATCCGATTCCGGCATTCTGAGGGGCCCGGGAATTCCCGGAAGCCCCTGCTGCCGCCGGATATTTTCTGAAGGGCCCGGACCCCGCAGGCGTTTATGAAGCAGAAGCCCCAAAGAAAAAGGGGCTCCGTTTGTCACAAAGCCCCCGTGCAATCAGCAGTTTTTCGCTGCCGTCAGCCGATCATGAGACGTTACTCGTCATCATCGTCATCCTCTTCTTCATTATCGTCTTCATCGGCGTCATCGCTTTCTGAGCTCTGATCACTGCCGCCTTCCGCGAGATCCTTCAGAAGCTCATCAAACGGCTGAATGGTCAGCTCGTTCTTGTCATCGATTTCAAGAGCCACGAGCTCGGAGGAAGCGGAATTTCCGAAGGCGTCATTAAAGGTGAAGCTGAACACCAGCTGCGACTCTCCCAGGTCCTCGTCCTTGATTTTGGAATCCTTGCGGTATTCAAAGGTCTCAATGTCGGCCAGCTGCTGCTCGTCATCCCCGGTAAGAGAGGTTACATAGAAGCGGGTGGTGATTTTGTCGCCGGGCTTGAGAGTGTTGGCAAGACGTCCCGGAACCCCGTCCTCGTTTATCTTCTGAACGCCCATAATGCCATAGGTATCGGCATCCCGGTCATAGGCCACCACCATGTTGTACGGCACACCATTGATCTTGATATCACAGTCATAGGTGATGTAGTCGTCAGTGGTGTTCGACACGGTCAGGGGCAGCATGTGCCCGTCCATGGCAGCCCAGGTTCCGTCCATGGTGTCCGTGAAAACACCCTTGTCCCAGTCCTCGTTTACCCGCATGTCGGATCCCATGTATATCAGAAGTCCCTGCGGGGCATCGTCATCAGGCGGGGAAAACAGCATCACCTCCAGTTCCACGCTGCTGACGGAGGAAAGAAGCTCCTTCGGCACCGTTACGAAGGCGTTGTTATCCTTGTCAAAGGAGATTTTGGCATCCTCAAGACTGGAAATGTCCTTCTTCTGAGAAGTCTGAGCATTCTGGGCAAAAGCCACCAGGTGTCCGGTATTGGCATGAAAGTTGGAACTGAAAAGAGAAAATCCGGACGATCCGTGATCAGGTTCCGTGGGGGTTTCCGGCGGAGTTACCGGGGTTTCGGTGCCGGAAGAAGCACCGCCGTCGATAAAACCGGCGTACCTCCGGTTAACCTGTTCCATCCGGGCCAGGAATTTATTGGCGTCTTCGATCCGCTTCTGCATCCTGTCCGCGGTTTTCCGGTCAAGAATTCCGAGCTGGAGACCGTAGGCCACATTCAGCACGGAAGGAGCGCCTTCATCCAGCACGTATTTATAATGATCCTTCTGACCGCCGAGAGGATAGTACACCGAGACCCCGGCCCCCTTCTTAAGGCGGCCGTTTTTACGGTAAATCACGTATTTGGAAAGAGCCTGATTCAGGTCGGAAACCTCTTTGGGAGCCAGTCCCTTAAGATTGTCGGCATACTGCCTGAGGTCGATAACATCAGAGTAGTTGCCCTTTCTGTGCAGTCCGTAGGATTCGGACTTGTTGGCAGCTCTGCCGATACTGGTAAACAGCCGGCCCGACTCGTCCAGCTTGTCCACCAGTGCCGCACCCAGCTGGTTGTAGGAAAACATCAGTTCCGGGAAATTGTCCAAAGACACCGCCGAAAGAGTAATGGAACTGTCCTGCTTGTATTTATGACAGTCCTCCGCATAGGAATCCACAATGGTCTGACCCAGCTTTCTGAGCGTCATTTTCGGATTCTTTTCCAGCTTGTCCAGCCACGGAGTGTAGAACCAGCCCAGACTGGGCTCGGTCTCCTCGGAGGCTATCATCATATGCCCCCACTGGTTCATATAGTAGCCGGAGGTAAGCGATCCCATGAGACAGGCGTCAAAGCCGATGATGTCAAAAGGCTTCACGGTATTGCCGTAAACCTTTTTAAAGGCCTGCTCCAGCTCGGTCATTTTCAGGAAGTCATCCGAAAAGTTTTCATCATAACCGACACCGCCTACCGGTCCGGAACCGTGATTCCAGAAAATGATCATCCGGTGCTGCGGGTTGTACCGCTGTTCTCCGAATTCCAGAAAACGCGTCAGGGTATCGGCCCGGCCCATGCTCTGATTGTTCCAGCTTTTAAGGAGCTCAAGATCATTGTCCTTAACCTCGAATATCTGCACATTCTTGCTGGAAACCAGGTCATTCTGCCATTTGGCGGCGCCTCCGGTCTGAATCAGAAACCGGACATTCTTGCCGGCCATGCTTTCGGCAATTTCCTGAAGGTCCAGCGTGGCGCTGCCGCCGGCATCGTCACCTTCATCTCCCCCGCTCTCCAGATCGGAGCCCACGAGATAAAAATAAATGAGCCAGGGAACATTCTCCCGGGCCTGGGCCAAAGGTGAGAACAGCATTAACGCCACAAGCGCCAGGAAGAGGAAAAAGCGCTTCCCGAATTTAGCAAAAAACATAAAAATCCTTTAGTTTAGTAATGTTTTCGTGAACCGAAGTCAGAATGTCAGAATCGGAAGAGCCGTATTCCGGCCGGTGTTCAGAACAGAACAGTCAGCCGGCCGGTTTCAGATTAAAAGAGACCCCGGGTAATTTTAGATCAGGCACTGCCAAAAGAAAAAAAATCTTTGAAAAGAATTCCGGCATGAAGAACCGGATCCGTGCCTGCCTCCGGCGACGCTGACGGTGCCGCCTCGGAACAGACACCGGAAGAAGGGAGACCGGATATCCCGTCCTGTCTCATCCGGCTCTCTCCGGCACTTCTTCCCGGTCAGGCTGCCGCGTCGCCGTCCTGTTCCGGGATCTGGGTTCTGGCCTCCCGGAACACGGGCTCCAGGCCTTGCCGCCGGAGCGATGCGGAAACCTCCGTTACGGACCGGCTGTCATTGATAATGAACTGCGGAAGATCGTGATGATCCGCGGCATACCCTCCCGGCTGGGTACTGGATCCGGCGCTGATGGAGGTAATAACCACCGGAGTAACCACATCCCGGAATCTCTGACTTTCCCGGGTCGAGATCGAAATCTCCAGCTCCCGGTCCAAAAGCCTCCAGGCACAAAGACACTGAATCATCTGCCGGTCGGTCAGGGGATATTCCGGCTGAAAGCCCCCCTCCGCCGGACGCAGTCTCGGGAAGGAAATGCTTAGTCTGGTTTCCGGATAATGCCGGCGCATGTACATAAGATGCCGGGTCAGGGCCACCACGTCCGACTTCCAGCGATAAAGCCCCAGAAGAGCTCCCAGCCCCACCTTGTCGATGCCGGCATCCCCGACCCGCTCCGGAGTTTCCATCCGGTACCGCATATCCCGCTTTTTCCCCGAAAGGTGGTTTTCCCGGTAGCATTCCGGATCATAGGTCTCCTGATAAACGCAGACATAATCAACTCCCAGGCCCTTCATCTCCCGATATTCCGAAGTGTCCAGAGGCTGAATTTCTAGGGACATGTAGCTCGCATACCGGTTCACGATTCGGAGCTGCTCCCGGAAATAGTCCATCCCGCAGTGCCGGGGATCCTCTCCGGACACCACCAGAATGTTTTCATAGCCCATCCGGTGAATGGCCTCGCACTCCAGGAGTGTCTCCTCCGCCGTCAGGAACTTGCGGGGAACTTTGTTATGGGCCGCAAAACCGCAGTACCGGCAGTTGTTCAGGCAGAGATTCGAGAGATACAGAGGAATGTACATACTGACCGTATTGCCGAAGCGCCTCCTCGTGTACTGCTCCGCCAGAACGGCCATGTCCGAAAGGTACGGCATTGCCCGGGGGGATATCAGAGCCATGAAGTCTCCGAGATCCAGAGTGTCCCCGCTTCTGCTTTTGGAGAGCGCCCGGGACACCTCCCCGTCGGTGCAGGCATCCACCGCATCGGCATATCCGGCAATTCCCCCGGCGGTGATTTCATCATAAAAGCTCATGACAGATCTCCGTCCGGATCCCTGAGAAACGCCTCCAGAGGGCTCGTGGCATGAGCCTCCCCGGAAACGGCTCCGGGCCCCGCAAGCCAGGCCATGCGACCGGCAGCCACGGCCCCGGCAAATGCCCGGGCCATGGTCACGGGATCCCGGGACACGGAAATCGCCGTATTGACCAGCACCGCATCCGCTCCCAGCTCCATGGCCTCCGCGGCATGGGACGGGAGTCCGATGCCGGCATCCACCACAACGGGAGCCTCCTTCTGGGCAATAATGATTTTGAGCATGGCCCGGGTGGTGAGTCCCTGATTGCTCCCGATGGGGGCTCCGAGGGGCATTACCGCCGCGGCTCCGGCCCTGGCGAGTCTCAGGCACAGCATGGGGTCGGCCCCGCAGTAGGCCATGACATGGAAGCCCTCCCCGGCCAGAATCTCGGTGGCCCTGAGGGTTTCCACGGGATCCGGCATGAGATATCTTACGTCCGGATGAATCTCCACCTTAATAAAGTCGGTGCCGAGAGCTTCCCGTGCGAGATGCGCGGCAAACACCGCCTCCTTTGCAGTGCGGGCTCCTGAGGTATTGGGAAGCAGGGTTACCGGAAGATCCTTAAGCGCCGGCAGAATGGCATCGGAATGTCCCTGAAAATCCAGCCTCTTTACCGCCATGGTCACCAGCTCCGTTCCCGAAGCCAGCACCGCCTCCCTGAGAAGGGCCCCCGAAGCGAATTTGCCGGTACCGGTAAAAAGCCGGGACCGGAATGTTTTGCCGCCGAATGAAAGCGGCATGTCTGCATTATTGGCTGTCATTAACAGGCTCCTCCCGCCATAAACGAAAACACCTCCACCGTATCTCCCTCATGAAGCCCCGCGGCACTCAGTTTTTCCTTAGGAATAATTTCATCATTAAGAGCCACGGCGTAGTGCTCCGGAAGATCCGGAAGCGTATCCAGAAGTTCCCTGAGAGTGCCGGCCTCGGTATCGGCGGGTACCCCGTTAAGCTGAATTTTCATTTTGATTTTTCCCTGCTGTTTCCGGAAGTCTTCTTTCCGGAATCCTTTTTCTCCGGTTTCGGCTTTGCAGTCTTCCGGGCCGCTTTCTCCGATTCCGGGGTATCTTCCGGAAATACCTCGTCCGTATCCCGGATTCCGAACTCCGAAAGAAGATCCTGCCATTCCCTGATGGCCGCTTCGGGATCCGGAGCCTCGGTAATCGCGGTAATCACCGCCACACTGCCGACACCGGTTTTAAGAACCTCCCGGGCGTTTCCGGTCTTGATGCCGCCGATGGCCACGAGAGGATAGGTCCGGCCCAGAATCCGCGCATATTCCGCAAGTCTGACCGTGCCCTGCGGCGCGGAAGGCATCCTCTTGGAGTTTGTCGGAAAAATATGTCCGAGAGCAATATAGGACGGCTTCACCTGAAGAGCCCGCGCCGCTTCGGCATAACTGTGGGTGGAAACCCCCAGACGGAGTCCGGCGCTTCTGATAAGCTCCAGATCCGCGCCCTCCAGATCCTCCTGTCCGAGATGCACCCCGTAGGCCTTTTCCTGCACTGCCAGCTCCCAGTGATCGTCTATGAAAACCCGGGCATGATACTGTCGTCCCAGCTCTGCCGCCCTTCTTATTTCCAGCCGGAGCTGTTCCTGAGTGTCCCATTTCTTGATGCGGAGCTGCAGCGTTCTTACCCCCGCCTTGAGACAGCGGAGCACCCAGTCATTGTCGGGAAGCACCGGATAAAGTCCCAGGTTATCCGGACATTCCGGAAAGGCCGGCGTGCCGCCCGAAATCCTGTTCCGGAACTCCTGAAAGCACGGGAAGAAAAGCGGCAGATCCTCCAATTCGGGACAGGAGCCGCCATCCCCCAGGATTCTCATTCCTGAAAACACCGGCCGGGATTTCCGGATTCTTTCGGAAACGTACATCTCGGCACGCACCAGAGCCTCCTCGGGACGCAGCCCCTGCCCCAGGAACACCGCCGCTGCGCTGCCGAGAGCGCAGCCGGTACCGTGAACCCGGTCCGGCTCCGGGGCCGGAAATAAGGTTCTCCGATGTGTCAGCACCGTGATATTGCTGTCAGCATTCCGGATCAGCATATTGACAATAATATCCTTCAGAGCCGGATTACCGGTGTACTCTCCGAGATGGCCGCCCTTGATATACACATTGTCGGCGCCCGCTCCCAAAAACCAGTCCCCGGCATTACGGGCCCAGAGGCCGCAGGCTTCGACACTGTCCAGAGTCTCACGGGTTCCGGAAAGGTTCATGGCTTCAGAAATGTTCGGGGTTACCAGAGTAACCAGGGGCAGCATGGCTCCGGCCCAGTCCCGGATATCGTAATCCGCCAGCGGATCGCCGTTTCCGGCGATGGTGACCGGATCCCAAATCACCGGGAGCTCCGCCCCCCGGATTTCCCTGAGCCTGCCCAGGAAGCGCACCACGGCCTCAAAAATCTGCTCCGTGGAAATAAGTCCGATTTTTACCGCCCGGATCCGAAAAACCACATCCCGGTCCAGGACGGTCCGGAACATGTCATTGAGACTGCTGCGCTTTACGGGATCCGCCCTGAGCACCGCATCGCCGGTCTGCACCGTCATTGCGGTCTCGGCCACCATGGGGATCATGCCCAGCTCCGACACCACCCGGGCATCCTGAAAGGCCCCGGCGCCGCAGGTGGAATCCGTGGCGGCAATTATTAAAACTATTCCCGGCTGAGACATCTGTCTATCTCCTCCCTGTCCAAAGATCTGATTTCCCGGGACAGCCGGGCGGAACAGAATTTCGGGCCGCACATGGAACAGTACTCGGAATTCTTGTGACACTCCTCAGGAAGATCCTCGTCGTGGAATTTCCGGGCACGTTCCGGATTAATGCTGAGGGCAAACTGGTCATTCCAACGGAACTCGAACCTGGCCTTGCTCATGGCATTGTCCCAGGCCATGGCCGCCGGGTGTCCCCGGGCCAGATCCGCGGCATGAGCGGCAATCCGGTAGGCCATAAGCCCCTCGCGGACATCGTCCCTCCTTGGGAGTCCCAGGTGCTCCTTGGGAGTAACATAGCAGAGCATGGCGGTCCCCATCCAGCCAATCATGGCGGCACCGATGCCCGACGTAAAATGGTCGTACCCCGGAGCAATATCGGTTACCAGCGGGCCCAAAGTATAGAAGGGAGCCTCGTGGCAGAATTCCTTCTGAAGCTCCATGTTCTCTCTGATAAGATGCATGGGCACGTGCCCCGGCCCCTCGATAATCACCTGGACGCCCTTCTGCCAGGCTCTTTCGGCAAGCTCGCCGAGAACCTTGAGTTCCCCGAACTGCGCTTCGTCATTGGCATCATGAACGGAACCCGGACGAAGTCCGTCCCCCAGGGAAATGGCCACATCATAGGCAGCGCAGATATCGCAGATCTCGTCAAAATGCGTATAGAGAAAGTTTTCCTGATGCCGGGCAATGGACCACCGGGCCATAATGGATCCGCCCCGGGACACAATGCCGGTAAGTCTCCTGGTAACAGCGGGAATAAAGCGTCTCAGGAGTCCGGCATGAATGGTGAAGTAGTCCACGCCCTGCTCCGCCTGCTCCGTCAGGGTTTCCCGGAACACCTCGAAATTCAGATCCTCGGCAATGCCGTTTACCTTTTCCAGTGCCTGATACAGGGGAACGGTTCCGATGGGCACCGGGGAATTCCTGATGATCCACTCCCGGGTTTCATGAATCCGGTTTCCGGTGCTGAGGTCCATCACGGTATCCGCCCCGTACACCGTGCTGAACACCATCTTCTCCACTTCTTCGGCCACGGAGGAGGTAATGCTGGAATTTCCGATGTTGGAATTGATCTTTACCCGGAAACGGGAGCCGATGATCATGGGCTCGGCCTCGGGATGATTGATATTGGCGGGGATGATGGCCCGGCCGGCGGCAATTTCCTCCCGCACCATTTCCGGAGTTACGGTTTCCCGGGGATCGCCGATATTCTCTCTCATGGCTACATAGCGCATCTCGGGAGTAATAACCCCGGCCCGGGCCAGGGCAAACTGAGTGATCCCGGAACCGTGCCGGCCCCTTCTGGTACATTTGGGAGACGAGATGCCGCAGGATTCCTGAGCCGGTTGCACCGTTTCCAGATCGGTTCTTTCGCGAAGCCAGGACTCTCTCAGAAGGGGAATTCCCCTGGTAACGTCGATTTCCGAAGCGGGGTCGCCGTAAATCCCGGAGGTATCATAGAGGTCGACATGTTCTCCGTTGGAAAGATTGACTGTGCGACAGGGAACCCGGAAGCTGCTGTCCGGGGAGGTTTTGAAGGTGCGCGAGGACGAGGGACAGGCAAAGCCCCGAAGATGATTCAGACGATCCCGGGCCTCCTTCTCGGCCTTCATGCGTTCCATAATTGCAGATGCCATAGTAACTCTCGTAAAAATGGTCTGCCGGAACAGGGATTTTCAGAATCCCCTGGGATCTGATCCAGTTGGCGCTGTTTCCTTCGCAGGCATTATCCTGGGCAGGTTATACGGATTTCGCGGGACGCGATCTCAGCCACCGGGGCACTCCGACAGACGATAAAGACATTCTGATTATCCGACATTGTCCTGAAATAATCAATGCCGGATAATAAACATTCCGGGAAGATTCCGGGGAAAAACCGGAACCGGGAGAAATGTCCTCAGGACAAGAAGGCACGGGACACGCGGATGAAAAGATGCCCGGCCTGAAAAACAGAGAATGCGGAGGAGCCGGAAATTCGCTATCGGGAGCCCCGGGCAATCTTGCGGGCTTTCTTGTTCTCGTACATCAGCTGATCGGCACGCCTGGCCAAATCCTCTACAGTCTCATCCACCTGAGAAGAGTACACCGCAATCCCGCAGGAAATGCTGATCTTTTCCCATTCATTCTGCGCCGCGGTGACTGATGCGGCCTGCTTCTCTTCAAAAAGCTTCATAAGCTGTTCCCGGTTCTCAAAATCACTGCCCTGAAAAACCACCACGAACTCGTCTCCCCCCACCCGAAAAACCGGGCTGTGCTGGAAGACACGGCAGATCATGGTGCAGGAAGCCTGAAGATACAGATTGCCCTTGCCATGCCCGTACCGGTCATTGACTCCCTTGAGGTCATCACAGTCATAAAAGCCGATGGCGAGTTCAAAGTTCTCCCCGATGTCAAAACGGGACTGGATCTGCTTGATATATTCATCATAGCCGCCCTTGTTTCGGACATGGGTCAGGGCATCCACAAAGACCTTTCTGCTTAAAGCCTTTATCCTGCGTTCCCCGTCCGTGAGCTTCTTTTCGGCGCGGATACTCTTTCCCAGAAGCAGCAGGATCAGGAGAACCACCGTGGTGATTCCCAGAATCACGGCAACCAGATTTTCCTTAATGACTTCAATAATGTCGGTCTTCGCATCCTCAGTCGAATGATACGTCAGAGCCGCATGAACCGTGCTCTCCGGAACAACTGCCGTGGTCTTGGCAAGAATGGAATAAAGTATGGTATCTCCCCGCCGCACCGCAATGTAGTAATCCAGAACCGCACCGGAATCAACAGTGGTCAGATCCAGCTTCCGGCACTGCTTTGCAATATTGCTGACGCGATAGTTGCTGAGGATCATGGCATCCGCATCTCCTGCGGCAATCGCCTGCAGTCCTGTGGACGTGTCAGGAAAATATTTGATCTTCCAGTTCGGGAAATGAGCCGTGAGGTACTTTTCATAATTGGTATTGCCAGTATTCACCGCCACGGTCACCTGATCCTGACGGATAAAATCCTTTTTGTCATCCTTGCGCACCACGGCATCCATCTCCGTGGTCATCAGTGCCGGAGTCAGGGTCACATTCATGTCTTCCGCATCGGACACCACAAAGTTAACCGGGAACACACTGTCAATCTCATTCCTGCCCAGAGCCTCCAGGGCGGCAGAAACAGACGGATAGGCAATCGCTTCAAAATTAATGTGCGCATTCTCAAATGCATAGGAAGCATAGTCAAGATAATCCCGCAACGCTCCCGTAAGTTCCCCGGTTACGGGATCCCTGGCGCAGAACGCAAGATAGTTGTCCTGATACCCCACCCGGATGGTGCCGTGCTCTGAAAGCCAGTCCTTTTCCTCGGCGCTGAGAAACAGACTTGATTTCGCATTTTTGAAGTACTTCCCGCTGAGCTTTTGCGCATAAAGAGGGTTTTCATCCTGTATCATGCTCATGGCGGCATTAAGCTTTTGCAGAAGGTCCGCCCGGTCGGGAGCAACTGCAAAATAATAATCAGAAGAACCGATTTTCCAGACCGGCACGGCAGTGTTGGGAGCAATATTCACGTCCATGGTAACAAAGGCGTCGAGCCGGTTGCCCAGCATGCCGATGGACTCTTCTTCCGTGGTGGTAAGCTCTTCAAGCTCGGGGCTGACACCGTGAGTCTTTGCCCACTGCCGGAACAGGGAGCTCTGAATGCTGTCCCTGGCAACACCCACGGTTTTGCCGTTCAGGGAGGCATAATTCTCCGAGGTGATATCCGTATTTCTGGGAGAAACAAAAACATAGTACACCTCGGCTCCCATGGGAAGAGACGCATATGAAAAATCACGGGCGCGTTCCTCGGTGTAGGAGACATTTGCCAGAATGTCGATCTCCCCTTTTCGCAGCATCTCCAGAAGCTCCGACCAGCCGCCCTTCACATATTCGTACTTCCATCCGGTGTAGGCGGCAAGCTTCTGCTGATATTCGTAGGAGTATCCCGAGCGTCTTCCATACTGATCCTTCATAAAGTACGGAGCCTCATGCCAGCCGGCACGGACAGGTCTGTCATCACCGGCATGCGCCGGAAAAGGCAAGAGGATCATGAACAGGAACAGAAATACTGCATCCCTGCACATCTGTCGCATCGTGCGGGGTCCTGACGCCATCAGAAAACCGCAGAAAAATTTCATAACTCCGCTCCTTCCGCGCTCCTTCGGGATAACGCATTTCCGGAAAAATAACATTTCAGATTCAACAACGGATCCCGGGGGAAAGGTTATTCCGGTTCGGGATGGACACAATCACAGTCCTTTTCGAAAGATTCAAAGAAGCCAGCCCCCGGACAGGGAAACTCTGTCGCCGGCCGGAAAAACGAAAGGCCGATTCAGTGATTCCGAATCAACCCGGACTCATATAAATAATATCACGAACCGTATTAAGAGCACAGTATCCGCGATCACACATCGTGATAACGTTCACTTCCCCAAAGATGACTCCGCACCACTGTTCTCCTGAGAAATACCGGAACGCGCGGCCAGCCTTTCCGAAAACTCCTCAAAGCTCCGCTGCTTCCCGTATGATGAAAAAGCATATTCCTGCAGGATTCCCCGATCGTTTTTCCAGTAAAGGTACATCCAGGGGCCGGAGGAACCGGACTCGGCGGAGTCCTGCCGCTTACGGACCCTGCCATCCTTAAGAAGCTCAAGAACCCCGTTCCAGTCCTCCGGGGTGAGAGCTACGGTTCCCGAAGAAACCGTATCCTTCTCGGTGGTCGGGCCGTAATCCTCCCGTTCCCTTTTCACATGATAAAAAAAGGGGCGCCCGTCCTCAAGAAAGTAGCGGTATCTCAGAAAACTGGCATGGTAGTTGATGTTTTCCCGGGTATAGAAAAATTCGGTAATGTCCTCCGGGGAAATCTCCTTCCCGACACTGAGGGTACCGGACGCAACACAGAGTCCCGACCATAGTCCGGCCGTCAGAAACAGCAGTTTTCTTATCACATGAGCCTCCCTCACCAGAATACCCCCTTGCACCTCGAAAACCGGAGGCGTCCGAGGTTCGCACGATTCAGGCAGCCTTGTTCAAATCGGAATCCCCGCTGCCCGAAACCCCGGCAGAACTTCCGGCATTCCCGACAGGAGAAGGCTGGACAATAAAGTCCGGATGCTTTTTCTTCTCGACGGGCTTTTTCTCAGTGGCGGATTTGCCTGCTCTCAGAGGCTCCGTGTAAAACATCACAGCCCCGGAATACTTGTTATGGATAAACTCCTTGATTCTGTCGGAGCGGAGCTCGCTGACCAGGGACTGAATCAGAGGGTCCTTCTCGTGGCCCTCTTTGACGGCGATAACGTTCACATAGGTCAGAGCTGCCAGGGATTCACTCTTTTCATAAGCCACGGCATCCTTCTCCACATTAAAACCGGCCGCCAGGGCATAATTGCCGTTAAGAACCACCATGGCCATCTGATCCTTTACCCGGGGAAGCTGTGCGGCTTCAAGTTCCACCAGCTGGAGATTCTTCGGGTTTTCGGTTACATCCCGCACGGAGGCGGTGAGCCCGGCATCGCTCTTCATCCTGATAAGGCCGTTGTCCTGAAGAAGCAGAAGAGCCCGGGCCTCGTTGGTGGTGTCATTGGGGATGCCGATATGATCGCCTTCGGTAAGCTCCGAAAGCTGCTTCTTCTTTCCGGGATAAATGCCCAGAGGCTCATAGTGAATTCTGCCGGCCACCTTAAGATGCGTGCCGCGATCATGATTGAAATCATGCAGGTAAAGCTCATGCTGCATGTAGTTGGCCAGAATCTCCCCGCTTTCCACCACATTATTGGGCTGGACGTAGTCATCAAAAACCCTGATATCCACATCAATGCCTCTTTTTCTCATATTTTTGGCGGCCTCGGACAGAATTTCCGCATGAGGTGCCGGAGAGGCGGCAATGGTAATCACCCGGTTCTGCTTTCCCCCGCTGCCGGTTCCGTCATCATCCGCCCCGCAGGCCACCAGCAGAATCGCCAGAGCAGAAGCAAGTATTTTTCTCATAATCATTATCTCCTCAAGTAATCAAAGCCGCGTTAAAGCATGCCGGCGCCTCTAAACAATTCTTCTGTCGAGCTTTCTCGCTATATACATCCCGACAACCTGGAAAATCTGAACCAGCACTATCAGAAGAATCACGCATATCCACATGATTTTAACGTCATAACGCTGATAACCGTACTGAATGGCAATGGCTCCGAGACCGCCCCCTCCAATGGCTCCGGCCATGGCCGAATACCCCAGAATGGTTGAAAGAGCTATAGTGGCTCCGGTGATCAGGGAAGTGCGGGATTCTACCAGCATCACCCGGTACATAATCTGCCACAGCGAGGCTCCCATACTCTCTGCCGCCTCAATAACCCCGCGATCCACCTCGTTCAGGGATGACTCCACCAGCCGGGCAATAAAGGGGGCAGCGGAAAGCACCAGGGGAACAATGGCGGCGGTGGATCCGTAGGATTTTCCCATGATGAAAACCGTCACCGGAATAACCAGCACCATTAAAATCACAAAGGGCAGGCTGCGTCCGATATTGGTTACGATATCCACAATACGGTAAATAACGGGATGAGGCCGAAGTCCCTTTTTATGACACATGGTCAGCACAAACCCCAAAGGCATTCCCAGCACGTACCCGAAAAAAGTGGCCCCCAGTGTCATATAAACGGTTTCCCAGATCCCTCTGAGAATCTGATCAGTCAGAGTATACATGGCCGCCCTTCACCTCAAAATAATGTCCCTGAGCTCTGAGATACCCGAAAACGGCCTTCCTGAGGTCTTCATCCTCCGGAAGCTCGAGTATCACCTGCCCCGCGGATCCCACTACGGTATTCTGAACATCGGCATACAGAATGCTTACCGGCCCCACCTCCTGAATCAGCGAGGCAATTGCCGGCTTGAGAGCCCGATCCCCCTCGATTACCACCCGGATGCGCCAGTCGGTATCCAGGGGCGGCAGCGAAAAACCGTCAAAAATGATGTGACGGCCGACAGAGGTGCAGGGCTTCATAAACACCTCCAGAACCGGTCCGGTCTCCATGATTCTGCCGTGATCCATTATCGCCACCCGGGTACAGATCTCCTTGACCACGGACATCTGATGGGTAATCACCACAATGGTAATCCCCATGGTTTTATTGATTTCTCTCAGAATGTCCAGCACCGCCGATGTGGACTGGGGATCCAGAGCCGAAGTGGCTTCATCGCAGAGCAGGATCTCGGGATTGGTGGCAAGTGCCCGGGCAATGGCCACCCGCTGCTTCTGCCCTCCGGAAAGCTGAGCCGGGTATGCCCCGGAACGATCCGCAAGGCCCACCAGCCCAAGAAGCTCCATTGCCCGCTTCCGGGCCTCGGATCCGGAAACTCCCGAAATAATCAGAGGAAAGCAGACATTGTCAATGACGGTCTTCTGCATCAGAAGATTGAAGTGCTGAAAAATCATGGCTGTCTTGTGCCGGAGATCGTTCAGTTCCTTCCGGGAAAGACTGCCGAGAATCTTCCCGAGAACTTTCACCTCTCCCCCTGTCGGAACCTCCAGATAATTCATGGTACGGACAAGGGTGCTCTTTCCCGCTCCGGACATGCCGATAATCCCGAAAATCTCCCCCCTGGCAATATCCAGGGAAACATTTTCAAGAGCAGTGACATCCCCCTTATCGGTTTTAAAGACCTTGCTCACCTCCCTGAGGGAAATCAGGGATTCCGTATTGCTGTCAGT
>Ga0310695_10000814_pt1 | contig 77069 bp, 59 predicted proteins | sample RumenRJG_04DNA_FD_203882 | JGI IMG/M metagenome (GOLD analysis project Ga0310695, IMG submission 203882) | Bovine rumen microbial communities from Lethbridge, Alberta, Canada - RJG_04 (v2) (version 2) | ecosystem: Host-associated > Mammals > Digestive system > Stomach > Rumen | place: Canada... | reverse complement strand
TTCGATAATCACTTCGGCACCACTTAAGGTCTTATTTGCCATAATTTATCCTGTCTTTTAAAGAATAGATGAAAATTTAGATGGGCTGAAATATAGGAGTATTTTTTGAGGGTGGCAAGAGGTGAAACCCGACTTTTGTGAAATTTTTTGAAATTTTGGGTAAAAATTTTAATTTTTAAAGTCCAAAAAATGTAAAAATTGACGATTTTTGTTAAAATCTTGAATTTGATGAATTGTGGTAAAGTAAAAATTGAAGATTTTTGAGCTAAAATTTGCTGTTTGGTTCATTTTATGTTTAAAATAATGTGAAAATTTTGGCGAGTATGCGAAAAATATCTCCGAGAACGGATTTGCCCCCGCAAATGTCTGACAACAATAACCCAAAACTAATAACTAATGACAATTGACTAATGACCAATGGCCAAAGACCAGCCTCGTTCTAATCTCTCACCATAAAATTTTCTAATTTGTAATTATGATTAAAAAGATTTTTCTCTCGCTGATTCTTGCGGCTGCATTCGTGTTCGCCGCCGACCCGATCACCATTGAAGGGCGTTTGACCGAAATTCCGGGAAAAATGCCGAGCAATGACTTATATAGCTATGTCTATGTATTTAAGTACAAGGTCCAAAAGGTGGTTTCGGGCAAGCTCGACGCCAAGGAAGTTCTCGTGGGCGTTTATAACCCGCTCATCGCCCGCGGTAAGGTCAAGGACAAGATGGCCGACAAGTCCAAGGGCAATGTCGGTGAATTCAAGGCTAAGGCTAAGCACACGCTCAAGATCATTCCGCTCGAAGGCAACTGGGATGGCGCTGTCGAAGACGAATACTTTGACGATGAATCCCCGCGCTACCTCGCAATTGAAGTGAATGAATGAAAAAAGGTCATTGAGTTATGGGCACGGAGCTAAAGCTCCTATGAGGTCGCTCCGCTTTGAGGTCGGCTCTACGAGCCTTTGTGCAAATGCGATATAGCCCAAAGGGAGCCGAAGGCGACCGAGCCCATACCCCATACCTCACTGCCTACTTCCTACTTCCTACTTCCTACTAATCCATGGTCTTCTCTTCCCAGATTTTCCTTTTCTACTTCTTGCCGACGTTTTTGGTTGGCTACTTTGTTCTCTTCAAGCTCGGGGCTAAGCATTCGTTCCTGAACTTGTTCATCACCATCTTCAGTTACGTTTTTTACGGCTGGCTCGAACCTTGGCTTGTGTTCCTCATGTTCGGCTGTACGTTTGTCGTGTACGTAGCTGGGCGGTTCATCTCGGCGCCGAACGCAAGCAAGTTCCAGCGGAATTTTGCGCTCGGGACTGCAATTGCGGTGAATCTCGGGGCGCTCGGGTTCTTCAAGTATTACATGTTCGGCATGGGGATCGTGAACGATTTTGCGGCCATGCTTGGCTGTGAACCGTTCTCTATTATGACGGTTCTTTTGCCGGTGGGCATTTCGTTCTACTCGTTCCAGTCCATGAGTTACGCGATTGACGTGTGGCGTGGTACGGCACCTCCGGTCAAGAACTTTGCGACGTTCGCCTGTTACGTGGCGCTTTTCCCGCAGCTTGTGGCGGGTCCGATTGTGCGTTACAATACGGTCGCCGAAGAGCTTGAAACCCGCACGCATACGCTCGAAAATTTTGTGCGCGGCATCCTGTTCTTCTGCTTTGGCTTTACCGAAAAGATCTTCCTTGCAAATCAGGTGGGCATTATCGCAGACCGTGTTTTTGCGGCCGATGCTCCGGGCGTCATCAACAGCTGGTGGGGTTCGCTTGCGTACATGTTCCAGATTTACTTTGACTTCTCGGCCTATTCTAATATGGCGATTGGTCTTGGCCTTATGCTCGGGTTCCATTTTCCGCGCAACTTCAATGGCCCGTATCGCTCGGTCAGCATTACGGATTTCTGGAAGCGCTGGCACATTTCCCTCACGAGCTGGTTCCGCGATTACCTGTACATCCCGCTGGGCGGAAACCGTGTACCGACGGGTCGCATGTACTTCAATCTTTTCCTCGTGATGTTCGCGAGTGGCGTTTGGCATGGCGCGAACTGGACGTTCGTGTGCTGGGGCCTTTATCACGCCTTCTTCATGATTGTGGAACGTGCAAACAACAAGAACGCTTGGTACTACAAGGCTCCTCGCGTGGTGCAAATCCTTCTGACCCAGGTGATAGTGCTCTTTGGCTGGGTGCTGTTCCGTGCAGATTCTATTGGCGATGCCGTCCGCATGTGGAAGAATATGCTTGGGCTTGGCGCAACGGCAGCTTCCGATGTTATTTTGTCTGCGGAAATCTTTACGCCGACATGCGTTGTGTTCATGTTGCTGGCTGGTTTACTTTCGTTCTGGAAGTTCCGCAGTTACGATTGGTGCATTGACGTTTCTTTCAAAAAGTCGCTCATTGCACTTGGTTTATTTATTTTGGCAACGCTTGCGCTCTTTACCCAGAGCTACAACCCGTTCCTTTATTTCCAGTTCTAGCGGCGAAGCCGCAGTAGACAGTGGATGGTAGGCAGTAGACAGGAATGTAAAAAGAACGTTTTAATCGCGGTTCGAACTGTATGGATCCCCTACGCTTCGCTTCGAGGATGACGCTTTCTTCCTACTTCCTACTTCCTACTGTTTACTAACCTCTCATATTTCCTTTACTATATTATCATCCATGAAATTTGGTGTGAATAAAATATTTCTCATGCTTGCGATGGCTGCTGGTGTTGCCTTTGCTGGTCCGATTCCAACAGAAGCTTTAACTCAGGGTGGCCTTGTGATGCGCGACCGTCAACTCCGTGATATCGGTCTTGTGATGCGCGGTGGGCGAGGCGGCTTTGTCGATATTGGTTATACTTACACGCCTTCGTCTGGACAGTTGCCGTTAAAAAGCGAGTATGGCGTTCATGACGGTTTTGCCTTCAGGCACCATTACGGCATTTTCGGTAGCTGGATGCTGGATTCTACGGATCATTTGGGATTTCTCACTTGGTTTGATCGCGCTGGCTGGGATTCTCAGGACTTTTTCTTCTTTCCGCATTACGGCGATTTTGCGCACATTTCTTCGGCGCTCACCTGGGGCTTTTCTTATACGAATTCCGCATACGATGCAACATTTGCTTTGGGTATGCAGCACCAGAATCTTGAACTTGCAAGCCGAAAGGTTTATCCGAACGAGTCGGATTCCTTGCTGTTTTACTGGGCGCATGCGCGTTACAAGAACGTGAGCGTACAGGCAAGTTTCTATCGCAATACGTTCCAGACGATTCGCCTCTCGCTTGATTTGGAATCGCGGTCTCTTTACGGGGGGGCAACGAGTGGTTTCAAGACTTTTTTACCGAACTTGAATGCCACGATATACCGACGCAAGACGAATGGCGATGATGATAACTTTGTTCGTTTGAATTGGGAACAAAATCTTTATAAACAAATTTTGTATTCCGAACTGACGTTTGATTTTCCGGATAATGGTTTCCGTTCTGCAACTTTGAAATATTACTTGGGTTCGGCTCGTCTGGGGGCGATTGAAGCATCTTGCATTCGCCGCCATGAACGTGCTGGAGCCAAGGACTTGCTATGGGGCGGCGCGATAGACTTGTTTTTCGTTCGTCTGGGTTACAATGCCGCGTTTGATTACGAGAATATGTTCCATGCCAAGGGAACATTCCTTGCCGAAATTAAGATTAGCTTAGGTAAGATCGGTAACAGTTTCTTTGGACGCGGTGCTGCTCAATCAGCTCCGATGGAAACGACTGACCGCAGATATGACTTGAAAAAATTCTTGAAGGTGCAGTCTGAACAGCAAAATATCAGTACGCCGACGGTGGATGCTCAAGGCAATAAGGTTATCGAGGCGAAGGGTATTCGCTACGAAAAAGTGGATGCAACTCAGGGAGGTCACTAATGAAGTATTTGCGTTTATTCCTTTGTCTGGTAGCATTCTCTTTGACGGCTTGCATGAGTCACTTGTTTGTTGATACGACGACTAGGCTACAGGTCGAAAACAAGACCGATGTCACGATTCTTGGGCTTGATATTATTTCGGAAGATGGAAAGTCTGTGCAACCGTGGATTCGCGATGCAATTGAACCGGGCGAAAAAAGCAAGGTCGTCGAAGAGGATTGGGTCGGAACGTTTAAGGTCCGCGTGCGCTTTGACAAGTGGGATAAGTATGGTATGATGTATTTAGAGGCATGCGAAGCTAAGCCAGTCCGTGTAAAAGAAGAAGCCAAGATCGTTCAAAAAGATGTTATGACTGTTGCTTTGGCTAAACAGAGTGAAGTCGGGGTGACGCATAAGAAAGTAATTGGTTGTAGTGATAAAGGTGAATATGTGTATGCCGAAACTGACCTCGACTTCGAAGGTGGCAGCCAGTACCTTGTTGTCTCGCAAGACGAAGACGGGAATGTTGCTTTTAAGCTGAAGTAGAAAATCTAGTTAATAGTTCTAAGTTACTAGTTACTAGAATGTATTAAGATGAAATTCACTAGTAACTATTAACTAATAACTGTGCCGAAGGCACTTAGTAACTAAGCTCTGCTAACCGCCTACTTCCTACTTTTTTACTACATTTTGCTCCAGTGCAGATAACTAAGTTAAAGATTTTTGGTTTTAAATCCTTCGCGCAGAGGACGGAAATTAACTTCCCGACGAAGGGTCTTACGGCGGTCGTGGGGCCGAACGGCTGTGGCAAGTCCAATATTACGGACGCCATCCGCTGGGTGCTTGGCGAACAGAAAGCCGCCGCTTTGCGTATGGGCAAGATGCAAGACGTTATCTTTAGCGGTACCGAAGAACGTGCCGCCATGAGTCTTGCCGAAGTTTCTATCGTCATCGACAACAGCGATGGCACTCTTGCTTCTGATTATTCTGAAGTCATTGTGACGCGCCGTGTGCACCGCGATGGTTCGGGCGAATACCTCATCAATAACCAGGAATGCCGTCTGCGTGACGTTCACGCTTTGCTCTTTGACTCGGGCCTTGGTTCCAGCACGTATTCGCAGATGAACGCCGACATGATCAAGGCGGTTCTTTCGGACAAGGCGGACGACCGCCGAGTGCTTTTTGAAGAAGCCGCCGGCGTGAGCAAGTACAAGCAGCAGCGCAAGGAAACGCGCCGCCAGCTGGAACGCGTGCAGATGGATATGGAACGTGTTGAAGACAACTTGCGCAGTGTGCGCCGTTCTGTCCGTCTCTATGAAACTCAGGCCGAAAAGGTCAATGCATACAAGAAATTGAATACACGCCTCCGCGAACTTGATTTGTCGGTCAGCTTGGACAAGTTTGAGGACTATAAGGAAGGTCTCGCTACGCTTGATTCTACGACCAAGCGCATGAACCACGAAGTGGAATCTTCCAAGACGCAGGCGACGGAATTGCAAGCTAAGATTGAAGAAAAGAAGCTTGCAATTAGCGAAGACGAAAATACTTATCGCGATTTGGAACGCAATGTCCAGGCGGCGACGATTGCCTTAAACGACCTGAACAACAACATCATGCGTTTGCGCGATTCCATGGCCGCCCTAGAATCTTCGAACGAAAAGGCTCAGGGCGAAATTGAACGCAGCGAACAGAAATCGCAGGAACTCTCCGAAGAAAAAGCTCGCCTTGAAGAAGAAATTGCCGTTCTCGGTAGTGAAAACGACATGGACGAGCTGAATGCGCTTTTGGAACGCGAACGTGAAACGCTCCAGGTCATGCGCGACAAGGTCGATGACTTGCGTACGCAGTCGCGTGAGCTTTCGAACGAACGCTTGCAGGCCACAAACCGCGTGAACTCCCTCCGCGGGCGCTTCGAACGCATGGACGCTGAAGTCAACATGCTCCAGTCGAACATTGCGAAGTGGCAGACCGAAATAGAAGGCCTCGACAAGCAGAAGTCCGATGCAGAAGCGAACATCGCCGAAATCCAGGCGGGCATCGAAGACACGAATCGCGAAATCGAGAATCTTGAAGAACAGCGTGCCACGCGTGAAGAACGCTTGGAATCCGAACGTGCCGAACTCACCGAAGCGCAACAGAAATTGCAGGGCTTAAAGAACGAAGAAGCCCGCTTGCAGTCGAGAATCGATGTGCTCCAGAGCGTGATGAACGAAGGCTCGGATGCAAACCGCTACCTCAAGGAAAACAAGGCGAACCTCATTGGCGGTCTTGTTTCGGAACGTATCGAGGCGACACCGGAATACGCATCGAGCGTCGAAGCCGCTCTCGGTGAAATCCTTGATTCTGTTGTCGTGAATGGCGACGATGCTGTCAATGAAATTGTAAATGCGCTCAAGAGCGAAAACGTGGGCAAGGTGCTCATGTCGCTTGTTTCGAGTGCGGCCCCTGCTTACGACAAGCCGGTGAACAATCCGGGCGTTGTCGGTTCGCTTAAAGATTTTGTCAAGACGGACGACGAAGTTTCTCCGTGGCTCTCGGGAATCCTCTCTCGCTATTTTGTTGTGGACTCTTTGCAGACCGCACTCAATTTGGCGAAGGAATTCCGTGGCGAAGACTTGAATTTTGTCACTGCCGATACGATTGTGCGTACAAGTGGCCTTGTGTCGTTTGGCGTTTCGACGTCAGGTGCGCTCTCCCGCAAGAACGAAATTGCTGATGCCGAAGCACTGTTAGAGAAGGTTCTTGGCGATATTTCTGCCGGCGAAGAAAACGTAGACCGTTTGCGTGAATTGACCGAAGAAGATGCTCAGATGCTCTCGTCCTTGGTCGATGAAATCCGTGAAAAGCGCGATTCTTTGCGTGGTGGCGACGCTTCTATCCGAATTCACCGGAATACGGTTGAAAACTGCACCCGTCGCTTGAACCAGTTGAATGGCGACGTGACGAACGCTCAGAACAGAATTGATGCGGCGGCGCAGTCCAAGAACAGCGATGCTGAACTTGCCGAAGCTGAAGCTGAAGTTGAAAAGGTTGAAGAACGTTACCAGACGATTTCGGACCAGCTCGGTGAAAACGAGACGATGCTCCGCGAAAAAGAAGAAGATGTCCGCGAACTCGAACGCAGTGCGCAAGACAAGACTTCTCGCCTCAAGCAGAATCAGAACCGCTTGGTCGCCATTGCGGACCAGATGGAATTCTTGGACAATACGATTCGCAACCGCCGTGAAGAAATTGAAAAGAATACGGTTTCGATTGAAAAGTTCGAGACGGATTGCAACAAGCTCGCTGACGAAGCGCAAGTGAAGGATAATGCGCTCCGCGAACTTGAACGCAACCGCGACCTTGCTCGTGAACGCTATGACCTCGTGAGCGGCGATCTTGAAGGATGGCGCGACGAAGTCAACCGCCTCCGCGATGACATGATTGAAAAGATGAAGGAACTGAATGACGTTGGCCGTCGTCAGGAATCCCTTCAGAACAATCTCGACCGCCTCCGCGAACGCATCACGAACGAATGGACTGTCGATTTGGACAATCCTGAAAATGTTGAACGTGTGGAATACACGCAGCCAGAAGCCGACCGCGAAATCCGTGAACTCCGCGGCAAAATCAAGGAACTGGGCCCGATCAACGTCAACGTGATGGAAGATTACGAAGACGAAAAGAAGCGCCTCGAAGAAGTCGAAAAACAGTTCGACGACCTCGACCGCGCCCGCGCATCGCTCGACCGCACCATCACAAAGCTTGACGACATTGCCCGCCAGCGCTATCTGGATACGTTTGCACGCATCCAGAAGAACTTCCAGTTCGTGTTCAGTAAGCTGTTCCTCAATGGCGAAACGAAGATGAACCTCGTGGAACGTGTGGACGAAATGGGCAAGCCGATGGACATTCTCGATGCCGATATCGAAATCAACGTCCGCCCGACCGGTAAGAAAATGCGCGGTATCAAGGCGCTTTCCGGTGGTGAACACGCGCTTACTGCAACGGCGCTTTTGTTCGCTATTTACATGGAAAAGCCGTCTCCGTACTGCGTGCTGGACGAAGTCGATGGTCCGCTTGATGACGCTAACGTCGGTCGCTTTATGGCGCTCCTCCGTGAATTCAGTAAGCAGACCTTGTTCATCGTCGTGACGCATAACAAGCGTACCATGGCCGAAGCCGACATGCTCTATGGTGTGACACAGGAAATCAAGGGTATTTCCCGCATCGCTAGCGTGCAGCTCGCTGACGCAACTAAATTTGCGATTTAAAATAGTAGGCAGTAGGAAGTAGACAGTAGACAGAACTGTTAAAAACAATTTTTATGAATACATTGTTAACTTCCTACTTCCTACCGTCTACTTCCGACTATGTTTAAAGGTTTTGCTCTCGCGGCTGCGTCCGCCATTTGCTATGGCACCAATCCGCTGGGGGCGTTGCATCTCTATGCGCAGGGCTATTCGACAGAAACAGTCCTTTTTTATCGTTTCTTTACGGGGGCGATTCTTCTTTTTGCAATAATGCTGTTGCAAAAAATGAGCTTCAAAATCAATGTTCGTGAATGCAAAATTCTCGTGGCGTTCGGCTTCTTTTTTGCAATCAGTTCCCTAATGTATTACGCCTCGTTCAAGTACATGGATGCGGGGCTTGCCTCAACGCTTCTCTTCTTGTATCCGCTTGAAGTCGCTGTCATCATGTCGCTATTTTTCAAAGAAAAAATGAAAAAGAGCGTGATAGCGTCTATCGCAGTTTCGATGGTGGGCGTCTCGCTTTTGTACAATGGCGATAGCGGCTTTTCTGTAAGTTCCATCGGCTGGCTGTTGGTCTTTATTTCGTCTTTTACTTACGCCATTTACATCGTCATGGCGAACCGCGTGAACCTCCAGATGGGTTCCGTGAAGATGACTTTTTACGCCATCTGTTTTTGCCTATGTTTTTTGTTGCTTTATTCCGTGACGCTTGGCTCTGGATTCCCACCGGTTTTTACGCAGGCAAGTTCGTGGGGCTGGGGCTTTATGCTTGGCTTTGTGCCGACGGTGCTTTCGCTTATTTTTATGGTCAAGGCCGTGAAAATCATCGGCTCTACGCCGACGGCGATTTTTGGCGCTTTGGAACCCGTGACCGCTGTAGCGATTGGCGTAACCGTTTTCGGTGAAACTCTTACCACCCGCCTTGTCGCTGGAATCATTTTAATCCTCGGCTCCGTTGTGCTTATTGCCGTGAAAAAGTAGAATAGTCGCACCGTAGGTGCCAAACTAAAATCTACTGACTAATGACTATTGACTAGTGACCAATTACAAACAACTAAGTTCTATATAATACATTTTGTACTTTTGGGGCGACAATTCCCGCAAATTTCTACGTTTTTTCCTCATTTTTCCGGAACTTTTTAACGGCCGTGTTTGTAATTTTATTTACATGAAAAATTTAGTTCAAACTCTTTTGCTTTCTTCGGTTGCGGCTCTGTTTGCGTCGTGCAATATTTCTACATCTGCTCCGGAACCGATCGGTTACACTCCGGATGGCGAATGCACGATTGGATGGTTTGACGCTAAAAAGCAAGAACAGTTGGACTCGTTGCGTACTTTTTGCGACACCATTTTTGTCCGTAGAGTCGTAGATATTTATAAGGACACCGTTTACGATGATACTTTGATTACAAGCAATGAAAAGTACACTAGTTTTATTTACTTTGATCGTTATACGGAAAAAAACGATACGCTTGTCAGTCTTACTGCAGAAAAAAGCGGGGCATCAGGTCCGTGCGGTAGCGTACCTATTTATTGCAAGCTTGATTCTTCTGATGTAGAAAAAACGTTTAATTGCTCGCAGGCTGGCATTTGTTACATGTATAATCTAGCTGATGATATTGCAACGAGTTCAGCCCAGGTCGCAACTGTTCGTTTGCCGGATATGCATTATGATTCAACTGTAATAGTTGTGAATACTGTGTGCTCTGAACCGGGGTATCGCTGTGTGCGTGATACTGTTTTCCACGATGCTTTCCATACGACATATCGAACCATTGCCCGTGATACAACGTTTCTGAATTATGGTCCAACAGCATGGACGGATTATGTTCCTGCCATCAATGCGCCTGCTTTTGATACGGCTACATTCCGCAAAGCGTTGGACACTCTCGATACGCAAAAGCCAATCTTCGGAATAGATACTTTGTTCTCAGGATATACCATTACGGTGGATGGGTTGCCGGACTGGGCATCGAATAATACTAAATGTACGACGGTAGATTCTTCACGTATCTGTATTTATCAAGATATTCTTCGTCCAATATCAATGCTTACGACTTATCCAACGCTTTACAACAAAAAGCCATTCTATCTTTGGAATAATCTTGAATCGCCTTTGGAAAAAGACACTTTGATTACATGGAAATTGAAATATAGATATTCCGGTGGTCATAATTTTGAAGGAAATCGCGACTCGTTAGAAATAACTACGCTCTTTAAGGGAATTTAGACTTTGGTCGTTGGTTAATAGTCAATGGTTTTATAACCGCGCCATTGGCGCCAAACTTAAATCTACTGACTAAAGACTAATGACTAATAACTAAATTGTTATATTAGCAGCATGCTAAGTACATGTTCAATTTGCAAAAAGGAATTTAATGACAAGGTGGGGATGTCCCCGATGGAAAGTAACCTTGCCATCCGTTATCGCAATAAAATCGGCAATATTTGCCCCGATTGTCAGGCCGAAATCCGCAAGACTAAGCAGGGAAGGTGGCGGCTTTTCTTCTGGAATATGAAAGTCGCTCTTTATTGCTTGCGATTCCTTGCGCTTTTTGCGCTCCCGTTTATTGCGCTTGTCGTTGTCCTTGCGCTTTACGTGCTGTAGCTCCTGTATACTTATGTAACAAAATCCCGCGGAAATCTCAATTTTTGCGGGCGTTTTTTGTATATATTATTTTAAAAGTTTTTCTACCGCAATGTATTATCCCCGCTTGACGGGCATCATGAGGTCTCATGCTCCTAGAAAAAATCAAGTCCCCAGCCGACGTGAAAGCGTTGGATATCAAGAGTCTCGAACAGCTTGCCGCCGAAATGCGCACAGCGCTCCTTAAAAAGCTTTCTAAGCGTGGCGGTCACGTGGCGCCGAACCTCGGATTTGTAGAAGGGACGATTGCGCTCCACTACGTTTTCGATTCCCCGAAAGACAAGATTGTTTACGACGTGAGCCACCAGAGCTATAGCCACAAGATGCTCACGGGCCGTGCCCAAGCGTTCTTGGACGAATCGCATTACGGCGATGTGACGGGCTATAGCGAACCGACTGAAAGTGAACACGACTTTTTTATGGTGGGGCATACCTCTACGTCGGTGAGCCTTGCGCTTGGCCTTGCGACCGCTCGCGATGTGCTGCGTGAATCTGGCAATGTGATTGCTGTAATTGGTGACGGTTCCTTGAGCGGTGGCGAAGCGTTTGAAGGTCTTGACAACGCTGGCGAATACGCTACGAATTTTATCGTTGTGGTGAACGATAACGAAATGTCCATCGCCGAAAACCACGGCGGGCTTTACAAGTCCCTGGCAGAACTTCGCGCGACTGCGGGCAAGTCCGAAAACAATTACTTTAAGTCTCTAGGCTTTGATTACAAGTACCTTGAACAAGGTAATGATATCGCTTCGCTCATTGAAATTTTCAAGTCCGTGAAAAATTCGACGCGCCCGGTCGTGGTGCATCTGCATACGCAAAAAGGCCGTGGCTATTCCTATGCCGAACAGAACCGCGAAGGCTGGCATTGGGCGGCTCCGTTCAACATCGAAACTGGCGAAATCAACTGGGGCAGTGGCGAAAATTACGGTGAAATTCTCGGCCTTTATCTGATGGCAAAAATCAAGAGTGACCCGAAGGTTGTCGTGATCCATTCTGCCGTTCCGGCGGGAATAGGCTTCTATGAAGCTCGTCGTAAAGAGGCGGGTAAGCAGTATATTGACGTGGGCATTGCCGAAGAGCATGCGGTAGCACTTGCATCCGGGCTTGCAAAGGGTGGCGCAAAGCCGATTTACAGTACCCATGGCACGTTTATCCAACGCACCTACGACCAGCTTTCGCAGGACTTGTGCGTGAACAATAATCCCGCTACGATTCTTGTGACGATGTCCGGTGCCGATGGCATGAACGATACGACGCATCTCTGCATTTTTGATATCCCGATGCTTTCGAATATCCCGAACTTAGTTTATTTGTGCCCGACCTGCGTTGAGGAATTCAAGACGATGGCGGACTGGGCGATTGACCAGACGGAACATCCGGTGGCAATCCGCATTCCGAATGCCGTGCACCATAGGAGTGATATTTTCGAGAAGGATTACTCCAGACTCAACAAGTTTAAGGTCGTGCATCGTGGCGAGCGCGTAGCTTTGATTGGTCTTGGCGATTTCTACCAGCGTGCCGCAGCTGTGGCGCTTGAACTGCGTCGTGAAGGCATTGATGCAACGCTTGTGAACCCGCGTTATGCAAGCGGTGAGGATAAGGACTTGCTCTTGGAACTCGCAAAGACTCACGATGTGTTTGTCACGCTCGAAAATGGCGTGATCGAGGGTGGTTTTGGCCAGAAGGTGGCGGCCGCTCTTGGTGAAACGAATGCGAAGGTGCTTGTGCGCGGGCTTTCCAAGGAGTTCTATGACAAGGTGAGCTTTGCGGATCTCTGTGAGAAAAATCACTTGAATCCGTCGCAGGTCGCAAAAGACGTGATGCAACTCCTATCGTAATGACCGAGCGTCGCTAATTTTAGTATTATGTAGCTCATGAAAAAAGCTAAAATAATCGTCATGATTATTCCGCTGGTGCTTTTCTTTATCGCATCGGCGGTTTATGTGTATTTTGCGAATGCCGAAGCGTTGCACGATGTGATGTTGGATAGCACGTCAAAAATTGATGTGGATCCCGATATTATTGAAAAGTCCCTGTCTAAAGTGCAGGTGGACATGGAACTCGGCGAGCCTTTTAAAGTTTACCCGATTGAAACGAGCCCCGATAGCGAGGAAGTTTTCCGTTCGACGTTGATTGAGTATCCGTTTGGGAGTTCTCCGCGTGCGGATTCGCAGAATAACGTGAGCTTGCGCGGTATCATCTTGTATGTGCATGGCTACAACGATTACTTCTTCCAGAAGGAACTTGCCGAAAAGGCGGACTCTGCGGGCTTTGCATTCTTTGCGATTGATTTGCACTATTGCGGACGCTCGTATGTGGATGGCGAACCGCGTGGTGACATGCGTAATATCAAGGAATTTTATGCCGAACTTGATGTCGCTGTAGAACTCAGCAAAAAAATTGCCGTGGACGATTACGAAGAGGCGGAACGCGTTCCGTTTGTGATTGTGGCGCATTCCCAGGGTGGCTTGATTTCGTCGCTTTACGTGAATGACCGTAGTGATGAACATTTTGCGGCTCTCGTGCTCAACAGCCCGTTCTTGGATATGAACTTTAATTGGTTCCTGCGTAAAATTGGGCTCCCCATTATTGCGGATTTGTCGATATTCCTGCCGGATTTTTCTGTTGGTTCTACGGGAAATCCCAACTACGCCTACTCCCTTTTGAAACATGAAAAGGGTGAATGGGAATACAACGAAAATTTAAAAAGTGAATCTCGCCCGGAGCAATTTTTGGGCTGGCTCCGTGCGATTATGAATGGGCAAAAGCGGGTTCATTCCAAGCTTGATATTAAGTCTCCGGTGCTTGTGATGCATGGCGATTGCTCTGAAGATGGCGATGAATGGACGGACGATTACATGCATTGTGATGGGGTGCTGAACGTGGATCACATCCAGGAATGGGCTCCGAATTTGGGCGAAAAGGTAACGACGCGTACAATTCCCGATGGCTTGCACGACTTGTTCCTCTCTCGCAAGGATGTTCGCGATAAGGCTTACCAAGAAGCGTTTGGCTTTATCGATTCCCATGTAAAGAAGGATTAAATATTACGTCATTCTGAACCCCAAATGGGTGAAGAATCCAGCGCATATTTTATTTGATCTTAAAAAAACAGTTATCTTTTACTTTGTATTTTCAAGGAGTACGTAAATGAATAAATTATTGGCTATTTCTTTCTGTGCAATGTTACTTACTACGGCTTGCAATTCTTCTGAAGAACCGAAGCCGCAGGCTGTTGCTAAAAAGGTCGAGGCTGTTCAGCCCGCCGCAGCTGTTGTTGAACAGAAAGTAGCTCCGATTACAACGGTGGATTGGCAGAAGGCTTTTGAAATGCATAAGACTGGTGCTGTCCTCGTTGACGTGCGTACTCCGGCTGAAGTGGCTAAGGGCATGGCTGCTGCAACAGCTATCAACATTCCGCTTCAGGAAATGCCGCAGCGCTTGAGCGAATTTCCGAAGGACAAGAACTTATTGATTTACTGCCGCAGTGGCAAGCGCAGCATGGCCGCTTCCAAGTTCCTCGTTGAAAACGGTTACACCCGAGTATTCAACATCGAAGGTGGCATCCTCGCTCTCCCACCGCAGAACTAAGTGCTAACGTCATCCTGAAACCCGTAAGGATTGATATAGAATTGTTGGTAATTTATTACCTTACAATTCTTAGGTTCGAAGGAGCAGGATCCAGTGAAATTTAAATGGCTGTAATGACTTCAGAAATCACAAACTTCATGCAGTTTGCCTTAGAGCAAGCTTTCTTTGCGATTGGCGAAAGCCGCCCGAATCCGGCGGTTGGCGCTGTTGTCGTCAAAGATGGAATTGTCGTGGGGAAGGGGCGCACTCAACGCCCTGGGAGCGCTCACGCCGAAGTCATGGCGTTACGCGATGCGGGAGAACTTGCTCGCGGAGCCTCTATTTTTGTGACTCTGGAACCTTGTTGCCATTACGGTCGCACGCCGCCTTGCACCAAGGCGATTATTGAAGCGGGGATCCAGAAAGTCTATTTTGCACATTCCGACCCGAATCCTGTGGTGCATGGGAAATCCCGCAAGATTCTGGAAGACGCGGGGATAGAAGTTCACGAAGGCGTGGAAGCCTGCATTCTCGCTTGCGTTGAGGATTGCTCGAACGGTGAATCTTGTACGGAATGCCGCGTCTTTGAGTTTACGAGCTCGTTGCCGCAGGATAAGGCTTCTCGTGAAGCTGAAGGTCGAGCGGTCTTTGCCGAAGTCGAACGCTATTTTGAAGCGTATGATTATTTTGTACGCACCAAGCGCACCTTTGTAGAAATCAAGTCTGCCGTTTCGCAGGATGGCTTTATGGGCTGCGCGGATAAGGCGGGGAACCATTTGCCGCTAGCGATTACAAAGCAGGGCGCGAACTGCTGGAATCATGAACTCCGTGCGATGAGTGATGCTGTTCTTGTTGGTGCGGGCACGCTCCTTGCCGATAACCCGGGTCTTGACGTGCGTTATGCCGCAGGCAACAATCCTGTGAAAATCGTCTGGGCGGGGCATCACGAATTTACTGCTGATGAAATTTCGCGTTTGAAAATTTTCAGTGCTAGTGATGCAAAGCCTATCGTTTTTTCGTGCGTGGCGCAACCGAAATTGCTGAATGTTGCGGAATGCGTTGTACTCCTAAATGATTCCTTTGCTGAAAATTGGCGTGCGATGGTTGACGATTTGTCTGCTCGTGGAATGCACCGCCTGATGGTTGAACCCGGCGCTGGCCTTGCCCGTGAACTGTTCAATGGCGCGGCAGTCGCGCAGTCGCAAAATGCGCAACCTTTGTGGAACCGCCTTGATCTTTGGCGCTCCACCGATTCTTCCGTCGATATTGCTCTTGAAAATCTCATCGAGTCTGGCGCCGTCAAGGCCGGCCTCGAATACCCCGAATTGCCCGCCAACATCGTTGCCAAAGAATCCGCCGTCATCGGCCCCGATGTCTTGACGGTGTATTATTTGCAGTAAATTGATGAAAAATTTGTTTTTTGTCTTTGCAGCTTTTCTTTTAGTAGGTTGTTACAATCAATGTAAAAGTCGCGGATTTGTTGCTGATGTTCCGTGGACTAAAATTGCTGAAAATTGGGAAGTCGGTTTCTCTGTGTTCAATTGGGATCCTTGCGAAAATAGTGATCATTTTGAATGTTCCACAGTGTTTCATTTGGAACAAAAATTTTTAGATAAGGATTCTCTGAAAAATATGTCTATACATATAGATTCATTATATCTAGAAGTGGGTGATAGGGTGTATAAACGTATAAATGAAAATAAAGACTTTAATCGAGCCGTTCGTGCTAATGAAAAAAATCCGCCATATTTACAGTTATATATTCAATCGCTAAGTATTGTTGATCGGGATTCTGTGAAAACAGGAAAAGAATGGCCTTTAATTCCGAAAGAAGTAAAAAAAGTGATAGTAACTGCTTATGTTTCGTTCAAGTATCCTGATGACGGTCATGTTGAATCAATGATGATAAAGAAGGAACTTCATGAAAAAATGGAGTCTGTTTATGTTGAATGATCTATGATGCGTTGATGAAAGATGGAACTTAATTCGCGATATCTTTTCTCCTTCCTACCGTTTCATTGAAGCCTTAAACGCTTGCGATCTCTCGTCTAAATTGCTAAATGGCACTCCCTTGGAGTGCATATAGTGCGGCTCGGCCATGCCAACGCAATACTTGTGTTGGCGCGGCGCTCGCCTTTTTCTATATTTGCCGGCGTATGTTTACGGGTATAATTCAAGCAACCGGCGAAATCATTTCCCTCGAAAATAGGGGAGATGCGCTTACCATGCGCATGAAGTCGCCGGGATTCTTCAAAAACAGCAAACTGGGCGACAGCATTGCCAATAACGGCGTATGCCTCTCCGTTGAAAACTGTTCCGATGACGAAGCAACGTTCTGTCTCATGCACCAGACCGTCGTGAATACGTCCTTCCAGCAGGCAAAAGTCGGGGATCTTGTGAATCTCGAGTATCCTTGCCGCGCCGATAGCTTTATGGGCGGTCACTTTGTGATGGGGCATGTGGACTGCACCACGGAAGTCTTGCGCGTCACTCCGCGCGAAACGGGCGTGGAAGTCGATTTGGCTCTGCCAGCTGACTTGCGCCGCTATGTCATCCGTCGTGGATCCATCACCTTGAACGGCATTAGCCTTACGGTGGCCGAAAAAGGGGAGGATTACATCCGCGTCTGCATTATCCCCGAGACCTTAGCCCGCACGAATCTCAGGAACTGGGTGCCTGGCACCGTGGTGAATGTGGAAGTCGATATGCTCGGCAAATATATTGAAAACTATCTAAAGGAACGTGACCTTGCTTAATACGATTGAAGAGGCCATTGAAGATTTCAAGAACGGCAAGTTCTTGGTCGTGGTTGATGACGAAGACCGTGAAAATGAGGGCGATTTCATTATCGCCGCCGAAAAGATTACTCCCGAAAAGGTGAACTTCATGCTCCACGAGGGGCGTGGCGTGCTTTGCTGCCCGCTTCCGATTTCCCGCTGCCGCGAATTGAATCTCACGCGTCAGACTGCCGAAAACACCTCCATGCTCGGCACTCCGTTCACCGTCATGGTCGATAAGCTCGAAGGCTGCACCACGGGTGTTTCTGCCCACGACCGTGCCGCAACGATTCAGGCTCTCGCCGATCCGAATTCCAAGCCTTCGGACTTTGGCCGTCCGGGTCACATTTCTCCGCTTTACGCCCAGGAAGAAGGCGTTTTGCGCCGTGCAGGCCACACCGAAGCCGCAGTGGACCTCGCAAAGCTCGCCGGACTCCGCCCGGCTGCCGCTCTCATCGAAATCATGAACGAAGACGGCACGATGGCTCGTATGCCGCAGCTCCAGGAAGTCGCCAAGAAGTTCGACCTCAAGATTATCTCCATCCGCGACTTGATTGACTACCGCCTGAAAACGGAAAAGCTTGTGCAGCGCGTGGCTGCTCCGCACGTTTCGACCAAGTACGGCGACTTCACGGCTTATGCCTACCGCAGCAAGACCGATGGCGTCGAACATGTGGCCTGGGTTGCCGGTAATCCGGACTTCAGCAAGCCGGTCTATGTTCGCGTTCACAGCGAATGCCTCACGGGCGATATCTTTGGTAGCCTCCGTTGCGATTGCGGTGACCAGCTTGCCGCAGCCATGAAGTTCATTGGCGAACATGGCGGCGTGTTCCTCTACATGCGCGGTCAGGAAGGCCGTGGCATTGGTCTTTGCAACAAGCTCCGCGCTTATGAATTGCAAGAAAAGGGCATGGACACGGTCGAGGCGAACCTCCACCTTGGGTTCAAGTCCGACTTGCGCCAGTACGGTACGGGCGCCCAGATTTTGGCAGACCTCGGCGTGAAGGAAATGCGACTCCTCACGAACAATCCGAGCAAGATTTCTGGTATTTCCGCCTACGGTCTCAAGATCGTGGAACGCGTGCCTATCGAAATCAAGCCCAACAACATCAACCGTTTTTACCTGCGCACCAAGAAAGAAAAGATGGGCCACGAGCTCCATCTCGACAATGCAGATCATGGCGCTGCCGAAGTTTTAGATGAAGGAAAATAAGATGAAAGAATTCAAAAATTCCCTCAATGGTTCTGGTTTGAAGGTTGCGATTGCCGTTGCCCGCTTCAATGAAGTGGTGACTGACCGCCTCCTCGAAGGCGCAGTCCGCGAACTCGAAACGCTCGGCGTCGATAGCGATAATATCGCTGTGGCTCATGTGCCGGGCGCTTTTGAACTGCCGGGCCTCTGCCGCAGATTTGTGGATTCTGGCAAGTACGATGCCGTAATCGCTCTCGGTGCCGTTATCCGTGGCGAAACAGGGCATTACGACGTTGTCGTGAACAATTCTACGGGCGGAATCGCATCGCTCGCTGCCGAAGGCAAGGTCCCGGTGATTCTCGGAATCTTAACGACCGACACGGTTGACCAGGCGATGAACCGCGCAGGTCTCAAGGCTGGTAACCTCGGTTGCAACTGGGCAAGAACTGCCGTTGAAATGGTAAATCTTTACAAGCAGATTGGAAAATAATTATGGCACAAGTAAGTTTTAGACCTGCTCGCGTCTTTGCGATGCAGTTGCTTTACGCAATGGAAATTTCTGGCGGTACGGTTGCTGATGCTCTCCCGGGCGTTTTGGAAGCCCAGCCGCTCCAGGACAACATGAAAAAGTACGGCATGAAGCTTGTCGACTTGGTCCTTGCTCACAAGGCCGAACTCGATTCCGAAATCGAAGCCTGCTCCGCTCATTGGGGAATTGAGCGCATGGCGACTCTCGACAGGATTGTCCTCCGCATTGCGATGGTTGAACTTTTGTATGTTCCTGAAATCCCGATGAAGGTGGTCATTTCTGAAGCCGTTCAGGTGGCTGCCAAGTTCAGCACGGATTCTTCGGGCACGTTCGTGAACGGACTCCTCGCCGGATTCTTGCAGAAGCGTGGCATGGTTGCAAACAATACTAAGAAGGATGCTTAATTTTTATGAAGATTAACGAGAAGTGGCATAAGCACATCTTTGCCGGTATCGCTGGCTTTATTGCTTTGATCGTTTACATGATGACGATGGCTCCGACGGTCTCTTTCTGGGACTGCGGTGAATTCGTCGCTTGCGCCAACACGCTTGGCATTCCTCATCCTCCTGGAACGCCGTTCTTCGTGTTTTTTGCCCGTGCGGTCATTCTCCTTTTGCCGTTCGTGGGTGAAATCGCAAAGCGCGTCAACTACATTTCCGTGGTGAGCTCTGCCGCAACGGTCTATGTGACGGCCCTCTTTGCCTGGGAACTTTTGGCAACAGTCCTCAAAACGGACGCCCTTGCCGAAAAGATTTCTGAAAAGATGCGCACGTTTGTGCTTGGCACTGCCGCTCTCGTCGCTGGCTTCCTCCTCACGTTCTCCGATACGTTCTGGTTCAACGCGGTTGAAGCCGAAGTCTATGGCGTCGCCATGCTCATCTTGATGCTTGTCTCTTACCTCGGTCTCGTGTGGTACAACAAGCGTGATGAAGCGGGTAGCGATCGCATCCTCATCTTCATTTGCTATATCGCATTCCTCGGTGTGGGCGCTCACCTTTACACGATGCTCACGGTCCCGGCTGTGTTTGCCTTGCTTCTCGTGGCTCAGCCGAAAAAGATTGTCGAACGCATTCCTATCTGGATTACGGGTACGCTCCTTTGCTCCGTGATTTACATGGTCTCTGCGTTTATTGAAATTTCCCTGATTAGCCTTGTCGTCCTTTCTGTTATTGTCTTTGTTCCTGCGATCAGAGCTGCTTTCCCGGCTCGCGTGAACCATGCGTTCAAGCTTTCTCTCGCCTTTGCATTCTTTGCTTTGGTCGGTTACAGCACGCACCTTTACATCCCGATTCGTTCGGAACTTAACCCGACGATTGACGAAAACGACCCGGAACTCAACATCCGCGACGAACAGGGCAACCTCCAGCTCGGCAACCTCTTTGAAGCTAAGAACTGGGATGCCTTCAATGCGTTCATTGAACGTAAGCAGTATGGTTCCGAAAGCATGATTTCCCGTGCTTTCTACCGTCGTTCCCAGATTGCTCACCAGGTGCTCTCTTTCCCGAGCATGAGCTATGGTGGTTACCAGATGGCCCAGTACCTCCCGTATAAGGTGGGTGGGGTGAACTATGCTAACGGTGTCTATACGTTTGACGCTTCTGAAAATGAACCTATCGAACGTCTTGGTATCAATTTCCCGACGCAGATGTCGTTCATGGGCGACAACACCTTCTTGCAGTTCCTTTTCTTCTTGCTGTTTAACGGCCTCCTTATTGCTACTTGTGTGTATGTCTACAAGCGCAATAAGCATGTCGGTATTTTCGTCTCGACGCTTTATGCCCTTTGCTCTCTTGGCCTCCTGTTCTACATCAATTTTGCCGATGGCACTCGCATGGAACAGCGTGATCGTGACTACTGGGTAAATGCCATGACTCGCAATGTTGCTGATTTGAACAATGCTGGTGCAGGCATTACGTCTCTCCCGGATCCGAACGAACTCATCGATCTCCGCCAGACGATTGACTACTCCAAGCTCGCTATCGAACGCCTTCGCATGAACAATGCTCCGGCTTCTCGAATTGCTGAATTCGAAAAGAAGATTAGCGATGCCGAAAATACGTCTGCTTGGAGAAATTGGCAGAAGATTGAAGAAAGCTTTGCCCGTTTTGGTCAGCGCGCCCCGTTCCCGGAAGCGGTCCACATGGAAGTCCGTGAACGTGACTACTTCTATACGCCGGCATTCATTTTCATGAGCATGATTTACGGTATCGGTGCGGGTATTCTTGTGCTGCTCGCTGCAACGACTGCATCGACAATGGCTTTTGCATCCCCGATTGCCGCTGCACTCGTGCTTGTGTCGTTCCTAGTTCCGTGCATTTCGAACTACAAGGAACATGACCGTTCTGGTCTTTGGGTTCCTTGGGATTATGCCTACAACCTCCTCAACAGCTGCCGTCCGAATGCTATTCTCTTTACGAATGGCGATAACGACACGTTCCCGCTGTGGTTTGCTCAGGAAGTTGCTGGTGTCCGTAAGGACGTTCGCGTGGTGAACCTTTCCTTGGGCAACACGGATTGGTACATCAAGCAGATGCTCACGAACGAACCGATTCTCAAGCTTTCTTACAACAAGGAATCGATCGACAACGATATGGTCCTTGACAATAGCAGCGCTAACAATCCGAACCACCTCGTTTCTACTTGGGTTCGCCGTGCCGAAACGCTCAAGCCGAAGCTCAAGGAACGTATCGACCAGATGGAAGCTGCAGGTTTCCTCTCTGATGCTGATTCTGCAAAGCTTCTCCAGTTCAAGGTGAACTACCAGGTCTGGGATGCATTCCTGGATTGGGCCAAGAGAAACCGTTCTAGCATGATGCTCACGCAGTATAAGCTCGTGATTGATCTTGCTCTCCAGAACATGGACCGCCCGATTGAAATTTCGACGACTGTCGGTACGTCTAACTTCATGGGTCTTGAAAAGTACATGGTCCAGGAAGGTATGGTCTATAACCTTGTAAAGGGCGACCTCACTCCGCGTCAGAATTCCTTTGATGCCAAGGCTACAGCAGCCATGATCGATACCGTTTACAAGTTCCGTGGCCTTGGTGACGGTTCTGCTTACATCAACTCCGAAACGGAACGCTTGCTCAGCAGCTATGTCTCGCTCTACTTGCAGATTTCGTTTGACGCTCGTGAAAAGATTGCTGCCCTTGTCTCCAAGAAGCCGTTTACCTACGCCGACAAGGCTGAAGTCGAAAGCATTGCCACGAACGCTGCTAAGTATCTCGAACTCGGCATGTACCAGTTCCCGAGAGAATGGCGCAACTACTGGGCTGCTTCTTACGTTTATGCCTCTGCAGGCATGAAGGCTAAGGCTCTTGAAGTCGTAAATCGTGGTCTCGAAAACATCCCGACTTACGATGGTCCGGGCCGTAGCCGCTTGAAGATGAGCCTCCAGCAGATTGAAGCGATTACCGATGATGTGCTTAAAGTAGATGAAGAACCGGTGACAACGCCGGCTACTGATGCTGCTCCTGCTGTAAATTAGTTCTCGAGGTATTGTCATGGATTTGAGCTTGGTTATCCCTGTTAAGGAAGAAAGTGAAAATCTTCCTGAGTTGATGAAGGAAATTTGGGCAGCCATTCAACCGACCGGTATGGAATTCGAGGTTATCGTTATTGATGACGGTAGCCGAGACAATACCTGGGAAGTGGTGGAGGACTTGGCGAAGGAATACAACGCAAAGCCGGGTTCTTCGGTAAGCGCATTCCGTTTCCAGTTCAACTGCGGCAAGGCTGCCGCTCTTGCCCTTGGTTTTTCCAAGGCTCGTGGCAAGTACGTCGCAACGCTCGATGGCGACTTGCAGGATGATCCGCTCGAAATCCCGAAGATGATCAAAATTCTCGAATCCGGTTACGACCTCGTCTCTGGCTGGAAAATCCGCCGCCTTGATCCGTGGCACAAGACGATGCCTTCCAAGCTCTTCAACTTGACCGTGTCGATAGTCTGTGGCAAGCGCTTGCACGATTTCAACTGTGGCATCAAGGCTTACCGCAGTTCCGTGGTTCGCTTTATCCAGCTTTACGGCGATTACCACCGCTTTATCCCGGTCATGGCTAAGTGGCAGGGCTTTCGCATTACCGAGATGCCGGTGGCTCACCGCGCCCGCGTTCACGGCGTCTCGAAGTACGGTGTTTCCCGCTTGGTGAGCGGGTTCCTTGATTTGGTCTCCCTCATGTTCATGCGTAGCTTCTCTTCGAAGCCGCTCCATTTCTTTGGTCTGATTGGGCTTATATTGATGCTTTTTGGCCTTGGCACTTGCGGCTATTTTGGCTATGAATGGATCCAGACGGGAGCAATGCATGTTCGTCCGCTCTTGTTGGCTGGCGCATTTTCGCTTGTCATGAGCATCCAGTTCTTCTCGCTTGGTCTTTTGGGCGAGATGATGAATGGCAATAAAAAGAGGACTTATCCTGTTTCTGATGTCATTGGCGAACTGTAATTTTGTATAGATTTGTGTTTAGAGAGGTATTTAATGGCGTTTCCTAAGAGTTTGGTAATTGTTCCGACATACAATGAAAAGGAGAATATTCTCCTTATCATGTCGGCGATTTTGGAACAGAATGAATGTCTGGAAATTTTGGTAGTGGACGATGGCTCCCCGGATGGTACGGGCGACCTCGTTCAAGCCGAAGCCGACAAGAATCCGCGAATCCACTTGATCCGCCGTAAGGGCAAGATGGGCCTTGGCTCTGCTTACGTGATGGGTTTCAAGTGGGCGCTCGAACGCGATTACGAACGCGTGTTCGAAATGGATGCCGACTTTAGCCATTCTCCGACCGACCTGAACCGCTTTTTGGAAACTGCTGAAGATGCTGACCTCGTGCTGGGTAGCCGCTATCAGGATCACCGCATTAGCGTGGTGAACTGGGACTTGCGTCGATTGATTTTGAGCTACGGCGCAAACGTCTACACGCGCATTGTGACGGGTCTCCCGATTAGCGATGCAACGGGTGGCTTCAAGTGCTTCCGTCGTGAAGCTTTGCAGGCTTTGAACCTCGACAAGATGAAGAGTGACGGATACTGCTTCCAGATTGAAACGACCTTCAAGATTTGGAAGAAGGGGCTCCGCGTCAAGGAAATCCCCATCATCTTTACGGACCGCACCCGCGGCACTTCCAAGATGAGCGGCGGAATCATCTCCGAAGCGTTCTTCCTTGTGCTCAAGCTTCGTCTCGGACTCGCTTAGGTCTGCGCATCTCGTCATCCTGAACGCGCAGCGTGAAGGATCCAGTTAATTTTGGAATTGTCAACTTGCCTATGCTTTCTTGTTCAGTCATTATCATTGCTTATAACTCTTGCGACTTCATTCCGGCATGCCTCAAGTCTGTGCGCGATGCTTGTGAAGGAATCGATTCGCAGATTATCGTTCTGGATAACGGTTCCACCGAACCGATTATTCCCGAAATCAAGAACTTCTTCCCGGAAGTGGAATGGATTGACTCCAAGGAAAACCTGGGCTTTGGTAAGGGCTGTAACCTTGCTGAAAAGCATGCGACCAAGCCGTATCTGTTCTTTATCAACCCGGATACGATTATCTCGAAGAACGCCTTCCGCGAAATGCTCAAGTTCATGGAAGAGCATCCGGAAGCGGGCACGGTCGGCTGCCGCATTCTGAACGAAGACGGTACGCTCCAGTGGGCCTGCCGCCGTTCTTTCCCGACCATTGTGTCTGCCGTCTCAAAGACGATTGGTCTTGCGGCGATGTTCCCGAAGAGCAAGACGCTTGCCAGCTACAACATGACGTACGCCGACCCAGACGAGATGATTGAAGTCGATGCCATTAGCGGCTCGTTCTTCTGCATCCGTCGAGATGTCTATGAAAAGCTGAACGGCTTTGACGAAGACTACTTCATGTACGGCGAAGACTTGGACCTCTGCTTCCGTACAAAGCAGATGGGCCTCAAGAACTATTACACGCCGGTCACGAACATCTTGCATTTCAAGGGCCAGAGCTGCCGCACGCGCCGTTGGGGTTCCTACGTGGACTTTTACAAGGCTATGCTTATCTTCGTGAAAAAGCACAAGGACCTTTATTTTGTCCCAAATTTCCTCGTGTCTTTCGGTATTTTATTTGCTGCGTTCGTGGGCATGTTCTCGCGCCTGATTCCGAAATTCTGGAAGATGTTCCTCGATTTGGGCGTTGTGGCGATTTGGGCGTTTTTCATTCTCTGCTATGAAACAGGCGTGTTCTCGACATGCCTTGATTGTGCAGGCAAAAGCGATGTCATCATCCATTCTGGTTCTGAAGACTGGATCCTTGCTATTTTAGCTGTTGTTTTGAACATCGTGTTCCTCATGTTCCGTGGGGAATATACGGTATCCAGTCTCGCGGGCGAAAAGTTCTTGCGTTACTTGATTCCGTTGAACCTGCTTATTGTCGGTGGGTATTCGGCATTCCGCTACTTTACCCAAACGCCCGTTGTCGATGGTGCTACAACTTATTTGCCATACGATTATCATTGGATTACCTTGGCAGTCTGCTCCAGCCTCTTTATCCCGCTTGCGCTCCTCGCTTGGCGTCGCATTGCGTTCTGGATAAACTATTTCTACCGTATTTTTGCGAAAAAACGCCACCGTTCCATCTTGCTGGGTGGTCGCGAAGATTCCCTCAACAACTGGTTCGACAGCTACAACGTGATCCCGGGTATCGAAATTCTCGGCTGTGTGAGTTCTGAACCCGAAAAGTTGAGCGAAGAAAACCGCAAGCACCTCCTTGGTCCTCTTTCGGACATGGAGTCCATCTGCAACCGCACGGGCTGCCGCGAGCTTTTGGTGGTCTCGAATTTCTCGGGTTACCGTGAAGAATTCAACATGAATTGGCTCGATAAACTGGGGATGTGCGTCTATTTGCTCATTGGAAATGGCAAAAACGGCAATTTTGCCCTTGTAAACCTCAAATATCTTCGTTAAATCGCTCTTTTTTGTAAAAATTGTGTTATTTTTTTGATGAAATAACAAATTTGAAAGGTCTTATGCTCGATTCTAAATTGTTAAGTATTCTTTGCTGTCCGGAAACTCGCGAGCCTCTTTCGCAGGCGGGCGAGGATTGCATCGCTCTTTTGAACAATGCTATTAAGGCTGGTACGCTCAAGAACGTTGCTGGCGAAGCTATTACTGAACCCCTGACCGAAGCGCTTACGACTCCTGATGGATCTCGAGTCTATCCAGTTCGTGAAGGCATACCTGTACTTTTAGCGGACGAAGCTGTTCTTCTTCCATTGGAGTAATGATGGCTGTAACGTTGGATTCTCTTAGAAAGGCTGTAAAAAAGAATAAGGGGCGTTCTCAGGCTTTGGCCTGGCTTGCCGATATGGAACGTGCTTCGGGTGATTACGAAGCAGCCCTCAAGACTGTGGATGCCGCACTTGCCGCATCGCCGTCCGATGTACCTGCTATGTTGGTTCGTGCTAGAATATTAGCAGGTCAGCAGGATTTTGCCGGTAGTATTACAGAATACAAGAAGGTGCTTGCAAAGGACCCGTTCTGCCTTTCTGCCCATAAGCGGATGGGTGAATCTTACGATAAGCTAGGCAAGGAAGTTGAGCGTAATGCTTGTTTCCGTCGTGTCCATGATATGGACCCGCTCGATCCGTTCTGGAAAGATGAATACGACGTTCTGCCTGAAGAGGACCAGACGCTTGTTGCTCCGCCGATGGACGATAGCTCGTTCACGATGGATGTTTCCGATGATGCTGAAAATGCAGAGGGTGGTGAAGACAACATCTTTGCAAACCTCGCTGCGTCTCTCCCGAATACAGACGAAGAAGACAATGCCTCGATGGATGACTTGCGCAATTCTCTGAACTTTGCTTCGGATGAAATTGCAAGGAATCCCGATGGTACTGAAATTCCGGACTTTAGCGGTCATGTGCTGAATTCGTCCGAAGTTTCTTCTGCTATTTCTGGAATCTTGGGCGGTGATGACGATCTTGATGTGGCGGAGTCTGGTGAAAAAACTGAATCTGCGACATCGTCTCTGTTCTCGCACTTCTCGGATGAAGAAGAAAAACTCGATGTGGTGGAAGAACCGAAGTCCGAAGATGTTGCTGAAGAAAAGTCTGATGATGAATTCAGTCTTGACAGTTTGGACGAACCGCAAGAGGCGGATGAAAAATCGACGAACATCGATGACGCATTCTCTTCGCTCCTTGGTGATGATGAACTGCCGGAAGAAGCTCCTGCTGCGGAACAACCTGTGGAGCAATCCGCAGAAGAACAGCCTGCAGAACAGGTTGCTGAATCCGTTGCCGAAGATCTCGGTGCACCTGATGAAGAACCGACAGATGAAGAAAACCTAATTGGTTCTTCTGATAGTGGTATTCCTTCGACGCATATGGACTTCTCGGATGAAGAAGATGCTGGCGAAGCCAATCTTCTTGATTTAGATGAAACTCCGAAGTCTGAAGATGTTAAGCCTGAAGAATCTACGACGAATGTAGACGATGCATTCTCTTCACTTCTTGGTGAAGATGAACTTCCCGAAGAAAATGCTACTGCGGAATCTTCTGACAACTCTGATTCTGAAGCTGAAATCGCACTGGAAGAAGTTGTTGAACCGGCTGCAGAAACAACGGAATCTACCGAGGAAACTGAAGAAAAGCCTCTTGAAGAATCCGTTGAAGATTCCTTCGATAACTTATTTGAAAAGTCTGCTGAAACAGAAGATAACTCTGAATTGACTTTGGATGAACCGGCTGCTGAAGAAAAATCTGATGAAGATTCTTTTGGAAGCTTGTTCGAAAAATCCGCAAATGCTGATTTTAGCCTGAATGATGAGACTCCGGCAGAAGCAGAAAATACTGCTGAGCCCGTTGCAGAAACTCCAGCTGCCGAAGAAAAATCTGATGAAGATTCTTTTGGTAGCTTGTTCGAAAAGTCCGCTGATGCAGACTTTAGCTTGGACGATGAAACTCCGGCAGAAGCTGAAAATAGCGCTGAGGCTGTTGCAGAAACTCCGGCAGAAACCGAAACTGCTCTTGAAAAGGCTCCGGAATTTGTTCCGTCTGAATCTGCTGAAAATATTGCTCCGGCAGAAGGTCTTGTTCCGACATCCCATATGGATTTCTCGGATGAAGAAGACTTGCTGAAAGAAGGCGATGAATTTGTCCTGAACTTGGACGAAGAAACTCCGGCTGCTAAAGAATCTACTGAAGCTCCTGTTTCTGAATCGCTTGAAGAACCCACCGCTGAAGAAATTTTGGAAGAACCCGTTGCTGCAGAAGAGCCTGTTGCAGAAAAGCTTGAAGAACCGGTAAATGAGGCTGTTGCTCCTGCTACGGAAACTGCTGAAGAAGATACTGCAGCAGAAGAAGTGGATGGTGCTTTTGATGCCCTCTTTGGTGATGAAAGCCAGGAAGCCACGGGTGCTGAAATTGAAGAAGCTTCTGTAAAGGATAGCGTTGGCGACTCTTTCGATAGCATTTTCGGTAAAGGCGAAGATTTGGATTTGCCGGAAGAAAAGTCCGAAAAATCCGTTGCTGCAGAAGAACCCGTTGCAGAAAAACTTGAAGAACCGGTAGCAGAACCTGAATCTGCTGAACCAGTCGCTGAAGAACCGGCTCCGTCTGCCGAACTTGATTCCATTGACACTGAAGTTTCCAATGCCTTCAAGGGTCTCTTTGACGAAGACGACTCTTTGCCAGAATCGGATGAACCGAACAATAATGGTGTCGATTACCTGATGTCCGGCGATTCCGATGATGAAGTGGCAGCAAGTCTTGTTGAAAATGCCGAAGCTCCGCTTTCTCGTGGCGCTGTTGATTTGGACGATAGTCTGAATACGCGTACGCTTGCTGACATTTATATGGAACAGGGCGTTTACAATAAAGCTCTTGAAATTTATTCGGACCTCGCCAAGAAAAATCCGGATGATGCCGAAATAAAGGCTCGCCTGGAAGAAGTCGAAAAGCTTTGCCGCGAAAAGTTTGGAGAAGGCTGATATGGCTGAACTTCGTATAGAACAGCTCTTGCGCGAGATGGTAAACCGCAAGGCGTCTGACTTGCATTTACGAGTTGGCGTTCCGCCGGTTTATCGTATCAATGGTGCTTTGCAAAGACTTTTTGATGTGCGCATCGATAGCGCTATGATGGATTCCTTCTTGGATGATATCATGAATCGCGACCAGAAGCAGCGTTTTGAGGCTAATAAGGAATGCGACTTTGCTGTGGGCGCCCGTGATATGGGTCGTTTCCGTGTGAACGTTTTCCGTCAGCGTGGAACAATTGCGGTTGTGATTCGTCATATCAAGGCTGTGATTCCTGCTTTCGAAGATTTGCACTTGCCCGAAGTGATTCGTGACTTGGCTTTGACTAAGCGCGGTCTTGTGCTTGTGACGGGTACGACGGGTTCTGGTAAGTCTACGACGCTTGCTTCGATGATTGACTACATCAATCAGAAAGAATCTGTGAACGTCATTACGGTTGAAGACCCGATCGAATATCTTTATAAAGATAATGTCGCGATTATCTCGCAGCGTGAAATTGGCGTGGATACGCTTTCTTATGCGAATGCACTCCGTGCGGCGCTCCGTCAGGATCCGGATGTGCTCCTCGTGGGCGAAATTCGTGACCTTGAAACAATGCAGATTGCATTAACCGCTGCTGATACGGGTCACATGGTCTTTGCGACCATCCATACGACGAATGCTGTGGAAACGATTCACCGTGTGCTTTCGATGTATCCGCCGCACCAGCATGATGAAGTGCGTCTTTTGCTTGCCGAAGTTTTGGCTGGCATTATTTCGCTCCGTCTTTTGCCGACGAAGGATGGCAAGGGGCGAGTCCCGGCTGCCGAAATTCTCGTGAATACGGGCGCTATCAAAGAATACATCCAGGATAAGAACAAGATTGACATGGTGGAACAGGCTGTTGCCGAAGGCCACATTCAATACCATAGTCAGACGTTCGACCAGGCGCTTTTGGAACTTTACCAGAACGAGCAGATTTCGCTGGAGACGGCTATGAACGCTGCCACGAACCGCGATGACTTTGATCTTAAGATTCGTGGTATTTCTGGTACATCTGATCGCGGCTGGATGTAATTAGTAGACCGTAGGCGGTAGGCAGTAAACAGAATGCTCCTGCAATAAATTTACGATTTTTGAATTTGAAAAAGGCGAGCATAATAGCTCGCCTTTCTAGTAACTAATGACTATTGACTAGTAACTGCGGCTATGCCGCACTACTTCGTATAAACGCAGCGATCGGTGCTGTTTCCGAAGCAGGTCTTGGTCATGCCGCTCACGCTGTTCACGACGCCCGGCTGGCCTACGCTAGAGACCATCTTGCTTCCAGAGAAGCTCGGTTTGAACGCAATGTCCGAAGTGCCGTAGTAATTGCTGGTCGTGAAGCTAACGCTGTACTGCGTACCTTCTTCGGAATTGTTTGTGCCGAATCCGAGCAACTTGCCGCCTGTAATCGATGTCGTTCCGTCCGAATCGACCATGCCGCCCATACCGCCGTTCATGCGGCATTCCACGATGATGACGCCTCCGGTGATGCTGATGCCGCCATTGCTGTCGATGCCATCCGTGTCGCCAGTGCCGACGTAGATGTAGTGGTAACCGCCTGTTACCTTGAGGTTGCCGGTGCTACCGCCCATGCCGCCGAATCCACCGCCTCCAAATCCACCAGGACCGCCGCGACCCGTGTTACCGCCGTTGTTCCCGGTCGTTGTGCTCGTGCCGCCTGCGGCGTTCCAGCCATCGTCTGTGGTGATGACGCTCGTGATGCCGCCTTCAAAGTTCATGTCTGGAGATTCCATGCCTTCGTAGGCGATGGTCACGCTCACGTTGGCGTTGTCCTTGACGTAGAGTGCTTTTTCGGCGTGAACACCGTCGTCGTCTGTAGCGATGGTCATTGTGCCGCCGCTGAGTGTGATAGTTCCGCTACTGTGGAGACCGTCGTCACGGCTGTTGATGTCGATAACGCCACCGCTAATAGTGATGCTTGAATCGCCCTTGATGCCCTTCATGCTTTCGGTGGTGGAGCAGGAACTGCCGCCCATCCCGCCAAAACCGCCCATTCCGCCGCGTCCGCCGGTCGTACTGGTGTTCAAGCTGAGGCAGGATTGTCCGCCGCCAGATGTAATCTTGATGCTCGGGGATGCAGATTCGCCATTGGCAACGACAACGGCGTTGGCTGCCGTGATGCCGTCAAATGCAGATGTTACGGTGATGGTGCCGCCTGTGATTTCGATGGAACCCTTGCCATTTGCCAAATCAGTTGCGTCTTCGGTATCGCTCTTGATGCCGTCGCCATCGGTCGTAGTAATGTTGATGGTACCGCCGCTGATTTCGACAGAGCCTTTACCCTTGAGACCGTTGTTCTTGGCGTTCACGGTGATGAGACCGTTTTTCACTTTCAAATCATTGCTGGTATGGATACCGTTGTTGTAATTTGCCTTGACGATAAGCGTACCTTCGCCTTTGATGGTCAGGTCATCTTTGGCGTAAATGCAAGCGCCTGTCGTATCGGTCTTGGCTTCGCCGGAGTCATTGGTGTAGTTGTAAGTCTTGGTGCGCGAAGAACCGTCCGTGAATGTGTTGGTCGTGCCGTTCTTGGCAACGACAAAAGCCTTGCTTGCCTTTTGGATGTAAATCGGGGCGTCCGCCGTGTTCGTCAGCGTGAGACCCTTCATGTTCAAGTAAACTGAGGAGTCCGTCTTGGCGGTGTTCACGAGAATTTGGGCATCGCTACCGCTGTAAGAACCGCTAAAGTCGTATTCGCCGCCGCAAGTAATGGTAACTGTACCGCCCGTAGCGGTGACGCAGTTATTTGTATTGGCGACCGTTGCGCCGCTTGCGGCGTAAGTGATGACCGGTGTTTCACCGTTGCTAATCACTTGCTGTACGGGGGAGCTTGAAGAACTTTGTGTGGCTGGCGTGCTAGAGGAACTCTGTACGCTCGGTATCGTCGAGCTGCTTGAATTGACGGCCGGGGCAATGCTGCTTGAAGATGCGGTGACGGCACTGCTTGTACCGTTGCTTGCACTACTTGCGTTGATGGCGCTACTTGTCGGAACAATTTCAGAACTGCTAGAAACTGTAACGTTTCCCGAATTTGTGGCGCTGCTGGTTGCACTGCTGATTTCGTTGCTAGCGCTACTTGTTGGATCTTCCAGAGAACCCGTTTCCTGGCTATCGCTGGAGGCGATTTCTTCGGTGACGTTGTAAAGATCTACAGCCGAAGTCGAGTCCGAGCAGCCGGAGTACATTGCTAATGAAAGGCTCGAAATACAGCCCATGGTCAGAAACTTTTTATTCATAGAATATCTCCCATTCAACATTTTCTTAAAACTTATATTAGATGAAATCGCTTTTAAATGTGTGTATTGTTCTTTTTTACGGACATTGAAATTTTAAGCGGAACAAAAAGTTCCGTACGGAACGAAAGGGCTCAAATTTTTATGTTTAGCCTTATTTCATAAACGAAAATGCTAAATTTGGAAAATGCTTTTTAAGAAAATCATTCCCCTTTTTTCTTGCGTATTTCTTTTTGCGGGCGTAAGCGAATCTTTTGCCGCATCCCCAGTTATTGAACCCGAACATTCCCGTAATTTGCGTAATCTGGAAACCGCTCCGATGTTGTTCGAATACCATCGACAGACGACAGGAAACAACCTCCAGTATTTTACTTATCCGCGCAGGGATACGACATTCCGCAAGAATTTCACGAAAACGGAAAGCAACGCTCTTCTCTATTTTGATAATGTCCATGGAGCGGGTATTTTAGGGAATGGGCTTTCTGTTAAAGATACGATTCCGAGAATTGCTATTGCGGCTAGTATTATTGGCGGCATTGATTATCGTAGTGGAGAATCACTCGGCGACCAGGTTTGGACAGGGCGTGATTATCGTGTTTCTAATAAATCCGTTGGTGATACGATTTGGCCGGGCGTTGATGGCGGTATTTACTTGCGCGGATTTGTGGATTCTGTGGACTTCGTCTTGGATGCCCGAATTTATAGCGAAGGGCATTCCGCCAAGTCTCCGAAATCTTTTGATGGTGAATTTTTGGAAGTTCAGCACGAAGAAAATAATTCCGGTGTGGAATACACAAGCTATGCCCGTTACCGTACACATTTTGCTTTTAACTATGACTGGTTGCGTTTGGACTTTGGCCGAGACGTGATGCACTGGGGCCCGGGCTACTACAATAACTTGTCTTTGAACCAGTTTGCGCTTCCGTATAATATGTTGAGCCTCGACATGATGATTGGCCCTCTCCGCGTGATGAGTTTTTATGCGGACTTGCGCATTTACAATAACAGCATGAGCATGTCGAACAAGACTACGCGAAATCTTTTTGGTCATCGCTATGAACTTGCTGTAGGGAATGCAACGTTTGGTATCAGTGAACTTCAGGTGCTTTACGACAATATGAAGCCGTGGCTTTTTATTCCGACCGCACCGCTGTTTATGGAAAAGGGGAATTATTCTGAAAACAGCAATAACGGATCCATTTCTTTTGACTTCAACTACCGCTTGTTTAATGCGGTGCGCCTTTATACGGAATTTTTCCTGGATGATATGGAATCCCCGATTAGCTTGATCCGTAATGACAACATTGAAGCGAAATGGGCTTGGATGGCGGGTTTCCAGGCGGGTCATAATTTTTATTACAAAGGACACAAGATTGAAGCGGGTACGATTTTTGAATACGCCCGTGTAGAACCTTATGTGTACACGCACTTTGAAAAGAATACCGCTCAAGTGGCGCATCTCGGATTCCCGTTGGGCAACCAGGGTGGTCCGAACAGCCGAACGATTGATTGGAATGTCTTTGCCCGTCTGGATGGTCATATCTTTGCTTCTGTTCGCCAGACGTGGTTCTGGAAGGGAACGGATTATGGTAGCGCTGTGAACGATACGACACCAAAGAATCATTTGAAAATTCCCAAGAAGTTCCTCGATGGTGCCAAACTTCAGTATATGCTGTCTCCTGCGATTTGCTATGAAGGCTTGCGCTTCTCGTTCTTGGGTGAACTGACGTTGATTGATGACCGTAAAGCCTACATCCGCGCGGGATTTAAATTCTAAGACCTAAAACCTAATACCTAACGCCTAAAAATGAAAAAGCCAGAACTTTTAGCACCTGCGGGTGACCTTGTACGAATGAAGTATGCATTTGCCTATGGTGCAGATGCGGTTTATGCTGGGCAGCCGGCGTTCTCGCTGCGTGCTCGCGAAAACGGTTTCAAAAATCTCGATGACCTTGCCGAAGGCATTGCCTATGCGCATGAACATGGCAAGAAATTCTACCTCACGAGTAACGTGATTCCGCGAAACGTGAAGGTGGAATCGTTCCAGAGAGCTTTGAATGCTGCTTTGGAACTTAAACCGGATGCCTTGATTGTGGCTGACCCTGGCTTTGTGGGCTGGCTTTTGAAAGAACATCCTGAAACCGAAGTTCATTTGTCTGTGCAGGCGAATACGACAAACTATCTTGCGGCTTCGTTCTGGAAAAACTTAGGCGTTCGCCGTATCATCTTGAGCCGTGAACTTCGCCTGTCTGAAATTTTGGAGATAAAGAAACAAGTTCCAGACCTTGAACTTGAAGTGTTCGTTCATGGCGCCGTTTGTATGGCTATGTCTGGTCGTTGCATGCTTTCGAACTGGGTAACGCATCGCGACGCCAACCAGGGCGCTTGCGATAACAGTTGCCGCATGCCTTATCGCTTGTATGCGAACTCCGGTCCTCAGGTCGAGGACTATCGCGAACATGAGGGTTCGTTTGCGCTCCAGCGTACCGATCGCCCGGAACTTGACCCGATTGCGCTCGACGAAGATACGTGGGGCACCTACTTTATGAGTAGCCGCGACCTTTGCGCTCTGGATGTGATTCCGGAACTCGTGGCGGGTGGGCTTGATTCGTTCAAGATTGAAGGCCGTACGCGTTCTGTGTATTACTTGAGCCAGGTTGTGCGCGCTTATCGCATGGCTATTGATGCCGTAGCAGAAGGGAAGCCTGTGCCCGAAGAAAGCCGTCGTGCGATAACCTTTGTCGATGGGCGAGGCTTTATGCCGGGATTCTTGCGTGGACCGTTGCCGCAGAACTACGAAGCGACGCATGTGGATGCCGCTGGTGGCTGCGTTGCTGCCCAGATTAAGGACTATGACGATGCTACGGGCGCCTGCCTTGTGAACGTGAAGAATCCGTTCTCCATGGACGATACGTTGGAACTTATGACTCCTGATGGCATGCAGAAGTGCGAAGTCGAGGAAATGCTGGATTTCCGCGGTGCAGCTGCGGATCGGTTGAATCCGGGAACGGAAGGACGCGTTTTCCTAGGAAAAAACACCTTAAATAGCGAAAAAAACTCCAAATTTGGCTTTCTTGTGAAACGTGCAAATTCATAATATACCATAAAAAAATAGATTTGGAACATGGCAGTCGATAAAGCGACAAAAGAACAGGATGAACTTGAACTTTATCAGATTGATGATAAAGCGATTGTGCCTTTCTTCCAGAAACATCTGGAAGAGTTACGGCAGTTCATTCACGATCATCAATGCAATGATCATCTTTGCTTATTGGTCTTGTTAAAGCAGTTTATTCGTACTTACCGCATGCCGTTCAACATGCAGCGCTATATGGAAGTTCAGAGAACTTTCATCCAGCGTTCTTTGCATGACAAAATCCAGGACCGCCAGCAGGCCGTGAGCCACTGGATTCAGGAATTTGCCGGTCGCCATCGCAACCGCATGATTCAGCTACAGTGCTTGTATCTTGATCGCGTCAAAGACCGCTTGCTCCCCGAAATCGAAAAATTGCTTGAAAACCGCATCGACCATCTGCAAGAAAAGCTTGAGGAAAATAAGACCGAGCCTCAGTCCACTCCAAGCAACGAGTCGCAAAACGTCTAGAATTAATTAGGTCATTAGTAAAAAAAATACTGACTAATGACTATTGACTAATAACCAAAATTCAATAACTAATTACTGCATGTAACTTGTTGATTTTCACCAAGTTACATTTTTTTATAATGTTGAAAATTGGCGTTTTTGAGCAAATTTCGCCAATTGTATAAGAATTTGTATGTTTTAAGTAAGGAAAATCTTGTCAAGGGATGTTGAAAAAAATACCTGTTGATAAGTTGTGCTGATAGTAAGTGATAATTTTGTCACTCATACGTTCGTAAGGGTGGTGTAAATTGGAAAAAGGGTGATAAAAAATGTTTCTAAAAATTTTTTGCCTTTTTTGAACCAAAAACACGCTTTTCAAATTTTTTTCGTTCGGGGTGCTTTTCCTTTAAAATTCCTTTCTTATTTTTTGCTTGCTCTTTTATACTTTGGATTGGTTTTTTAGATCGTGGATAATACTGTTTCTTTGTTGGATATTGCAGAGTCGCCCTGGCAACAGGTGCTCGACCGCGTGCGTTCGGAATGCAAGGACTTTTTTGGTGCCGTAATTCTCGACGCTCTTGGTTATGAGGGAATGTGCAATGGTTATGCCTTGCTCACTGTTCCTGACGAGCTTCGCGAGAACTGGGTGAATTCCCACTATGGCGATTTGTTGCGCAAGTCCTTTACAGCTGTATTTGGTAGTGAATTTGTTGATTATCGCATTCGTCAGATTGCTCCTTCGGATCCGATTCCCGAAATCAAGCTCACGATGCCCGTTATTCCGCGTCCAGAGAAAAAGAAGGCTGAAGTTAAGCGCCCGAAGCAGCCTTTGGCGCTTTATGCCCGTTATACTTTTGAAAATTTTGTCGAAGGACAGTGCAATTCTACGGCTTTCCGCGCTTGCCAGGCGGTTGCCGAAAATCCGGGTGACCCGGCTTTGAATCCGCTTTTTGTCTATGGCGAAAGCGGTCTTGGCAAAACGCATTTGTTGCAGTCCATTGCTGCTAAAATCCAGAAGAACCGTCCTGAAGCATCTATTGTCTATTGCCACGCTTATGATTTTTTGCGTGATGCAACAGCTATGGCATCTGCACTCCATAACAAGACGGGCAATGTGCGCGAACTTACGCAGAAGTTCCGCGAACGCTATGAACTTTGCGATGTGCTTTTGCTTGACGATGTGCAGCTCCTGGAAAAGGGCCTCTGGACGCAGGACCGCCTTGCGGTCTTGATTAAGCATTTGCGAGCCGAAGGTAAGCAGGTCGTGATTTCTTGCGATCGTCATCCGAGCTTGTTTAAAGTTGTCGATACGGATAACGAATCTCGCATTTCTTCGAGGTCTTCGATTCCGAGCATTTCCAAGAAGCTCCTTGCTCCGCTTGCCTCCTGTGTGGCTGTGGGCATTGACGAACCGGACCTTGCAACCCGCATGAACTTGATTAGCAAGAAGTCCGAGGACTTGCCGTTTGCAAAGGCTGACCGCGAAGAAATTTGCCGTTACCTCTCGATGCCGCCGCGCAAGAACGTGCGCCTGATTGAAGGTCTCTTGAACTTCCTCGGTGCGATGAACATGTTCTGCAAGGCCGATTTGAACTTGAATGGCGTGAAGCGCCTCGTGGCTCCGTCGGAACATAGCGGCCATGTGGAACTCACTGCCAAGAACATTATTGAAGCGGTAGCTATGGATTACCGTGTCGAGGTCTGTGAACTCTCGTCCAAGCGCCAGTCTGCCGCGATTTCTATGCCCCGCAAGGTGGCGATGTTCCTTTGCCGCGAACTTACGACCGATTCGCTCCAGAATATCGGTGCGATGTTCTGCAGGGACTATGCCACTGTAATCGCCGCCATTAATTCCCTGAAAAAGCAGATGGAAACGGATGCGTCCCTCGCAAGGCGCGTTCAAGATATCCGTTATATGCTGGAAGCCTAGCATGATTGCTCTTTTAACGGGTGGCGCCGGCGTCGTAGGGAAGGCGTTGTGCCGGGAACTAATAGCACGGGGAGTGTGTGTCCGCGTCTTGACGCTTCCGGGCGATTCTTTGGCGAAGTCCTTACCGAGCGAGGTGGACGTCCGTTATGGCGATGTGACCGATTTAGATTCTATCCGAGATGCGTTTGAAAACATCGATGTTGTCTATCACTTGGCGGCAATTCTTTTATCTACAAAACGCGGTGCTTTTGAACACGTAAATACGGATGGCACGCGGAATGTGCTCGAAGCTAGCAAGCTTGCAGGCGTCCGCCGTTTCCTCTATGTTTCAAGTATTTCGGTGACATACCCGATACTCACGCCGTATGGCGAAAGCAAAAAGAAGGGCGAGGCTTTGGTGCAGGCTTCTGGACTCGACTGGACGATTGTGCGTCCGACGCTTGTGATTGGCGATGGGGGCGGTGTGGAGTTCAACATGTTCCGCGATTACGTAAAGCGTTTCCCAGTCTATTTTATGCCGGGTGGCGGCAAGTGCTTAAAACGCCCGGTCCGCAGCGTGGACTTGGTCAAGGGAATTGCCGTGGCGGGACTTATGAAAAGTGCGGTGGGGAAGACCTACGCCCTTGCGGGTTCAACGGTAATGACGATGGCGGAAATGGCTAAGCATGTGTTGACCGACGCCGGGATGCACCACCTGATGGTTCCGCTCCCGTGGTGGATATCGAAGCGCCTTGCTGTCTTGAAAAACTGGATTGGTGGCAAGCGAGTGTCTGCCGAGCAGGCTTTGGCGGGATTTCTGTACGATGCAGCCCCGTCCATTGATGAGGCTGAACGAGATCTCGACTACCATCCGGGCTGCCCTTTCTAGTAATTCGGGCTTTTCCATATAATACGTTTTCTTCTAAAACAGGGCGCTTTGGGGCGTTTTCTGCCCTTTTTCTGTATAAATTGTAAACATTTATTGGTCTAAATTGGACTAAATAATTTATATTACATAACATGAATAAGAAAAAATTACTTGCCCTTTTGGTTTCTTCTGCATTCCTTTTTGCGGCTTGCGGTGAAGATGAAGCCCCTTTGTCTCCGGTAAATGACAAGGATGAAATTTCCTCTTCTTCTGAAGAGGATGATTGCGATTCTGATGAATGCGATGAAAAGTATTCTTCGTCGAAATCCGATGATAAGAAATCTTCTGATTCTAAGGATGATGATAAAAAATCCTCGGATTCAAAAGATGATGACAAAAAGTCTTCAGATTCGAAGGATGATGCAAAGTCCTCTTCTTCTCAAAAGAACGACAAGAATTCATCATCAAGCAAGGGCAAGGATGCAAAAAGTTCTTCGAGTAGTGTAGTTCCGGAGTCTTCGTCTTCTTCTGTTGATGTTCCAGAAGGCGCTCATGCAGCAAAGCTTGAAGACCTCGAAAAGAACTATGAATTCAAGATTTTTGATCAGACGGTTTACCTTTCTACCGGTAGCAAAAAAGGCGTTGTGGCACTCCGCATTCCTGATGAATTGTGGGTAGTAACTTATACGGATTTTGCAAATGGCGTGGTGACGTTTACCGATGAAAATACCGGTATGCAGTATGCCGATACGGACGGTGCTAAAAAGATCAAGGAAGAAGTTGAAAAGGGACTAAAGCTTTCGTTCATTGTTGATAAGGATGAAAAGGTCAAGTATGCACTCAATGATTCTGAAGAATATAGCGAAGCTGTAAAGGCTAGTGTCGCGGTTCAGAAGGGTAAAGTCTCCAAGGCTGCCGACATTCAGAACAAAATTTACGAATGCACTGATGGCGATACGACGAGAACATTTACGTTCTTCGACAATTCGTATATTGTTGACGTTTCTGCAGGTGAAAAACTCGCTTACTGGGTTGGTGGTCACTATGATATCCAGCGCAGTACGTTGTTGATGCGTCCTGCTTACTTTAGCAAAACAGCTCATACCATGTATGCTTATTCTGTTGGAACGGATAACACTATTGCTCTCTCGGATGGTAAGGCAATGAACTGCAAGGTTGAAGCTACCGAATATGAATACGAAAAGGCTAGCGATTTTGTCGGTGAATGGCAGGCGACAAAAGATGGAATCGAATGGGAATTTTCGCTAAAAGAGGATGGTACATTTGAAATTGCCGCTTTTGAAGGCAACAAAAATGTAGAACTCAAGTCTGGTTTCTGGGACATTTATGGTTATCAAATGATACTGCGTAACAGAAGCTGCTTGAATCTGGATAGGTGTACAAATATTCATGGACAGCTCCAGACGGGACCGATCGATAAAGCAACCAACAAGATTAGCGGATTCTCGTTCATCCATAATGGCACGGATACGCCTAAGATTCCGACCTCTTTCGATGCTCCGCAGTACGAATAGGTTTTAGGACGCGTCTTTCAAAAAATGCATCGCTCATGGGCGGTGCATTTTTTTATTTTCTTTGTCAAAGGAATTAAATCATGAAACTCTATATAGCGCAGATGAAGATTTTGCCGGGCAATGTGCAGGCAAATATGCAAACAATGAAATCCGCACTGGACCGTGCTCGTGCAGCAGATGCCGATTGCATTGTCTTCCCGCGTTATGCTTTGACGGGACCGACGAATAGGGCTCTCCCTGTGGATTGGGCTGAAATCCGCAAGTATGCAGGAACGATGCCGTTCTTTTTAAGTGGGGACGCTCTTGATGATTCTCCGCTTCATGGTATTGCCCATGTGACTCATGGTAGAGACTTTTATACGGTCGGTCGCCGTGAAGAAGAAAATAGGGAATTTTCTCATTTGGCAAAAGACAGTGCAATGCCGATTGTTTGTGTGAACGGCGTTGGAACTGACAATACCGGTAAGAACATTTACGCTCTTGCTGGCGGTAGCCGCGTGTTTGACTGCGATGGCAAAATCGTTTTTGAAATGCCACTCTTTAGCGAAGCGGATGCTGTTGTCGAATTTAACGATGGACTGGTGCAAGCTGATGTAGAATCGGCGAAACCTTATCCGAGTGAAATTGCAGAGATTCACGATGCGCTTGTGTTCATGATTCGCGAAAACTTGAAGATGTTCCATATCTCGCGTATGGTCATTGGCGCAAGTGGCGGTATCGATAGTGCTGTTTCGGCAGCTCTTTATGCTGAAGCGATTGGACCTGAGAATGTTTACCTCGTGAACATGCCCACACGCTTCAATTCCGATACGACAAAGAATGCCGCTCGTGACTTGGCCGAGAACCTGGGAACGCCGTACATGGTTGCTCCGATTTCGGACATTATCGAATCTGTTTGCCATACGCTGGAACGTTGCTCTTTTGTGCGTAACGATACTGTGATGAAAGTCGCTGGAATCAACCACGAGAACTTGCAGGCGAGGACGCGTTCCGCATCGATCCTTTCAACGGTTGCATCTGTGGTGGGGGCCGGCGTGACTTGCAATGGCAACAAGAGTGAAGCGATGGTCGGCTACTGCACGCTGTATGGCGATACTTGCGGTGTGATGTGCGCTCTTGGTGACTTGTGGAAAACTCAGGTCTATGCTTTGGCTCGCTACATCAACCGTGACAAGAAAATTATCCCGACGGCGTCAATTGATATTCCGGCGAGCGCAGAACTTTCCGAAGCGATGAACGTCGATGAAGGCAAGGGTGACCCGATTCTTTACCCGTACCACGACAAGCTCTTTGCGATGTGGGTGGAAAAGGGTGTGAGCCTTGAATTTACCGAAAAGCTTGCGATGGAAGGAATGATTTGCGAATCGCTCGGTGTGGATGCCGCTTACTTCAAGGCTCATTTGCCGACGGTCGAAGCGGTTATTGAAGACATGCGTCTTTGGTATCGCAGGTTCAAGGGACTTGCTTTGGCAAAGCGCATCCAGTTCCCGCCGATCCTCTCCGTGAGCGGTCATGCTTTCGGTGGCGAATACCGCGAAAGCCAGCTGAGTGCTTAGCCTCTTTTTTCTACATTTGGGCATCAAGATTCAACCGCGGGTTCGCTCGCGATTCTAAAGGATATTTATGAAAATTGCAGAAAAAACAGTCGTCCAGATGCACTACACCCTGAAGTCCGATGAAGGTGCGGTTATCGATTCCTCTGAAGGTCGCGAACCGCTCCAGTACATCCAGGGCATGCACATGATCGTTCCGGGTCTCGAAAAGGCTATGGTCGGTCACGATGTGGGCGACAAGTTTGACGTTGTCGTCATTCCGGCAGAAGGCTACGGCGAATACGACGAACGCATGACTCAGGAAGTTCCGCTGAACGTGTTCCAGGGAGTCGACAAGGTCGAAGCAGGCATGGCTTTCTATGCCCAGACTCCGGGTGGTCCGATGCAGATTCGCATCAAGTCTGTTGGCGAAAAGACGGCTATTATCGATGCGAACCACGAACTTGCTGGCAAGAACCTCAACTTTGCCATTGAAGTTGTCTCCGTGCGCGAAGCTGACGATGAAGACCTCAAGCCGTTCGAACACCACTGCTGCTGCGGTGGCCACGATGGTGATCACGAATGCGAATGCGGCGGTCATGGCAACAAGGAAAACTGCGATGGCAATGGTGGCTGCGGCTGCGAACACCACGCTGAACATCACGGCAAGTAAGGCTTATTGCTGAGATTTCGAAAATCTCGCGAAATATGAAAAAAAGACTAGACCAGGACGTACGTTCTGGTCTTTTTTTATTTAATTTAAGCTGAGGAGTCGTGGAATCTTCACAAGAGGTTGGATATGCGTTTTGCAAAAATTTTGTCAGTGGCTACTTTGCCCATGTTTCTGTTTGCTTGCAGCGATGATGCTGCATCGGTAAGACCTTCTTCACATAGTGAGACTCCGCAGGATACCTCTAAAACAGAACCCCCTCCTAATATTCTCGATGATGATTTGAAACCGATTGAAAGGGATTATTCCCTGATTTGGCCGCAGGGTGATGGATCTGCCGAAAACCCGTATCAGATTTCGAATGAACAGGAACTGAAAGCGCTTGCTTTTTATGTGAACGATTCCTCAATGACTTTCAAGGATAAGTATTTCAAGCAAACTGCTGATATTGCTCTTACGGAAGCGTGGGAGCCGATCGGTCTTTTTGGAAAGAATGCTTATGGTTTAGGCAACCGCCCCTTTAGCGGAACCTTTGATGGCGATTCCAAGACCATCTCGGGGATGACGATTAACGATACGGCTAGTTATAAGGGCTTGTTTGGTCTTGCACGCGGTGCCGTGGTTAAGAATGTTGTTCTGAAGAGTGCTAAAATGGTGGTGGGTACTTATGCCGGTGCCCTTGCTGGCAAGATGGATTCTTCTGTTGTCGATAATTGCGTTCTCGAAGATATCGATGTTAGCGGTATGGACCGCGTTGGCGGTTTGATTGGCGAAGCTTCTCATGTCTCGGTAGCAAACGTCGTGATCTCGGGTGTCGTGAAAGGTGAAAATTCCGTTGGTGGTGTCGTCGGTCGTTTGCAAGACGGTGCTTTTGACCATTTGACGAATAAGGCAGAAGTCTCTGGTAAGTCCACGGTCGGTGGTGTTGCTGGCGCTTTTGCAACGACTGTCAATAGCGATGGTTCCGTGACGGAAGGTGAAGGCTTTGTCCGTGATTTGTTTAACTATGGCAAGGTTTCGGGAACAAAGGATGTCGGCGGTGTAATGGCAACGCTTTCTGCTACAAAGCTGGACCATGCTGGCAACTATGGTGCTGTGAATGCAGATGAAAGTGCCATGAGCAATGTCGGTGGTGTCATTGCTGTAGCATCGAGCAAGTCTGCCTTAAACGAAGTCTTTAATGCTGGTGCTGTGACCGTTAAGAAAGTTTTGTCTGCAGGTGGTGTCTTTGGTAGCGTGAAAGGCGCTACGGTCACGAATGTTTTCAACATCGCTGAAGTCTCAGGTACCGCCACGAATATGGGTGGAATTATGGGTATTGTCGATGGCGAATCTAAGGTCGATATTGGTTACAATGCCGGTAAGGTCCCTGATAACAACCTCTCTGGCACTGTTGCCGGTAAGGTCTCTTCGACGGTGACCGTGTCTAATGTCTATTATGACAAGACTGTGGGTGGAACGTGCCTTGTGGTGGCAAACCAGATGAACATGGAACTCCCGACAGGTCTTTCTACCGAAGAAGTAAAGGCAGCAACGTTTATTGCAACTCTTAATGGAACTGGTAGCGTCTGGAAAGCGGGTTCGGCTACGTTTGGTGGCTATCCGGCTTTTAGTTGGGCTGAGTAATTTCTACATTTAGAACATGGCTAAAAAGAAAAAATTTTGGAAGTCGCCTTCTGCTGAGGCGGCTTTTCGTGGTAAAGAAGACCGTCTTCGCAAGACTCTTTGCGAAATTGTGAACGGACAAAGCCGTTTGTTGCACCGCCCGGACGAACTGTACGAGGCTATTGCGAACGGTCTTGATGATATTGAAAAAATCAAGGATGTGAAGCTCCAGCTTGAACTTTTGGCTTGGACGCTTCGCTGCGATTTCTTGGCTTTCAAGGCAGACGACGAAGAAATGGATACGTGGAACGACTTGTTCTACGATGCCGGAACGTTCTTTATCGAAGTCGCGAAGACTTATGACGACAAGGATTACATTGCGGACCTGATTCACGATTTGGCTGTGCGCCATGTGGGTGGGGAAGGCCGTGAGGTCGTGTTCCTCTCGATTGAAGATGTGATGCCGGTGCAGCGCGCAAAGGCTTTGATTGAAGAGCTCCTGGGCGTGATTGATGCGACGGAACTTGAAAATCGCGAAGACGTTCTGGATGCCATTTGCGATATGGCTGATGCCATCAAGGATACCGAAAATTTTGCGAAGGCTTCGCTTTACAAGGATCCGGACAAGAGCAATGCAACGCTCATCGATATTGCAAACTCTTACTTTGTCGCTGGCAACATTTCCATGGCAAAGCAGTGGCTCGGTGATGTGAAAGATCCGGGTGCCGAAGACGAAGAAGCGTTCCTCGATTTGCAGGCCGCCATTGCAGACCGCGAAGGCCGCAAGACGGATTGCCTCAAGTACGCCACGCGTTTGTACGAATGCTACCCGAAGGTCATGAACCTTTCGAGACTCTGCATGCTCAAAGACGATGCTGGCGTCGACAAGCTTTTATTCGATCACATCAAGTACCGCGATAGCGGCAAGTGCGATACGAGCTTGATGATGCTCCTTGCAAATCTCAAGAAGTTCGAATTGCTCGAAAGCTACGTCAATCATTACGAACGCGATTTGCCGGGCCTCGATGCATCCGAGCTGAATGCGATTTCGGATGAGGTGGAACGCGCTGGAGCAACAGAACTTGCAAAGCACATCCGCGAATGGACTGTTGAAGAACCCGAAGACGCCGAACCCCTCGACGATCGCGAGTAACGACTACTTGTCGCTTTTCGCGTATTAAGCTATTATGCCGGATCTGTTCTGACATAGCTCATTATGCTGTCATGCCGGATTTATTCCGGCATCGCCATTTTTATAAATTTCTATTTTTACTCACATGAAAGTCCTTTTATACGATACAACGCTCCGTGACGGTAACCAAGACCGTAAAATAAGTCTCTCCTTAGCTGATAAAGTCCAGATCGCTCGAATTTTGGACCACTTTGGATTTGACTATATTGAAGGCGGTTGGCCGAACCCCAGCAATCCGACCGATGAGGAATTTTTCAAGCTCATCAAGGACGTAAAGCTCAAGCATGCAAAGATTGCCGCATTTGGCAGCACGCGCCGTCCGGGTATTTTGCCCGAGAATGACCCGCTTTTGCAGGCACTCATCAAGTCCGAAGCTCCGGTCAAGACGATTTTCGGCAAGAGCTGGGATTTGCATGTGACGGACGTTATCCGCACGACTCTCGAAGAAAACCTCGACATGATTGAGTCTTCGGTCGCATACCTCAAGGAACATTCCGAAGAGGTGATTTACGATGCGGAACATTTCTTCGATGGCTATAAGGCTAATCCGGAATACGCACTCGAAACGCTCAAGGCTGCCGAACTTGGCCATGCCGATTGCATTGTGCTTTGCGATACGAACGGCGGAACGATGCCGTGGGAAATCGAAGAAATCGTAAAGAAGGTTCAGACTAGAATTTCGACGCCGCTTGGCATCCACGTGCATAACGACAGTGGACTTGCCGTGGCAAACTCGATTTACGCTGTGAAGGCGGGCTGCGTGATGGTGCAGGGCGTGGTGAATGGCTACGGTGAACGCTGTGGTAACGCAAACCTCACGACGATTGCCGCCGATTTGAAGTTCAAGATGGACTGCGATTTTACGGCTGCCAAGAAGCTCTCTCACTTGCGCCAGTTGAGCAGCAACATCGACCAGATTGTGAACTTGCCGAGCGACGTGCATGCTCCGTATGTGGGTGATGCTGCCTTTGCCCATAAGGGTGGTGCCCACATCGATGGCGTCATGAAGGTTAGCCGCAGCTTTGAACATATCGACCCGCATACTGTGGGCAACGACCGCGTGTTCGTGACAAGCGACCAGGCCGGAGGTTCTCTCGTTGTCGAAAAGCTCAAGGCCATCAAGCCGGGTATCGACAAGAAGGATCCGGTGGTGGCAAGCCTCCTCAAGGAAATCAAGGAACGCGAAAATGCGGGCTGGCATTTCGACTCCGCCGAAGCGAGCTTCAAGCTCTTGGTCTACCGCCACTTGGGAATGGTCAAGGAACCGTTCAAGGTGCTCAACTACCGCGTGATTGAAGACAAGACGCCGCAGGGTGTTTCTGTGTCGCAGGCTACGGTCAAACTCCAGGTGGGCGATAAGATTAGCCACCAGGTGAGCGAAGGCGATGGTCCGGTGAACGCTCTTGATGCCGCTCTCCGTAAGGCACTTTTGCCGTTCTTCCCGTGCATGGAAAGTGTGCGCCTGGACGATTTCAAGGTGCGTGTGCTAGGTTCCAATGTGGCATCCGATGCAACGGTTCGCGTGTGGACAACATTTGGCGATGAACACGGCTACTGGAACATGGTCGGCGTTTCGAGCAACATCATTGAGGCTTGCTGGACTGCTTTTGTCGATGGCCTTACATACAAGATTTTGCTTGAAGACAACGTTATCCCGAATGCATACAAGCATTTGGATGTGGCGTCTGTGTAAAATAACTGAACCGCGACAATTTGCCAAACCGCGCTGGGTTTTAGAGTTTAAAAAATAGAAGGTCTGTTAAAATGAAAATCGTAAAAGTCACTCCGAAGTCTCAAGAGATTGACAGAATTTGTGGTCGTGAAGTTGCTCCGAGCAAGGAAATTCACGACAAGGTCATGGACATTCTCGCCGACATCAAGAACGGCGGTTATGCCAAGGCTGTTGAATACGCTCAGAAGTTCGATGGTCTCAAAGGCAAGAACCTCCGCGTGTCCGAAGCCGAAATCAAGAAGTCTGCCGTCAAGTGCCCGCCCGAAATGCAGCGTGCCTTGAAGCAGGCTATCAAGAACGTCCGCGATTTCCACGTGAACCAGATGGAAGATTCCTGGCTCATGGAAGGCAAGGACGGCGTTGTTCTCGGTCAGCGTATCCGTCCGATGAAGCGCGTGGGCCTCTACGTTCCGGGCGGTGCTGGCATTTACCCGAGCACGGTCATTATGAATGCGGTTCCGGCCATTGTTGCTGGCGTCAAGGACATCGTTGTCGTGACTCCGATCAAGGGCGAAATCAACCGCGCTGTGGCTTTTGTGCTTTGCGAACTCGGCATTACTGAAGTTTACCACATTGGTGGCGCTCAGGCAATTGGCCTCCTTGCTTACGGTGCCAAGGATGGCAAGGGCAAGGTTGTCGTGGAACGCGTCGACAAGATTGTGGGCCCGGGTAACGTCTTTGCCGCAGTCGCTAAGAAGGAAGTTTTTGGCATTGTCGATATCGACATGGTGGCAGGCCCGTCCGAAGTGCTCGTGCTTGCAGACAACACCTGCGATCCGGACTTTGTCGCTGCTGACCTCTTGAGCCAGGCGGAACACGGTTCCGGTTTCGAAGCCGCCATCTGCATTACGGACAACATGGAAACCGCACAGATGATTAGCGAATGTGTGGACATCCAGGTTGAAAACTCCCCGAAGAAGGAACTTTTGACGAAGGTGCTCGATAACTTCGGTCGCATCCTCGTGGTGAAGGATTGGTTCGATGGTGTGGCCATTGCTAATGCCATTGCTCCGGAACACATGGAAATCATGACCGACGAAGCTGAATCCATGGCCGCCCAGATTGAAAATGCGGGTGCCGTGTTTATAGGTCCGTGGTCTTCTGAACCGGTGGGTGACTACTTTGCAGGCCCGAACCACGTTCTCCCCACGAACGGCACGGGTCGCTTCTTCAGCCCGCTCGGCGTCTATGACTTCCTCAAGCGCATGAGCATCATCAAGTACTCCGAAAAGGCTATCAAGAAGAACGCAAAGGCAATCGCTGTCGTGGCTAACGAAGAAGGTTTCATCCACCACGCCGCCGCAGTTCTCAAGAGACTGTAATTGTGATTTGTCACCCCGCACTTGTTGCGGGGTCGCCTATAATGCGAATTGTCATTCCGGCCGGAGCTTGTGCTGAGCGCAGTCGAAGTATGACGGAATCTCCTTACACAGTTCTATTTCCATTTTATGAAACGGCTCCGCATTTTGCGGAGCTTTTTTTGCTGAAAAAAAGCGTTTTTCGCTCGCTGAAAGTGGACAAAGTGCGAAAAAGTGCTACTAAATGCTTAAAAATCCGAATTTAGTAGCATAATTTTTGAATAAATTAACCAAGTTGGGCGTTTTTTTTCAGAATTAACGCTGTAATTATGCTACTAAAATTGTTAAAATGCTGATTTAATAGCATATGACACTCTTTCATTTTCAAAAATCTATTGAACAAAGTAAAAAACGTGCTACTAAATTGCTGGAAATGAATGTTTAGTAGCATAAAAACGCAAAAAAAAGTCTGTTCGATTGCCTCAAACCTCTTTTTTAGCCACCTTCATTGCATTCTTGTCTTCGTCTTTCTAGTCTTTAATCTTTCCCCTAAATTGCTATATTTGGGGCGGTAAATATTTAGGCTAAAAGAGGTCAAAATGCTCATTCTTCGTGGTACTCCGGCTCTGTCGGATTTCCGTCTGCAAAAGCTTTCATCTGATTTTAAGGCCGCTGGGATTCCGGTTGCATCTGTGTATGCCGAATTCCTCCATGTGGTGGATTTGTCCGCCGACCTGACCGCTTCCGAAAAGGAAACGCTCGAAAAGGTCCTTCATTACGGCCCGATGCGCGAAGTCAAGGCGCTCGAAGGTGAACTCTTTGTGGTCTGCCCGCGTCCGGGTACGATCAGCCCGTGGAGCTCGAAGGCTACCGATATCGCTCACATTTGCGGCCTCCCGGCAATCAAGCGCATCGAACGCGCCATTGCTTACTACGTGAAGTTTGATGGTGTAGCTCCTGCTGGCGCTCGCGAAAAGATTACGGCCAAGATTCACGACCGCATGACGCAGGCCGTGTTTGCTGATACTGCCGCACTCGAAGTTCTCTTCAGCAAGGAAGAACCGCGTCCGCTCAATGTGATTCCGGTGCTTACCGAAGGTCGCAACGCTCTCGTGAAGGCCGATAAGGAAATGGGCCTTGCCCTCTCCGCCGACGAAATCGACTACTTGGTCAAGAATTTCACCGAACTCAAGCGCAACCCGACCGACGTTGAACTTTACATGTTCGCTCAGGCCAACTCGGAACACTGCCGCCACAAGGTGTTCGGTGCCGAATGGACCATCGATGGCGTGAAGCAGGACAAGTCCTTGTTCCAGATGATCAAGAACACTTACCAGCTCCACAATTCCAACATCTTCAGCGCTTACAAGGATAACGCTGCTGTGATGAAGGGTGCAACGGCTGGCCGCTTCTACGCTGACCCGCGCAACAACAAGTATGACTTCCACAACGAAGAAGTCGACATCCTCATGAAGGTCGAAACCCACAACCATCCGACTGCAATTTCTCCGTTCCCGGGTGCCGCTACGGGTAGTGGTGGTGAAATCCGTGACGAAGGTGCAACGGGTAAGGGTTCCAAGCCGAAGGCTGGCCTTACGGGCTTCAGCGTTTCGAACCTCAAACTTCCGGGTGCAGTTCAGCCGTGGGAAAAGGACTTTGGTAGCCCGTCCCGCATTGCATCCGCTCTCGACATTATGATTGACGGCCCGCTCGGTGGTGCCGCATTCAACAACGAATACGGTCGTCCGAACATCCTCGGTTACTTCCGTACGTTCGAACAGGAAGTTTCTTCTGAAAAGGGTACCGAAGTTCGTGGTTACCACAAGCCGATTATGCTTGCTGGCGGTCTCGGTAACATCAAGCACCAGCACATTGAAAAGGGCCACATCGACCCGGGTGACCACTTGATCGTTCTCGGTGGTCCGGCGATGCTCATCGGTCTTGGTGGCGGTGCAGCTAGCTCTGTTGCTAACGGTGCCGGTAATGAATCTCTCGACTTTGCTTCTGTGCAGCGTGAAAACCCGGAAATGGAACGCCGCTGCCAGGAAGTCATCGACCGCTGCTGGGCGATGAACGAAGAAAACCCGATTACATTTATTCATGACGTGGGTGCAGGTGGACTTTCGAACGCCTTCCCGGAACTCGTGAACGATGGCGGCCTCGGCGGTAAGTTTGAACTCCGCAACGTGCCGAACGACGAACCGGGCATGAGTCCGTTCGAAATCTGGAGTAACGAATCCCAGGAACGTTATGTTATCGCAATTGCTGGTGACAAGCTCGATGTGTTCGACGCTATTTGTAAGCGTGAACGCTGCCCGTACGCAGTTGTGGGCGAGGCTATCCCAGAAAAGCACTTGACCCTTACGGACAAGCACTTCGGTACGACTCCGATTGACATGCCGCTCGGCGTGCTCCTCGGTAAACCGCCTCGCATGATCCGCAATGAAAAGTCCCAGAAGCGCCCGCTCTCTTCTCAGGTGGTGCCGGCTGGTGTGACGGTGAAGGACCTTGCACATCGCGTGCTTGCTAACCCGACCGTTGCGGATAAGACGTTCTTGATTTCCATTGGTGACCGTTCCGTGACGGGTATGATTTGCCGTGACCAGATGGTTGGTCCGTGGCAGGTGCCGGTTGCTGACTGCGCCGTGACGAGTGCAACGCTCGACACATACGAAGGCGAAGTCATGAGTATGGGCGAACGCGCTCCGATTGCTCTCATTTCTCCGGCTGCTGCAGCCCGCATGACGGTGGCTGAATCCCTCACGAACATGGCTGCCGCTTGCGTCCCGGATATGGGTCGCGTAAACTTGTCCGCAAACTGGATGGCTACGCCGAACTACGAAGGTGACGGTGCCGACCTTTACGAAGCCGTGAAGTCTATCGGTATGGAACTCTGCCCGGAACTTGGCATTACGATTCCGGTCGGTAAGGACTCCATGAGCATGAGCACCGTGTGGCAGGATGAAAAGGGTAGCCACCGCGTGACCGCTCCGATTTCTCTTGTGATTAGTGCCTTTGCTCCGTGCGCTGATGTTCGCAAGACGCTCACGCCGCAGCTCTTGCAGAAGAAGGACTCGACGCTTGTGCTCGTGGACCTCGCTCGTGGCAAGAACCGCATGGGTGCATCCATTGCCGCTCAGGTTTACAACCTCCTCGGCGACAAGGCTCCGGATGTCGATTCCGCTAAGGAACTCCGCGCCTTCTTCGAAACGATCCAGAAGCTCAACGCTGATGGCAAGATTATGGCTTACCACGACAAGAGCGATGGCGGCCTCTTCACGACGGTTGTCGAAATGGCTTTCGCAGGCCACGTGGGTGTGACGCTCGATGCTACAGCACTCAAGGGCAATGTGATTGACGCTTTGTTCAACGAAGAACTCGGTGCCGTTCTCCAGGTCGCAAACGCAGACCTCGCTGCTGTGAAGGCTGCTTTCGAAGCTGTCGGTCTCGGCGATACCGTTTCTGAAATCGGTAAGCTCAACGATACGTACAACATTGTGATTGGCGACTACGCCGAAGGCCTCTCTGACCTCCGCGCAATCTGGAGCGATACGACTCGCCGCATTGCCGCCCTCCGCGACAATCCGGAATGTGCCGAAAGTGAATACAAGCTCAAGCTCGAACAGGACGATCCGGGTATCACGCCGAAGGTCACGTTCGATCTCGCTGCTAGCGCCAAGGTCATCAAGGATTATGCAAGCCGCCCGAAGATGGCAATACTTCGTGAACAGGGTGTCAATGGTGAACTTGAAATGGCTGCTGCATTTGCAAAGGCTGGCTTTGAATCCATCGACGTTCACATGACGGACATTCTCTCTGGTCGCGTAAGCCTCAAGGATTTCAACGGTCTCGTCGCTTGCGGTGGCTTTAGCTACGGTGACGTTCTCGGTGCAGGCGAAGGCTGGGCCAAGAGCATCTTGTTCAACCCGAAGGCTCGTGCTGAATTCGAAGCTTACTTCAACCGCAAGGATACCTTCACGCTCGGCGTTTGCAACGGCTGCCAGATGGTCTCGAACCTCAAGGATTTGATTCCGGGCGCTAAGCACTGGCCGCGCTTTGTGCAGAACATCTCCGAACGCTTTGAAGCTCGCTACTGCTCTTTGAAGGTCGAAGATACGCCGGCTGTGCTCCTCAAGGGTATGGCTGGTTCTGTCCTCCCGATCGCTGTTGCTCACGGTGAAGGCCGTGCCGAATTTGCTAACCGCGAAGCTGCCGAAGCCTGCCTCAAGACAGGTCTTGTGGCTCTCCGCTATGTCGATGGCAAGCACGAATACACCGAACGCTACCCGCTGAACCCGAACGGTTCTCCGTTTGGTATCAACGGCCTCTGCTCCGAAGACGGTCGCGCACTCGTCATGATGCCGCACCCGGAACGCGTGTTCCGTACTTGCCAGTACTCCTGGCATCCGGCTGAATGGGGCGAAGACGGCCCGTGGATGCAGCTGTTCCGCAACGGCCGTATCTTCGTAGGGTAATTCAATTCGTCATCCTGAACGGCGAATAGCCGCGAAGGATCCAGTCAAACTTTGAATAAAACCGCTTCCTGCCTCACGCAGGGGCGGATTTTTTTGTGAAAATTTACAATGTCATAATATGACATTGTAAAATTCTATTTTATTTCTTGAATGATTTTATGTCGCCTTTTTTGCTTGTAGGTGGCTGGAGGTTTTATGAATAAGAACAATTTTTCGTTAATTGACAAGAAAAATAATAACGGTGAGAAAGACGAAATTATTGTTTATCAGCCGGAGGGCGGTGAATTTCACATTGAAGTTCGCGTAGAAAACGAAACTGTATGGTTAAATCGCCAACAAATGTCAATTCTTTTTGAACGAGATGTCAAGACGATTGGCAAGCACATCGGAAATGCATTGAAGGAAGAATGTCAAAACTCAGTTGTCGCAAAATTTGCGACAACTGCGGTTGATGGGAAAATTTACCAAGTTGAGCATTATGATTTAGATGTCATATTGTCAGTGGGGTATCGAGTCAAATCTGCTAATGGAATCAATTTTCGTCGATGGGCGAACCAAGTTCTTAAGGAGCATTTGCTTAAGGGATATAGTGTTAATCAACGATTGATTTCTCAAGAAAATAAAATTGAGAATCTAGATTCTCGTGTCGTTAACCTTGAAAAACAGGTAGATTTCTTTGTCAAAGCAAATATTCCTCCTAGTGAAGGCGTTATACCTGCTAATGCACGTTGGAGTGGTTATGAATTTGCGGTTCAGTTAGTTCGCTCTGCAAAAAAAGAAATTATAATTATCGATCCGTTTGCAAATGACACATCTCTTTCGCTTGTTGCAAAACGTGCCGTAGGGGTCAATGCAGTCATTTACTCCGCTCGAATTACGCGTATGATGAAGGATGAAGTTGACCGTATAAATCGCCAGTTTCCAACTGTTGAATTGCGGACAATGCGTGAGGTTCATGACAGATTTATCATTGTAGACGAAACTATATATCATGTTGGGGCGTCGATTATGGATTTAGGCTGTAAAATGACGGCGTTTTCGGTACTGAACCTTGTAACCAAGGAACAGTTGCTTGCTTTGGTAAAGTGAATCCCAATCTCTAGCCGATTGGTGTAGATTTTTGTATTTTCTATGCGAAAAAAGCGAAAATACAATGAAAAAGCTCGTTATTTACATTCACGGGAAAGGTGGCAATGCCGACGAGGCCAATCATTACAAGCCCCTTTTTCCAGATTTTGATGTCATCGGTTTTGATTACAAGTCGGAAACCCCGTGGGACGCCAAACAGGAATTCTCGGCTTACTTTGACTCGGTTGCCGCAAGCTACGACGAAGTCGTGCTTATCGCGAATAGCATCGGCGCGTTTTTCTCGATGAACGCTTTGGGTAAAAAACGTATCAAGCAGGCGCTTTTCATTTCTCCGATGGTGAATTTGGAAAAGCTCATTTGCAATATGATGCTGAGGGCGAATGTCTCCGAAGATGAACTCCGCGAAAAAGGCGAAATCGCGACGAATTTCGGCGAGACGCTTTCTTGGAAATACCTTTGCTACGTGCGAGAAAATCCCATCGAATGGAATATCCCGACGCATATTTTGTATGGCTCCAATGACAATTTGACCGATCTTGAAACGATGCAAGGTTTTGCTCAAAAAGTGGGCGCATCGCTCACGATTATGCAAGGCGGCGAACATTGGTTCCATACCGACGAACAGATGGATTTTTTAGACAGGTGGATTGAAAAATGTCAGAACAAACATTAACTCGCGAAAACTTAATTGAATTTTTCGGTAAACAAGAATTTGAAAAACTCTGCCGCCACGAGGCGGGCCACGCTCTAATCGCATTCCTGTTCAAGCGTCAAATTGATTGCGTCAGAATCAACAATTCCAAGGAAAAACCGAGTACCACGCGCATGCCCGGGAGCTCGCTCGATGGCGCTGCCCACATTGCCATTGCGGGCCATATGTCGGACTTTTTGATCCGTAAAAATTTTGCTTGCGATCTCGACACTGTTATGAAAGAACTCCCGATGGAGCTTTACAGGAGTGACCCTGATTACCAGAGTTTCCAGGCTGCTTGCTATTATTACCAGCTTGCCGAAACAAACGTTGTCGAACAAGTTTACAATCTCATGATGGCTTGCCAAAAGTCGCTCACCGCAATCGTCGCCGCCCTCAATGAAAAAACAAACTTGAGTGGAGCCGACCTCGCTGCCATTATGAGTGGTAATAAGTAATTATGCGTAGCCTTTACAAATTCTTTTTCCTCGTTCTTGCCGCATGCGTTCTCTCTTCTTGCGGAGACGAAAAGGTCGTCAAATTGTCTTCGAACGTGAAGCAAAGTTTCGAAGGCTTTGTCCGCGATACAAGTGCGTATGTCATGATCGTTGATTCTAGCGTTCAAAGCAAACCTTTTAAAGAGAAACTTGTTCCTGTTGAAAAGGGTGGTTTTGCAGAACATTTTTCTAAAAATAAACATGAAATACAGGGACGCAAAATTTTTTATGCGTATTCCGATTCGATAAGTCCTTTTGTCAGAGGAACGTCTGATAAATCATCTTTCTTTGATGTCGTTACACTTGCGTTTGCCAATCATTATTCCTTGGAAATAAATCCGGATGATATTTGGCTTATGATTTTGGATGGTTTCCGCCTTCATGTCAAAAGTAATCGCGAAGCTTTGAAAGATAAATTTGTCGCTCCAGGCACGGATACTGTAGTTGTTTTTGAGGACAATTCGCTGACTACCGAATCAACGCATCGTGAATGGTTCTGGACGCTTGCGAATTTATTTGAAGTCTTACAGTCTAAGTTGCCTGAAGAGACTGGTTTGCCGCTAAAAACAAAGTTTTCGACGACAAGCCCGGTGGATTATAACATTTCTAGTGCGATGGTCATGGCCGTGGCTTCGGAATATTACGTTTATTCGGTTACTACTCTTTGCGGAATCCCCAAGATCAAGATAAATGGTAAAAAAGAAGACTGGATTTTGCTCAAGGATTCCTTTAACAGGCTTGCTTCGCGTCTGGATATGGACTGGTGGGCTGTTGGGCTTAATCCTGTTCTTGATGAATTTATCAATGTTTTTGATGGCAAAATTAATATGGAACATTGGAGGGGAATATACAAGTATTTCGAACCGGAAGGGTGCGGCAATGTGACCTTTAACGGTTGGATTTCTAGATTTTTCCCCTATACGGGAATAGGTGAGAGTCTTGATGTTTATAGAAGACATTCTCCGGATTGGAATGAACAACTGGATGCTCAGAATGTTCCTAGAGGTGTGACCTCGATACGTGTTGAATGGAATTATTTAGGTGAAGTGAATCCTTTGAAGCTTTATACTGGTTTTATTGGTATTCAAGTTGATACCACCACGAATATGTTGAAAGCGGCCCGAGGATACGCTCTTTTCGAAAGCTTTAAGTTTTGATTTGACAAATCGTCAACACTTTTAACGGCAAAACTTGGGCTTTTGCCGTGCTTTGAGCGTATATTTAAATTCGGTGTTATGGTCTTTCGTTGTTTGGGGATAAAACGCGAATGGCATAGAACCAAAGGATTAACTATGTTGAAACAGCACATTCGCGTTGCTGCTCTTTGCAGCGCGTTCTCTTTTGCATTGGCGTCAAATTCCTTCGCGGCTGATTTGCCGACGGCAAACGAAATGTTTGCCAAGATGGGCTTTGGCATAAACATCGGGAACACGATGGAAGTTCCCCAGAATCCAACGTGGTGGGGCAATAAGTTCCCGACCGAGGCGTACATTGATTCGGTCAAGGCGGCGGGCTTCAGCACGATCCGTATTCCGTGCGCGTGGTACAGCCATTCGAATGCCTTGTCGCGCGATTCTAGCAGGGCAGACATTGTTCCGGGCGGTGGCCCGAACGAAATTGCTTCTAGCTGGATGGATTCCGTGCAGACGGTCGTGGATTACTGCATGCGCGCAGGCCTCGTGACGATTTTGAACATCCATTGGGATAATGGCTGGCTCGAAGGCAACCTAAACGACAAGGAAAAAGACAAGGTGAACGCCCGCCAGAAGGATTTCTGGACGCAGATTGCAAACCGCTTCAAGAACTATAACGAAAATTTGCTTTTTGCAAGCGCTAACGAGCCTGCGACAACGGATGACAATTACAAGCACGAAACCGAAATCTTGATGACGTATCACCAGACGTTCGTGGATGCCGTGCGTGCGACAGGCGGCAATAACGCAAGCCGTACGCTCGTGATTCAGGGCCCTTCGACAAGCATCGACCGCACGAGTGAAGTGATGCCTGTGAGCAAGCTCCCGAAGGATGTAATTGCGAACCGCCTGATGGTCGAAGTGCATTTTTATGACCCCTACACTTACACGCTCATGAACGATATTGCGGATTGGGGCGCTCAAGTCTATCCGCAGTATTACTGGGGTGACGATCTTGCATCAGGTGCGGATATCGTGCATAACTGCGGCTACAACGCTTGGGCAGGTGCCATGGGCGACAAGTGCACCAGCGCACAAATTCAGGACCAGTTTGGCAAGATGAAAAAGAACTTTGTCGATAAGGGCGTGCCTGTGATTATCGGCGAGTTCGGTGCGAATGACCGCGTGGGGGTGTTGACGGGTGACAATTATGCGAAACACCGCAAGGGCCGCCTCGCTTATTACGATGCCGTGATGAAACTTGCAAAACAAAACAAGGTGGTGCCGATTGCTTGGGATACGGGGCACGAAGGCGAAAACAACATGACAATTATACGTCGCCAGACAGATCCAGATGGCTCTGTGTTCGACAAGGACGTTCTGAACATCATGCGTCATGCTTATGGCCTTGCGGATTACGTGAATAACGGCATTACGCACATAGAAAACTTCAAGACCGATGATGGTACGATTTCCATTTTCAAGCGCAATCGCCCGGTGCTGTCTCGCAGCTTGCGCACCTCCCGCACTTATGACTTGCTTGGCAAGCAGAACCCGCAGGCGAGAGTCGTGAAAGTTAAGAAATAAGTCATCCCTAACCTCATACATCAAAGGCGGAGCTGAACTCCGCCTTTTCTCATTTAAACTAAAAACCGATGCTTGCCTGGACCATGTAGATTCGGTTTTCGTCCTGGCCGGTGTAGTAGCCGCGTTCTTCGCCCCAGGTGGCGGCTTCGATCGAGAAGAATCTCAGCACTTCAAGCCCGATACCCGCTGACGGGTAACCGCCTCTGAAACCGCCTGCAAGTCGCAGAACAAGGAAGCGGAACTCGTTGTTTAGGCCTGGAATTGCCACCAACGTCTGCTCCAGTTCAAAACCGAAGTTCAAGTGCGTAAAGAACTTGTAGTTCCTTTCTGCATTGAACATATCGGCAAAGTCCACAGCCACGTTGAATTTACGGCCAAAGCCAGTATTGCTGTTCATGAATCTTGGGCTGTAGTTTGCGCCAATGGTAAAGTTCGGGACTAGAGTTTCACCAGCGAGCTGCTTGAAGTAAATATCTCGCAATGATGCACCGAAACGCACTTCACGGTTGAACTGGTAAAGCACGCCCATATCAATGCCGATGGAGAACGTCTTGGAATCAAAGAAGTTGTCTGTCGCATCGCCTGCTTGATCTTTGAGGGTGTCGACAATCGAACTGTAATTGGCAAGACCTACTGTCACCATGTTGGTCTTGTGACGTTTAGCGATTTTACCGCCCAAGCCCACAGAAAGCTGATTGGGGATGATTTCGTAGGCACCACCCATCTGAGCGACGGCGTCGATGATGAATGTGTCGACAACGACATAGGGGAGAACAAGACCTGCATCAACGTAAGGGGCAACGCTTCCGTTCATCCAGAAGGCTGCACCAAAGTTGTGGAATGCCATTTCCGCATCAAACTTGACTCTTGCTTCCATTGCCTTGTGGTCGTAAGAGTTGACGATCTTGCCGTATTTCGGATTCAGAAGGAGTGAATCGAGGATGGCTCCTGTCTGGCTCGTGACTTGCGGATGGTCTTTTGTGATACTGTTAGCGTCTCTTTGTGCGGCTCGGAACAAATCTTGAACATCTTTCACATCGCTATATGTCGAAAGGAACTTGAAAATGTCGCCAGCGCCACCAAAGGTAATGCGCATGTCGCCAATCCAGTTACGTGGGTAGTAACCTTGTTCTGGGCGATGTTCGTAATTGCCAAGTCTGTTGATCTGGGTCAAGCCTGCATAGTTGTAATGGATAGCTTCTTTATCGTCAACGACAGCGACGTGGGCGCCACCCATAGATTCTGCACGGAGTGAAAAATGTGTAGGAGCTTTTGCCGAGGCTATGCCAAATGCACAAGCGAGTGCTGCGAGTATTGTTAATTTATTCATTTTTCATTCCTCCCTTCAAACCACTTGAGGAATTCTTCTTCATCGTAGTTGACCCAGCAACCTCCGACCATTTTCTTTCTCTTTTCAAGCGAGTACTTTATGTTGTTTACGTCCGTGTCATGGCGGATGAGTTCTTTGTTCTTAATCTTCTCGTCGAGATCTTTTCCTGGGAAGCTCAAATCAATAGCGAACTTGAGGAGGTGGTTGTCCTTTTCGTCTCGTTCGTTCGGGTTGCGGTAGACAAACTGCCATTCATCCAGGTCTTCCTGAGTCGTCTTCCCGTCCATGTCAATATCAATGATGTTGTACTTTTCAAGAACGCTAAGCGAGTCAATCTGAGACTTGGTCAAATCGTATGTTTCCGTGTCCTGGCTCAATTTAGCAACGTCTTCGACATTTTGAGGTCTTTTCTTTACCAGGACAATAGAACGGCTGTCGCGAACGTCTTCGTCGATCTCTCCATCACCGTCGTTGTCGTAATTATCAAGAGCTTCTTCGTCTACGCAACCATCGCCGTCGTCGTCACGACCGTTTCCAAACTTGAAGAACACGTCGTTACGGTCTTCTTCGACGGTTTGTGCTCTGTCGTTTATCTGGATAATTGTATTGGCAAGGCCAACGGATACATCTGCGTAATCTTCATCGTCAAAGTACTGGCGAGTGGAGTCCGGGAGGTAAGCCTTCACGATTTCTGCGGCGGCGTCAGGAGATGCCTTGATGGCTTCTGCTGCGGCTGCCATGTCGCTCAGGAATGGCTTGAGGCTATCGCCCATGTCGTTGAGTGCGTTGAGGTCCATCATCATACCTGAGCTGCCTGCGGACACCACTGATGAAATCTGGGAGTTCACAGCTCTGATGCGGAGAGCTGCCTTGGTTAACTGGAGAATGGTGTAGCTATCGGCGATAGTACTGAACCGAACCTTCTTGTCGGTCCTGTCGGTTGTATCGCGAGCGACAAACTGGTTCAGGTAGAACATGACGGAATCGATTCCTCTTGAAATTGTGTCTGCCTTTTCGTCGCTCATGACGAGGAAACCGCTGGTCATCTTTCCGTCAGGACCTTCGTATCGTTGTGCTAAGGAGGCGAGCTCAAAGACATTTATGCCTTCCTGGGCTTTGATAACTGTCTTGCAGAGACCAATCCACGCTTCGGAGTACGAAGAGTCGGCTCGGATGGCTTTGTTGAAAAATTTGCGCGCAGCATCGTAGTTTGAATTTTGGTATTCCAAGTAGCCTTCTAGGGTAAGGGCTGCTGCGTCATCGTTATCGGCGTCGCGACTGTCTGTTGGGTGGAACAGGTTGCAGCCTGCGAAGCCTAAGGACAATGCGGTTGCAAGAGACCACATCCATTTGCTGTGCGTATTTTTTCTCATATAGCCAGTCCTGAAAAAGTATTTCATTACTTCGTATAATAAAATAACTTCATTCTAACTAAAATGAAATCTTTGCTTTTTTTTAAAGCCCGTTTTTACGGTATTCTCGTAAAAAAATATATTTGCGCTCAATGAATGCTTATAAAGAGTATTTTCCGACGAAAGCTTACCGCATTGCCGAGATGCGACTTTCAACCTTGCTGAGGGTTGAAAGGGATCGTCTAGACGGAATCGCTGCCGCCTTGGGTCGCGAATCGGCCATTGGTCCCGACAATTTGCGGGAGCAGTTGCCCGAGATACTCAAGTTTACCGAAGCTTACCATGCCGCTTATGACCAGTATTTGAAAGCTGTGCTCGTGCAACAGCCGCGCCCCATCCAGTGCAGGCCGGCATGCGGAAACTGCTGCCACCACTACCCAATGTCGGTGGAGCCGTTTGAGCTGATTTTCATGTACAATGAACTCCGTAAGAGGGATGACCTCTTGATGCTGATGGAAGCCTGCCAAATGCGTTCGGATAAGTTCGAAGCGTTATTCGAAACCCGTAAAGGTGAAGGGCTTTCCGAAGACGATGCCGAGGACAAGGCGCTTCACGATTACTTTGCATGGTGGCGTTCGTGCCCGTTTTCGAATGGCGTGGGGGACTGCACGGTCTACCCGCTCAGGACGGTCTCTTGTCGCATGTACTTTAGCGAGACGGACCCGAAATACTGCACGCCTGACATGCTTCAGACCGAAAAGAACGATAGCTATATAGTTTATATGCCAGATGTTGTCGAAGATGCTGTGTATGGAATCTCGGAACATTATGCAGAACTGGATTTGCCAGAAAGTTTTTTTGGCGGACTCCTTGCTCTGAACGGCTATGAAGGAGTGTTGGGCGCGTGAACGACGGGCAGCTGGACTTGTTTGGCTTTGTCGCCAGTGACAATGTATCTGTAGCCAGGGATCCTTCGCCAGAATGCTCCGCTAATGGTCTTGTGCATTTCAAGTACAGTCCGCTGATGAAAAAGAGCATCCGCTGCAAGGGCGGGTTCTTGTTCGGACACCCGGAAGTGCTTTTGCCCGCATACATGAAAGCTCCAGAATTTGCTGATGCGCGTGAACTAGCCGCAGAATGGGCAGAGCATGCGGTGCGTCGCAAAACGCAAAAGAACAAAGCAATTATCAAGGACTTGGTCAATCGCTTTTGGCAGACTGTCGACCAGATTTTTTCTGATAAAGGTGAAGCTCCGCTGGCGAGTAAAGGTCGCTTGCCTCCCATACGCCCGCAAGGTGTTCATCACAACTTAACGGATGTGCTTGCCGCTATTAACGATACGTATTTCGATGGAACGCTGACATGCCGAATCACGTGGAGCAATCGCGTGGGTGGGCTTAGTTTCCATTCCGTGCGCAAGGATCCGGTGACGGGCGAGAGTTTCCATCTCATCAGCATTAGCCGTGGGTACGATGCCGCTAATTGTCCTTTATATGCAATTGCTGGTGTTGTCTATCACGAGTGCCTGCATATCGTGATTCCTGTCGAAGAACGTGGCGGGCGCCGCGTTGTGCATGGGCGAGAATTCCGCCAGCGTGAAAAACGCTACATCTATTACGATGAATGGATCAAGTGGCACAAGGAAGTCTTGCCGCGAAATATCCGCGCCATGAGACACCACAAAGCGCTTTAATTAAAACCAGTCCTGTATCTTCTGGAATATGTGGCTTAAAACGCCGGTAGAGTCTCCGACAACTTCGAGAGAGTGTTTAGGAGTGTGTACCACAATAACAGATTCGTTCTTGTCGTAAGGAATCGAAAAGTCGATTAGACTGCTGCGTTCTTCGGTAATGCTCATGGCGGCGATGCAGAGGTCCGTTTTTTCGTTTACTAGGGATGGAATCAGCACATCGAAGTTCATGTCCGCAAACTTGATGTTCTTGTTCAGCATTTTGCCGATGGTGTACATGATATCGATATCGATGCCGGAGATTTCGCCCCACTGGTAGAATTCATAAGGAGCGTAAAGAGCTTCGGTGCCAACGATAAGCGTATCGCTACCAATCCAGTCTTGCTTGATGGACCTGACTGCGGACTTGTTCCTAGACCATTTGTCCTTGATTTTCTGGATTTCGCCTTTTTTCTGGAGCACGCTGATGCACGAATCGATGCTTGCTTTCAGAGGACTATTTTTGCTCATGGCAATGCCAAATTCGTCCTTGTTCAGCCTATCCTTTAAAATGGAAAATTCAGAATGATGCTTGAGGATGGATTCTGCAACAGAATAATCTACTGCAATTCCGTCCAGGCTCCTCTCTTCCAAAGCCTTGGTCATTTCGGGAATGTTTGCAAAGTACTGGATACGGGGGAGCTTGATTAGCTGCTGTACTTGTTCATCGAGCGTTGTTCCTGTCTGGACTCCGACGAATTTCCCGGACAAGTCGGCGAGCTTGTAAATCTCGTCGGGCTTCTTGGGTTCGAGGTAAGTCATCTTGGGAACTTTGCTGAGTGTCGCTTCTTTGCCAAAGTCATTGCGAATGGCGAAAGCGGTTTTCCCGATGTAGTAGGGCTTTGAATTGTCAATTTCGTGCTGTAAGCATTCGCAGACGGTGAATGCCGAAATGATGAGGTCTGCGTCGTTGTTCTTGAGTGTCGTGACGAGCTTGTTGCGGTCCGTCTTGATAATCTTGGTCTTGACGTTCAGTTTTTCTTCGAGGAGCTTCGCTAAATCGATATCAAACCCGACAATCTGGTTCCCGCTGGTGAATGAAAACGGGGGAACGTCGGCTGATGTGGCGATTCTCAGGACTTGCTCGGATTCGCTTTCCTTGGTGCTGATTAGCGGATTTGTTTTTGAGTTCTTGTTCCAGTGCTCGTTGAGCTCGGTGAGCGTGCCTGCCGCGTTCAAGCTGTCGATAAGGCGGTTGATGATTCCTTTTAAGTCGGGAATGGAACTGTGCTTGTTCATGGCGATGACGAATTCGTTCGGAACGCCAACATCGTTTTCGATGAACGTAATGCCGCTCATGCTATCGTTGAATGTGTGCGTAAGGACGTTCTCGTCATAAGCCAATATGTCGATATCGCCAACCTGGAGCGCAAAATAAGCCGTTATTAAGTCGGGGTATTGCTTGATTTGTGTTTTAGGAAGCTGACCGGCAACCCCTTCGGATATGCTTGTTTTTTCTTCGACACCGATTTTATACTTGGACGAATTAGCATTGGAGACTTTGGAGGGAGGCTCTTCGGAAAATCCATTACAACCGGTGCTAATAGCGAAAAATACACCGAAAACAACGAAAAGTAAAGCAACTCGTTTTCTCATATATGCTAAATGTAAGAAAATAAAATGAAAAAGCAACAGGAAAGTGCTAAAATTCCGGGTAGCCGTCTTTTAGAGCTTCGTTGTAGTGTGCACGTTCACCACCGATGAACTTGGGGCGAGTACGCGCAGCTATGATGATGGCTTTACCGATATGGTTCTGCTTTAAGCGGACGGGAACGGCGACTTCACGGAGGTGCATGCCGATAAGGGTCCCGCCGATGTCGATCCCTGCATTTGCCTTGATATGCTCGAGAGCCACAGGAGCCTTGAAGCTTTCGTAACAAGCAGTAGCGAAGGAGCCCCCAGCCTTTGGCTGTGGCACGACGTTCACGATTTCGGCATTCGGGACTGCCTCGTGTTCGATGATAATGGCTCGGTTCAGGTGCTCGCAGCACTGGGCGGCAATGTAGATGCCCTTAGCGCCAAAAACGCTTTGAAGCCCGTTGTAAATAGCTTTGCCGACTTCCGGGACGGAATGACTGCCGACCTGGTTACCCAAAGTTTCGCTAGTGCTGCAACCGACGACAACGATATCGCCCTTTTTGAGCTTTGCCACTTCGACGAGTTCTGCTGCGACACTTATGGCATCAGACTTGATTTGTTCAACAATGTTCTTGTCGTCAATTTCGTAAGTAATTCCTGCCATTTTAAAACTCCTGCTAAAAGCATGTAAAAGATAGTCTTTTTTGTGGAATTAGGCAAAAAAGGGCAATTTGGAGTATTATTTTGGAGATTGCTTTGCCAAAATCCTCTTACAGCAATGTATATTAATAGTAAGAAATATATTGGGTTTTTATGAGTGCTGAAACTGACAATTCTTCGAGCGTCATTGGGCTCGACCGGAAGAAGATCAAGGATTTCTTTCTGCGCAAGCTTCCTGAGATGAAGGAAGCGGTTATTGATGCTATTATCGAAATTTTGCCGAGTGTTCCGCACTATCAAGAAGAAAACGACCACTTTACGTTCCGAATCATCATGGGAAACGGGAACCCGCCGATGGGCTGGAACCGTCGTATCTATGAGTTTGCGGGAGATGCACTCGAGAACCTGTTCAAGGAACGTGTAAAAGCTTGTTTGAAGGATGTCATCCACTTCTGCAAAAGCGGATGCTATTTGATTATTCTGCAGATGCCGGCACGAGAAAAGACCGAACCCTCTATCCAGGTGGGGGTGTTCCAGTCGGATATCGGGAATGCGGGCGAGACGGAACGTGCGCTTCTCGAAAAGGGTTTTTTGCTGATTGAATGCGTGAACCGTTCTAAAATTTGCATAAATTCTCATACCTCTTCTGGTGTCAGTGACCACTTGCTCATCCGCTTTGATTTGGATGAAAATGAATTCTCTGATAATCTGGAAGACAATAATCTGGAGTCATACCCGAAGGGCTTCTGGGCTGGGCTTTTCTCGCAAATCAAAAGGGAAGTTCATGGCACCATCTGTCTGTTTGTCGATCCGTCCTGGAATGGCAATGCGGATGACAATTTCGATAGCGGCAAGATTGTCTTTGACGACTACAAGGAAATGCAGATCAAGCCGGACTCCATGCTGGACTCGCAGTCGTACCGCGATTTGTACGAGCAGAATTTTATTCGTAAGATGTTCATCTCGATGTTGAACTACGACGGCATTACGGTTATCGATACGAACGGTTGCGTGCGTGCATTCCATTGCTTTGTGTCCATCCACCGTGGTAAGTTTACGTCTGGCGGTGCAAGACACCGCGCCTATAGAGCTCTTGCGAATTTGTTTAAAGATAACGAAAAGTACAAGGCGCTTTACTTCCAATCGCAAGAAGGAAACATCAGGTTTTACCATAAGTTCCGCGTATCTTCATCGTTCGATTCTACAGTCATGGATCGTTGTGATGGTTCTGCTGAAGTCGAAAATACAAAGGTCAAGAATGCAGAACATGTTGATGGCAAGGCTGCCTCTCTTGCTTCTGCAGTCAATGCGGGAATGGTTGAAAACTCGATTGCCGATAGCAATTCTCCGTTGTCTGATTTCTTGAACCGCTTGCGCGACGCCCATTTGGGAATTGACAACTTCTACAACGAACCGAAGCCTGCCGAAGATTTAAGCAATGCCGCTTTTGAACTGACGGAAGAATCCTGGAGTGGTGTGAACGAGGGACGTGTGATCAATGTGCCTCTTATATGCCTGATTGGTAACTCTTACGGTTATTCTACAAATGCAGAACCGTTCCTCAAGAATTTCCTGGAGAAGATTCCTCAGTCCGTTTGGGAAAAATATATGAAAAACAAGTGCTACGAAGATACGTCGCTATCTTCGACGCTTGGTAGCAAAAATCAGGAAAGCCAGTGGATGAAGCTTATGAATGAAGCTGGTGCTGATGATGGTAAGGCAGAGAAATATGTTACCGATGAATTGGCGGTACATATCAAGGCTGTCTACAAACAAGTGAGCAAACTTTTTGCTCAAAAGTTCGAAGAAGAACGTAACCTTTGGGAAAACTTGTTTAAGGGTTATTAGCTTTCTTCTCTTTGTAGAAGAGGTAAATCATCCACACGAGACCGGCAATAATCATTGCCGAGCAGAGCGTCTGACCTCGGCTCATGCCAAAGAGGTCCACGCGTCCAAGGTGTGCATCCGGTTTGCGGAAAAATTCAATGAAGAAGCGGAACAGACCGTAACCCATCAAATAGAGGCAAGGAACCTTGTCGTGGAGCTTTGGAATCTTGCGCAGGTTGTACAAGACGATAAAGAGCACGATGCCTTCGAAGACCATTTCATAAAGCTGGCTCGGGTGGTGGAGAATCGGGTTTGCAAGCGTGCTGTCATGGGCAAGCGGGAACCACATGCCGATGGCGCTTGTAGTAGCTTCTCCAAAAAGTTCACCGTTGATGAAGTTGCCCCAACGTCCCCAAGTATAGGCAAGAGGCGTTACCAAGAAGGCGAGGTTGAAAGTCTTCCAAATGTCGAGCTTGTTGCGCTTTGCACCGATATACATGAACAGAAGACCAACCACGAGACCGCCATGGTATGACATTCCAGAAATTCCGACAAAGTGGTAACCGAGGTCATCGTGAACCATCGGGAATAAAATTTCGGACGGATTGGAAAGGTAATAGTTTGCCTTGTAGAAGAAAACGTAACCAAGGCGGGCACCGAGCAGAATGCCTGCGATAATCCATGTGAAGAAGTTGTCGAGCTGATCTTTGGTGTAGCCGAGTTTTTCTTTCTGGCTGATTTTCCACATGGTGATATAGGCGGTCACGAATGCAAAAATGTACATGATGCCATACCAGCGCACCGGAAAACTTCCGAGTTGGAATGCCGTTCCATCAAAATAAGTCGGTATTAAGTTCCACCAAGATAATTCCATGATAAGCCTTCTTCTTTTGTGTTTAAATCTAAATTATTTTTTCAAGTCCAGGTTTTGGTGTGCCCAATAATTGATGACGGTTGCTGCCACCTGCGTTGCCGGTTGCGAACGAATTTCCTTGTGCATCTGCATCACAATCACGACAATTGATTTGCTCGGATCGTTTTTCGCTTCGGCAAATCCCATGAACCAATCGTAACGGCCGGCGGGATCTGTACCATCAAGAGAACCGGTTTTTCCGCCGAGGCGGAGCGCTTCGAAATTCTTGCGAGCCATGTTCTTTGTGGACATGTGCTTGCGTGCGGTGCCCTGTGTTACGGAGCGGAGCATCGATTCGCGGAGACCGTAGTATGTGTTTTCTGTGAATTTGCCAAGGTTGAGGGCGAGTGGCTTTTGCGGGGCGAATGGAGCCATGTCGCGAGCCCATGGAATTTCAAGAGGCTTCTTGGTAAGGATAGCACGGACTTGCGCTGCAGCGAGGAGTGGTGTAAGGGTTGTCGATGTTGTAAAGCCACAGGAAACTTCGGCAAGGCCGTAACCTGTGTCCGGGGCTGTATAGAGCGATGCGTTGGGGGCGTTCCCGGGGAAATTCTTGTTGTATCCGAGTTTTGCGGCGGCCGCATTGAGACGCTTGGCGCCGACATTTTTACCGACGATTGCCATTGGCGGATTTGCAGAGCGGGCAAAAGCTTCGGAAAGTTCCATCGTGGGACCGTTGTACTTTTCGGGGACGCGGAGCTGGTTCAGGTAAAGCGTGTGGTGGCGCCCAATCATTGGGATGGGTGTGTTGAGCGAGTAGCGGTTGCTTTCCATGGCGGCAGCGATCGTCACGAGCTTTGCAAGTGATGCGGCAGGGAAGGTGGGGCGACCAATCCAGTCCGGTTTGTTTTGTACCTTACCATCGCGGCGTTCGCCCCAGGCTATGATTTCGTTTGTCTTGGTGTCCACGACAAGGATGACGCCCAGGTCTGGGTGATAACGGCGTAAAAGAATGTCGATTCTGTCAGCGAGTACGGGGTCTTTTTGCGACTTGATGTGAACGGTGTCGCGGACGTTATCCGTGCTTTCGCTTGTTGCGTTGGAAGCGCTTGCGTCATTCCCTGCGGCTGTGTTGCCCGATTTTTCGAAGTCTTCGTCTTCGATGCCTTTCAGGGCGGCTAGTCCGTTCGAGTTTTCTTTTGCCGCAGTTTCTGCAGTGAATGATTCATCAAAAGGATTTGTGTCGTTCGTGGCAATTGCTTGCGCGACCGTATCTGCAGCTAGCTGCTCGGTGGTTGCTTTTGCGGATTCCGCCGGGTCGTCTTTTGTGGAACAGTGAACAATACCAACAATAATCGTAACGAGGACGGTAATCGCAATGCAGCGGTTGCGCATTCTCTGGGCGTAGGGGAGTCTTTCCATAAAATTACTTGAAGATGGTCTTTCGGTAGTAGGCGAGTTCAGCGATGCTTTCGCGGATGTCGTTTAAGGCTTCGTGGCGTTTTTCTTTCTGAAAATCTTCGAGGTTCGGGTACCAGCGGTAACTGAGTTCCTTGATAGAGCTCACGTCAATATTCCTGTAGCAGAGCCATTCCGAAATTTCGGGCATGTACTTGTACAAAAAGCGCCTGTCCTGCGTGATGGAGTTTCCACAGAGGAGGTTCTTTGTTTTTTCGGTAAACGGCTTGATGAACTTGAGCGTTTCTTGTTCGGCATCCTTGAGGGAGTACTGCGAACGGCGGCAACGGTCCACGAGACCGCTTTGGTTGTGGTGTCGCGTGTTCCATTCGTCCATGCTTTCGAAAACGTTTTCGGGCTGGTGGATAGCGATAACAGGGCCTTCGGCGAGGATGTTCAAATTGGCGTCGGTAACAATGGTCGCAATTTCGAGAATGACATCTTTTTCAGGATAGAGACCGGACATTTCCAGGTCCATCCAAACTAAATTTCGAGAACTCTTTGGCATACGCGCGAATAATAGCATTTTTTTTGATTCGTCGTTCCCGCCGGAACCTGTCCCGACCTATGACTATTGACTAATGATCAATAACTGGTTGTAAGTGTTACGTAATGAAAATGAAAGGAAATGCTATATATATGGATAAATTCTTGCAAAGTTATAAAAATATTTTCCAAAATGTAATTTTTTGTTACAAATTGTCTTTTTCTTACAACACTTACGAAAATGTTACCTTTTTTTTTATTATATTTGGCGCATTATGGAAAATGTTGTTATTACAGGTATGGGCTGCGTTTCCTCTCTCGGAAACTCCCCCGAATTATTGTGGCAGAACTTGCTCCAGGGCAAATCTGGCATTGCTCCCATTCAGCGTTTCGACGCTTCCGCTTACACTTCTCGCATGGCTAGCGAAATTCGTGAGTTCGACGCTTCGGAAATTTACAGCACCAGAGACCAGTCCAGGTTCTCCCGTTGCATCCAGTATGCCGTTTACTCGGCTTTCCAGGCATTGAAGATGGCTGGAATCGCTCCGGAAAACGAAAATCCGGAACGTTGCGGCGCTATCATTGGTAGCAGTATCGGTGGTTTGCAGTATTGCTATGACGCCGCTGTGGCTCTCAGCAATCGTGGTCCGTCCCGCGTTTCTCCGTTCTATATTCCGATGGCTATCGTGAATATGCCGGCTGGTGAAGTTTGCAACAAGACTGGCTGGATGGGTCCGTCCTACACGGTCACTTCCGCTTGCGCAACTTCCAACCACTCCATCGCCAATGCCTATGACATGATTCGTCTCGGTCGCTGCGATGTGATGCTCGCTGGTGGTGCCGACGAAACGGTGAACCCGCTCAGCCTCGCTGGCTTTACCAGCATGAAGGCTGTCAGCAAGCGCAATGACGCTCCGGAACAGGCTTCCCGTCCGTTCGACAAGGATCGCGATGGTTTCGTGATCGGTGAAGGCGCTGCAGTCCTCGTGCTCGAAAGCGAATCTCACGCTAAGGCTCGCGGTGCAAAGATTCTTGCCCGTATCGCCGGTGTCGGTGCTAGCTCTGACGCTCACCACATCTCCGCTCCGCGTCCGGATGGCAAGGGAGTGATGCTCGCAATGGCTAATGCAATCAAGGAAGCTGGCATCGAAGCTAAGGATATTAGCTATATTAACACGCACGGAACATCCACACCGCTCGGTGACATTGCTGAATGCTCTGCCATCGAAACGCTCTTCAAGCAGTCCTCTGCATCTGCTCTCGACAACCTCAAGGTCAATTCGTCGAAGTCCATGCTCGGTCACTGCCTGGGTGCCGCTGGTGCACTCGAATCCGTCGTGACTATCATGTCTGTTATGGAACAGAAGATTCATGGTACTCTCAACGTGTTCGAACAGGATCCGGCTATTCACCTTGATGTCTGCGCAAATGGCGCCGTCAACCAGAAGATTGACTACGCTATGAGCAACGGCTTTGGCTTCGGAGGCCAAAATGGAGTTATCATTTTTGCGAGGAATTAATGCGTAAGGCCAACAGTTCTGCTATTGGCTCTTCCGCTTCTCGTAAATTAAACGCTAAAATCTGTGCGTTTTTGCTTATGCTGTCGCTGGTGTTCCCGGCGGCAGCTTTGTCGTCTCCAGGGGATCCGCTCACGTGGCGTGATTCCACCTGGGATTACCGGAGTGAAGATCCGACTGATATCGATCCCGAAATTAAGCCTTTGCGACTTGCTGGGGTGGCGTCATTGACGTTGATTGCCTATGGGGCTGCTTACGGGTTTGTCTTTGAAAAGGGCTGGTGGGACGACAATGGTGGCCGAGGCTTCCATTTTGAAAATGATTTCGACTATGCTTTGAACTTGGATAAGCTTGGGCATTTTGCTTCGGGCGTAGTCATTGGCGAGGCTTTCTACGAAGGCTATCGTTGGGCTGGGGCTAGTGAATTCCAGTCCTATTTGTTTGCTGGCTTTACGGCCTTGGCGACCCATATTGCGATTGATATCAAGGATGGCTTTGCTCCCAAGTGGGGCTTTAGCATTTTTGATGTGCTTTCGGGCGGCCTTGGCGGGTTCTTGCCGATGGCAGAGCGTTATGTGCCATTGTTCAAGTATATCGACCTCAAGTGGAGCTACTGGATTAATTCCAACGCGTATTACGATAGCGAACATAATGCGTCCGGAGGCGTGTTTACGGACGACTACGTGAACCAGACTTTCTGGCTTTCGCTGAAGCCTTACAGGATGTTGCCGGAAGCGGCTCGTAAGTATTACCCAAGCTGGCTTGCCATTGCTGTGGGTCTCAGCATTGACGAAAAGGTGTTTACCAAGGAACCGCACCCGCGTCGTGAAGTTTATGTCGCTTTGGATTATGACCTGGAAGCATTCCGCCCGCAAAGCCGTTTTGCACGTTTTGCCGTTAAGATGCTGAACTACTTTAAGCTCCCGGCGCCTACGATTCAGGTGTATCCGGAGTTCCACTGGTACTTGTTGTACCCGATCAAGTTCTAGATTTGTGTATGAGGTAAATGATGACAGAAAGAGAAAACTTTAAGTCCCGTTTAGGATTTATTTTGATTGCCGCTGGTTGCGCCATCGGTCTTGGCAACGTTTGGCGTTTCCCGTTTATCACGGGGCAGTATGGCGGTGCCGCCTTTGTGCTGATTTACCTCTTCTTCCTTCTGATATTCGGTTTCCCGATTCTCGTGATGGAATTTGCGGTTGGCCGCTCGTCTAAGCGTGGCGTGGGCCGTTCGTTTGCCATTCTTGAAAAGCCAGGGCAAAAGTGGCATTATGCAGGTGTCCCGATGATTGCGGGTAACTACATCTTGATGATGTTCTATACGACGGTGACAGGATGGATGCTCTATTACTTCTACCGCATGGTGACGATGGGCGACCTTATGAACTTGTCGCCAGCCGAAGTCGGTGCTGAATTTACGAACATGCTTGGTAATGGCCCCTTGCTCTCGTTCTGGATGGTGGTTGCGACTTTTGCGGGTCTTTCGATTGTGGCGCTTGGGCTCCAGCGCGGTGTTGAACGCATTACGAAGACGATGATGTCTGCGCTCCTTGTCATTATGCTTATCTTGATGATTCGCGTGCTCACGCTCCCGGGTGCAGGTGAAGGACTCAAGTTCTACTTGCTGCCGGACTTTGCAAAGCTCAAGGAAGCAGGTATTGGCGAGGTCGTGTTTGCGGCGCTTGGTCAGTCGTTCTTTACGCTGAGTATCGGCATTGGTTCCATGAGCATTTTTGGAAGCTACATCAAGAAGAAACATTCTCTCTTGACGGAAGCCGCCCACATTTGCGTGCTCGATACGGGCGTTGCCTTGATTGCTGGTCTTATCATTATTCCTGCTTGCTTTGCTTTTGGACTCAAGCCGGATGCTGGTCCGGGGCTTATTTTTGCAACGCTACCGAACGTGTTTGCGCAGATGCCAGCAGGCCGTATTTGCGGTGCGGCGTTCTTCCTCTTTATGTCTTTTGCGGCTCTTTCGACGCTTGTTGCCGTGTTCGAAAACATTGTTGCTTACTGGATGGACGTGCGCAATGTAGAACGTAAAAAAGCGGTGAAGTGGAATTTTGTCGCGATTGTGATTTTGTCTCTCCCGTGCGCGCTTGGCTTTAATGTGCTTTCGGGCTTTGAACCTTTTGGTCCGGGCAGCTGCGTTTTGGATTTGGAAGACTTCCTCGTTTCGAATACACTTTTGCCGCTGGGTTCGCTTGTGTTCGTGTTGTTCTGTAATTCCCGCTATGGCTGGGGGCAGTTCAAGTTCATTGCCGAGGCGAATTTGGGCTCGGGCATGAAGTTCCCGAAGTTGAAGATTTTGCATCTCTACTTCAAATGGGGCTTGCCGATTATCATTTCCGTAATTTTCGTGCTCGGGTACATGCAGAAGTTCGCACCGGGTTTGTACAACAAGATATTTGAATAAAATTGTTTAGTAAATCGCTTGTCATGCCCGCCAGAATGAACTGCGCGGGCTTCTTTTTTAGCCGAACAAAACGATTGAAATCCAGCCAAGACCAAGCAGGATGCCGGCGTAAATTCCGCCGAGTAAATCATCGGCCATGACTCCCCAGGCTCCGGGGAGTTTTTCCATTTTATGGATGCCGAGCGGTTTGAGAATATCGAAAAAGCGGAACAAACCAAATGCAAGCGCGAGAATCCAAGGACTGTGTATAATGACATCGCACGGAACGAAAGCTAGTGCCATGAAAATCCCGCAGACTTCGTCAATCACGATCCAGCCAGGGTCTTCGGTGCCGGTATCTTTCATGGCTTTTTTCACAAATGGAATGGCGGCGAAAAAGACGAATAATGCGGCAGCAAGGAAGGTCAGGCTTATGAAAATACCGAAGTTCGTGCCGCCGATGTAGAGAACTTCGTCTTGTCCTAAGTGCGATTGGAAAAAAATCGCCATGGGGTAGGCGACAATTGCTGCGGCGAGGCTACCCATGGTGCCGGGCGCTTTCGGACTCATTCCCGAGCCGAAAAACGTCGTAATCAATGCTGAAATTTTGTCAGTTTTGCGCCATTCATGCGGAACGCGCTTCTTGCCATACTTTTCTTTAAGTTCTTCTCGATTCATCTTTCGTCTCTCGTCTGTAGGCGCTTTACGTCGTTCTTTAGTCTAATTCTGGCGGCCATGGTGCTTCTGCAATTTCTTTTTCTTTGGCTTCGGCGGCGGCTCGTTTCTCGTGCCAGCGTTCGAGCTGTTCCTTGAAGGCGCTGCGTAGACGTTCCATGCCGATGTTCTCCTTCGCGCTGATTTGAATGGCTTCGGGATAGTTCTGCAAAAGTTCTGTGCGGCGCGCTTCGCTTGCGACTTCGACCTTGTTGAAAACGCGGAGACGCGGCGTATCCTTGTCGATAATGCTTTCGAGCGTCTTGTGCGTGACTTCCAAATGATCGCGGTAGTCCGGGGCGCTTCCGTCAACGACTTCCAAGATGCAGTCCGCGTGGGCGGCCACGCCGAGCGTGCTCTTGAACGTTTCTATCAAGTTGTGGGGGAGCTTGCGAATGAACCCGACCGTGTCGCTCAAGATGATATTTTCGCCGTCGAGAAATAGCTTTCGCGTTGTGCTGTCGAGCGTTGCAAAGAGTTTGTCTTCAACGTACACATCGGCGCCGGTCAAGCGGTTCGTGAGTGTAGACTTGCCCGCGTTTGTGTAACCGACGATGCCGACCTGAAAAATGTCGTTTCGCTTGTCTGCCTGTTGTTCGCGGGCGTCTTCGATTTTCTCAAGCTTTTTCTTGAGTTCCTGGATGCGCTTGCGGATCATGCGGCGGTCTGTTTCGAGCTGCGTCTCGCCCGGCCCCTTGGTGCCGATGCCGCCATTGTGCTGGCGGCAAAGGTGCGTCCACGCACCGGTAAGACGCGGCATCATGTATTGCAATTGCGCTACTTCGACCATCAAACGGCTTTCTGCCGTGACGGCGTGCTTTGCAAAAATATCGAGAATAAGACCCGTGCGGTCAAGAACCTTGATGCCGGGCATGCGTTCTTCGAGATTGCGGACTTGAGAACCCGAGAGGTCATCGTCAAAGACGACCATTTTGGCGTTATCTTCTTCGAGGGCGCGCTTGACTTCGCCCACCTTGCCTTCGCCAATGAGCGTTGCTGGGCTGAAGTTCTGTACGCGCTGCAAGAAACTACGTGTAACGTATGCACCCGCTGTTTCGGCGAGGCGGCCGAGTTCGGCAAGTTGTTCGCCTGCAAGCCATGGGCGAATTTTGGGCGTGGCGATGCCCACCAAAATGCATCGTTCCTGTTCTTTTTTGTGTTCGACCGGCTTGACACCTTTTTTCTTTGGTTCTTCCATAATCTCTATTTACTGAATTGCTTTGGAAATATATCAAAAAAATAAAAGCGATTTTGGAGACGAAATTGGAATATGATGAATCTGTTGTAAAAATCTGTAATGGTTTGTTTACTCAATTTGAGGCGTTGTAAATTTCACAATAACTAAAAATGTGATTTTTTAATTTTTTTCAACGTTTATTTGCATATAAATTCCTTATTTGTAATATTTCGTTAATTGTGATATATTGCACATGAAAAAACATATACTAAATTTGAGAATACAAAAGTTAGGGATTTGTATGAGGAATAAAATCTGCCTTGGAATGGGTGCAACGCTTGCGTTTGCCATGAGCGTTTATGCTCAAAATTATAAAATCAACAAAGTCGGAACCGATGAAGAAAAATCGTTTAACGTCTTGCTAAACGAAACTGTTGTTGGTGAAGCATCAGCAGGGTCTTGGCTGAATATTGATCCCATTGTTCCCGATGGAAAAGTCTTTATGGGCTTTACTGTTTACGATGAATATGGTAATACCCGTGAACAGCGTAGAGTTTCTACTACAGAAAAAAAAGACTCGTCTTTTTTAATGCCGTATCATGATGTTTTTGTATCGGCTTCGTTTGAATCCTTAAGATATTTCCTTAATGTAAAAAATACAGATAACGGAACGATAACGCTTGTATTCAATGACCGCTATAGGGATCGTACAAAGCCGGGAAACAAGGTTACCGTAAATCCGAATGCTGCAAACGGCTACAAGGTTGCTTCGATTACCGTGAGTCGTTATCTTGATGCTAGCACGACAGTGCCTTGCGTAAAGAATGAAAATGGCGCGATTGGCTCGGGCGTGTGGGGCATTGGCGCTGTTGAAGGAAGCTGTTCTTTTGACATGCCGGAATTTGATGTCGAAGTGACCGCATTATTTGTGGACCAATCTGTTGATTTGTCTTCTTCTAGTTCAGAAGAAGTTTCGAGTTCAAGCTCTGTTGCTGAATCAAGCAGTAGTTCTGTAGAATCGAGTTCCAGCGTCGAACAGTCCAGTTCTAGTGAAATCGTTTCTTCGAGTAGTGTTGAATCCTCGAGCTCTAGCGCAGAACTTTCGAGTTCCTCAGCTCAGGAATCAAGCAACTCTGTAACTTCGTCGAGTTCTAGTGCAAAGTCTAGCTCTAGCCAGAATTCTTCTAGCAGCAGTTCTAAGGAAGTTTCGAGTTCAAGCGTCAAGACTCAATCTTCTAGCAGTTCTAAAACGGAATCTAGCTCTAGCGTAAAATCTTCGAGCAGTAAGAATGTTTCGTCTAGTTCTAAGCAGGAATCCAGCTCTAGTACAAAATCTTCTTCTAGCGTGAAGTCTTCTAGCTCTAGCGCAAAGCAAACCTCTTCTAGCAGCGTAAAACAGTCTTCGAGCAGTACGAAAGCCGCTTCTAGCTCTTCGGCTAAGTCAGTATCGTCTAGCTCAAGTGCAAAGGTTGTTTCGTCTAGCAGCGTTAAGGTATCTTCGAGCAGTGCGAAAGCCGCTTCTAGCTCTTCTGCAAAATCAGCGTCGTCTAGTAGCACAAAGCAATCTTCAAGTTCTTCTGCCAAGGCATCTTCTTCGTCTAGCAGCAAAAAAGCCTCGAGTTCTAGTGCTAAACCCGCTTCTTCGAGTAGCAAGAAATCCGCTTCGTCAAGTTCGAAGGCTGTGTCTAGCTCCAGCGTTATCCCGGATATCGTTGTCGAAGCCGTGGGAACAGAAGAAGATATGCCGAGCTGCACCGTCAAACGCGAAAACATGACATACTACGTAACTGAACTCAAAACTGTATTTGTTTGCAAGAATAGAGTTTGGGAAAAGTTTAATCCGGGTACAAAACTCGCTCTGGTTGCAAATGTCGCGAAATTCTCCGCACTTGTGAACGGTCGCAATCTCCAGATTTCGGGCGCTAAAGTCGGAAGTGATATTAATTTGCTCGATATGCAGGGCCGCGTGATTTACAATGGTCGTGTTGGTACAACAAACTTCTCGATGCAAGCTCCGGGCAGCGGTTCTTACCTCCTCCGCATTGGTGCACAGCAGAAGGTTGTGAACATCCGATAGTTTAAAAACGAAAAATATTTTCAACCCAATCTAAACGAGACCCTGCACTAGCGGGGCCTTTTTTGCATTTAAATTTTTCTATTTCTCGTCTCTCGTCTCTCGTCTTTTTTCTAAATTTGCACCCGTCAGGGCCTATCATCCAGGTAGGTTCCTAGTCCGGCCAAAACATGCCTCATGGGCACGGCCGATAAAGGATATATAATGGCAAAGAAAGTTCAGGATGCCCTCAAGGACATCATCTCCCTCTGCAAACGCCGCGGCTTCATTTTCCCCGGCTCCGAAATTTACGATGGCCTCGCCAATACTTGGGACTACGGTCCGTATGGCGTGGAACTCAAGCGCAACATCAAGAATCTCTGGTGGAAGAAGTTCGTGACTTCCCGCCACGATGTGCTTGGTCTCGATAGCTCTATTCTTTTGAACCCCCGCGTTTGGAAGGCTTCTGGC